>Ga0335070_10009476_pt1 | contig 11412 bp, 9 predicted proteins | sample Lox_Sample_13_FD_206722 | JGI IMG/M metagenome (GOLD analysis project Ga0335070, IMG submission 206722) | Soil microbial communities from Loxahatchee National Wildlife Refuge, Florida, United States - Lox_Sample_1.3 | ecosystem: Environmental > Terrestrial > Soil > Wetlands | place: USA: Florida... | reverse complement strand
CAGATGGTTAAGAAGCCGGGTGAACTATGAACGATCAGGCTAAGGAACTCTTGCTTCGGAAACTTGACGGGCTGGACAAAATCCCCAGTCTGCCGGTAACTCTTCTTCCGCTAATCAACTATCTGGAACAGCCGCTGGAGCGCCTGGAGGTCCAGCAGGTGGTGGAGCTCATTTCGCAAGATAAGTCGCTGGCCGCGCAGTGTCTGTACATGGCGAATTCGCCCTTGTTCGGAAGATGGCAAGCGGTGGAAAGCATCCGGGACGCCGTCATCGGGCTGGGTATGCAGCGGATGCGCGACATTGCCATGTCTTGCTCCGTTCTCTCGCTCTTGCCTAAAGAAAAGACCGGAGTTGATCCCGTGTTGTTCTGGGAGCACTCCATGGGTTGTGCTCTGGTTGCGCGCCAATTTGCCCACAAGATTAAATTCGAGAACCCCGGTAAGGCCTACCTCGCCGGGTTGCTGCACGACATCGGGGTGGTGGTTCATCTCTGGCTTTTGCCCAAGGAATTCGCTGCCGCCCTGGAATTGGCCAGCAAGCAGGGACTTCCCCTGGATGAAGCCGAACGGGCTACATTCGGAATGACACACGCCGAGACTGGGAAGGCTATCGCGGAGAGATGGCACCTTGCTTCTGACCTTGTCGAAGTAGTCGCCTTTCATCACGACCCCGCCCGAGCCGTTGTCCACCGCGACCTAGTCGCGCTGGTTTTCCTGAGTGATCTGCTGTGCCGTATGAGCGGCCTCGGCCATGGCTGCATGGAAATTCGTCAGGTCAACTTCGTCGAGGAACCCGGCTTCGCCATCTTGGTGGAAGAATGTCCTTCGTTAAGGCATTTTGACTGGGCCCGCTTCACTTTTGAACTCGAGGCCTACATGGAAGAAGTCCATCGTCTGGTCAACGTGTTGTACCGGCGGTGATAACCTGGGGATGTTCAGCATAGACGAGTTTGGTACGCCATCTCAGGTATAAGGCGCACAAGCTTCGTTCGATGCTGGAGCTCCCCGGCCTCTAAGACCTCCCGCATCAAAGACTCAAGTGAGAACGGCTTCGCAAGAAAGACTGTCGTCCCATCACCCGCGTTCCGAGGCATGACCGCCGTTTGGGGATAGCCGGACATTAGAATGGTTCGCAGCCCCGGGCAGAGCGCATGCAAATCCTGCGCCAGCTCGCCACCTTTCTTTGTTGGAAGTATGACATCCGCGATCAGCAGCCGAATACTCCTTGCGCATGCTTCAAACAACTCCGTTGCTTCACTGGCATCTCGGGCTTTCAGAACCCTGTACCCGCAGGATTGCAGAACCTCATGCGCGGCTTCGCGGACAACATCCTCATCCTCTACCAGAAGGATAGTTATAGCCTCGCCCTGCTTGCTAATCTCCTGCATAGGCGTCATTCACTACCTGAAATGGAACCTCGAAACCACCACCCGCTCACCGGAACAGCAATCCTACTTCCAATTGCAGCTATATCCTGTGATGCGGGAATACGCATCCGATCAGAGACTTGGGTGGCTCCAGTGAAACTCCGAGCAACGCAAAAACTCATTTTGGGAAAGCTCGCGAGACACAAATCCCAGGGCGGGACGGCCAAGCACCAATTCCTCAGTGCGTACGGATAAGCAAGGTCTGATTCGGGTCCACTACAAGCTTTCGTGTACCGGCAGGGGCACTCAACCGAAACCCGGTCTCCGGCCCTTCAGCGAACACACGCCCCAGCAGCACATTCTTCCGGGCAAGCACAGCATAGATAGGAATTGGCGTGACCAGCTGGTCTGAAGCATCCTTCTGCAGGATGGTCCCGGTAACCGCAGTCGATCCGCCGGCATCGGTGTACTTCACATTTTTCAAATCGATCCTCGGAATCGCGGTGCCGCTTATCCATCCTTCGTAGAACCAATCCAAGGACTTCTTTCCTTCGTACCAAACCGAGCGCGGCATTTCATCTTCAAAGGCCTGCAATAGCTCTCGGCTGCTGATAGCTTTTCCCTGGCTTTGCTCTCTCACCTTGCGAAGCGTACGAAGGAAGGGGTCATCTGAGGTCTTTGCCGATACCCCGGCTTTCCGCTCCCCATCAATCGTCATACCCCGCAACATGTGGAACAGCCATGTGCCTCGTCCGTAACTGATTGCCTCATATCCTTTAGGGAACCGGGAACAGGATAGCCGGCTTCCCAGCGTCACCGGACCGGCTTCCATGAGAAACGCGCCACTCTTTTGTTTTTCGAGTAGCGCGTTTCGATAATTGTCCATCAGCAGACGGAACTTGGCCGGGTCATTGGCTTCCAGCAGCATGAGTGAACTGTAGTTAGCCAGAGCTTCCAGCAGCCACTGGTCTCGGTAGCTGTTCCAAGTAACCAAGTCTCCCCACCACTGGTGCGCGGTCTCGTGGGCAATCACCACATCGTTCTCGATTCGATCGATGGGGTTCATGTGCAGGGCGGCTCTCTCCGGTTCTGCCAGAAATGCGAAACTGGAGAGAAACACAATGCCCGGCCATCCTTGACTCAGTTCTCCGGGCATTTGTGTAAGCTTCAGGCTGCTGTATGGGAAGGGCCCGAAACTCCGGGCAAAGAAATTGATCGCACGCGCGGAAGTGTCCGCCACCGTCTGCGCGTTCTTGGCGGGAGACGGTGGTGGGGGCTGCAGGAGCGGGGGGAAAGTCGGCAGCCTCAACCGATCGATGAGATGCCTTGGATCAAATATGGGAACTTCGGGAGCTTTCGGAAAGGACCGCTCGACGTTGGCAGCGGCATAGGTCTCGACAGTCACGTCGCCTGCGTGCGCAACTGCTCGTTCGTACTTGCCCAGATTGAATCCCGCGAGCGGTACCGGCCGCTCGGAGATCCAATGGCTGAATTGTTCGTTCTCGTCTGCATAGGGTCCGGGCTTCTTGTCGGACGGCGTGTCCACCCGCTTCCCGGTCGCCAATAGTGTCCAACCCGCGGGATAGCGAAACTCCAGGTCGAACTGCGCCATGGCCAGCCCGCGGTTCGGATACCAGTTACCGCGTGCCCCCACATAAAGTAGACCGCTCCCCGCGTCGGACAGGACGTCGCCGGCGTAGACAAAACGCAGCTTGATGATCTGATTCGTACGCAACGATTCAGGAAAGACAACCGCCACGAGGTCGTCGCCGTGGCGCGCCAGCTGTGTCCCCTCCAAGGTCTCATTGTGGATGAACTCGACCGGATAACCATCCGCTTCAACGCGTTCGACCCGCAAGAACCTGGAAAGCTGAAATAGAACTGTACGACGTCCACCGCGGCGAACTTGGAGCTGGAGGGTGGCATCGGCATCAAGTTCAGTGGGAGGAGTCACGCGGGCGTGAATCTGATAGTCCGAAATCTCAACGGCGCTGGTACCTTGTTCCACGCGCGCGGCGTCAATCGCTTCATGAGGTACGCCCGGCACCCCCACGGTGAACGAGGTCCACACGTCGTAGTAGCTGCTGCCTTCGGCGGTCTTGAGCTGGCCGACCACAATCTGCTCTATGGCGGTGGAATCGTAATAAAGATCGAATCCCCCAAGTTTGTTCCCCTGGACGCGAGCATGGAGAAAGTGGTCATCCTTGTCGGTCTCCGCGGACTTTTCGTTTGGCGTGCCTCGCACCGGAAGCCATTGGCTGAAGGTCTGCAGCAGACGCAACGCATCGGTCTGGGCCAGATTGGCAGCGGTGCTGTTCCAGGTGGTGACGAAGTCGCCCGCGTTTTCCGCAGTCCGCAGAAAAGGCTGCAATTCCGTGAAGGTTCCGTCATTGAAGCGGAAATATGCGGTGCCGAACTTTTCTTCGAGGATAGCCGCACCGGTAAACAGTGCCATCGATCCCCGTTCCACCTGGTTGGGTGGAATCAGCAATACTTCGCCCTCGCCTTCGAAAAATGCCCCTGTAACATGCCCGGCAACATCCTGGGTAAAGGCGATGGTCCCGTCGTCCAAAGTGATGTGCAGCGCCGCGTGGTCCAGCGATGCCTCCCGAATGTTGTACACACGGGTCTTATCGAGCGCCGCGCTCTTCAGGGCGAGGTAGAGCGCTTCGGCCGAGCGGAGTTCTGGCCGCGAACTAGATGCCGTGGCAGAATCTTGACCTAGGGCACAAACAATCCCTGCCAGAACCCATGCCAGACCGAGCAGACTTGCCCGAACTCTTTTAGTTCCCGTTACCTTTGTCACCTAGGGCGGTCTCTCTTTGATTGCTAGAATGCGCTCGAATGAGGGTATTTGTCATTCTTTTCCTGTCTTCGGCCTTAGCCCTGGGGTGTGCCTCGGCCGAAGTCATTCACCTTAAGAATGGCCGCACCATCTGGGCCGACCATGTTCGGGAGAATGGCGGTCACGTCGAATATGAAGTTGGCGACAACTCTTACGCGATTCCTAAGTCGTTGGTCAACAACATTGAAAGCGGGGGAGTCCCGCCCGTGGCCGCAGCTTCCGAGGCGGCCCGCGCCAGCGAAGTCCCGGCTTTCAGTCCCACCAGTAGCCTGAAGAATGAAGGGCAGCTGGCCGACAAGATCCTGCGGGACGGACGGGTTGACCCCGACGCACTCTCCGCGCTGGAGCAGCAGGGTGACGCCCAAGCGACGGCTACTGGCTACTTCATCGCGGCGCGTTTCGAGTTCGACCACGGCAACTTCAGCAAGGCGCGCCCGTTTTTCGAGTCAGCCCTGCGCTACGATCCCAACAATCCGACCATTCTGAATTACTACGCGGCTCTCCTGGTCCGAACCGGGCACGCTTCGGAGGCCCTGGCTTATGCGGAACGCGCAGTGCGTGCAGCGCCCGACTCGCCGGACGCGCTCGACGTTTTGGGATACGCGCAATTCGCTGCTGACCGAGGTGCCGACGCGGTTCGCACCTGGAAACGTTCCCTGGCGATCCGTCCGGACGCTGCCGTACAGAAGCTTCTCGACAAAGCACAACACGACCTGACTGTCGAGGCTGATTACGCGGAGCATGAAAGCAACCACTTCACCTTGCGGTACGAAGGAAAACAGACGGCGGAATCGTTTCGGCGGGAAATCATTGCCACGCTAGAATCCGCGTACGACGACCTTTCCAACCAGTTCGGCGTTTCCCCACGCGACAACATCGCGGTCATTCTTTATACAAACCAGGCCTTCTTCGACGTGACGCAAGCGCCTTCCTGGAGTGGCGCCGTCAATGACGGGAAACTGCGCATCCCGGTTCAGGGGCTGACCTCGGTGACTTCGGACCTGGCCCGCGTCCTGAAGCACGAACTGGCGCACTCCTTCATTAATCAGCTCTCGGCCGGCCGCTGCCCGCAATGGCTGCACGAGGGAATTGCGCAGGCCATGGAGCCCAAGTCGCTTTCCTCCAACGGCCGCCGCTTGGCGACACTCTTTGCCGACCAGCATGAAATTCCTTTCAATGCCTTGGAAGGCAGCTTCATGCGGTACTCGGGAATGGAGGCTGTGTTGGCTTACGATGAATCCCTGGCCGCCGTGCAATACATTATTGATGCGTATGGGATTGGCGATATCCGGCGCATCCTCGAGAGGATGGCCGAGGGGAGCTCCACCGAGGCGGCTCTGAGAAGTACCATTCATTCCGGCTACGGGCAGCTGGAAACAGAAGTTGGGAAGTACCTGGCCGACAAATACGGCAGTTGAGCCGCTTCCCTCCTGAGAAGAGCACCCTCCGAACTGGCCCAGTCCGATCGCCCAGAGGTACAATCATTCCAGGTCGTTCCAGAGGATTCCGCCAAGCTAGGTTCGAGGTACGGCCACCGGTTATCCCATGCGAAGAATATCCCTCTTCTTGCTGTCTTTCCTTGTCATTGCCTTTTCCGCGACTGTAAGTGCTGACACCGTGGTCGAAGAAATCATCGCCCGCGTGAACAACGCGATCATCACCCGATCCGAGTTCCTGCACAGCAGAGATCAGCTGAAGCAGGAACTCGCGGAACAGGACCCTGCCAACGCTGACAAACTGTACGCCGAAAAGCAAAGAGATGTTCTGCGCGACCTCATTGACCAGCAATTATTGCTGGCCAAGGGCCAGGATTTGGGAATCACGGCGGATACGGATGTCATCAAGCGCCTCGACCAAATGCGCAAGCAGTTGAATCTCGACAGCATGGAAGACCTGCAGAAGGCAGCGGAGGCACAGGGAGTCTCCTTCGAGGACTTCAAGCAGAACATTCGCACCCAGATCATTACCCAGCAGGTAATCGGAAAAGAAGTCGGCTCCCGGCTTAACTTTGCCAAGGATGAAGAGCAGAAGTTTTACGACGAACACAAGAGCGAGATGGAAAGGCCCGAGCGCGTGCGACTTGGCGAGATTCTCGTAGCTACAGACCAGAATGCGAACGACCAGCAGCTGGCGGCGGCCCAGGCCAAGGCCGAAGATCTGCTGGCGCAGATCCGCAAAGGGGCGAGCTTCGAAGATGTTGCCAAGAAGAGTTCGAACGGACCGAGCGCCGAGCAAGGCGGGGACCTTGGCTACTTCAAGCGCGGCGTCCTGTCCAAGGAATTGGAAGACAAGACTTTCGCCATGAAGCCGGGCGAGGTTTCGGACGTGATCCGCACTCGACAGGGTTTCGTCATTCTCAAGGTGAGCGAGCACCAGGATGCGGGTATTCCACCCTTCAGCGAAGTTGAGTCGCGGATTCAGGAAGCGATCTACATGCAGAAGCTTCAACCCGCGCTGCGTGACTATCTGAAGAAACTTCGGGAAGAAGCCTACATCGACATCAGGCCCGGATACGTCGATACCGGCGCTAGTCCCAATGAAACCAAGCCTATTGAGACCACGGCGAAAGACACAACCGCGAAGAAGCTGAGGAAGAAGAAGAAATTGGGAATCTTGTAAGAGGGGCCTCGGCGGATCGACCCTATGAAGGAATTCTTCATTTGCGACTGCAGCCAGCACGAGAACAAGGTCATCACATCGAGCTTCGTGGTTGTCTCCAAGCAGGTAAAACCCAAGAAAAGCGGGGAGCCTTATCTTGCCCTTGTGCTGGGCGACCGCAGCGGGCACCTCGAAGGCAAGATGTGGGACAACGTCGAAGACGCCATCTCCGCCTTCGAACAAGACGACTTCGTCAAAGTCAAAGGCCTGCTTAATAAATACAAGAATCGTTTCCAGATCACGATTCACAAACTGAGGCGTCTGTCCGATCAAGAAATTGATTTTGCGGACTACCTGCCAAAGACAACAAAAGACATCGGCGAATTGTGGCAAACCCTGGCCGGATTGGTCGCGACCTTCAAGGACCCATACCTCAAAGGCTTGGTCGAGGCTTTCATGGCGGATCCGGACATTGCCGAAGCCTACCGCAATGCCCCGGCGGCAAAAACGCTGCACCATGCCTACATTGGAGGCTTGCTCGACCACGTGGTATCACTGTTTCGCTCGTGCGATCTGGTTTGCCGCAACTACCCGCAGATCAATCGCGACCTGCTGCTGACCGGCGCATTTCTGCATGACATCGGCAAGATCCACGAACTTACCTACAACCGGTCTTTCTCTTACACCACGCGTGGTCAGTTGCTGGGGCACATGATCATCGAATTGGAAATGCTGCAATCCAAGATCGCCCAGGTTCCGGGTTTTCCGGACGAGTTGAAGACTCTGGTCGAGCATTTGATCATCAGCCACCACGGGCAATACGAGTTCGGATCCCCCAAACTTCCGATGTTCCCGGAAGCGCTCATGCTCCACTATCTCGACGATCTAGACTCAAAAATGGAGGCCATGCGCGCTCACTTCGAACGGGAGCACCAACTGGAAGGGCCCTGGACGAGCTACAACTCTTCTCTGGGGCGGCCGCTGTTTAACTCGGCGAAATTCCTGGAGAAGAAGGAAAAAACCCTGGAAAACCAAATCACTTCGGCGGAGGAAGAACCCGCTCAGGAAGAGGCTCCAGAAGCTCCTACGCTACCGGGCTTGCAGCTAGACAAGAAGTGAAACCGCAGTTCCAGCACCCCCACTTTTTGGGCTAATCTCGCAGTACGACTTCCGTCACCCAATACACACTTGTAAAAAGGTCCAGCCACTCGTACAACTTGGCAATAGTCCTCTGGCCTGGGAGGGATCTATGGGTTTGCGACTTGGGGCACTGACTCTTGCTTTATGCTTCTGCATCGCTCTTTCTGCCTGCAGCAAGCCCAGCGATGTCGGCTCGGGCACCTCAACTACTTCTGAAACGGCTGAGAAGGCCACCGGCAAATCATCCGCCCAAGTGGAAAGCCTCATCATTCCGGCGGGTACAGTTTTGACCGTGCGCCTCGGCCAGTCGGTGGGATCAAAAATCAGTCAGCCCGGGCAAAGCTTCTCTGCCACTTTAGCCAGCGCGGTTCAGGTTAATGGGCAGGAAGCGATTCCCGCTGGCGCGAAGGCGTCGGGCACCGTGGTTGATGCGAAGCCGCTCGGACGCTTTAAAGGCGGCGCCGTCCTGCAATTGAAACTGACCTCGGTTGAGGTCGGGGGCAGCGACCAGGCCATCGAGAGCTCATCGGTCGTGCGCACAGAAAAGGGAAAAGGCAAGCGTACCGCCGTTATGGCTGGCGGGGGCGCAGGATTGGGAGCGTTAATTGGTGGCTTGGCGGGCGGCGGAAAGGGCGCGGCCATCGGAGCCATCGCGGGAGCCGGCGCGGGGACCGGAGGTGCCGCGTTCACCGGCAACAAAGACATTGTGCTCCCGGCAGAGTCCGCGTTTTCCTTCAAGCTGACGCAACCACTGCAAGTAAGGTAGGCGGCCAAAGTTTTGTTTTTGCTGTCCGCATGGAGCGACGGACGACATCGTCCGTCGCTCGTCTTTACCGTATTGAGAGCTGATGGTCCAGTGCTTCCATGCTTGATTTCTCCTGCTTTCAAGTTCTTACCTTCGACTGCTACGGCACGTTGATTGACTGGGAGTCCGGCATTTTCTCTGCAATGCGGCCCATCCTCGCCGCCCACAAGAAGACTATTCCAGATTGGCAACTTCTCGAACTCTATGGTGAACTCGAAGCGCGTGAAGAACAGGGCAAGTTTCGGCCTTACCGCGAGGTTCTGCAATCGGTGGTGCGTGGTTTCGGCGAGCGCCTGGGATTCATACCCACCGATGCTGAATCCCGTGCTTTGCCCGAGTCCGTGGCGACCTGGCAGCCTTTTGCCGACACCGTGCCATCATTACGCCGGCTGAAAAGCCGGCACCGGCTCGCCGTTATTTCCAACGTGGATGACGATCTGTTCGCGGCCACCGCAAAGAAGCTGGAAGTGAGCTTCGACCATGTCATTACCGCGCAGCAGGCCAAGGCCTACAAGCCATCGATGAGAATTTTTCAGCTCGCCAAAGAACGGATTAGCGTGCCCGCCGAACAATGGCTGCACGTCGCTCAGAGTGTCTATCACGACGTGGTGCCCGCAAAATCATTGGGGCTCACAACCGTCTGGGTAAATCGGGCATCTGCTCGTGCTGGCGTGGGTGCGGTTAAAGCTGTGTCCAGGAAGCCGGACGTGGAAGTTCCTGATCTGAAGACGCTGGCGGATTTGGCTTTTACCCCTTACCGCTCGGAGTAATTGAGGCTTGATCCGGGCGCGCGTCGATGTTGTGCGTAGGCCGCTCAACTTTCCTCCGTAACGGCTGACTGGTTGGAATCGCTCATGACGCGATGCTGCGGCGGCAAGTTACCAGGCTTGTAGCCGAGTGTCGGGTCTTTCAGGCGCTCTTCGACTGACTCGTGCGCAAAGGAATCCGGGGGTATATGCCGACGTCGCCCCAGATTGACACGAATAGATTTCCTCCACACATCCTGCGCTGTCTGAACGTGCACGACCTTGGGCCAGAATTCAGCAATCCACCACGGTCCCCGAAGTGATTCGTGTTGATTCCGGGTGAGCGGATCGGGCTTCACATAGGGCGGCTCACTGTCTAGGATCGCCGCTTTCCGCGCGGCGGCGACGCGCAAGCCTGCGAGTTCCGCTTCACTCACCACCCAGCGCAGAGCAATCTGGGAGAGTTGGCTTTCGGATTCCTTGTAGCTGCCGCCGACGTCTGAATGCACTCCCGCAAACCAGACCTCACGAATGTCCTGCTGCGGATCGTGCGGTTCTGCAAACAAGTTCTGACGGAAAAACGCCCGGCGCTCGTCGATGGAAACCGCGTGCCGCACCAAGCGAAAGTCGGGATTGCTTGTAGCCGTGGTGAACGGGAAATGGACCGCGTTGTAAACCCAGCCGACGGAACTGACTGTGTCCCAAAGGCCGACAAAATGAGGTTTGCAGTCGCACGAGAAGGTCTTTTTGAAATCGGCCGCTACGGGAAAATCTACCGGTTTGTGCTTGATCAGGCGGATCGCATACGGAATCAGAGCTTCGTTCCCGCTGGTCAACAGACCGACACAATGCAACATTCCGCAAAGGCTGCGCGCAGTGTAGGCCCCGCGGCTGAACCCGAAGAGATAGAGCTTGTCGCCCGGTTCGTAGGTGCGCATGAGGAATAGATAGGCGTCGGCAACGTTATCGGCAATGCCGTAGCCGAAGGCAAGGCCGATCATCCGCGTCCACCACTTGGCAATTTGGGTGAGCGCATTGCGCGCACCCATGGTGCCAATGCCGGGGTGGTAATAGGCGACCTGGTTCGCGTCGCGTGCCAGCATCTTGTGGAGTTTGACGACATTCGAGTTCTGCGCGCCGAACTGGTTGCCGGTTCCGTCGCAGCAGACCACAATGTTTTTTCCCATTTACCCTCCCGCAGCGCCGCGTCTCTTTCCGATGAAGAGCAGACGGGATTGCCGGCGGTGCGCTCACTTGACAGCCTGGAGCGCAGGTTCCAGCCACGAGAACAGTACCTGATTGATTTCTGGAAACTGGACCGCCAGTAGACTGAACAGAGGAATTGCACCGGCCGAGGCAAATTTCAGCCAAAAGTCCAGTCCCAGTTCTCCGGCATTGGTCGCGGTCAGCCGGCTCAAAATTGCATCCCGGTGCATTCCCGCATAAACCGATCCCACCGTTGCGGCTCCGAACAGTAGCATCACCACCGAGAGCGTCTGCAGCGCTGGGTGCGGCTCAAACGGGTATACGCTGATCGAACACACAATAAAGACGTACAATCCCCCGGCACAGATCACCATGTTTCGTATCCTCAACAGCACGCTCACCACAAAGTTCACGTAAATGAGCGCGACGAACTCTTCGGCCAACAACCGGACAGGCGGCAGCAATGCGCTCGTTGCCTGGGTATCTTGGGAAACCACCGGCGAACGTTCTGCGGACCACGCTGCCTTGAGAACAGTTTGCATCAGCACTGCTGCGGTTTTCGCCAGATGTTTTTGGAGGTGTTCAACGCTTGTCCCCAGGGCATCAAGATTACTGATCCGCGTGAACATCCGTGACGTCCCGGTTTCGCTGGTTTGCTGATCATCGGCTCTTTTTTCAAAGCTCGCTTTATACAGATTTAAGGTGG
>Ga0335070_10009475_pt1 | contig 11412 bp, 8 predicted proteins | sample Lox_Sample_13_FD_206722 | JGI IMG/M metagenome (GOLD analysis project Ga0335070, IMG submission 206722) | Soil microbial communities from Loxahatchee National Wildlife Refuge, Florida, United States - Lox_Sample_1.3 | ecosystem: Environmental > Terrestrial > Soil > Wetlands | place: USA: Florida... | reverse complement strand
TCTCGCTCTCGGACAAGAAGTTCTTCGAAGACCTCACCTTCCACCGTGTGGAGCCGAACTTCGTGGTGCAGGGCGGCGACCCTCGCGGCGACGGCTGGGGCGGGCCGGGCTTCGCGGTGCGTGACGAGCTCAGCCTCGCGCCGTACGAGAGCGGTGGGGTGGGCATCGCGCTCTCCGGCCCCGACACCGGCGGTTCCCAGATCTTCGTCACCCTGACCCCTCGTCCGCACCTCCTTGGCCGCTACCCGCACGTCGGGGCGCTCGCGGCAGGCCTCGAGGTCTGCCAGCGCCTGCGCGTGGGCGACCGGATCCTCCGTACCCACGCGGGGGAGGGCCCTCTTCCTGCTTACTACCCGATCTGGTACGGACCGATCGCGGCCGAGCGGCTCGACCGGGAGGTCGCCGGCTGGCGCGAGGAGCGGGAGGGCTACAAGCCGCAGCAGAAGTGGGTGGACATGCTCGGCACCGCCAAGCTGCGCTACGGTCTCGCGGTGGCGATGGGCACCTGGTGCGGCGACTCGCGCGAGCAGATCCCACGACTGCAAGCCGTGCTCCGGGCGCTCGGGCAGCACTCGCCGTTCGAGGAGCCGCGCTACGTGGGTACGGACCGCAGCAAGAGCATCGACGCCAGACTCTACCCCTTCGGGGTTCTGGAGCTGGTGCCCACGATCGTCGTGACCGTGGGCGGGAGCGAAGTGGGGCGCATCGTGGAGACCCCCAAGTCGGGGAGCATCGAGGAGGATCTCGTCCGCATCCTCGCCCCGGTCGAGGGCTGGGAGTTGCCGAATGGGTGAGGTGGCGGTCACCGCGGCGCTTCCGGGCCAGGCGCTCTCGCTGCTGGCGGAGCGGCACGAGGTGCGGGTCCGCCCGCCCGGTCCGCCGCTTGCCGGTCGCGAGCTGGTGTCGTTCGTGGGCGATGCGGACGCCCTGATCTGCCTGCTGGCCGACCAGGTGGGCGCGGAGCTTTTCACGCTCTGCCCGCGCCTGAAGGTGGTGGCGGACTACGCCGTGGGGGTCAACAACGTGGACCTGGAGGCGGCGCGCACCTCGGGAGTGTGGGTGACGAACACCCCGGACGTGCTGACCGCCGCGACCGCCGACCTGACGTGGGCCCTCATCCTCGCGGTGACGCGGCGCGTAGTGGAGGGCGATCTCCTCGTCCGCAACCGTGATTTCACAGGCTGGCGGCCGGACTTCATGCTGGGCATCGGGCTGCAGGGCAAGGCGCTCGGCATCGTGGGCATGGGCAGGATCGGCCGCGCCGTCACGCGCCGCGCCAACGGATTCGGGATGCGGGTGCTCTACACCTCATTGGAGCGCGTCCCGCCGTTCGAGGCGATGGGGGCGGAGTACGTGGCCGACCTGGACGCCTTGCTGCCGCAGGTGGACGTCCTGTCGCTGCACTGTCCGCTCACCAACAAGACAAGGCACCTGATCGACTCGCGACGGCTGCACCTCCTACCCCGGGGCGCTGTCCTGGTGAACGCGAGCCGCGGCGAAGTCGTGGACGAGGCTGCCCTGGCGGCTGCCCTGGAGGAGGGGCACCTGGCCGGGGCCGGGCTCGACGTCTACGAGCACGAGCCCGAGGTCCACCCCGGTCTTCTGGAACGAAAGGACGTGGTGCTGCTGCCGCACCTGGGCTCCGCCACCGCCGAAACCCGCGCCGCGATGGCCGACCTCGTGGTGGAGAACGTGATGGCGGTGCTCGCAGGCAACCCGCCGCCTACCCCGGTGGTCACGCCGGTGGTGCCGAGACGGTGACGCGCACCCGCTCGATCCGGCTGGGCGAGGCCTCGACGACCTCGAAGAGCAGTTCCCCGACCTGGAAGCGGCTCCCCGCCGAGGGAACCATGCCGGCGATCTCGAGCAGGAGACCGGCCACGGAGACGTAGGCCGGGGCGCTCTCCACCGGCTTGCCCGTCAGGCGGGCGAGCTTCTCCAGCGGCAGCGAGCCGCGCACGATCCACGCGCCGGGGCCCTCGGGGCGCCAAAGCGGCTGCGCGGTGTCGAACTCGTCCTGGATGTCCCCGACGATGAACTCCAAGAGGTCCTCGAGAGTCACCAGCCCCGCCAGGTTCCCGTACTCGTCGACGGTGAGGGCGATGTGGCTGCGGCGGTCCCGCATCTCGCGCAGCAAATCGACCGTGCGCTTGCTCTCGGGCACGAACAGCGCGGGCTGGAGGAGGGCGGTCCACGACCCTGTGCGTGCCTCGGGCCGCAGCAGGTCCTTCGCCAGGAGGATCCCGATGACGTTGTCGTCGCGCTCGTGGTAAACGGGGTAGCGGGAGTATCCGTGCTTGCGCACCCGCGCCTCCACCTCCTCGAGCGACAGCGTGTCGCGCAGGAACACGACGTCCGTACGCGGCACCTGTAGCTGCCTGACGTGGGCGCCCTCGAAGCGGAGCACCGCCTCCAGCATGCCGTATTGCAGTTCCGTGAGGTGCCCCTCCTGGCGTGCCAGTGAGAGCAGGAAGCGCACGTCCTCCGGGCGCGAGGCCGTCGGGGCCTTCTGAAGCGACACGCGGCGCGCGCGCGCCGCCAGGTGGGAGAAGCCCAACAGCGGTACCACCACCGGCGTCAGCAGCCACTCGAGCGCGGCCACTGGAACGATCACCCGGCGGGCGAGCGCTTCGGGGTCGCTGCGCGCCAGGGCCTTGGGCGTCACCTCACCGAACATCAGGACGACCAGGGTCGTGACCCCGACCGCGAGTCCGATTCCCCGGTCTCCGAACAGGCCGATCGCGAGGTCGGTGGCGATCGCGGACATCCCGACGTTGACCAGGGTGTTGCCGACCAGAAGCGTGACGAGCACGCGGTGCGGCCGGAGCCGCCAGCGCTGCCACGCCCAGCGCACCACGGGGCCGCCGGCCTTCGCGAGGCTGGGAACCCGCGCGAACGGCAGGGCGGTGAGCGCAGTCTCGACGCCCGAGAAGAAGGCGGAGAGGACGAGTCCCACGAGCAGCAGGATGATCGCGGTACCGGTCTCCATCGTGCGTAGATCCTAGCAGATGGAGCGTGACCTGCGCTCGGCTTTCTCCTCGTTCACTGCGTGAGGCTTGTGTTTTGCCCCGCGGGCCTGATGCTTCTTGTTTCACTGCGTGAAGGCCTTTTTTGCCGGTGCCGCGGTGGCCTGTTCTTGTTTTGTCACTGCGTGACGGCTCTTTTTCTTGCCCCGCGGGCCATGAGCGGTCGCTCGGGCTGGGCGTCGAGCCCAGCCCTCCGACCCGCCTGCGCGTGCGACCGAGCAGTGACGTCCCGCGGCGGGGCCCCTCGCTATTCGCATGAAGCCGCGCCAGCGGCACCCCACCGCGAGACGCCCGCTCGGTGCCCGCACGCACAGGCGCGATGGCTCCTTAGGCCCGCGGGGTCCATTTCACCACCGCCCCCCTCTTAAACGAAAGGGCAACGAAGGCCTGGCACGTGAGAGCTTCTCGTTCCCAGCTTCAGGGTTTCAAGTCGAAGGGTGGTGGGGGTTGAATAGCCTGGCGGGTGGGGCGGCCATTTCTCCGGAGGCCACGGGGTCCCCAGCGTGCGGACCGGAGTGGGGTGTCGGGGACGCGGTCGTTTGCGGACACCGAGGGGCCCCGCCCCGGGCCGCGCTGCTGGGTCGTGGCCTCAGGAGTCTCGGCGCGCCGCGAGCGGGGGCGAGCAAGCGCCGAGAGGCAACCCACCCGCCGGGCAAGAAAAACCTCCACGCAGTGGAAAACACAAAACAGGCCACCGTGGCTCCGGCAAGAAACAGCTCACGCAGTGAAGAAAAACAACCCTGCTACACCCAGCCGCGGAGCTTCATTGCGGTCGCGACCCGCTCGATGGCGACCATGTACGCAGCGTTGCGCATGTAGACCTTCTTCTTCTCCGCCATCTCGAGCACGCCGTGGAAGGCGACGGTCATCTTGTCGTCGAGCTTCTGGAGCACCTCGTCCTTTGACCAGTAGAAGTTCATGTCGTTCTGGACGCTCTCGAAGTAGGAACAGGTGACGCCGCCGGCGTTGCAGAGAAAGTCGGGGACCAGGAAGAGTCCGCGCTTCTTGATGACCGCGTCCGCCTCGGGCGTGGTGGGCCCGTTGGCACCCTCCGCCACGATCCTCACGCGCTTGCCGATCCTCTCGGCGGTTTCGCCCGTGAGTACGCCCTCGATCGCGCAGGGCATCAGGATGTCGACGTCCTTTCCGATCCACGCCTGGCCGTCCTCGACCTTGTAGCCCGCGGCTTTCGCCTTGCCCTTGTCGATGGTGCCGTACTGGTCCGTGATGGACATCAGGAAGCGCGGGTCGATACCGTCGTCCTTGGAGAAGGTGTAGGACGTCTTGTCCTGGCGGTCCCAGCACGCGACGCACACGACCTTTCCGCCCAGCATCTCCATGAAGCCGATGGACGCGTACTGCGCGACGTTGCCGAAGCCGTGGATCGAAGCGGTCGTCTTCCTGGTGTCGATCCCGAGGTGCTTGGCGGCCTCTCGCACCGAGTAGATCACGCCATAGCCGGTGGCCTCGGTCCGGCCGAGGGAGCCGCCGCCACCCAGGGGCTTGCCGGTGATCACGCCCGGGGTGTACTCGCCCCTCAGCTTGGAGTACTCATCCATCATCCAGCCCATCATCTGGGGCGTGGTGCCGACGTCCGGGGCGGGCACGTCCATGCGGGGGCCGATGTTCTTCCACATCTGGTCCACCCAGCCGCGACACAGCCTCTCCTTCTCGGTCACCGACAGCGTGGAGGGGTCCACTATGACCCCGCCCTTGCCGCCCCCAAGGGGGATGTCGGCCACGGCGCACTTCCATGTCATCCACGTCGCCAGCGCTCGCACAGTGTCGATGGTCTCGTTGGCGGCCCAACGGATGCCGCCCTTGGCGGGGCCGCGTGCGTCGTTGTGCTGGACGCGGAAGCCATCGAAGACCTTGAGGCTCCCGTCGTCCATACGCACGGGGATCCGGAAGTGGAACTCGCGCAGGGGTCGGCGCAGCACCGCGCGCACGCCGGCATCCAGGCCGAGCTGGTCCGCGACCTCGTCGAACTGACGCTGCGCCATCTCGAAGGGGTTGATACCTGACATGTCCTCTCTCCTCAGCGGTTTTCCCGCACGGGGCGGGTGATGAAACGTTGTGTCCGGGGCCGCCGCGGGGGCCGCCTTCCGGAACACCGGGCAGCATTGTACATGGTTCGCGAGACTTTGCAATACTTTTCACAAGCTCGCCCGGGGCTTTCGGGGCCATCCCATGGGACGCCTCGTCGCGGCCCTGGCGTGTCCCGGCTGCGAGCCGGCGAAACCCGATACACTACGAGCCGTGCCCGACGACGATGCGCTCGTGCTGGCCCGCGTCCGCGCGGGCGACGAGGATGCCTTTGCCACCCTGGTAAGGCGCTACCAGCCGAAGCTCAGGATCTACATCGGGGGCATCGTGTCGGTGGAGGAGGAGGCACGCGACCTCGTCCAGGAGACGTTCATCCGCGCCTGGCGTCACCTCGACCAGTACGACGAGCAGTACCGGTTCTCAACGTGGCTGTTCCGCATCGCCCACAATATCGCCATCGACCACCTCCGCCGCCGGAGGCAACCTACTGTCTCACTTGACCTTGGGGAGGACGAAGAAGGGGAGGGCATGCGCCTCGACCCAGCCGACCCTCGCCGCGGGCCGCTCGGCGAGGTCGCCAACCGGGAGCTGGCCGTGGCGCTGGCGCGGGAGATCGAACGCCTGCCGGCCTCGTACCGCGAGCTGGTGACCTTGCGCCACCTGGTCGGGCTCTCGTACAACGAAATCGCTGAGTTGAAAGTGCTCCCCCTGGGGACGGTGAAGAACAAACTTTTCCGCGCACACAGCGTACTTAGGGAGACCCTGGGCCACTACCTGGGGCAGTTGGGGGGTTTGGGGTGAACGAGAGCTGCCGGGCAGTGCGACAGAGTCTCGAAGCCGGGGGCGGCGACGGAGAGTTCCGGGCGCACCTCGAAGGGTGCGCCTCGTGCCGCGCCCACGCGGCCCTGCTCACGGTGCTCGGCCGGCTTGCCCCTGGGGAGGCCAGCGAAGAGACCGTCAACCGGATCGTCGCGGCCCTGCCACCGGCGCCCTGGCAGCGCAGGCGGCTCGCGGCGTGGCTCCCCCTGGCGGCGGGTTTCGCCCTGGCCGTGGTCGGGCTCGTGCTCTCGGGCGGCATCCCCGCCCCGGATGTGATGTCGTCTTTGCCCGGGGTGGCAGGTGGTGTCCTCGGCTGGATCCTTTCATCGGCTCTCGACGCGCTGGCGGCCGCTCGCGGCGGCACCGACGCCGCCCGGGCCATGGTAGCTACCGGCGGCTTCTCGCTCCTGCTCTGGCTGGCCGCGGCCGCGGTGGGCGGCAGCTGGGCGGTCGTGGCGCTGCTCGGCCGCACCCGCGGCGGGGGGCGTCCGTGACGGCGCTCTTGCTCGCCGCGGCTCTGGCTATGGCCCCGGCGCCCCAGGTTGGCGCGACGCTCGCCATCGAGCGCCCAACCCAGGGCCCGGTCGTGGCGGTCCTCGGCGACGTGTTCGTATCGTCCGAGGTCGTGGGGGACGTGGTGGCAGTCGGCGGTGACGTCGAGCTGGCCCCCGGGGCGCTCGTGCGCGGCGACGTCGTGGCGCTTGGCGGCAGCGTGTTTGGCGGCGGCAGCGCCACGGGGAGGGTAGTCGGCCTTGGCGGCCTCGGCGCGCCAGCCCATGCGTCCCGTCTCGCGGGGTCGGTTGCGTGGGGGCTGGCCCTGGTGCGGGTGGGTCTTTGGGTGATTGTCGGTTCCCTGTTGCTGCTCTTTTTCCCGCGCATCGTGCGGGGCACCGGGGAGCTGGTCGTGCGGCGTCCCTGGCAAACCCCGCTGATCGGCATCCTGGCCCTGATGGTCTGGCTCGTCACGGTCATGTTCGCGCTCGCGGTGACGACAACCCCGCTCGGAGCGGGGTGTCTCCTCCTCGCCGTCGGTCTCCTGCTGCTGGCGAAGCTCCTTGGAATCGTGGGCTTCGCCTGGCTGATCGGCAGGGCCGGGGTCCGCGCGCTGCCCATTGCATGGCGCGGCGAGCTTCCGCGCACCGGCATCGCGCTCCTCGTCATGACCGCGCTGTCCGCGCTTCCAGTGCTCGGGGGCAGCCTGTGGCTGGTCGTCAACGTCGTCGGCATCGGTGCCGTGGTCGGGACGGTGCTGGAGCGCCTCCCGATCGGGCTTCCGTTCCCCCGTCTGGCCACTCGCTGACGTGGGAGTTCCGATCCCATCGGCGACGCGTGTCGTAGCGATCCCGGTTCTGAATTGCGCTGTCAACTCGATACACATTCCAAGGGAGGCAGGACCATGAGACGTGTGCCCACTCTTCTCCTCGTGATGTTGTTCGTTTGCGCCGCCGTTCCGGCTCTGGCCGTGATCGACGCGCGGCTGGCCCGACAGCCGGCCGTATCGGCCACTCAGATCGCCTTCGTGTACGCGGGCGACGTCTGGATCGCGCCGAAGGCCGGAGGCGTCGCGGAGCGCCTCTCCACCCCACCGGGTGAGGAGTCGTTCCCGCGCTTTTCGCCGGATGGCTCGCTGATTGCCTTCACGGGCAGCTACGACGGCAACGAGGATATCTACGTGATGCCTGCGGGGGGCGGCGTTCCGAAGCGCGTAACCCACCACCCGTCCACGGACCGGATGTTGAACTGGTACCCCGATGCGAAGGCGATCCTCTACGCCTCGCCGATGGCAAGCGGGAGCCAGAGGTTCAACCAGCTCTACAAGCTCTCGGTCGAGGGCGGGCTGCCGGAGAGGCTGCCGGTGCCGTACGGCGAATTCGCCGAGATCTCGCCCGACGGCAAGACGCTCGCCTTCGTGCCGAGCAGTCAGGACTTCCGAACCTGGAAGCGGTACCGCGGCGGATGGGTCTCCCGCATCTGGCTCTTCGACCTGACGACGCACGCCTCCAAGCGGGTCGGCGACGACGGGGCCAGCTACAGCCAGCCGATGTGGCACGGCGCGACGCTCTACTTCCTCTCTGACCGCGATGCCAACAAGCGCAACAACATCTGGGCACTCGACACGAAGACCGACAAGATGCACCAGGTGACGGCTTTCTCTGAGTACGACGTGCACTTCCCGTCGATTGGGCCCTCCGACATCGTGTTTGAGAACGGAGGCCGCCTCTACCTGCTCGACCTGGCCAAAGAGAAGGCGCACGAGGTCAAAGTCGAGGTCGTGACCGACCGAAGCACCATCAAGCCCCAGCTCGAGAAGGTGGCGGAGTTGGTCGCGTGGGCCGACATCTCACCCTCGGGCAAGCGCGCCGTGTTCGAGGCCCGGGGCGACGTCTTCAGCATCCCCGCGGAGCACGGCCCGATCTACGACCTGACGAGGACGGCAGGTTTCGCGGAGCGCTCCCCGGCGTGGTCCCCCGACGGGAAGCAGGTCGCGTACTGGAGCGACAGGACCGGCGAGTACGAGCTCGTCGTGCGCAACGCGGACGGATCGGGTGGGGAGCGCACCGTCACCAAGCTCGGCCCGGGCTTCCGCTATCACATCTTCTGGTCGCCGGACTCGACCAAGCTTGTGTTCGCGGACCAGGCGATGAACATCAACCTGTGCGACGTGGCAACCGGTGCTGTTACCAGGATCGACAAGGGCCTGTTCATGTTCGAGAGCGACCTCCGTGGGTTTACACCGAGCTGGTCCGCCGATTCCCGCTGGGTGGCGTTCGCACGCAACGTCGAGAGAGCGAACGGGGCGATCTTCCTCTACGACACGCAGGAGAAGAAGCTCACGCAAGCCACCTCTGGTTTCTACGACGACGGCGCCCCGGTGTTCGATCCCGAGGGGACGTACCTCTACTACGTGTCCGGCCGCACGTTCCAGCCCTCCTACGGCGATGCGGACAACACATGGATCTACGCCAACACGAACAACCTGGTTGCGGTGCCGCTGAGGGTGGACGTGCCTTCGCCTCTGGCGGCCCGCAACGATGTCGAGGAGGGGAAGAAGGACGAGAAGAAGGACGAAGGCAAGAAGGAAGAGGCGAAGAAACCCGAAGGCGGCGACAAGGAGGAGGCGGCCAAGCCCGAGAAGGACGAGAAGGGCGAGAAGAAAGCCGACAAGGCCGCCAAGCCCGAGCCGGTCAAGATCGACCTCGCGAACTTCGAGGAGCGCGTCGTGATTCTGCCCCCGAAGGCGGGCAGGTACGCCGACCTCCAGGCTCTCCCGGGCAAGCTCTTCTTCCGCCGGCTGGCACGCACCGCCTCCGGCGAGGAGAAGACCCCAATCGTCTTCTACGACCTCAAGGAGCGTGAGGAGAAGACCGTACTCGCCGACGCGGACGCCTACAAGATCGCGGCCGGTGGCGAGAAGATCCTGGTGGCGAAGAAGAAGGACTTTGCGATCATCGATCCCAAACCCGAGCAGAAGATGGAGAAGAAGCTCGCCACATCCGAGCTCGAGATGACCGTCAACCCCGTCGAGGAGTGGCACCAGATCTTCAACGACGCATGGCGGTTCGAGCGCGACTACTTCTACGACCCGAACCTGCACGGCGTGGACTGGAACGAGATGCGCACGCGGTATGCGGCGCTGCTCGACCAATGCGTCACCCGCTACGATGTGAACTTTGTGCTCGGCGAGCTGATCGCAGAGCTCAACTCCTCGCACACGTACCGTGGCGGAGGCGACCTTGAGAAGGCCGAGAAGCGCGGCGTCGGCCTGCTCGGGGTGGACTTCTCGCTCGAGAACGGAGCCTATCGCTTCAAGAAGATCTACGACGGAGCGCCCTGGGATGCGGAGGTCCGCTCGCCGTTGCTTGAACCGGGGCTGAAGGTCAAGGAGGGTGACTACCTGCTCGCGGTTGACGGCGCCAAGGTGGACACGACCCAGGACCCCTGGGCGGCGTTCGACGGGCTGGCCGAGAAGGACGTGATGCTGACGGTCAACGACAAGCCGACGATGGAGGGCTCCCGGAGCGTCCTCGTGAAGACGCTGGAGAGCGAGGCGCGGCTGCGCAACCTGGCGTGGATCAACGCGAACCGCCTCAAGGTGGAGAAGGCGACCGGGGGCAAGATCGCATACATCTACGTGCCCAACACTGGACGGGACGGCCAGACGGAGCTCTACCGCCAGTTCAACGGCCAGCTTCGAAAGGACGGCGTGATCGTTGACGAGCGCTTCAACGCCGGCGGCCAGATCCCCGATCGCTTCGTCGAGCTCCTCAATCGGCCGATCACCAACTACTGGGCGGTGCGCGACGGCATGGACTGGCAGTGGCCACCGACCTCGATCCCCGGCCCAAGGGTGATGCTGATCAACGGCTGGAGCGGCTCGGGTGGCGACTGCTTCCCGCTCTACTTCAGGATGGCGGGGCTGGGGCCGCTGATCGGCCGGCGCACCTGGGGTGGCCTGATCGGCATCTCGGGTGTCCCCGACCTCATCGACGGTGGCAACGTCACCGTGCCGACCTTCGGGATCTACTCGCTGGACAGCAAGTGGATCGTCGAGGGGCACGGGGTGGAGCCTGACATCGACGTGATGGATGACCCCGCGAAGATGTGGGACGGTGGTGATCCGCAGCTTGACCGGGCGATCGACGAGGTGATGCGTCTCTACAACGCGAAACCGCCTGTCGTGCCGAAACGGCCCGCGTACGAAAACCGGGCGGGGAAGTAGCCCGCAGCGGTTCGATGTTCGACTCACCACAGCGGGCGGCTCTGGCCGCCCGCTTCCATTCTCTGTCAGGAAGCGGACCCTCAGACGCCCGTGCGGACCGAAGGTGACTACCTGAGTGCGAGCGTCTGAGGCGACGCTGAGGTATCCTAGAGGGGTCTTTCAGGCAGAGGTCCTGCGGGAGGACGCGAGATGATCAAGTTCATGCAGTGCATCCGAAAGAGGCCCGAGCTCTCCCACGTCGAGTTCCGCCGCCTGTGGGCGGAGTACAAGGAGCGCGCGGCGGCGGTCGCCGAGGTGACGGGCGTGACGCGCTTTTCGATAAGCACCGCGCTCACGGTCGCGACCAACGTGCAGGTGATGCTTGAGCGCGGGACCGTGGCCGCGTTCGACGGGGTTGCCGAGTTCTGGTTCCCCAAGGCCGGCGGGCTCGAGGGGGTCTTCGAGCGCCCCGAGGTCATCAAGCGCGTGACCGCGATGCGAGAGTTGCAGGAACAGGTCGCAGACCTCAGCCAGAGCGTCTTCTTCTTCGTGTCCGAGGAGGTCGTCTCGAGCTGAGCGCGGCGGAGGTCGTGCGTTGGCCCCGCAGACCACGCCGGACCTCAAGCACGCACAGCGCGCCCTGCAGGGGTTTCTGGAGCGGCTGCGGTTCACGCTTGTCGCGTTAGTCGTCAGCACGTTCCCGGAAAGTACAAAGCGCACCGGCTGGCCCTCCGTCTACGCCTCCGGGGCCGCCCACGCATTCGGCGGGTGGGTGGAGGCGCTGGTTTCTGCGGGCCTCTTCGGCGTCGGGTTCCTGAACTA
>Ga0335070_10009474_pt1 | contig 11412 bp, 7 predicted proteins | sample Lox_Sample_13_FD_206722 | JGI IMG/M metagenome (GOLD analysis project Ga0335070, IMG submission 206722) | Soil microbial communities from Loxahatchee National Wildlife Refuge, Florida, United States - Lox_Sample_1.3 | ecosystem: Environmental > Terrestrial > Soil > Wetlands | place: USA: Florida... | reverse complement strand
TCCGTCTCCGAGGGGACGATCACGCGCTGGCTGAAGCAGGAGGGCGAGCACGTCGAGGCGGACGAGCCGCTGCTCGAGATCTCGACCGACAAGGTCGACACGGAGGTGCCGAGCCCCGGTTCCGGCACGGTGACGGAGATCCTCGTCCGGGAGGGCGAGACGGTCGACGTCGGGACGCTGCTCGCGCGGATCGGAGGGTCTGCCGCTGCGCCGGCGACGCCGGCCGCTCCCGAGCCGGAGCCCGTCGCCGCGGAGCCCGCGCCCGCGCCTGCACCCGCGGCGCCCGAGCCGGTCGCGGCCGCGCCGAGCAGCGAGAACGGCAAGGCGTTCGTCTCGCCGGTCGTCGCGCGAATCGCCTCCGAGCACGGCGTCGACCCGAGCGCGGTCCAGGGCACCGGCCGCGGCGGACGCGTCACGAAGCAGGACATCCTGGCGTACGTCGAGTCCGGCCCGCCGACGCCCGCAGCTCCGGCGCCTCCCGCTCCTGCCGCTCCCGCCGCGCCCGCACCGGCCGCGCCGGCCGCACCCGCGGCGCAGCCCGCGCCGCCGAAGCCTGCGCCGGCTCCCGTCGCAGCCGCAGAGCCCGTGGAGGGCGAGACCGTCGAGCCGATGACCGCGATGCGCCGGGGCATCGCCGAGCACATGCGCCGCTCGCTCGACACCTCCGCGCACGTCACGAGCGCGATCGAGGTCGACATGTCGAAGGTCGTCGCCGCGCGCGAGCAGCTGAAGAAGGAGTACCAGTCCGCGTACGGCGTCAACCCGACCTACCTCGCGTTCATCGGCCGCGCGACGATCGACACGCTGCGCGACTTCCCGTACGTGAACGGCGAGCTGCGCGGCGAGTCGATCGTCACGCGCAACTTCGTCAACCTCGGGATCGCGGTCGAGCTCGCCGACGGGAAGGGGCTCATCGTCCCGGTGATCCGCAACGCGGAGACGATGAACCTCCTCGGGCTCGCGAAGGCGATCGCCGACATCGCGCGGCGGGCGCGTGAGAAGCAGCTGCTGCCGGACGACGTCGTCGGCGGCACGTTCACGATCACGAACCCGGGCGGCTACGGCACGTTCCACGGCACGCCGGTGATCAGCCAGCCGCAGGCGGGGATCCTCGGGACGTACGCGCTCGTGAAGCGCCCGTGGGTCGTGCAGGACGAGCTCGGCGACGACGTGATCGCGATCCGCTCGATCATGAACATCACGCTGACGTACGACCATCGGCTCGTCGACGGTGCGTACGCCGGCCGTTTCCTCCGCGACCTTCGCGCCCGGCTCGAGGGCTGGGAGGGCGACGGCGGCTAGTCCCGTGCGCGGCGCCTACCTGATGCAGCTCGGCGTCGTGCCGTACCGCGAGGCGTGGGAGCTCCAGCGCGCGCTCGCCGGCGCGGTGTCGCAGGGCGCGATCCCGGACACGGTGCTCTTCCTCGAGCATCCGCCCGTCGTCACGCTCGGGCGGCGCACCGACGAGGAGTCCGAGCTGCACGTGCCCGAGAGCGCGTCGGTCGAGATCGTCGAGACCGACCGCGGCGGCAAGTCGACCTTCCACGGGCCCGGCCAGCTCGTCTGCTACCCGATCCTCGACCTGAAGCGCCACGGGCGCGACGTGAAGCGCTACGTCCGCGACCTCGAGGACGCGCTGATCCGGACGCTCGCCGCGTTCGACGTCGACGGCGAGCGCATCGACGGGCTCACCGGCGTGTGGCTCACGCGGCCGCCGCGCAAGATCGCGTCGATCGGCGTCCACGTCTCACGCTGGGTGACGACGCACGGCTATGCGCTGAACGTCGACCTCGACCCGGCGCCGTTCACGGACTGGATCACGGCCTGCGGGCTCGAGGACGCGATGTTCACGACGATCGCGCGCGAGACGGGCCGCGCCGTGACCGTCGACGAGGTTCGCGCGCCGGCCGCGGCCGCGATCGCCGAGGTGTTCGGGCTCGAGCTCGAGGAGCTCCCGGAGGACGCCTCGATCGGGCTCTGGCCGCAGCCCGTGCACACCCAGCTCGCCGCGCGCTAGGCGCTAGGCGCGCAGGCCGTCGAGCACGACCTGCGGGTGCCGGCTCGCGGCCGGGACGAGCTCGAGGACGTCCTCCGCGGTCACGTCGCGCCGGAGCGCACCCGCGGCCTGCACGCGCGCGACGAGGCGGCGCACCGACGCGACGAACGCGTCGACGTCCTCCGCCTCGAAGCAGCGGCCGAGGCCCTCGATCAGCGCGCGGTCGCGGCCGTAGACCGCCGCCGCCTCGCGGACGAACTCCTCGAAGCCGGCCCACGCGTCCGGCGCCTCGCACGCCTCGTCGGCGGCCGCCGCGAGCCCGCGCACGCGCTCGCACACGACCGCCTCGAGCAGTGCGTCCTTCGTCGGGAACCGGCGGAACACCGTCCCGTGCCCGACGCCCGCGCGCCGCGCGATCTCGTCCATCGAGACGTCGACGCCGCGCTCGGCGAAGCACGCCGCCGCCGCGAGGAGCACGGCGTCGTGGTTCCGCTGCGCGTCGGCGCGGAGCGTGCTCATCCAGCGGGCGCGCCGGCCGCCTCGGCCTCGATCGCGACCACGTCACGACGCCGGAGGAGCGAGACGTACGCGACGAGCGCCGCGGTGACGAACAGCGCGCCGCCGAGGAACGCGACGTGGAAGCCGTCCACGAGCGCCTGCGACTGCGAGACGCCCGAGACGTTCGACGACTTGCTCGCCGCGAGCGTCGCGAGGATCGCGAGCCCGAGCGCGCCGCCGATCTGCTGCGACGTGTTGAAGAGCCCCGACGCGAGCCCCTGATCCTCGTTGACGAGGCCGGTCGTCGCCACGAGCGTGAGCGGGACGAAGACGCACCCGAGGCCGAGCGACGTCAGCACGAGCGCCGGCAGCACGTCGGAGACGTACGAGCCGTCCACCGGCAGCCGCGTGAGGAGGAGCATGCCCGCGATCGTGACGATCATCCCGCCGATCGCGACCGGGCGGACGCCGAGCTTCGGCGCGTACGTCGACGCGAAGCCGGCCGACAGGATGATGCCGCCCGTGAACGGCAGGAACGCGAGACCCGCGTCGAGCGGCCCGTAGCCGAGCACGCGCTGCAGGTAGAGCGAGTTGAAGAAGAACATCGCAAAGAGGCCCGCGCCGACGAGGAACATGGTGATGTTCGCCGCCGTCAGCGAACGCGTCCGGAAGATGTTCAGGCGCACGAGCGGCGCCTTCGTCCGCAGCTCGATCACGACGAAGGAGACGAGGAGCACCGCCGCGAGGACGAACGTGCCGATCGTCTGCGTCGACGTCCAGCCCTTCTCCTGTGCCTGCACGATCGCGTAGACGAGCGTCATCAGGCCGCCGGTCACCGTGACCGCGCCGGCGACGTCGAAGCTCCTGTGCGCCAGCTCGTCCTTCGACTCGGGCACGAAGCGCAGCGAGAGGAAGAACACCGCGATCCCGACCGGGACGTTGATGAAGAAGATCCACGGCCACGAGATGAACTGCGTCAGCGCGCCGCCGACGATCAGGCCGACGGCGCTGCCGCCGATCGCGATCGCGGCCCACACGCCGAGCGCCTTCGCGCGCTCCGCGCCTTCCTCGAAGGTCGTCGTGATGATCGCGAGCGCGGCCGGCGAGATGAACGCGGCGCCGAGCCCCTGGAGGGCGCGCGAGCCGATCAGCATCCCCGAGCTCGTCGCGAGCCCGTCGAGCAGCGACGCCGTCGTGAAGACGACGAGGCCGAAGAGGAAGAGCCGCTTGCGGCCGAGCAGGTCGCCGGCGCGCCCGCCGAGCAGCAGGAAGCCGCCGAAGACGAGCGTGTACGCGTTGACGATCCACTGGAGGTTCGCCTCCGAAAGACCCAGGTCCTTCTGGATCGAGGGCAGCGCGACGTTCACGACCGTCGCGTCGAGCACGACCATGAACTGGGCGAAGCAGATGAGGACGAGGATCAGCCAGGGGTTCGTCGAGTGGCGGCTCATGCGGCTCCTTGTGCGGTAAGCGGACGGCTCAGTCCGGTTAGCCTACCGGACGTCCGCGGGTCGATGTCGTTACTAGACTGGAACGAGGCCATGAACTCATCGCTTCCCGTCGCCGACCGGCCCCGCCGCCCCGAATGGATGAAGGTGCGCGCACCGTCGCGGGACGGCCGCTACTTCGACGTCCAGAAGCTCGTCCACGGGCTCTCGCTGAACACGATCTGCGAGGAGGCCCGCTGCCCGAACATCTCCGAGTGCTGGGGCCGCGGCACCGCGACGTTCCAGATCCTCGGCGACACGTGCACCCGCGCCTGCCGCTACTGCTATGTGCGCTCCGGCCGGCCCGACGCGCCGCCCGACCCGCTCGAGCCGCTCCGCGTCGCGCAGGCCGCGGCGCAGATGGAGCTGAAGCATGTCGTCGTCACCTCGGTCGACCGGGACGACGTCCCCGACCGCGGCGCCGCGCACTACGCGGCGACGATCCGCGCGCTGAAGGCGAAGCTGCCGGACGCGTCGATCGAGGTGCTGACGCCGGACTTCCTCGACGTGGAGGAGGAGGCGCTCGCGACCGTGCTCGCCGCGCGGCCCGAGGTCTTCAACCACAACATCGAGACCGTCCGCCGCCTGCACGCGCGGATGCGGGGCGCGAAGGCGAGCTACGACAAGGCGCTGTGGCTGCTCCGCCGGGCGAAGGAGGTCGCGGACTACGACGTGCTGACGAAGTCCGGGATCATCGTCGGGCTCGGCGAGACGAACGACGAGGTCGTCGGGACGATGCGCGACCTCCGCGCGAACGGCGTCGACGTCGTGACAATCGGCCAGTACCTCCAGCCGAGCGCGAAGCACGCGCCGATCGACCGCTGGGTGCACCCGGACGAGTTCCGCTGGTTCCGCGAGCAGGGCGAGGAGCTCGGCTTCGGCTCCGTCTTCTCCGGGCCGCTCGTCCGGTCGAGCTATCGCGCCGACGAGCAGCGCCACGCAGCCGAGACCGGCCGCGGCGCCGTGTCCTACTAGGCGGCTTCGACGCCGAGCACGACGCGCAGGCTGCGGCGCGCCTGCTCCGCGCGCTGGACGAGCGTCGGCTCGCTCGAGCGGCCGAACCGCTCGACGACGTCGTCGTAGACCGTCGCCGCCTCGGCGTCGCGGCGGAGCAGCGAGAGCACGGTGCCCTTCTCGAGGAGCGCGCCGGCCACGTGCTCGCGCAGGCCGAGCTCGTCGGCGTCGCCGAACCGCGCGGCGACCTCGTCGTACGTCTCGAGCGCGTCGTCGAGCCGGTCGAGCTCGCGGAGCGCGAGGCCCTTGTTCACGAGGCCGTTCGCGACGAGCTCGCGGACCTCCGGGTCGTCCACGTCGCCGCAGCGGTCGGCGAGGTCGTCGAACGCCTCGACGGCCTCCTCGACGCGACTCGTCCGGCCGAGCATCAGGCCCTTGAGGAGCAGCGCGCCGCCGGGAACGAGGCGGAGCGTCGGATCGGTCTCGCCGCAGGTGTACGCGAGCGCGTCGTCGTACGCCGCGACCGCCTCGTCGACGCGCGCGAGCCGGTCGAGCAGCATCGCCTTGGCGAAGAACGCGTGGACGACGTGGGCGCGAAGCTCGGGGTCGCCGGTCTGGCCGAAGCGCTCGACGAGGTCGTCGAGCGCGCCGACGGCCTCCTCCGGGCGGTTCAGCTCCTGGAGCGTCGACGCCTGGTCGACGAGCGCGCGCGCGACCCGGACGCGCAGCTCGGGCTCGTCGGCGTCGGCGAACCGGACGACGACGCCGTCCGCGACCGCGACCGACTCCTCGTGGCGCTTGAGCTCGCGAAGTGCGGAGCTCTTGCAGATCAGCGCCTCCGCGATCCAGACGCCGACGTCCGGCTCGGTCGAGAGGCCGAAGCGCGCGAGCAGGTCGTCGAAGGCCTCGACGGCCTCCTCGAATCGACCTTCCGCGCCGTGCCGGCGGCCGGTCTCGAAAACGTCCGCCGCATGGGACGAGCTACCTGCCACGGATGGGCTATCGGCAGCCGGAGGCGCGACCTGAACCGCCCGAACGAGCGGTGGAGCAAGCGAAAGGGCCGCCCGGAGGCGGCCCTTTCGGCGTTCGGTGCGAGCCGTCGCTAGTGGTGCGACGTCGAGGCGTTCAGCGGGATCAGCTGCGCCTCCTGGCGGCTCCTGTTCTCCTGCGTCACGACCATCCAGCCGAGGTTCGGCGCGAGCGCCTGCTCGACCGGATCGTAGCTCAGGGCCTCGGTCGCGCTCGTGTTCGGCGCGAGCGAGTCGAACATGCCGTTGTTCACGGCCGGCGAGTTCGGGTTGAACGTCCCCGTCATGTCGGTCGTGTCGGTCGTGCCGTCCGTCCAGCTCGCCGCGTCCGCGGTGTAGCTGAAGCGCGGCTGGTCGCCGTAGCACGGCCCGGAGCCCCCGGTGAGGGCCGGGATGCACAGCAGCTCCGAGTCGACCGGCAGGATGATCGTGTTGCTGTCGGTCGGCGCGATGGCGTTGTAGTCGAGGTAGCCGGCCCCGGTCACGGGGTCGAACACCGCGACGTCCATGATGCCGTTGAAGTCGCCGGTGTTGGTCAGCACTCCGTCGTCGGCCGCCTGGATGACGACGTCCGGCGTCCCGTCGTTGTTCAGGTCGACGTAGACGTCGAACAGGTTCTGCGCGGCGTTCGACCAGCGGTGGTTCGTGCTGATCGCGAACTCGAGCAGATCCTGCCCGCCGAAGCTCGCGCCGTGGTAGACGGTCACGCCGACGGCCTGGATGTCGTTCGAGGCCAGGCCGTGGTCGCGCTTGTCCTTGATGCCCCAGCTGAACCACTGGGCGAGGCCGGTCGCCGCGCCGCGGTAGTTCGTCGTGGTCGCCGTGGCCGTGTGCGTCTTCGAGATCTTCCGGTCGTCGACCTTCGTCTCGACGTTCGAGACCGCCTGCGGGACCATGTAGTACGGCACGCGCAGGGTGATCCCGCTGTTGCTCCCGCCGACCGGCGTGAACTGCAGGAGGCCCGCGACGTCGCTGAACGCCGACAGCGGGTCGACGCCCGGGATCATCGCGCCGCCGGCCGTCGCCACGGGGACGCTCAGCTTGACGTACACGTCACGGCTGTCGCCCGGGGCGATCGAGAGCGTCGACGGCCACACGGAGATCGAGTGCGGGCTTCCCTGGTCGAGCGTGTCGGAGATGGTGAACGTCGCCCACGACCGCCCGAAGTTCTTCACGTGCACCTCCTCGGTGTCCGTGAAGTCGCGCGTGAGCTCGTTGTAGCCGAAGTTCACGGCGCCCATATCCTTGTCGCCGAGCGCGACGACCTGCGTCTGCACGGCGGGGAGCGCCTGGACGAAGCCCGTCCCGGCCCCGCGGGTCGAGTAGTTGCTGACCATCGACGGGTCGGCGGTGTTCTCGATCGCCGCGTCCCAGTACTTCACCTTCCGCCAGCTCGGATGCGCCTGCTTCACGAGCGCGGCGGTGCCGGTGACGTGCGGGGCGGCCATCGAGGTGCCCGAGTCGTTCAGCGGCCCGGTGCCGGTCCCCATCCCGGCCGAGAAGATGCTCAGGCCCGGCGCGGTGACGTTCGGCTTCAGGAAGCTGTCGCCCGACCGCGGGCCGTACGACGAGAAGCTCGCGAGCTGCTCGAAGCCCGGGTTGGCGATCGTCGTCGCCGAGAACGTCGTCGTTCCGCCGTCCGCGGCGACGATGTTCCCCTGCTGGCCCGACGGCACGCCGAGGAACGGGATCGTGACCGTGAAGTGCGACCCGTCGTCCGGGTTCACCGTGATCGGGCCCTCGTACGGCGGATAGCCGGTGGAGTTGTTGATCATCAGCACCGCGGCTGCGCCGGCCTGCTGGCCGTAGATCGCCTTCGCGACCCGTGCGCACGTCCCCCGCTTCACGACGATGAGCGTGTTCGGCGGGATCGAGCCGCCGGCGCCGGCGATGTCGTCGGCCGGGCTGCAGCCGAGGCTGATGCCGCCGTGACCGTCGCTGATCACCTTCACGTTCATCGCCGCCGACGGGAGCGGCGTCCAGCCGTTCGCGTTGATCGCCGTGACCGTGCTGCCGGTCGAGAGGCTCATGACCGCGGCCGCGAACGTCTGCGTCGGGTCGTTGGCCGCCGTCGAGATCACGTCGTTGCCGGAGCCCGGGGTGCCCGTCATGTACGGCTGCGGGCCCTCGTTGCCGGCGGACGTGACGACGATGACGCCGTCGTGCGCCGCGTTCTCGGCGGCCACCGCGTCGGGCGAGTCGGCGCTGCCGAACGGCGAGCCGAGCGACATGTTGATGACGTCCATGTTGTTGTCGACGGCCCACTCGATCGCGTCGATGACGGCGTTCGTGGGCCCGGAGCACCCGAACACCTTGACCGAGTACAGCGACGCCTTCGGCGCGACGCCCGGCCCGACGAGCCAGTTGTTCGACGAGACCGTCGTCGCGTTGTACGGGCCGGTGTAGGTGTGGCCGTTCCCGAGGACGCCGAAGCCGGCCATCGTGCCCGCGGTGTGCGTGCCGTGGCTGTTGCAGTCGAGCGGGTTCGGATCCGGCTGCGCGGTCGGCTGGTAGCCGGGCTGCGTCGGATCGGGCTGGTAGGAGTCGCCGACGAGGTCGATGCCGCCCTTGACCTTCGGGGCGGTCGGCCCGAACCAGGCCGGGTTCGCCGGGAGGTTGTCCGTTGCGAGCGCCGTCTGGTAGTCGGCCGGGTTGCCCGAGCCGCCGAAGTCGGCGTGCGTGTAGTCGACGCCGGTGTCGATGTCGGCGATCTTGATCCCCTCGCCGTGGAGGCCGTTCAGGCCGTCCCACACCTGCGGCGCCCCGATCAGCGGGATCCCGTGGATGTTCGACGGCTCGACGAGCTCGAGCGGGTGAACCGCGACGACCCCCGGCAACGAGGCGAGCGACGCGGCCTGGCCGGCCGCGATCTGCACCTTGAAACCGTTGTAGGAGGACTGGTACGACGCGAGCACGTGGCCGCCGTGAGCCCGAACCTGGCTCTCGACCGGCGCCTGGGCCGCGCGAAGCTGGTCGCGGATCGACTGCTTCTGGTTGTCCGTCAGCGGGTTCGACGCGTCCGCGTCGGCCACGGTGACCGGATCGCCCGCGAGCTGGACGACGACCGTGGTCTGGCGCGTCGCCAGGTCGATCATCGTCGCCTTCTGGCCCCTGATCCCGTTCGAGACGGGCTGGGGCAACGCCGCACCTGCCACCGAGACGGCAATCAGTGCAGCAACGACCGCGGCGAGGCACACCACCATGGACGTCCGGATGGACCTCCGCCCCCGCCCTGTCGGGTTTCCGACACGACTCTTGCTCAACGTCTCTCCTCTCCCCTCAATCTCGGGTCGTCTGCGTTCGGCTTCCGTGCCACCCGCAACACGGACGTACGCCGCTGCCGCCGGCTCGCCGGCGACCCCTGATCGGCTGTCTGAGTGTGAACGCGCCCCGGGTACCCGTCAAGATCTCGGGCGACGAATCCCTCTACCCATGCGGCTTTGCCATAGCTCGGTAGTCGAGTGCCTCGTCCAGAATCGCGTCGTCGACCCCCTTCTCGCGGGCGACCTCCCGGAGCGACCGGCCGCTGGCGGCCGCCTCCTTCACGATCTCGGCCGCCCGGTCGTACCCGATGTGCGGGTTGAGGGCGGTCGCCGCGGAGAGGGTCAGCTCGGCGTAGCGCTCGCAGTTCTCGCGGTTCGCCTCGATCCCGTCCACGCAGCGCTCCGCGAACAGGCGGCACGCGGCCGCGAGGAGCTTCACGGAGTCGAGGACGTTCCGGGCGAGCAGCGGCACGAAGACGTTCAGCTCGAAGTGGCCCTGAAGCCCGCCGACGGTGATCGCGGCGTCGTTCCCGATCACCTGCGCCGCGACCTGGGTCACGACCTCGGGCATGACCGGGTTCACCTTGCCCGGCATGATCGAGCTGCCCTTCTGGAGCTCCGGGAGCGCGATCTCGGCGAGGCCGGCGCGCGGGCCGGAGCCGAGGTAGCGGATGTCGTTCGCGACCTTCGTCAGCGACACGGCGACGGTCTTCAGCGCGCCGGAGACCTCGACGATCCCGTCGCGCGCGGCCTGCGCCTCGAACGGGTCGGCGGGCCCGGAGATCGGGAGCCCGGTCTCCTCGACGAGGAGCGCGCGGACACGGGCCGCGAACTCGGGGTGCGTGTTGAGCCCGGTGCCGGTGGCGGTGCCGCCCAGCGGGATCTGGCCGAGCCGCGGCAGCGCGTCGCGGATGCGCGCCTCGCCCTGGCGCACCTGGGCCGCGTAGCCGGCGAACTCCTGGCCGAGCGTCACGGGCACGGCGTCCATCCAGTGCGTGCGGCCGGACTTCACGACGTCGTCGAACTCCTTCGCCTTCGCCTCGAGCGACGCGCCGAGCTTGTCGAGCGCCGGCAGCAGGTCGCTCGCGATCTCGTCGAGCGCTGCGAGGTGGACGGCCGACGGGAAGACGTCGTTCGACGACTGGCCCATGTTCACGTCGTCGTTCGCGTGGACGTCGTCGCCCGCGAGCGTCGCGATCACCTCGTTCGCGTTCATGTTCGAGGAGGTGCCCGAGCCGGTCTGGAAGACGTCGATCGGAAACTGGTCGTCGAGCTCGCCGCGCGCGATCCGGTCGGCGGCGGCTGCGATGCGCTCCGCCTTGTCGCGGTCGAGCAGGCCGAGGTCGGCGTTCACGCGGGCGGCTGCGCCCTTGATGCGGCCGAGCCAGCGCGCGACCGGGGCGGGGATCGGCTCGCCGGAGACGGGGAAGTTCGCGACCGCCTTCGTCGTCTCGCCGCCCCACAGCTCCCGGCGCTGGTCGGTGCTGCTCACGCCCCCGAGTGTAGGGCAGATGCGCGGGCTCGACGCGGGCTAGCCGACCGCGCGGAGGCGGCGCGCGTGGAGCGGCCGCTCGCGCAGGGCGCGGCGCTGGGGCTCGGTCAGCTCGGTCGAGTGCGCCCAGCCGACGTAGCCGCAGCGCGGGCACTCCGCCGACTCGACGTGGCGCCAGACCGTGTACCGGGCCCGGCGGGTCGTCCCGCAGCGGAGGCATTCGACGATGACCGTGTCCACGGCGGGACCATCGGCCCTCCGGAGGCCGCTGCGCTCCCCTAAAAGGGGGAGGCCTGCGACGCGCGGTCGGCGGCCTCGAGGAGGCCGTCCCACGTCGTGAGCTTCACGCGGGGCCTCCCGCGCGCCTCGCCGGCCGCCCGCTCCGCCTCGTCGATCGCGGTCCAGCCGTCGTGCATGACGACGTGCACGCCGCGCTCGGCGAGGAGCGCGTCGACGGCGGCCGCGGTCGCGCCCTTCGGCACGAGGCCGTCCTCGAAGAGGTGCTCGACGGTCTCCGTCGCGTCCTTCTTGTTCGTGCCGATCACGCCGGTCGGGCCGCGCTTGATCCAGCCGGCGCAGTAGACGCCGGGGACGACGGCGCCGCTCTCGTCGACGACGCGGCCGTCGACGTTCCGGATCGTGCCGCGGCTCTCGTCGAACGGGACCTCGGCGAGCGCGACGCCGCGGTAGCCGA
>Ga0335070_10009473_pt1 | contig 11413 bp, 8 predicted proteins | sample Lox_Sample_13_FD_206722 | JGI IMG/M metagenome (GOLD analysis project Ga0335070, IMG submission 206722) | Soil microbial communities from Loxahatchee National Wildlife Refuge, Florida, United States - Lox_Sample_1.3 | ecosystem: Environmental > Terrestrial > Soil > Wetlands | place: USA: Florida... | reverse complement strand
GCCCGCTGTACTCGCTGGCGGTAGCCGGAGCCAAGGTGGCGACGGCACGGGGGACTTCCGCCCTAGCACTCGACCTGAACCACTTCGAGGAGCTGTGCCGCGACGGCGTCGACTACGTGGTCATCTCTCACGTGTCGAACGTCATGGGCTCAGTGTCGCCGCTGAGTGACGTCTCCCGGATCACGCACGAGCGCGGTGGACTTCTGATCGTGGACGCGGCGCAGAGTGCCGGCGAGCTCGCGATTGACATGCAGGACCTCGGCATCGATGCGCTCGCAGCGCCGGGCCACAAGGGGCTCTATGGCCCCATGGGAACCGGCATTCTCGTGCTGGCCGCGGACCTCCCGGTCAAACCCTGGCGCGAGGGCGGGACCGGTGTGGACTCCGAGCGCCTCGAGCAGCCGTCGGAGTACCCGTGGCGTCTCGAGGGCGGCACCTGCAACCTGCCCGGCATCGCCGGCATGCGGGCTGGCATCGAGTTCGTCACGACGACAGGTGTGACAGCCATCAGTGAGCACGAGGCTACCCTTGCGCAGGTGGTGGTGGATGGACTGCGGCGCATCGCCGGCGTGCATGTCCAGTGCGGGCCAGCGGGGGCGCAAACTGGGGTCGTGTCGTTTACCGTCGATGGCCTCGACGCGGCTCTGCTCGCTGCAATCCTCGACGAGTCGGCCGGCATCGCCGTCCGCAGCGGACTGCATTGCGCCCCTGCCACTCACCGCGCGCTGGAGACGTTTCCGGCGGGTACGGTGCGGGCGAGTTTCGGTCACTTCAATACGCGCCAGGACGCTGAAGCGCTCGTCGCCACGGTGCGAGACATCGCGAGGAGCGCGGGTTTCTAAAGTGGCGGAAAGTTGATCTACGAGAACTGGAGGCTAACGTGAGGAAAGTGAATCCGAAGGCCACGGTGCTCGCGGCCTCATGCAAGACTGGAGTCGGAATCAATCGCTGGATCGCATGGCTGCGCGACGCTCTCGCACCCCGTGGCGGCCTTGACTGGGCGAGGACATGAAACTGTCAGCTACGGCCGCCGTTCGTATCGAGCGCCTGCACGTCGTCTTGCACGGAGCCGTACAGGGAGTCGGGTTTCGTCCGGCGGTTTACCGGCTCGCAGAGAAGCTGCGCCTTGCAGGTTGGGTGAGGAACTCAGGCGCGGGGCTTGAGATTGAAGTCGAGGGCGGCCGCGAGCAACTCGACCATTTCTTGTACAAGCTCAAAGCGGAGCGGCCGCGAGCAGCGGTTGTAACTACTGAAGAAGTTTCCCGCATGGCGCCTTCCGGAAGCGTTTGGTTCGAGATTCTTCCGAGTGACGAAACCGCGCCCAAAACCGCCGCGGTGTTACCGGACCTCGCCACTTGTTCGGAATGCCTGCGTGAATTACTCGATCCGGCGGATCGGCGCTTCGGGTATGCGTTCACGAACTGCACTCGCTGCGGCCCGCGCTACAGCATTGTTATCGATATTCCCTACGATCGTCGAAACACGACAATGCGAGATTTCGTTTTGTGTCCTGAGTGCCGTCGCGAGTACGGATCGCCGAAGGATCGCCGATTTCATGCCCAGCCGAATGCCTGTGCCGCCTGCGGCCCCCGATTATGGTTGAAACCCGGACAAGCGCAAGGCTCGGCGGCGATCAGCGCTGCCGCAGAAGCATTGGCACGCGGCGAAGTCGTTGCGCTCAAGGGAATCGGCGGATTTCAGCTGCTGGTGGACGCTCGCAATCGTGCGGCCGTGACGCGCCTCCGTGAACGCAAACACCGGGAACATAAACCGCTCGCGCTCCTCATGCCGTCGCTTTCCTGGGTGCGCCAAAACTGCATTGTCAGCGCGGCGGAGGAGGAAATGCTGGTTTCGACTGCGGCGCCGATTGTTCTCCTCCGGCGTAAGGGAGAATGCGATATCGCGCCCGAGGTCGCGAAATCTTCACCCTATCTGGGCGTGATGCTTCCCTATTCACCGCTCCATCATCTGCTCATGGCGGATTTTCCTTTTCCAGTCGTTGCTACGAGCGGCAATCTCTCTAACGAGCCCATCGCGTTTGAGAACGACGAAGCCGCCGAGCGCTTGAGAGACATTGCCGATATTTTCGCTCTGCACAACCGGCCGGTCGCCCGGCCCTGCGATGATTCCGTCGCGCAGTTATCCTGTGGGCGGCCCCAGGTCCTGCGGCGCGCCCGCGGCTACGCTCCGCTAGCAGTCGATACACTTATGGATCTGCCGCCGGTTCTGGCGGTCGGCGGTCACTTGAAAAACACCGTCGCGATCGCGCTGGGTCGGCAGGTTTTTTTGAGCCAGCATCTCGGCGATCTCGATTCTATCGAATCGCACCGCGCCTTCGCGCGCGCAATTGAAGATCTGTGCCGCCTGTATCGCTTCGAGCCGAAGCTAGTTGCCTGCGATCTTCATCCCGACTACGCATCGACACGGTGGGCTCTTCTGTCCGGCTTGCCGGCCGTTCAGGTACAGCACCATCATGCCCATGCGATGGCGTGCCTCGCTGAAAACAAGATCGCGCCGCCGGCGCTCGCAGTGACCTGGGACGGCACCGGCTATGGCCTTGACGGAACGATCTGGGGCGGAGAGTTTTTAGGGCTTTCTGATGTCTCATTCGTTCGCGTCGCGCATTTTCGGACCTTTCGTCTGCCCGGCGGTGAAAAGGCGATTCGAGAGCCGCGCCGTTCCGCCGTTGGTTTGTTGTATGAGATTTTCGGCGACGACGCGTTCGCAATGGATGATCTTTCCCCGGTCAAATCCTTTACGGCGCCGGAACGCGAGCTGTTGCGGCAGATGTTGCGAAAGGGCATCAACGCGCCGGTCACGTCGAGCGCGGGTCGAATTTTCGATGCGCTCGCTGCTCTCACCGGTGTCCGCCAGATCACAGGGTTCGAAGGAGAGTCGGCGATGGAGCTCGAGTTCGCGCTCGACGGGCTCACCACTGGCGAGAGCTACTCGCTCGCATTCAATGAAAGGGACTCCGGGACAGATCGGCAGACGAGTTTCGTTATCGACTGGCAGCCCCTGGTGCTCGAAATCATACAAGATCTGGCTTCGGGTGTTCCGATCGCAAACATTTCCGCGAAATTTCACAATACCATGGTGGAAAGCATCATCGCCGTGGCGCGCCGACGTAACCAAGACGTGGTTGCCCTTAGCGGGGGATGCTTTCAGAACAGATATTTGACCGAACGCGCCGTTAAACGATTGCGCGAGGAAGGGTTCAGTCCCTGTTGGCATCAGCGCATTCCACCGAATGATGGCGGCATCGCGCTTGGACAGGCCGTAATCGCCGGGCAGCGGCTTTTCAGAGGAGAGTGACAGAAATGTGTTTGGCTGTTCCAGGCAAAATCGTCAGTGTTGCCGGTGACGATCTGATCCTGCGCACGGGAAAGGTGAACTTCGGCGGAATCATCAAACAAGTCAATCTTTGCTACGTACCGGAAGCCCGGGTCGGCGATTATGTTATCGTTCACGTCGGCTTTGCGCTGAGCATTGTCGATGAGGAAGAGGCGCGCCGCGTATTCGAATATCTGCAGGCGAATGACGGCCTCGGGGAACTCGAAGCGGAACCGGCGGGTTCGCGCACCGGGAAAAATTGACGAGCTTTCGGATGAAATATATAGACGAATACCGCGACTCAGAGACCGCCGGCGAGTATGCGCGGGCGATTGCCGCCGTCACGACCAAACCCTGGACTCTGATGGAGATCTGCGGTGGGCAGACCCATGCGATCGTGAAATTCGGAATCGACGAGCTGCTGCCCGAACTCATTACTCTGGTCCACGGTCCGGGTTGCCCCGTATGTGTCACGCCGCTGGAATTGATCGACAAAGCGATCGAGATCGCGTCACGTCCTGATGTCATATTCGCTTCTTTCGGTGACATGCTGCGCGTGCCCGGCAGCAAAAAAGACTTGCTTTCGGTCAAGGCTGGAGGCGGTGACGTGCGCATCGTTTATTCTCCGATCGATTGTCTGGAGATCGCGCGGGCGAACCCGGATAAGCAAGTCGTGTTCTTCGCCGTCGGGTTTGAGACCACCGCGCCGCCGACGGCCATGGCGGTTTACCAGGCGAGAGAGCGGGGAATCGCGAATTTTTCCATTCTTGTCTCGCACGTGCTTGTGCCCCCGGCCATGGAAGCGATTCTTTCGTCGCCGCTCAATCGGGTTCAGGCCTATCTCGCTGCCGGCCACGTTTGCACCGTCATGGGCTACACGGAATACGAGCCCATCGCCGTGAAGTATCACGTTCCGATCGTAGTCACCGGCTTCGAGCCGCTGGACATCTTACAAGGCGTCTTGATGGCCGTGAAACAACTTGAAGAAGGCCGCGCCGAGGTGGAGAACCAGTATGCGCGCTCGGTCCGGCGCGAAGGCAATCGCCATGCGCAGCAAATCGTGCGCGAAGTCTTCCGGATCGTGCCGCGGAAATGGCGCGGCATAGGCGAAATCCGGCAAAGCGGTCTTGGATTGACGGACAAGTTCGCAAGCTTTGATGCGGAGTCCCGATTCGGCCTCGCGGATTACACGGCGGAGGAACCCGGTGAATGTATCAGCGGATTGATCATGCAGGGAGTAAAGAAACCGAACGAATGCGTGGCGTTCGGCACACACTGCACCCCGGAAAACCCGCTGGGCGCCCCGATGGTCTCGAACGAAGGCGCTTGCGCCGCATATTACCGCTACCGCCGGTTCCAAGCACCAGCGACCACAGAACCGACGTCGTGATGATGATGAGATGAAATATGCCAATCAACAATCCGATCGATTTCGCTGCAAGCTGCCCCCTGCCGATACAGGAATACTCCCACGTCATGCTCGCGCACGGCGGCGGGGGTAGGCTGACACACCGGCTTATCGAAACTATGTTCGTGCCGGCATTTTCAAACCCGCTTTTGGCGGCGCGGCACGACGGCGCTACCTTCAGTGTGAACAAATCCCGGCTTGCGTTCACCACCGACTCTTACGTAGTGCACCCCCTCTTTTTTCCCGGAGGAGATATCGGCACATTGGCGATCAATGGGACCGTCAATGACCTCGCGATGTGCGGCGCGCGCCCGCTTTACTTGAGCGCCGGCTTCATTCTCGAAGAGGGGCTGGCGATGGAAACGCTCTGGGCGGTGGTGCAGTCGATGCGGCAGGCGGCTAATGAGGCGCGCGTACAGCTTGTCACCGGTGATACCAAGGTGGTGGAAAAAGGGAAAGCGGATGGAATTTTCATCAATACGGCCGGAGTCGGCCTGATTGAGCACAACCTTTCGATCTCGCCGGCGAGCGTGCGTACAGGCGATGCGATTCTGGTCAGCGGAGATCTCGGTCGCCACGGGATCGCGATCATGGCACAGCGCGAGGGGTTGAGTTTCGAGACCACCATTGAGTCCGACTGCGCGCCGCTCGCAGAGCCCGTACTAAGCCTGATTCGCGGCGGAATCGAGGCCAATTGCTTGCGCGACCTGACGCGCGGCGGGCTGGCAAGCGTTCTGGTTGAAATCGCTGAAGCGGCAGGTGTGCAGATCCACATCGATGAAAACGCGATTCCTGTTCGCGAAGACGTGCGCGGCGCCTGCGAGATCCTCGGCTTTGATCCTTTGTACCTTCCCAGCGAGGGTAGGTTCGTTCTATTTGTGCCTGCCTCGAACGCCGATCGCGCGCTCGGCATATTAAACTCACATCCGCTCACGCAAGGCTCTTGTCTTATTGGAAGAGTTGCCGCTGCCTCGTCGCCGCTGGTCGTCATGAGAAGCACGATAGGTGGAACGCGGATCATCGATATGCTGAGCGGCGAACAACTTCCCCGGATCTGCTGAGCCACCGACATGCGCGGGACTTCCTGCTGATTTTAAAAATTTGCTGAAAAAGTCTGTATTGAAGAAGTGGCGCGGTGCGGAATAATGTCCGCAGTCACTTGCCGCCTTGGGCGCTGTTTTGTCCGAATGGCTTTACATTCGTGACTAAAAGGGCGGGGAAAGTCCAGCGAGGAGTATGAAAATGCGCATCATTGCGATGCTGATTGTTGGACTTGGGATGTTTTTCGCATCGACTGCGGAGGGGGAAGCTTTACGGGAAGTCTTCAAACGAGTTAATGCGTCAGTCGTCGTTATCAACACGATAAGGGACGTTATCGAGAGCCCGCAAAACGAACGCGTCAGCGTTGCTGAACTCGGTTCGGGTGTGCTTATCTCCAACGACGGCCAGATCCTTACAGCAGCGCATCTGGTTCAAACTGCGGACACGGTACTGGTTCAGTTCTCCGGTGGCGACCTTATTGCCGCGAGAGTTATCGCATCCGAACCCGCTGCCGACGTCGCGCTCCTGAAACTCAACCGAACCCCGCCTTCGGGAGCAGCGGCGGCGCAACTGGGCGATTCAGACAAGACCGAAGTCGGCGATCAGATCTTCATCGTGGGCGCACCGCATGGGATCAGTTACACATTAAGCGTTGGATACATCACTGGCCGTCGCCGGCCTAATCTCGTTTATAGCGGCTTCTCGTTAGCCGAGTTCTTTCAAACCGATGCGTCGATCAATCAAGGAAACTCCGGCGGGCCACTATTTAATATGGAGGGAGAGGTCGTCGGCATCGTGAGCGCCATCATCTCTAAATCGGGAGGTTCCGAAGGACTGGGCTTTGTTGCTACTTCTAATATGGCTCTCAAGCTTCTTTTGGAACAGAAATCTTTTTGGAGCGGCGTTTCCGGTTATTTTATCACGAATGACTCCGCGAAGCTTCTGAACATTCCACAGCCTGGAGTGGGACTACTTATCCAGTACATAGCAAAAAATTCCCCGGCCGCAACGATGGGGCTACGCGGTGGAACGACTAACGCAACGATCGGGAGCGAGAATGTCATTTTGGGCGGGGACGTTATTCTCGCAGTCCAGGGGATCCCGTTTAGCATCAAAAATTATGAAACAGTTCAAGATGTCCTGAGCCGGCTCGACCCGGGAGATCTCATTAGAGTTAAAATCTTGCGCGGGGGAGAACAACTCGAGCTGAGTGCCACAAATCTTCCCTAAGCTGGTTCGAAGGTTTAGACCGAGCGAGTTCGGTCAATCGCGCAGAGTATTGATGACTTTAGTTGCCGTGTGGCGAAATAGAGTTGAGTACCGAACGATTCGAAGGAGGTCCTCATGAGTGTTCCATTGATCGGAATGCCGTTTTCTTCCCTTTCTGCGCTTCTGATCATTTGCCCGTTACTTTCTATTCATCCAGCGATGCGGAAACCACTCCATCGAGATGAAAGCCGCGTAGATGCACATACGAGGACGACGGTGCGGTTTATCACTTCCGTTCTGGCTGAGACGATTGAGAAGCTTCGAAAATGTACCTAGAGTTGTCGATTCACTTCAGTCGCGATCGAGATTCACAGCCGGTTTGTTCTGATTTCGCAAAACCTCCGATTACTCGCTGCTCTCTTCGCAAAACTGCCTGAAGCTGCGACGGACTCAAAACCTGTTTTCTCACTGCTATCCGTGGGCACTAAATCTGCCGTTTCACAAATAAATTAGTTCTCAGGAGGAGAATGCCATGACCGAAACCTTTTCCAAACATCGCTATATTCGTTGGTTCAACCAGGTCGGGATAGGCGATATCCCGCTCGTCGGCGGCAAGAACGCGTCCCTTGGCGAGATGATTCGAGAGCTTGAGCCGCAGGGCATCAAGGTCCCGAACGGCTTTGCGATTACCGCCGAAGCTTACTGGTATGTCTTGCGCGCTTGCGCAATCGAGCAGCGGCTGAGAGAGATCCTCTCCGGCCTCGATACGAGCGACGCCGCCAATCTGAGGGAAAGAGGCAGCGCCGTGCGCCACACGATCATGGACGCAGAGCTTCCGTCGGATTTGAAAGATGAAATTCTGAGCGCCTATCGCGAACTCAGCAAGGATGGGGCTGGCCCTCTGGACGTAGCCGTCCGAAGCAGCGCGACGGCGGAAGATCTCCCCGACGCAAGCTTCGCCGGACAGCAGGAGACCTATCTCAACGTTAAGGGAGAGGCGGCATTGTTGGAAAGCTGTAAGCGCTCCTTTGCATCTTTGTTTACGGACCGGGCCATTTCCTACCGCCACGATAAAGGATTCGATGATTTCAAAATCGCATTATCGATCGGAGTTCAGCGCATGGTTCGATCGGATCTCGGCTCGTCCGGGGTCATGTTCTCCATCGATACCGAAACGGGCTCCAGGGACGTCGTGCTCATCAACGCTGCGTTCGGGCTCGGCGAGAATGTGGTTCAGGGTTCAGTCAATCCGGACGAGTACTATGTTTTCAAGCCGACGCTCAAGCAAGGCTTTCGCCCCATTCTGCAAAAACTTCTCGGCACCAAAGAATTCAAGCTCGTCTACGACATCGGCGGCAGCAAGATGGTGAAAAATATCCCCGTACCAGCGGGGGACCGAGCTCGCTTTGCTATTTCCGACGACGAGTGCCTGGCGCTCGCCCGATGGGCCTGCATGATCGAAGACCATTACAGTAAGAAGCGCGGCCAATACACACCGATGGACATGGAATGGGGGAAAGACGGGCGCACGGGAGAACTTTTCATTCTCCAGGCACGCCCCGAAACGGTTCAGTCACAGAAATCAGCCGATCTGGTTGAGGTCTATCAGCTGAAGGAAAAAGGACCGGCCTTGGTTCGAGGCCGAAGCGTGGGGGAAAAAATCGCACACGGTCCCGTGCGTATAGTTAAAAGCGCGCACCACCTGGAAGAAGTTCGACAAGGCGATGTATTGGTCACCGACAAGACGGATCCCGATTGGGAACCGACCATGAAGAAGGCGGCAGCTATTGTGACCAACCGCGGCGGGCGGACTTGCCATGCCGCGATTGTGAGCCGCGAGTTGGGCCTGCCGGCGATCGTCGGGACCGAGAACGCTACCGAGACGCTAAAGGACAACGAGCAAGTGACGGTCTCCTGTGCCGAGGGAGAAACGGGAGTCGTTTATGATGGATTGCTAAAATTTGACGTGCAGAAAATCAAATTACGCGATCTGCCACGGCCACAGACCAAAGTCATGATGAACGTCGGCAACCCTGAAGAGGCATTTCGCCTTGGATTAACACCCAACGATGGCGTTGGCCTTGCGCGGGAAGAATTCATCATTTCGAATTACATCAAAATTCATCCGCTCGCGCTGATTGACTTCGACCGTCTCGAGGACGCTGCAGTGCGCGGGCAAATTTCGGATCTCACGAGCGGCTATGAAGACAAGCCGCAATTCTTTGTCGATAAGCTCGCTCAGGGGGTGGCGATGATCGGCGCAGCCTTTTACCCAAAAGATGTCATCGTGCGCTTGAGCGATTTCAAGACTAACGAATACGCAAACCTCATTGGCGGCAAGGCTTATGAGCCGGCGGAGGAGAATCCGATGCTCGGATTTCGCGGCGCGTCCCGCTACTACAATCCGCGCTACCAGCAGGGCTTCGCCCTCGAATGCCGCGCTATGAAAAAAGTCCGTGACGAGATGGGTCTCACGAATGTGAAACTGATGATTCCCTTCTGCCGTACGGTCGAGGAAGGCAAAAAAGTACTCAGCGAAATGGAGAAACATGGGCTCAAGCGCGGGGTGAACAAGCTCGAAGTTTACGTCATGTGCGAGATCCCTAGCAATGTCATTCTCGCCAATGAATTCGCCGAGGTCTTCGACGGCTTCTCCATCGGTTCCAACGATCTTACGCAACTTGTGCTCGGAGTCGACCGCGACTCGGAGATCGTTGCGCATGTGTTCGATGAGCGCAATGCGGCGGTCAAAACGATGATTGCAAACGTGATTCGAGCAGCGAAAAGCAAAGGCAGAAAGATAGGCATCTGCGGCCAGGCGCCGAGCGACTATCCCGACTTCGCTGTGTTTCTTGTGGAGCAGGGTATCGATAGTCTTTCACTTAATCCCGATGCCGTGCTCAAAACCACTCTCGCCATACTAGAGATGGAAAGTGGCGAGGCGCCGAAGACCGCGGTCTCGGGGCACTAGGCCTTATTCACAGCGATATTGCCGCTAAGGCGTAGGTGAATACCGTGATCGGGTCCGATCTTGGAGTGGCTCGGACGCAATTCGCAGCGACACGACTCGATCATGAATGTCAAGATCGCCGGGGGCCGGTTTTATGGCGCGCTGATCTCGTTCTGCAAAAACCAACCTTATAAGGAGATAGAAAGATGCGTTATAAATTATTTCAGGTGATGTTTGTTGGAGCTTTACTGGTTATTATCGCCAGTGCGCAGAATTTTGCAGCGGAATCGGATGCTACGGTGAAAATCACCGGCAAATCGGTTGCCGCAGGCGTCGGATATTCGTGGGGTAGTGGAGTATTAACTTATAAGGGCAGGGAATATCGGTTCACCGTCACCGGGATTTCCGCCGGTGACATTGGCATTGCGACTGTGGAACTCGCGGGTAACGTTTCAAACCTGACGAATCTGGAGGATTTCAATGGCAATTACACCAGCTTGAGCGCGGGGGCCACTGTTGGCGGCGGAGCCGGCGCCGCGGCGATGAGGAATCAGAATGGCGTTGTCATGAACCTCGTGGCAATGACGCGGGGACTGAATTTTAACATTGGGGTTAACGGACTGAAGATAGAACTCACAAAGTAATTACTGCCATAACGCCAATGGATCTCGCGCTCGACGAACTGTTGTAGCCAAAGCGCTTGCGTCTTGTGTCTGCCGATCGAGCAACCGACAACCGCGCTTACAGAGGTGAACAATGAAAATCTATAGCTTGCTCGTTATTCTGTTGTTGTTTTTTGTCGGTTGCAAGCACTTCGAATCCAGAAGCTCGACCTCCACGGGGACCGGTGCGTTGTGCAAGCCCCAGTGCACCGAGCAAGAAATAAATGAGCTGGCGCAGCCAATGTTTTGACGAGCCAGAGTAGCCGTAACCTGTCAGCTAGGCCATAGCATCATCACGTGGAGGCAATAATCGGCAATTAATTAAGTCGGTCCCGTTCGCTATAAAGCACGAAATTTGCGCTAGTGCGGTGAGGAATTCCCGTCGAACTTCCGGGTCAGGACAATAGGAAAAAAGCTATGGGGGGAAAGCACGAGAAATACCAGCGGCTGCTCGATTTCTGTAAGACGCTGCCGCCGATACCGACGGCAGTCGCCCATCCCTGCGATGACAGTTCGCTCGAGGGCGCCGCCGGCGCTGCGAAGATGGGGCTCATCGCACCGATCCTCGTCGGGCCGCGGACACGGGTGGAAGCGGTCGCGAAGGAATACTGCATCGACATCGCCGGGCTGCCGATCGAGGATACTGCACATAGCCACCAATCCGCTGAGCGGGCCGTCGAGATTGTTCGTGAGGCCAAAGCCGAGGCGTTGATGAAGGGCAGCCTGCATACCGATGAGCTGATAGGCGAAGTGGTGAAGCGGGACAGCGGCCTCAGGACCGCGCGGCGCGTGAGCCACTGTTTCATTATG
>Ga0335070_10009472_pt1 | contig 11413 bp, 10 predicted proteins | sample Lox_Sample_13_FD_206722 | JGI IMG/M metagenome (GOLD analysis project Ga0335070, IMG submission 206722) | Soil microbial communities from Loxahatchee National Wildlife Refuge, Florida, United States - Lox_Sample_1.3 | ecosystem: Environmental > Terrestrial > Soil > Wetlands | place: USA... | reverse complement strand
CTCGGTCGCCGTCGCGACGTGGGAGGAGCAGAACCGGGCGCTCGTCCTCGCGCTCCGCCTCGAGCGCTTCGTCCTGTTTGCAGCCGTTTTCCTGATCGTGATCGTCGCGGGCCTGAACCTCGCGGCCACCTCCGCGGTCCTCGCGGCGACGCGTTCGGGTGACGCCGCCGTGCTTTCCGTTCTCGGCGCCTCGCCGCGGGCTGTGGGCCGCGTCTTCCTTGCGGCCGGCGCGGGCGTCGGCACTGCGGGGACGCTCGGCGGGCTCGCCCTCGGCGTGGCGGCGGCGGTTTTTCTCGAGCGTGCCGGCCTCGTGCCTCTTCCCGCGCAGCTCTACGGCATGGCCCACGCCCCGTTCCGCGTCGCGCCCCTCGATGTCCTCGCAGTCGGCGTCCTCTCGATCCTGTGGTCGCTCCTGGCCGCGTCGATCCCCGCGCGGACGGCGGCGCGCCTCTCGCCCGTGGAGGCTCTCCGTGGCGCCTGAGACCGCGCCCGGCGCGCCGCTCCTCGCGGCCGAGGGGCTCGGCAAGGGCTTCGGCTCCGGAGAGGCGCGCGTCGAGGTCTTCCGCAACGTGTCGCTGACGGTGCGCGCGGGCGACCTCCTCGCGATCACGGGGCCCTCGGGCTGCGGGAAGTCGACGCTGCTCCACCTGTTCGCGGGCCTCGACACGCCCGACGAGGGGCGCGTCTTCGTCGACGGGACCGACTGGGGCTCGCTCTCGCCCGAGGCCCGCGCGGCCGTCCGGGGGACGACGATCGGATTCGTGTTCCAGTTCCACCACCTCCTGCCCGAGCTCACGGTGGAGGAGAACGTGGCCCTCCCGCTGTTTCTCGCCGGCCGGTCGGAGGCGGAGGGGCGGAAGGAGGCGCGCGAGGTGCTCGAGCGCGTGGGCCTGTCGGTGCGCGCGGCGGCGCTGCCCCGAACTCTGTCGGGCGGCGAGCGGCAGCGGGTCGCGATCGCCCGGGCCGTCGTCCGCCGGCCGAGGCTCCTCCTCTGCGACGAGCCGACGGGCAGCCTCGACGCCTCTCACGCCGCGGCCGTCTTCGACCTCCTGACCTCGGTGGCGAAGGAGCGCGCGGGGGCTGCAATCGTCGTGACGCACGACCCGGAGTGGGCGCGTCGCTGTGCTAGCATCAAATCGTTGGGGGGAGAAGGGTTGAGCGGCGTCTCCTAGGCGCATCTCCGCCTGTTTTCCGGCCCGGAACGGCAGTCAAAACGATGTTCGAAAAATACAACGAGAAGGCCCGCCGAGCCCTTTTCTTCGCCCGGTATGAGTCCTCGAAGCTGGGCTCCAAGGTCATCGAGTCCGAGCACATCCTCCTCGGAATCCTCCGGGAGGGTGAGGACATCATCAAGGAGATCTTCGCGCGCTTCAACGTGAAGCCGGAGGAGATCCGCCGCGAGATCGAGGGCGACCGCGTGTTCGTCGAGCGGGTCTCCTCGACGCAGGAGCTCCCGCTCTCGGAGGAATCCAAGAAGATTCTCGCCTACGCCTCGCACGAGGCGGAGTCGATGATGCATCCCTACGTCGGGACGGAGCATCTCCTGATCGGCATCCTCCGCGTCGACCCGTGCGTCGCGGGCCGCATCCTGATGGCGCACGGATTCAACCTGTACGGCGTGAGGGAGGAGACGATCGCGCTCATCAAGGAGCGCGAGGCCTCCAAGCAGAAGAAGGAGCTCCCGTTCCTCGCCGAGTACGCGCGCGACCTCACGGCGCTCGCACAGACGGGCTCGTTCGACCCGCTCGTCGGCCGCGACGCGGAGGTCGACCGGATCGTCCAGATCCTCTCGCGCCGCACGAAGAACAATCCGATCCTCCTCGGCGAGCCGGGCGTCGGCAAGACGGCCATCGTCGAAGGCCTCGCCCAGAAGATCGTCGAGGGCGGAGTCCCGCTCTTCCTCGCGCAGCGCAAGATCCTCGCGCTCGATCTCTCGCTGATCGTCGCGGGGACGAAGTACCGCGGCCAGTTCGAGGAGCGACTCAAGGGAATTCTCAAGGAGCTCAAGGAGAACCAGGATCTCATCGTCTTCATCGACGAGATCCACTCCCTGATCGGCGCGGGCTCCGCCGAGGGCTCGCTCGACGCCGCGAACATCCTGAAGCCGGCGCTCTCGCGCGGCGAGATCTCGTGCATCGGCGCGACGACGCTCAAGGAGTACCGCAAGTACATCGAGAAGGACCGCTCCCTTCTCCGGCGCTTCCAGGCGATCACGGTCGCCCCCCCGGACGAGGAGGAGACCCTGCAGATCCTGGAGGGTGTGCGCGAACGATACGAGAAGTTCCACCGCGTCCGCTACGCGAACGACGCGATCAAGACCGCCGTCTACCAGGCGAGCCGGTACATCCCCGACCGCTTCTTCCCGGACAAGGCGATCGACATCCTCGACGAGGCCGGCGCGAAGGTGAAGCTGCGCAAGACCGCGGATACGCAGAATCTCCGGCGCCTCGAGAACGAGATCAAGGGCATCGTCAAGGAGATGAAGAAGGCGATCTCGGAGAAGGACTTCGAGCGCGCGGTGTTCCTGCGCGAGCGCGAGATCGAGATCAAGGAAGAGATCGAGCGCACGAAGACGGTCTCCCAGGACGAAGTGAACGCCGTGGAAGTCACGCGCGCGGACGTCGAGGAGGTCATCTCGAGCTGGACGGGCATCCCCGTCACGTCGCTCCAGATGGAGGAGGCCGAGAAGCTCCTTCACATGGACGAGACGCTCAAAAAGCGCGTGATCGGGCAGGACCGCTCGATCGGCGCGATCAGCCGCGCGATCCGCCGCTCGCGCCTCGGCGTGAAGAATCCGAACCGGCCGATGGGATCTTTCGTCTTTCTCGGGCCCTCCGGCGTCGGGAAGACCGAGGTCGCGCGGCGTCTCGCGGAGTTCCTGTTCGACAACCAGAAGGCGCTCGTGCGCTTCGACATGTCCGAGTACATGGAGAAGCACGCCGTCTCGAAGCTGATCGGCTCGCCCCCGGGCTACGTCGGACACGAGGAGGGCGGTCAGCTCACGGAGCGCATCCGGCGCCAGCCCTACTCCCTGATCCTGCTCGACGAGATCGAGAAAGCGCACCCGGACATTGCGAACCTCCTCCTCCAGATCCTCGAGGACGGCCAGCTGACGGACGCTTACGGAAACGTCGTCGACTTCAAGAACACGCTCATCATCATGACCTCGAACATCGGGACGAAGTACCTCGTGACGGGCAGCCGCATGGGCTTCGGCGAGGGAAAGAACGCGCCCGAGAAGCGCGAGGTCGAGGAGATGGTCCTCAAGGAGCTTCGCCGGGAATTCTCGCCGGAGCTCATCAACCGCATCGACGAAGTCATCGTCTTCAATCCGCTCGGCCTCGAGGAGCTCCGCGCGATCGGCCGCCTCCTCGTGGACGACGTTGCCGACACGCTGAGACACCGCGGCCTCACGCTCGTCGTGAGCGACGCGTCGGTCGACTGGCTCCTCAAGGCCTCCGGCCATGACGCCCACTCGGGCGCCCGCCCCCTCCGCCGGACGATCCAGCGGCATGTGGAAGACGCGGTATCGGAATTGCTCATCGCTTCGCGAGAGCCGATCGAGTGCGTCGAAGTGACCGTGGAAGGGGACGAGCTGAAGGTCCAGACCCGCTCCCCCGAGCCAGTCGGGACGGGTCGGTAGACGTCTTGGCGCTCCGATCGCACTCCGGCGGCCTCGCCGGGAACCCCGCCCGCTCGATCCACGCCTTCGCGGCGGCAGGCCTTTTCGGCGTGGTCCTCCTTACAGGACCTGCCTCCGCCCAGACCCCGCAGCCGACTCCGACTCCGGCACCCGCGTTCGGAGCGAAAACGGAATCGCCGATGTCCGGCGCGATGGGCGCCGCTCCCTCGGTCCGGCTCACGCCTGAGGCGGGAGCGGCCTCGAAAACGCTTCCAAAGCTCCTCCAGATCGTCGTCAAGGGCGGGAAGACGACCGCTCCCGAGACGGTGGCCTTCTATCTCGGCCTGAAGCCGGGCGATCCGTACGACGACGACCTCGTCAAGCGCAACTTCACGAAGCTCTGGGAGTCGAGCCTCTTCGAGGACGTCACGCTCGAAAAGGACGTGACGCCCGAGGGCGTGGTCCTGACCGCGACGGTCGTCGAGCGGCCGACGATCGCGGACCTCGAGTTCCGCGGCAACAAGAAGCTGACGACCTCCCAGCTCAAGGACAAGCTCAAGGAGGGCAAAGCCGAGATTCGCGTCGGCGCCCCGGTGTCCCTGCGCGACGTCGCGAAGGCCAAGGGCGTCCTCATCGACGCCTACAAGGCCGAGGGGTTCCGGTCCGCCACGGTCGAGGCGCAGCTCGAAACGGTCTCGCCCGCGCAGCGGCGCGTCGTCTTCAACATCGACGAAGGCGACAAGATGAAGATCGAGTCGATCTCGTTCACGGGAAACACCGTGTTCGGCCAGCAGAAGCTCCGACTCGCGATGACGAAGACGAAGACCGCTCACTGGTGGCGCTTCTTCGACAGCAAGTCCACGTACAACCAGGCGAGCTACGACGAGGACGTCGAGAACCTCCGCAAGGTCTACCAGAACGCCGGATACAAGGACGTCGTCGTCAAGGACGCCGTCATCAGCACGTTCGTCGTGAACCCGAAGGAGAAGCGCCCCGACAAGATCAAGCGGCGCGCGCGGCTCACGATCCCGATCGTCGAGGGCGACCGCTGGTATTTCGGGAAGCTCAACGTCGAGGGTCCGGTCGTCTACAAGCCGGAGATCCTCGAGAAGTTCTTCCCGTACAAGAGCGGGAAGCCGCTGTCGCGCGCCGTCATCGCGGACGGGATGAAATCCATCGAAGCGGTCTACCGGAGCCACGGGTACATCTACATCTTCATGAACCCGGAGTACACGGAGAAACCGAACCACGTCGTCGACGTGACGATCAAGATCGCCGAGGGCGACCAGTACCGGCTCGGGCGCGTGGAGTTCCAGGGGAACAAGACGACGCGCGACAAAGTGATGCGCCGCGAGCTGCAGCTCTACGAAGGCGACATCATGGACATGGAGATCTTCAAGAAGAGCCTCCTGAAGATCTCCCAGCTCGGCTACTACAAGGTCGAGGAAGACCCGGATTTCAAGGTCAACAACGAGAAGAAAACGGTCGACGTCACGATCAAGGGGACGGACACGAACCGCAACGAGGTCCAGTTCGGCGCGGGATACTCGCAGCTGGACGGGCTCTTCGGGCAGTTTCAGTTCAACACCCGCAACTTCCTCGGGCGCGGCGACACGCTCGGCCTGCAGTTCCAGCGCGGCAACCGCTCGAATTTCTTCGACATCTCCTTCGCGGAGCCGTGGTTCATGGACCAGCGGATGTCCGTCGGAGGGTCGATCTTCGACCGCTCTCTGAACTACGCCGATGTCGCGGGAGGCCTCGACCAGAGCTCGAAGGGCCTGAACGCCTCCCTCGGGATCGGCCTCGGGACGTGGGACGTCGTGTCGTTCTTCTACGGGTTCACGGACACATCCAGCACGTACGTCGTGTACCCGCCTCCGCCGCCCCCGGGAGCCGGCATTCCCCCGACGGCGTATTACACCTACAAGGGCACGACGTCGTCCATCACGCCCGGATACCGCTACGACAGCCGGAACGACCCGTTCGACCCGACCCGCGGCCTGCGCTACGGCCTTTCCATCTCGGTCGCGGGCGGCCCCCTCGGCGGGGACTTCTCGTTCGTGAAGCCTGCCCTGAACTTCACCGATTACATTCCATTCACGAAGTCTTCGAACTTCGCCGTGAACGCCGAGTTCGGGATGATTCGCCCTTACGACAGCCAGCACCAGCGCGACGTCGGCCAGGAGACGATCCCGATCTTCGAGCGCTTCCGGATCGGCGGAGACCGCTCCGTGCGCGGCTTCAACGTCGGGGGGATCTTCCCGCTCACGAAGGACAACAAGGCCTTCTTCGACGCGAACGGCGCGCTTCTCGGCGGCGACCGGTTCGTCGTCTTCAACCTGGAGTACGTTTACCAGCTCGCGGGCCCGCTCAAGCTCGTCGCGTTCTTCGACACGGGGAACACGTGGATCGAGGGCCAGTCGATCGACCTTCTTCACATGCGGAAGTCGACGGGCCTCGAGCTCCGGATCATCCTGCCCATCTTCCAGGCGCCCCTGCGGTTCATCTACGGAATCAACCTCGATCCGAAGCTGCTCCTCGACCAGACGGGGGCCCCGCTCCCGAACGGGCAGGAGAGCCGGACGAACTTCCAGTTCTCGATCGGGACGACGTTCTGATTCGTCGAATTGTTATCATCCGGCGCTCGGCCGGTCCGCCGGCCTCCCGGGACCATCAACCTTCCTTAAGGAGTCAGATTCCATGAAGCGCATCGTCACACTCGCGGCTGGCGTTCTCGCCGCTGCCGTCGCCGGCGCTCCGGCCTTCGCGCAGACGGCTGCCGCCCCCGTCCCGGCCGCCGCCGGCAACTCGAAGATCGGCGTCATCGAGGTCCAGCGCATCGTCCAGGAGTCCGCCATCGGCAAGGAGAGTCTCGCTCGCGTCCAGAAGCTCCAGCAGGCGAAGCAGGACGACCTCGTGAAGCGCCAGAAGGAGCTTCGGGACCTCGAGCAGAAAATCCAGGACCAGGGCAAGTCCCTGTCCGAGGACGCGATGGAGAAGGCCCAGAAGGACTACCAGGCCAAGGCCGTCGAGCTCAAGCGCTTCCAGGACGACGCACAGCGCGAGCTCGAAGAGGCCCAGCGCAAGGAGCTCGGCGAGCTCGAGAAGCGGATCATGCCCGTCATCAACGAGGTTGCACGCGAGCAGGGCTACCAGCTCGTTTTCAACAAGTTCAACAGCGGGCTCCTCTTCGCCGACGACAAGTCCGTCGACCTGACGGATTCGGTCATCACGAGGTTCAATTCTCAGATCGCGGCGCCGAAGCCGGCCGCGGCTCCGGCTGCTTCGGCCGCTCCGGCCGCCGCGAAGCCGGCGCCGGCCGCGCCCAAGAAGTAACCGCGGCGTGGTCTCGTTCACCGTCGCCGAGGTGGCCGCCGCCTGCGGCGGACGCTTCGGCGGCGGCTCGGACACCAGGCTGACCGGGGTTCGCGCGCTCGAGAGCGCCGGCCCCGAATCGCTTTCGTTCGTGAGCGACGCGAAGTCGCTCAAGCGCGCCGCCTCGTCGCGAGCGGGCGCCTTCCTCGCCCGCGCGGCATCGGACCTGCCGGGGAGGACGGTCATCGAGGTGGCCGACCCGCAGCAGGCGCTCATCGCCGTCCTTCGCCTGTTTCACCCGCGGCGGGCCGCGCGGGCCGGAATCCACCCGTCCGCGATCGTGGATCCCGCCGCTTTCGTCGATCCCTCGGCCGAGATCGGACCCTACGCCGTGATCGGGCCCGAGAGCCGTGTCGAGGCCGGCGCGGTCGTCGAGGCGCACGCCGTCGTCGGCGCGCGGTGCGCGGTGGGGCGTGGATCCTGGCTTCACCCCCACGTCGTCCTGTACGACCGGACCACCCTCGGCGAGCGCGTCGAGGTCCACTCCGGGGCCGTCCTCGGGGCCGATGGCTTCGGTTACGCGACGACGGCGCGCGGTCTCCTGAAGATCCCGCAGGTCGGCGTCGTGACGATCGGGGACGACGTCGAGATCGGGGCGAACACCTGCGTCGACCGCGCCGCTCTGGAGACGACGTCGGTCGGGACCGGCACGAAGATCGACAACCTCGCCCAGATCGGCCACAACGTGACGATCGGGCGGCACGACGTGATCTGCGCGCAGGTCGGGGTCGCGGGTTCGGCCGTCGTCGAGGACGGGGTCGTTCTCGGGGGTCAGGTCGGCGTCGCCGGCCACCTCACGGTTGGCGCCGGGGCGAAGGTCCAGGCCCAGAGCGGGATCGGCGCCGACGTCCCGCCCGGGCAGGCCCTCCACGGGTCGCCCGCGTTCGGCTATCGTGACTACCAGAAATCCTGGATCGAGCTCCGGCGCCTGCCGGAAACCGCCCGCCTCGTCCGCCGGCTCGCGGAGAAGGCCGGGCTGCTCAAGGGAGGCGAGTCGTGAGCTCTGCCGGCGAGAAGGCGGACATCCTCGAGATCATGCGGCTCCTGCCGCACCGGTATCCGTTCCTCCTCGTTGACCGGATCCTCGAGATCTCGCCCGGACCCATGGCGCCGGGCTCGAAGGTCGTGGGCCTGAAGAACGTCAGCGTGAACGAGCCCTTCTTCCCGGGGCATTTCCCCGGGAACCCCGTGATGCCGGGCGTCCTCATCATCGAGTGCCTCGCGCAGGTCGCGGGGTGCCTGTTCTTCTCGAAGGAAGCGGACCCGACCGCCAAGCTCATGTTCCTGACGGGAGTCGACAAGGCCCGTTTTCGCCGCCCGATCGTCCCGGGGGACCAGATCATCGTGACCGCCGAGATCATCGCCATGAAGTCCACCCTCGTGAAAATGAAGGCGGAGGGCCGCGTGGACGGCGTCCTCTGCGCCGAGGCCGAGATCATGTCGGGCCTCGTGAACCGTGCGGGAGCAGCCTGATGCCGATACACCCGACCGCCGTCGTCGACCCGACGGCCTCCGTTCACCCCACCGCCGACATCGGCCCGTACGCGATCATCGGCGCGAACGTCACGATCGGCGCACGGACGACCGTGGGCGCTCACGCCGTCATCGAAGGGCCGACGACGATCGGCGAGGACAACAGGATCTGCCCTCAGGCCGCGCTCGGCGGGCCTCCGCAGGACCTCAAATACAAGGGCGAGCCGACGACGCTCGTCGTCGGGAACCGGAACATGTTTCGCGAGTTCTGCACGGTCCATCGCGGAACCATGACCGGCCACAAAACGACGATCATCGGCGACGACAACCTCTTCATGGCCTACGCGCACGTCGCCCACGACTGCACCGTCGGGAACCGCACGGTGTTCGCGAACGGCGCGTCTCTCGCGGGCCACTGCGTGGTCGGTGACGACGCGATCCTCGGCGGCTTTGCGGCGGTGCGCCAGTTTCTGAGGGTCGGGCGCCACGCGTTCGTCGGCGCGTTCTCCGGGATCAACCGTGACATCCTGCCGTTCGTCTGGAGCTCGACGGACCGCGACGTGAAAGCGTACAAGGTGAACGCGGTCGGGCTCTCCCGGAAGGGCTTCTCGAAGGAGCGCGTCGACGCCCTTCAGAAGGCCTATCGCATCCTCCACAAGCACCGGCACGACAAGGCCGCCCTCCTCGCAGGTCTCGAGCCGATCGCCGCGACATCGGACGACGTCAAGGAACTCCGGGACTTCATCGCATCCTCGAAGGATGGCGTCCACGGGGCGTAGCGGCGCCGTCTAGGGCTTTGTCTTTCTCTCGATGACCGTGCAGAGGCGCCGGATGCCTTCCTCGATCACGTCCGGTGCCGCGTAGGAGAAGTTCAGGCGCATCGTCCGCTCGCCCCCGCCGGTCGGGTAAAAAGCGGAACCCGGGACGAAGGCGACCTTCTCGGCGATCGCCTCGTCGAGCAGCTTGACGGTGTCGAAGCCCTCCGGGAGCGTCGCCCAGAGGAAGAGACCGCCGTGCGGCGTCGTCCAGCGGACGCCCGGAGGGGCGTAGCGGTCGAGGGCGGCGAGCATCGCGTTGCGCCGCTCGCCGTAGACGCGGCGGATGACGCGCACGTGGCGGTCGAGGAAGCCCCCGCGCGCGACTTCGTAGGCGACGTACTGGCAGAACGTGGAGGAGTGGAGGTCCGCGCCCTGCTTGATCTGGACGAGCTTGGAGATGACGACCTCGGGGGCGACGACCCACGCGACGCGCAGGCCGGGCGCGAGGGTCTTCGAGAGCGTCGACAGGTAGAGGACGTTTCCCGTGAACGTTCTCTCTCCGTTCGCGCAGCCGTGCATTTCGGCGTCGAGCGACACGAGCGACGGGAGATGCTCGCCCTCGTAGCGAAGCTGGCCGTAGGGGTCGTCCTCGACGATCGGGATCCCGGCGGCGGCCGTAAGCTCGACGAGCTTCCGGCGTCGAGCGAGGCTCATCGTGACGCCGGCCGGATTCTGGAAATTCGGGAGCGCGTAGACGAACTTCGGCCCGCCGCGGAGCTGGACCTCGAGGGCGGCCAGGTCCATCCCGTCGTCGTCGATCGGGACGGAGAGGTAGTCGGCCTGGTAGGCGTTGAACGCCTGGAGCGCGCCGAGGTACGTCGGAGCCTCCGTCAGGACGCGGTCGCCGGGGTTGACGAGGAGCTTGCCGATCAGGTCGAGCGCCTGCTGCGAGCCGGACGTGATGAGGACGTTTTCGGGGCCGACCTTCACCCCGTAACGGCTCATGTGCCGGACGAGCAGCTCGCGAAGCGGGCGGTAGCCTTCGGTCGTCGTGTACTGGAGGGCCGACGTTCCCCAGTCCGTCAGGACCCGCTCGGTGGCCGCCCGGACCTCCTCGATGGGGAAGACGTCGGGAGCGGGGAGGCCGCCCGCGAAGCTGATGATGTCGGGGCTTTCCGTGAGCTTCAGGAGCTCCCGGATCATCGAGGCGGTGATGCGCTGCGTGCGCTGCGCGAACCTCTGTTCCCAGAGTGTGTCGGCTGCGGGAGCGGACGGGCGCGGCCGGGTCCCGCCCGCGATCAGACTTCCGAGAAGGTCGCTCTCGGCCGAGACGATCGACATGGGCACACCCCCGCAGAGAGGTTCCACCCCGAACCGCCCGGCCGCCATGATGCGGGCTGATCAGGGCGGAAATGCCTCCGGATTTGCGCCGCGCTAAGGAGGGCCGGAGGGAGCGATTGAGCATCTTGAGAAGTCTGATAGACTCATGCCGATGAGTAAGCGGCTACAGGTTCTTTTCGACGAACCGGAAATCCGGGAGATCCAACGTGCGGCGCGTGCGAAAAGGATGACGGTCGCGGAGTGGGTGCGGGGTGCCCTGCGTGACGCGCGCCGGAAGGAGCCGGGGGGCGACGTCTCGGAAAAGATCGCGGCGATACGGCGGGCCGCGCGCCACACGTTCCCGTCGCCGGACATCGAACAGATGCTCGCCGAGATCGAGAAGGGCTACGGCGCCGGAGGGCCTGAAGAACCTTGATCTTCGTCGACTCCAACATCCCGATGTATCTCATCGGGAGAGAACATCCACACAAGATCGACACACAACGACTTCTCGAGAGACTCGCATCGGAGAGGCGACGATTCGTCACGGACGCCGAAGTTCTGCAGGAGATCCTCCATCGCTACTCGGCGGTCAATCTGCGTGATGCGATCCAGCCGGCGTTCGACGCGCTCCTCGCCGTGGTCGAAGACGTTTTCCCGATCCAGACGCCCACCGTGGCGCGGGCGAAGGAGATCGTCCTCGCGCGCCGGAAGATCTCCGCCCGTGACGCCCTGCACCTCTCCGTGATGGAGGAGCAGGGCGTGAAGGAGATCCTGACGTTCGACGCGGGCTATGACGGGTATCCCGGCATCACGCGCCTGCACTGAGCGGCGCGAAGGGGACCGAAGCGAAGATTTCTTCGAA
>Ga0335070_10009471_pt1 | contig 11413 bp, 10 predicted proteins | sample Lox_Sample_13_FD_206722 | JGI IMG/M metagenome (GOLD analysis project Ga0335070, IMG submission 206722) | Soil microbial communities from Loxahatchee National Wildlife Refuge, Florida, United States - Lox_Sample_1.3 | ecosystem: Environmental > Terrestrial > Soil > Wetlands | place: USA... | reverse complement strand
AAAAGCGCACTTCGCACAAATCTCCTTTCGCTGGCTACGACTCGTACCCGCCATGTCGGAAACGATCCCAACGTAGAACGCTATGACCCGGATCTCTGGACCGATGAATTTGCCTTTCTCAACCAGCCCGGCCAGGCCGAGATTCAAAGCGACCTGTTCTACGACTACCGCACCAACGTTGAGGCCTACCCGAAATGGCAAGCATGGATGCGCGGGAAGCAGCCGCGCCTGCTGGTGATCTGGGGTAAGTATGACCTCTCATTCGACCTCTCGGAGCCGGAAGCCTATCGCCGGGATGTACCGAACGCTCAAGTTCACGTTTTCGACGCCGGTCATTTCGCGTTGGACACGGCCGCAGATGAGATTGCCGCATTGGTGCGGGGCTTTGTCGGTTCTTCACGTGAAGGGTTTTTGGCCCGGCACGGTGGCTGAGGCCGCTATGAGAACGCCAACGCAACTCTGCACTGGATCCGAACCTTGAAACAAAGAGGTATGTACGTCAAACAAGGAAACGGCCATCGTCACTGGAGCGCAGCAGGGTATTGGTGCGGGTTTGGTCGAGGCCTTCCTGAAGGAGGGCAGTCTACCTCGGGCACCCTTTTTCACCCTTTCTTGCCAGCGAACTGGAGCGCGTCAAAAAAGAAGCAATCTACCAAGACCGAATCTTCTTCGCCATTCGCAATCTTGGCTTCATCGCGCCTACCGAAGCGCGGCGAATCAACTTTGAGGACACGGTGCGTTTTGAAAAAGTTCACGAAGAGACTTACCGAGACTTCGGCTTCGAACTGGTCTCAGTCGAGCCAAGAAGTCTGGTGGAACGGGTCATTTCATCTCCTCGGGTCACACTGAGCAGATTGGTGGGGCGTCCGATGGCCATCGCAACTATGTGGCGGCCTGCTAGTTTTTTTTCTGACTCAGAACCTTTGTCCCACGCCGCACCATGCAGCCGGGACGCTACGCTTTGTTCAGTACAAGGCTGTGCACTTCATTGTAGCCCTTGTAGCGCAGGCGGTACTTGTAGTTGCCTGAAGCGTATTTCGCGGTGTTCCATGCCGCCATGTGGTACCCGGGATCACAGATGGCATTAGAGATCACTTCCAGGTTGTTGTCGCTCTGGTCAAGGATCTCAACGAGTACCCATCCCCTTTCCGGAACGCTGAACTCGATAGCCAGTTTCGGATTGTTCGCGTTGGGATAGTGCTGGTTGAACACACGCGTCGTCGGCTTTGCTGAAATGATGAGTTTCTTCTCGCTCACCTTGCTGTAGTCGAACGGCTCGTTGCACAGATGCCACAGCGGCTCCTTGGTGCGCTGCTGGAGGTAGAATGACCTCAACGGTGTGCGCGTGAAACTCGTCAACGGACGACGGACTGCGACTCCATCCTGCCACTCATACACAGGAATCTGCATCGGATTCATCACGTCGAGCTTGCCGCGCTCTATCGCAATGTGGAACAACCCGAAATTCCCGGGCTCATGACCGCCGAGCCAATGGCCCACGTTATCGACGAGGTAGGGATTTTTGCCGAAGATGACGATGTTCGTCATGTAGTCCCAGGCTCTGCCATCGTAGTTGTTCTCGTTGCCGAAGGGATTCGGCCCATTGTTGAAGTCGCCATCACGGCCGTAGATACCCTCGATAATATGAAGCCCCATCGGGGACGCCGCATGATTATCGATGGTTCGGTGCGCCCACAATTCCATACAGGTCGCTGTATAATAATACGCCTCGTTGTATTGGGGGTCGTTCCGCGGCACATCCGGGGTGTCCCATCGGGGAATCGTGCGGGTGTGCCGCTTGAAGTTCGCTCCGACGACGTCATGAACCTTCGGGTGGATAAATTCCCTCTGAATTGTCTTCTCCAGCTTTTGCATCGCGTCCACGTCGGCCCACGCGCCACAGTATCGCTGGAAAGGTGAAGGATGGGCGCCCTGCCAGTTCTTCGCGGTGAGGGTCAAACCCATTTCGTGAGCCTTGAACTTCGCCACATTCACATTCCACGAATTCGGGGCATTGAAGGGCCACAGGAAAGGGAGTTGTTGACTCACTACGCCGCCGGGAACCTCTTTCCAGACAAACGCCCGGGCATCATTCGCATCGTCCCGTGTTTCAATGGTGTTCTTTACTGGGGTAACCGTCGCACCCACCCGCTGGCTCATGGCGACATATCCGCGGGGTTCAATCACGCCGCCGCCATTTACATCACGCGTATGCATCCTTGATCCCGCGATACCCAGTTCCTTCAACGATTCGAACAGACCCTCGGCGAAGAATACGTCAGTGGCAATGCCCATCGTGTCCTCAAGAGTCAATCCTCTTTTTTTATCCACTGCGTCGTGAGCCGTGAGATTCGGCTTGGCCGCGATGTTGTAAGTCACCGGAATCCCGGTATTGTCCATGGGAACAAATACGGACCGTCCAAAATCAAGTCCGACGCGCTTGCACGCACCAGAATTCGTCTTGTAGTCCACATGCGTCCGCAGAATAAAGACTGCTTCCGGGTGCCGCTCCACGAACGGATGCACACCGAAATATCCGGACGGCGTCGACGCAGCGGCAAAAATGGAAGCCGGACCGCTGAAACCCGCACCTCCACACAGCAATGACGAAGACGTAAGAAAATCCCTCCGACTGAACATGCGGACCCTTCCTTTCCCAATGCAACGAACTTCAGATATTCAGATTTCGTTCACTTGAATTGTACTGCGGGTAGAGACGTGAAGGCAATCGGGGAATCTCTGCTGTCACGGCTGGGCAACTTTTCAACCGGCACTATGGGAATTTTTGCACCAGCACTGACATACTGCTTCTTGCGCAAATAAAATGTCGCCTCCTGGCTGATCCCCAGCTTGCGGCAAATATCCGCGGTCTTCTCGCCATCCTCGGGTCAGTTTTGGTCAGTTGACCATCGAGAGCTGGTTTAGCACCGCGGCGCTTTCTTCGTATTTATGTTGCGCATAAAGGACGTCGGACAGCCCCACTAGCGCTTCACGATTGCGCGGGCTGGCTTGTAAGACAGCGCGGAAGGCTCTCTCCGCCCGGGTCCACTCCTTGTGGCGGGCGAACTCGCGGCCTGATTCCAACAACGGTCCGGGGTCGGTTGGCTGGCCGGTTCTGGGCGAGACCGAACCAGCATCAGCAAAGGGCGTCGCCGCTGGCGCCTGTGGACCTGGAGTTCTCTCCTGCACGAACCACGCGGCAACTCCCAGACACGCCAGAATTGCAACGCTCGACAACGCGACAATCAGAGGTGTTCGTCGACGAGAAACGGGACGAATGCGGGAGAGGGCTAGGACGATCCGTAGATTCTCCGTGCGGTGGAGTTTGCGCAAGTTCACGGTCATGTTGTTGAGCAGCTCCCGGTTCTGTTACCGTTACTGGAGCATCTGGATAAAGTGAGATTCCTGCTTAACCGACTACCCGATTGCCGGTTCCAACTCATGCCCTCTGCGCCAACTAAAGAACGAATTCCTGTTCCGGCGGTCAGCATAGAACCTACCGTGTAATCTCCGGGTTAGGAGGGCTCAGGTCGCCGAAGATACGTTTTGTCGCCGGCACTGGCGAGGGTTGGTCGCTCTGATCTGAGTCTTTCGAGAGCCGGAAACGAAGTAAAGGCTCTGCGCGATTCGAGGTTCCGTTCAGATGCCCATTCACACCGGGTATGTTCGCTTCCCGCGCTGCTCTGGGAGGCGGGTTGGGCGTTGCCAACGCCGAAGGGCCTGGTCCCTCGAGCAGGTCCAGATCCCTGACAACCTGATCAATCAGCGCAGCTCCGATAGTTGCTTGGCCCTTGGCGCACGCCTGCATCAAAGCGTTTTCGCAAAGGGCGTTTATCAGGCGGGGGATCCCCTGAGAACACTGCGCAATCCGTGCCACCACGTCATGTTGGAAGGGGTGGGGCCCGCTGGCGCCTGCCGTTTGCCAGCGGTGTTGAATGTACTGACCTACATCGGTGGCGGATAGCGGGTGTAACACCAGCCGGACCGCGACCCGCTGTTTTAGTTGGCGCAGATCATGGCGGTTTAGCATATCGCCTAGTTCCGTTTGACCGGCCATCAAGACCTGCAGTTGCTGTGCTGTCGCGAGCTGAAAGTTCGTCAGCAGCCGGATCTCTTCGAGCACATCCAGAGGGAGCTTGTGAGCCTCATCCACAACCAGCACCACCACCCGGTGTTCCTGGCACTCCCCGATCAAAAATTGCTGAAGCAGAATGAGACGTTGGGCTTTGCTAGCGGGAACGTCCGTAATCCCGAAATCGAGCAACACCAGTTCCAGAAAGTCGGCCGGCGTCAGCGTCGGATTCAGCACGGCACTGAAGCGCACACGAGTCCAGGGAATGGACTGGAAAACGCGCCGGATCAGTGTGGTCTTTCCTGTCCCCGCCTCACCGGTGAGCATGACGACACCTTTACGGCTCAGGATGGAGTAAGTCATGCTGGCCAACACCTCACGATCCGCTAAGGTGAGGAACAGGAACGCCGGATCGGGCGTCATGCTAAACGGATCTTTGCTTACTCCGAAAAACGGATGGTACATTCTATCGCCGTCCCCACGCCCAAGCCTGCCTCATCGCAATCATGCCAAGCGGAGGCTACTGCGGCATCACCTTATCCGTACGGCTACAACCCGTTTGTGGGTGCGGGAGCTGGGTAAGCTCTTAACCTCGCCAGACCATCCACGAGCTGCTCGAGTTCTGTTTCACGCTGGGAATAGGTAGCGCACATGGAACGAAGAACGTCCGCTTGTTTGTCCAGGCGCTCCACGAAGCCATCCACTCTTGAGGAGAAGCCAGAGAGCATGGACTTGATGGCGGCTATATCCTCTTGCTGAACACCTAGCTCTTTGAAAAGCGTGTCTATCCGTTCGGAAGCCAGCGTCGAAAACTCTCTAGTTTCGCTGCGTAGCGCTTCCAGCCCTGCCGCCTGACGAGCGTCGGATTCCTGTAACGAAGCGGTGGCGGCGGCTAACTGCTGACATTTGTCCTCCACCACAAGACTTTTGGAACGTTGTTCCGATACTGCCTCGGTCAGTTCTTGAAAGCTGCCCTGCAGTGTATCCAAGCGGCGGCCGACGGTATCTCCCACTTTGCGAGTCTCGCCGGCTATGTGATTCTCCAGCTCCCGCACTGCAAACACCAGCACCTTCGCAAGTCCGTACGCAACCCGATCCACCAATGGCGCAAGGGCGAGCTCTGTGATAGCTTCGCTGCAAACGCTGTCAGACGGGCGTGGCGCTTCCGTCTCTGATCTGCCACCCTCGGCGGCGCCGCCAGGCTCGAGATGATGGCGTTCGGATTCTATTCCGGCTGCGGCCTCCGCGTACCTCTTGTTGGACTCCCGGTCTGCTTTTTGCAGACGAAATACCTCTTCCGCGACTTGTAAGCGAAACACTTCTTCTGTGAGCCTGCGCTCGCCCACCGTGTCGGTCGTAGTGGTTGCCATATTTTTCCTTTCTTATTTATCGTCACACTAAGAAATGCTGTGCCAGTTCAGTATTGCTCCGAAGCGCAGCCTGCCAACTGGAATGCGCTTCTTCATGCTTCCCTAAGGCCATCAGGGCATGGCCCAGGTTTAGCAAGGCCTGCGGGAAGTCAGGTCTGTGTTCGAGGGCCCGCCGGTAGTAGCTCGCGGCCTCAGCGGCGCGGCCCAGTTTGTGCAGCAACAGACCTGTGTTATAAAGCCAGTCGGCGCCCGGGTCGCAGAGCTCCAGCACCTGTACATGCAACGCTAAGGCTTGCTCGAAATCCTGACGCTCCAAGGCGATCGCGGCCAGGCAGCGCAACGCCTCAACGGATTTTGCTGACGCAATCAGTACCTGGTGAAATGCCTCGCCGGCCAGTTCCAGGTTTTTCATCCGCCAGTGGGCTATGCCGAGATTCAGCAACACTTCCGGGTCTTTGTTTTGGAAGGTCAGGCAAGAGTCGAATGCTTTGATACTGCCGGGAAAATCGCCGAGCTGAAGCCGGACATAGCCAAGACGGAACCAGGCATCCTGAGTGTCCGAGTGCCGCTCCAGCAACGTCGAATAGAGTTTCTCAGCCTGGCTGAGTTCCTGGCTGCGTTCGCAAAGCAACGCCAGATTCCAAAGCGCCGCTCGTAGAGTTGGGTCTAAAGCCAGGGCTTTTTCATACGCTGTCCGCGCCGGCCCCCACTGTTCGATCTCGTGAAAGACCGTGCCCAGGTTCAGGTACGCCTGAGTCGATTCTGGATCTAAAGACACGGCTCGTGAGTAAGCATCAGCTGCTTCCTGATAACGACCTAGCTTTTGGAGTGCCACGCCGCAGTTGAACCAGCCCGCGAAGTTGTCGGGGTAGATGTCCAGAAAGGCCCGGCACAACTGAACCGCTGCGTCATGGTCTCGCCGCGCAACGGCGGCGAACGCAAGACACTCGAGTGCCGCTGGGGAGCCCGGCCGGATCTCCAGCAAACGCCGGGCACAGTGAATCAGGACTTCATAGTCGCCTTGAGCAATGGCCAGGGCGATCATATTGCCAAGCAACTCCACCGAATGAGGATCCCGGGATAAGAGTCTCTGATACAGCTCCGAAGCCTCTTGGTGCCGGTTCAGCAGTTGCAGAGCCACGGCCTTGCCGCGGAGCGCAGCCTCGCGGAACGGCTGACGTTCCAGGCACCTCTCAAAGGCATACAAAGCGTCTTGCGGCTGTTGCAAGTGAAGCAGAGCAACCCCAAGACCCAGTTGCGCGCCGGGCCGCCTCGGGTCCACTTCGGTTGCCTTCCGGAAAGCTGAAGCAGCCTTCTCCCAATCGCCGAGTTTCTCCAGGCAAACCGCCACATTGTAGTAAGCGGTTGAATCGTCACTAGCCAACCTCAGTACGTCCTGGTACGCGGTGGCCGCTGCCTCGAACTGCCCCAGTTCAAACTGCAGATGACCCACCGCACAGGATAGCTTTGCAGAACGATGACCCTGATCCTGAGCGCGGAATAGCTCCGCGAGGGCCTCGCTAGATTTTCCGGTTATTCTGAGCGAGGCCGCCTTGCCCATTGCTTCGGCAAGAGTTGAGTTCATTGGCCGCTCCCGTTCCTGTGAACTTCATGGTTCGATAGCATGTCCGTTGAGAGGCCGGTGCGCGACCGGTTTTCCAGCGGAAGACTCGCATCGCAGCCGGAGGAAGACCGCGGATCCCACCCCAGCGGTGCAAGGTCGCTCTGCGGAAGCCCCGGCTCCGCTCGCGGCGGGAGGGGATCGCACACCCGATCCAGAGTGCCCGGATGAGAGCTTGGAGCAACATCGAAGTCCAGCAAACCGGGGGCAGGAACCGTGTAGTGGCGTTCGATGCGAAGGCTGCTCGTTCGGGGCAGTTCCGGCATCAACTCCGGCTGGAGCCAGACTCCTGAGTGAACCGGCCACATGTCAGCATCTTTCGGCTGAGCCTCAATACCTGCGAAAGGCGACAACGGTTGTGTGGGATACGCGGGCCCGCGCTCCAGACCGTCATCCGTAGGCCGGGCGGTGGAACGTTTCCGTGCGACGGCTCGCGCACTCGAAGCGCGGGCGGTGCCCGTTGCTTGCGCCGCAGACGCGGTTCCTGTGACGCTCCGCGCGTTTGTTGCTCTCATATGCGTAGACTCCTCTTCACCGCGATTGCCAGCGAAGTTATGTCGTAATGCGCGGGACTCTGAGGAGCGTAATCGCCGATCCACTGTCCGGCGCCAAAGGCTTCAACAAATGCGGTGCGCTGATGGATGGTAGGACCCACTGATTCGCCGAAGGCGAGCAGTTGTGCCTCAATGTGACGGCCGGCATCCGTTCGCCGATCGATTTTCGATGGCACAATCAGGCACCTTGGACCTCCGCTTCGCCGAATAGTACGTGCCTGCCGGATCAGTTCCACTGCCGCTCGCGTGGCCACAAGATCCACGCCGCTGGCGGTCACGGGTATGAGCACAAGATCGGCGATTTTCCCCGCAGCCTGCGTGGCCGCTCCGACATGGGCCGGCGCGTCCAGCACCACGTAGCGTTCCCCCCTGGCCGCTGCTGCACGAATCAATCGCTCCCCATCTTCGTCGTTTTCTAAGGGCATAAATTCGCCCCGGATCGGTAACCGGCCGCCGGTTAACCAATGACTCGATGTCCCTTGCGAGTCATTATCCAGCAGCAAGACTGTGTCGCCGTTAGTGGCAAGTTCACAAGCCAGGTTCACGGCGATTGTAGATTTGCCGCAACCCCCCTTTAGATTCACCACTGCGATCACAATCGTCGGTTCGCGGAATGTGTATCTAGCACCGCTAGATAAAATTCGACTAACTGGGTTACTTATCTGAGCTACTGGCTGGCTCGCCACGCCGAGTTCTCCTCCGCGATCATTCCGACAGAAACTATTCTCGACCTGCTTGCGAGTTCCCCTGCATAACGGGGGATCAGAAGGGACGGTTCACTAATGAACTTCGATTCTTGAAAGCTGCTGGCTGCGGCGCGAGCCACGATAACTCCCCGGTCTGCAACTAGTAAAAACAATCCCGCTGCGGCGATCACCGCCCAGCCACCCGGTAAGGGAGACTTCGTTTCCACGAGCTGAGCAGGTGATTTCTCGCATGACGGTTCTGTTTGCAGCTCACAGGGCTCCGGTGCACCGGGGTTCTCAGGTGAGAGAACAGCGCCTTCGTGGCGGTCCTGCTCGAGCTCTTGGGCGTATCGCAAGTCTCTCTCCAGCACAGGATCGCCCGGAAAAAGAGCCAACACATTGCAGAGCAGATCGGCAGCCTGCTCGAACTGTTGCTCCTGAATTAGCTCTAGCGCCTTCTCGCGGCCATTTCTGTAAAACTGCTCCTCCTGCGTCGCAGCGCGCGCCTCACGAACCGTTTCCAACAGTGCCTGGACGTCGGGGGCATTCTGCGCTGCCGATTGGATTAGGATCTGTTCGGCTTCCTGGAACTGGCGCCTGTCGAAAAGCACCCGCGCCATCTGCAGTTCGTCTTGATACTGTTTGTCAGCTTCCGGAAGCGCGTGCCGAGCGGGCTCTTTCCCGAATGCTGAATCCGGCAGCATCCTATCGACGGACCCGAGGCCGTCTTTTGGCGCCAGATTTACACCGTCGAGACGTAACGCCGATTCGAGAATCTCCACGGCGTTGCCGAAACAGCGAGCGGTGGCTTCCTCATCCGCTTCCTGCAACAACGCCACCAAGCGTGGCCGCAGTGCCGTATAGATCCGGTGAGCCTTTAGGTTCTCCGGGTCAAGGTCCGAAACTGTTTGACTTAGGACTTGAGCATCGTCCACTTCCTGCGCATCCGCCAACCGGCGGGCATTTGCCAATGATCGCCCCTCTTGACTGCGTTTCCATCCGCGAAGGATTGACTCGGCATCATACTGAATTTCATCCAAACTCTGGTATCGTAGCTCCCGGTGCTTGTCCAGAGCGCGAGATACAAGCCCTGCTAGCGCCTCCGGGCACTCTGGTACCAACTTATGGAGCGGCGTCGGATCATGATGCAAGATGTCGATCCTGGCCTCGCTGGGACTCGCGCCCAGGAAGGGGTGCTTTCCTGTTAGGAGCTCGTAATATATCGTGCCGAAGGCAAAAATGTCGCAGAGCGGGTCCGGCAAAAACTCAGCGGTAAGCTCCTCCGGCGATGCATATGAAACGGCCTCGTTCTGCAGTCTGCCGGTCAGACGCACGATCCCGAAATCCTGGATGGTTAGACATCCGTCTCCGCCCACTGCTATCCCAGCAGGTCGAACACCCACGTACGACAAGCCGCTGCTATGCGCCGCGCGAACGGCTTCCGCAACCTGCCACATCATGAGCATCTTTTGAAGCAGCGTGAGAGGCTTTTGGGTTTGGATCACTTGCCTCAAGTCGTAATCACCGAGATACGGCATGGCCACAAAAGGCACACCTGCATGTTCACCCAATTCGTAAATCGCGATCATGCTCGCATGACGAACGTTAGCAGCGGTCAAAACCTCGCGGCGAAACTGTTCAATTAGCGGTCCGTTTGAAACGTCGGCCAGCACCTTCAACGTAACGGGTCGCCCGATATTCGGGTCAAACGCACGAAATACCCGCACGGGATCGCCATGACCTGTCTCAGTCTCTACTTTGTACCGCCCGATATGAGCCAGAACTGGCATTTGATGGACGTTTGACCAAAGACTCTGCGCCCACCCCGTCACGCCGGCGGGACCCGACACGCCCATCTGTTGCTCCGCCAACCACAGCTCTTGGGTCCGAATGTGCCGCAAGCCGCTCATCGTTCTGTCATCGATTTCTGGGTTGGTGGAGCGCAGGAGACCAGTTCTCCCCACCCTGGGCTAATCCTCAATTACCTCCAAAAACTTGCGGCCGAAGAGCCCAGCAAGTTCTTTTGCTTCCACACGATAGCGACCGGAGGCGCATGAAGAGTGAGGTCGTTCCATACCTGATCGGGAAGTGATCGCATCGATTTCCTGGGAACTGGACATTTTCTAACAGCTTAGGGTGGCCTTGTCCAACGGAAACTCCGCCGCAATCTGTGTTTTCCACAGGTTTGTTATGGCCTGAAATGAGATACTTCGATGGCCTCTCCTGTTCAAGACTTGTGTATAAAACAGGAGAACAGTTATTTGTCGGAAAGAGGGATCGCATATCAGATTGACAAAAGCGTTTTTCCTCCGCGGGCTTTCCTACATAAAGCGAAGATTTTTGGACGTTTTAAGTCCGAACCAAAGGCTTAATGGAGGTAAAGGGTAAACGAGGAATCAGTGGGCTTTGACCACGTTTCCTGAAAAATGGAGCGGGAGAATGGGTTCGAGCCCGTGACGTCCAGTCTCGGAATCAGACGCTAAAAAAAATTGACAGCCCTCCCCGTTCCGTATAATCATAGCCGTAATCCTCCTAGGTCAGGTTGCAAATCCTCTTGGCCTGACCGTGATTTGACCGCGCGCCTCCGCGTCACTCGAAGCTGATCCTTTTGCTGAAAAAGCGGGTATTCATGCTTGAGCTCTTGATTTGACGGGCCATGCTCGGAACCTCTTGAGACAAGCGCGACCACGCAGAGGCGGTGATAGTGCGTTTGCATTTAAGGCAAGAGAAAGCCTGTCACGAAGCAATTGGCACGTTTGCGGAATTTGTGTGTCCTTTCGGTAGGGCTGCGTAAGGAATCGCCGGGCTATTTCTTTGGGAAATAGGTGACGCCGAAAACGGTGCACAGCAGGAGCCCAGCTCAGAGACAGTAGCCCTGCGCCACCCAGTAATGCCAGTCACCAACGGCTTCAGCGGTTGATTCGTCTGGATCGACGGCGCTGAGTTGAGCGAGCGGGGCGGCCATGGTTCGACCCTGCCATCGGACCAGGACGAGCATGTCGTGCGCGCAGACTTCGTCCGGCGCCATGCGCACGACCTCCACGATTTCACCCTTCTTGAGCGGCGAAACGACCTTCGTAGCTAAGCACTTCGCCTGGAACGGGAAACTG
>Ga0335070_10009470_pt1 | contig 11414 bp, 7 predicted proteins | sample Lox_Sample_13_FD_206722 | JGI IMG/M metagenome (GOLD analysis project Ga0335070, IMG submission 206722) | Soil microbial communities from Loxahatchee National Wildlife Refuge, Florida, United States - Lox_Sample_1.3 | ecosystem: Environmental > Terrestrial > Soil > Wetlands | place: USA: Florida... | reverse complement strand
GTCGGATGCAGTCCCGGCGCGGCGTCGACGAGCCCGGCGAGGTTCATCAGCTCCGCCGTGACGCCGCCCTCGGTCGCGTAACCGTTCGGTTCATAGAGGAGCGTCCGCACCGCAGGATGCGGCGCGGCGGCGCGAACGGCGGCAAGCCTCGCCTCCATCTGCGCGAGCATGGCCTGCGCCTTCGCGTGCGCGCCCAGCCTGTCGCCGAGCAGGAGCGTCGTGCGGCGGATGTCCGAGACGGAGTTGGCCCAAGGCACGTCGAGCACCGGCACGCCCAGTGCGATCAGGCTGGCGTGAACGCGCGGCAACGTATTCTCGTACATCACGACCAGATCGGGATGCAGGTCGAGGATCGTCTCGATGTCGGGTCTGATCTGCGCGATGCCGCCGACCCTGTCTGCGATGGTGGAAACCACGGGATGGCGGTCGCCTGCCTCAAACGACAACGCCGCGATATGGTCGCGCGGCACGAGGCGAAAGACATATTCGTCGGTGCACAGGAAGGTCGAGACGACGCGTAACGGCGCGGCCGCCGAAGGGCCGGCGCCAACGGCGCCGAGCAGGAAGAAGATCGCACACGCGGCGCGGGCAAGGCTTCCGGGCGAGCGTCTCACCATGTCCGGTCCGGCTTCGCGGGGTTCATCGCGCGACCAATCGTGCTGTTTGCGGCACACCCCTGTACGGTGCGGGGCGGCGCTTTTCCAGACCCATCCGCGTCCGAAAAGGCGGCATCGGCCGCGAGAAGCCGTTTCGACATCTGACTTATCGACACCTGTCACGGTTCCGGCGTAGAAACGCTGCGAACCTTGACCGGGATTCGCCATGCCGATCTACCGCGCCCCTCTCGACGATTTTCGCTTTGTGCTGAACGAGTTGCTGGAGATCGACAAGCACCGCGACCTGCCGCAATTCGCCGACCTTTCGCCCGACCTGGTCGAGGACATCCTGACCAATGCCGCCAAATTCTGCGAGGAAGTGCTGCATCCGCTGAACCAGCCCGGCGACGAGGAAGGCGCGCATTACGAGAACGGCGCCGTATTCACGCCCAAGGGCTTCAAGGAAGCGTACAAGGCTTATGCCGAAGCGGGATGGGGCGGGCTCGGCGCGCCGGCGTCGCTCGGCGGCGCCGACATGCCGATGACGATCACCATGGCCGTCGCCGAGATGGCGATGAGCGCGAACCAGTCCTTCGCGATGTATCCCGGGCTTACCAGCGCCGCCTATTCGGCGCTCGCCGCGACGGGCGAGCCCTGGATGAAGGAGCATATCGCTACGAAAATGGTGTCCGGCGAGTGGGCCGGAACCATGTGCCTGACAGAGCCGGGCTGCGGCACCGATCTGCGGCTGATGAAGACGCGTGCGGTCGAACAGCCCGACGGCACCTATCGGATGACCGGCACGAAGATCTTCATCTCCGGCGGCGATCACGACCTCACCGACAACATCATTCACATGGTGATCGCCAAAATCCCGGACGAGAACGGGCACATATTCGACGATCTCTCCACCGTGAACTTCTTCATGGTGCCGAAATTCATCGTCGGTCAGGACGGCAAGATGGGCGCCCGCAACGGCGTATCCACCGGCGGCATCGAGAAGAAGATGGGCATCAAGGCGCAGGCGACCTGCGTGCTCAATTTCGACAACGCCGTCGCCTGGCGCCTCGGCCCCAAGCCGACGCCGCCGAAGCCGGGCGAGAAGCGCTCCGCCTCGGCCGGCATGGCCGGCATGTTCGGCATGATGAACGGGGCACGTCTCGGCGTCGGCATCCAGGGGATTTCCATCGGCGAGATCGCTTACCAGAACGGCTACCAATATGTGCACGAGCGCCGCGTCGGCCACGCGCTGACCGGTCCCGCGGAGCCGGACAAGCCGGCCGATCTCGAAATCGTGCATCCCGACGTCAAGCGCATGCTGCTGCACGCGCGGTCCTTCGTCGAAGGCGCCCGCGCACTGGCGATGTGGACGACGCTGAACATGTCGATCGCGCGCTCCAGCCGCCCGGAAGCGGAAGCAGCAGGACTGCTCTCGGATCTCATGACGCCGGTGCTGAAATCGTTCTGCACCGATATGGGTTTCGAAGCAGCGAATCTCGCCATGCAGTGCTATGGCGGCCACGGCTATATCCGCGACAACGGCGTGGAACAGTTCGTGCGCGACGGACGCATCAACCTGATCTATGAGGGCGCCAACGGCGTTCAGGCGATGGACCTTGTCGGGCGCAAGCTCGGGCGCCGCGGCGGCGCCGCGCCGCTGGCGCTGTTCGGCCAGATCAACGGCTGGCTGACGGAAAACGAAAGCGACGCCGCGATGGCGCCGTACGTGAAGGGCGTGAAGCGTTCGCTCGAAAACCTGCAGGCAGCCACGGTCTGGCTCGCCTCGAACGGTCTGCAGAACCCCAACAATGCCGGCGCCGGCGCGACGGACTATCTGCGCATGATGGGCATCACGGTCGTTGGCTGGATGTGGGGGCGCATGGCCAAGATCGCCAATACCAAGCTTGCCGCCAATCCGCCGAACGCGGCGTTCTACAAAGACAAGCTGATGTGCGCGCGCTACTGGATGGAACGCCTCGTGCCCGAAGCGCCCATGCTGCTGGAGCGCATCCAGGCGGGCAGCGAGACCGTGATGCAGTTCAATTGAGCGGCGCCGGTCCGCTCGAGCTGACGCAACTGTAATCACGTGGCCATGTATAAAATCCAGGCGCTACTTGAACCGAGTCGGTGAAATCACCAATTGCGCTATATCCCCGCAATTGCGCGCCGTCGTAACGCAATACGCTAATCGCCGAGCGCGTTGAGCCTGATCGTGTCGAGTTCCTCGGCGGTAAAAACGCCGGCCTCGTAGAGGCCGAGAAATTCGTCCGACACGCTCGCGCCGAACACGAGTGCATCGTCGGTGTTGACGGTCACTTTGACGCCGGCATCGAACAGTTTGCGGATCGGATGGGCGGCAATGCTCTCGACGCGACCGAGCAGCAGATTGGAGGTTGGGCAAACATTCACGCGGACGGCGTTGTCGGCGAGCATGCGCATGACGCGCGGCGAGGCCGCGGCGGCGATGCCGTGCTGTACCTCGTCGAGCGCGAGCAGTTCGACCGCGCGCCAGACATCGTCGGCCGTGCCCCATTCGCCGACATGGGCTTTCAGGCGCAGTCCGTGCGCCTGCGCCTTGCGGTAGAGGGGAACGAACACGTCGATCGGCTGGGCGAACTCGTCGCCAGACAGGTCGAACGTCCGAAAGTAATCGAATTCGAGAAACGGTGCGAGCCACAGATCGAGCGCGCGAAAGGAACAATGACGCGACAGGCCGAGAAGCGGAACGAATGCGATGTCCGGCGCGGTCTGGGCGTGGATATCGGCGAGCGTCGCGGCGAGCTCGCGTGCCGTGCCCTGGCCCTGCGTGACCATCCAGACGTCCTCGCCGAATTCGATGCGCGTCACGCCGTCCTCTCTGGCCTGGACGAACGGCGCCTCGCGGCCGAGGCGATGCGCGTCGGCGGGCGCAAGGCTCTTGAAGACCGGCGCGATGTTCGCGTCGTACCAGGCGTGCATCTCCGCCATCGAGCGCAGCGGCCGCGTCACCGGCGCGATGTCCCGGCCGGTGCGCGCGCGGATGTAGCCGCGGCTGCCGGAGGCCAGCCCGTGATTGTGCAGATCCGCTTTCGGAACCCGCCGGATCGCGGCGAGATCGCAGCGCTGGAGCGCATCGATGAAGGCCTCGCTGTCGGTCACGCTAGAGCCGGTTGGTTTGGAACGACGGATCGTTTATCAGAAGGAGCGTCACCGAAGAAACGGCCATGACAGAACCCCTCCCCGACCGCCTCTGCAACGACCCCAAGAGCCCGTTCTTCAACCAGGAACTGCTCGAACGCGGTGTCGGCATCCGATTCAACGGCGTGGAACGGAACAATGTCGAGGAATATTGCGTCAGCGAAGGCTGGGTGCGCGTGGTTGCCGGGCGTTCGGTCGACCGCCATGGCAACCCGATGACCGTCAAGCTGAAGGGAACGGTCGAGCCGTACCTGCGGAACGCGCCCGAGTCCTAGGCGCGGTTTTGCATGAGTACGCCCGACAATCCCTGGCACCGAGAACCGACGCCGCCGCGCCACCGGGTCTATGTCTGGCTCGCGGTTATGCTCGCCGTCACGCTCGGCGTCTGGGAGTTGTTCCGGCTGTTCCCGGAAGTCAGGTTCGACGGCATGAACGAGGCGCGATTGGTGCGGCTGGTGGCGGTCCTCGCCCTCGTCGCCAGCGGGGTCGTGTTCTCGCGCCGCTTCACGTTGAAGGAGAGTGTTCGCAATGTCGCGATCTGGTTCGCGATCGCCGCGGTCGTGGCGATCGGGTATGCCTACCAGGATGTGCTGTCCGACGTCGTGACGCGGCTGCGCGGCGAAGTCTTGCCGAGCGAGCCGATACAGATCGATGCGCACACGATGGTGCTGACCGAATCCGAAGGTGGAGGGTTCCTGACGACCGGCGAGGTTGACGGCGTGCGCGTGCGATTTGCGGTCGACACCGGCGCGAGCGACATCGTGCTCAGCCCCGCCGATGCGGAGCGCGCCGGCATCGACATGAGGAACCTGAACTATTCCGAGGAGACCGAGACCGCGAACGGTGTCGGCCACAGCGCCCCGGCGCGCGTCGCCACTCTGCGGGTGGGATCGTTCCTCCTGAACGACGTCGCCGTGTCGGTCAATCAGGCGCCGATGGACAGTTCGCTGCTCGGCATGGCGTTCCTGAGGCGGCTGAAATCGTTCGGAGTCCAGGGCCGCAGACTGTATTTGCGCGCCGACTAGGCGGCTTTGGCAGCGAGCGCGGCGAGTTGGCCGATCAGGTTCTTGACGCCGTTGAGGCGCGATTCCGGCGAAGGCCAGTCGCGCGCGACGACGACTTTCTGGTCGGGTCTCACCTTCATGGTTCCGGAGTGTTCGTTGATGAGCTTCACGAGCGCCAGCGGATTGGGGAACTGGTTGTTGCGGAAGGCGATGGTTCCGCCCTTGGGGCCGGCGTCGATCTTTTCCACGAGGGCGACGCGGCAGAGCTGCTTGATGGCGACGATGTCGAACAGGTGCTTCACCTCCTCCGGCAGAGGGCCGAAGCGGTCTATCAGTTCGGCGGCGAAGCGGTCGATATCCTCGCGCGATTCGATGGTGGCAAGGCGCCGATAGAGCGACATGCGGACGTTGAGGTCGGCGACGTAGGACTCGGGAATCAGGACCGCCGCGCCGATGTTGATTGCCGGCGACCATTGCTCCGCGATCTCGGCGGCGCCCTCGCCCAGCCGCATCTGCGCGACCGCGTCTTCGAGCATCTCCTGGTAGAGCTCGATGCCGACTTCACGGACGTGGCCGGACTGTTCCTCGCCGAGCAGGTTGCCGGCCCCGCGAATGTCCATATCGTGGCTGGCGACGGAGAAGCCGGCGCCGAGCTGGTCGAGCGACTGGAGCACTTCGAGGCGGCGCGTCGCGGTGTCGTTGAGCTTGCGGTCCGGCGGCGTCGTCAAATACGCGTAGGCGCGCTGCTTGGCGCGTCCGATGCGGCCGCGGAGCTGGTAGAGCTGCGACAGGCCGAACATGTCGGCGCGGTGCACGACCATCGTGTTGGCGGTGGGAATGTCGAGACCGCTCTCGACGATATTGGTGGAGACGAGCACGTCGACCTTGCGTTCGTAGAAGGCCGTCATGACCTCCTCGAGCACGCTCGGCGACATCTGGCCGTGGGCGACGGCCGGCTTGATCTCGGGAACGGTGGTCTTGAGGAACTCCTCCGCCTCGCGCAGGTCGGCGATGCGCGGGGCGACGTAGAAGCTCTGGCCGCCGCGATAATGTTCGCGCAGCAACGCCTCGCGGACCACGAGCGGATCGAACGGCGTGACGAAGGTGCGCACGGCGAGCCGGTCGATCGGCGGTGTGGTGATGAGCGACAGGTCGCGTACGCCGGACAGGGCGAGCTGCAGGGTGCGCGGGATCGGCGTCGCGGTTAGCGTCAGGACGTGCACGTCGGCCTTCAGCGCCTTGAGCTGTTCCTTGTGGGTGACGCCGAAATGCTGTTCCTCGTCGACGATGACGAGCCCGAGATTCTTGAAACGGACCGACTTGGCGAGAAGCGCATGCGTCCCGACGACGACATCGACGGCCCCGTCTGCGAGCTCCGCCCGCGTGAGCGCCGCGTCCTTGGTGTCGACGAAGCGCGAAAGCTGGCGCACCTTCACGGGGAAGCCGGAGAACCGCTCGGCGAAATTTCGATAGTGCTGGCGCGCGAGCAGCGTGGTGGGGACGACGACGGCGACCTGCTGACCGCTCATCGCCATGACGAACGCCGCGCGCAACGCGACCTCGGTCTTGCCGAAGCCGACGTCGCCGCAGATCAGCCGGTCCATCGGCCGGCCGCGCGCCATGTCCTCCATCGTGTCGGCGATGGCTTTTTCCTGGTCCTCCGTCTCCTGGTACGGAAACCGGGCGCAGAATTCGTCGTAGATGCCCGACGGCGGATCGATCGGCGGCAGCGAGCGCAATTCGCGCGCCGCGGCGATGCGAATGAGCTCGGCGGCGATCTCGCGCACCCGCTCCTTCATGCGCGCCTTGCGCTGCTGCCAGCCCGCGCCGCCGAGACGGTCGAGCTGGGCGTTGCTTTCGTCGGCCCCGTAGCGGGTCAAAAGCTCGATGTTTTCTACCGGCAGGAACAGCTTGCCGCCGTCATACTGGATCTCGAGACAATCGTGCGGCGCGCCGAGCGCGTCGATGGTCTGGAGACCCATATAGCGCCCGACGCCGTGCTCGATATGGGTGACCAGGTCGCCCGGCGCCAGGCTCGAAGCCTCGGAGAGAAAATTCTGGGCGCGGCGCGCGCGCGTCGCGGCGCGCACCATGCGGTCGCCGAGAATGTCCTGCTCGGAAACCACGGCGAAGTCCGGCGCTTCGAAACCTTTCTCGGCGCCGAGTACCGCAATGCCGACCGCGTCTTCGTGGAGACCGGCCGCGTCCGGCCAGTTGACGACGCTGCTGATCGCCGTCACGCCGTGATCGGAGAGAACGCCGCCCATGCGTTCGGACGATCCCGCGCTCCAGGTCGCGACGATGACGCGCTTCTTGGCGGCCTGAAGCGCGTATATATGGTCGGCCGCGGATTGGAAGACGTTGATTTTGCCCGCCGCGCGCTCGGGCTGGAAGTCGCGGCCGACCTTGCCGCCGGCATCGACGGATTTCGTCGACTCCGGCGCCTGGAACGGGGACAGCTCGCGCACGTCGTGTCGAGACAGCGCGTCGCTCCATTCCTTGTCGCCGAGATAGAGTTGGTCCGGCTTCAGCGGCTTGTAGGGCGGCGCCTTGATGACGTTCTTCTCGGCATCGTGCCGCTGGAGCCGGAATTGTTCGCGCGTTTCGAAGTAGTCGTTCACCAGTTCGATCCGCGCCGTCTTGGCCTCTTCGGTCTGGTGGCCGAGCATCAGAAGCGCGCGCGGCACGAAGTCGAACAGCGTGTCGAGCCTGCCGTAGAACAGCGGCAGCCAGTGCTCCATGCCCTGCTGCTTGCGGCCCGCACTCACGGACTCGTAGAGCGGATCGTCGTTGTTGGCCGGGCCGAACTGCGCCACATAGCCGGCGCGGAAACGGCTGATCGAGTCCTTGTCGAGGGGCACTTCGCTCGCCGGCAGGAGCTCGATCTCCTCGATCTGGTCCGAAGAAAGCTGGGTCTCGGCGTCGAAACGGCGGATGGCACCGAGGTTGGCGCCGAAAAAGTCGAGCCGCAGCGGCATTTCGATGCCAGGCGGCCACAGGTCTACGATGCCGCCACGCAGAGCGAAGTCGCCGGGCTCGCGCACGGTGCTGGCGCGGACATAGCCGTTGCCGGCGAGAAACGTCACCAGCGCATCGCGATCGATGTCCTGGCCGACCTTGGCGAAGAAACTCGCCCTGGCGATCCAGTCGCGCGGCGGCACGCGCTGAAGTATGGCGTTGACGGTCGTGACCACGATCGCCGGACCCGAGTCCGCCGTGCGCCGCGCGAGCGCCGCAAGCGTCGCAAGTCGTGCGCTCTCGATATCGGGCTTGGGCGAAACGCGGTCATAGGGAAGGCAGTCCCATGCCGGAAATGCGAGTATCGAAACGGCCGGGGCAAAGAACCCGATCGCCTCGATCACGCTCGCCGCGTGCACGTCGTCCGAAGCGACGAATACGACGAGCCCGTCAAGACGGAGCGCCGCCTCCGCCGCGAGGAAGGCGTCGTAGCCCGACGGCGCGCCGGTGACGGCAAAGCGGCCGGGCTGGCGCGCGATGTAGTCTAGACGCTCCATTTCGGGTTCCGGCGCTGGCAGAGGGCCTTCATGCGATGGAAGAGCGGCGAGTCGTGGCTTGCGGGCACAGGTTCGGCGCCGCGCAGCCAGGCATAGACGTCCTGATCGGGCGCGGTCAGCAGGGCCTCGAACTGGTCGAGCTCGGCTTCGGACAGGCGGTGGAGTTCCGCCGCCGCGAAGGTGCCAAAAATCAGGTCGACTTCCTTGAAGCCGCGTCTTTGCGCCCTGAACAATAGCCGTTTGCGGCGGGCCTCCGAAGAGCCACCGTTTCCATCCGTCGTCATGGGCCGGATATAGCGCCAGACGCCTCGCCGCGCTAGCGCGACATGTCGGCGATTTCGCGGATGGCTTCGACGACGGAATCGGGACGCTCGAGCGGAATTGCGTGGCCGCTGTCGGCGACGATGCGCCAGGTGCCGCGGGACGAACGCCGTGCGAACTCCTTTTGCATGTCCTGCCAGATCGCGAGCAACTTTGCGCTGTCCTCCGCCGGCAGCAGGTCCCAGCTCCGGCGTCCGGCGAGCAGCGCGACGATGGGCAGATCGCCCAGGTCGCGCTGGATCGCGAGCACTTCGTCGGAGCTCGCGCCGTAGCGGCACGCATGCTCGTCGGCGAGCAGCCGCCAGGTCTCCGGCTTTGCGTACCAGGACCGCAGCACCGTGTTCACCGCCGACGGGAGTTCGGGATCCGGGGGCGGCAGGAGGGTCTCGAATTCCGGGTGGCCAGGTCCCGCTTCCGCGATCGCCGCGTTCCGCACATAAAGCGCCCCGGCCGCTGCCGTGCGCGCGGCATAGTTCGGGACGGCGGCTTCGTATCGCGCGGCCTGGCCTTCGCTTGAGCCGTCGGTGACGACAATGCCGCAGACTTCTTCGGGGTAACGGAAGGCGAAGTAGCGGACGTCGAGGCTGCCCGCCGAATGGCCGACGAGCAGATAGGGTGGCCGGGCACCAAGCGCCCGGAGCGCGCTTCGAACGTCCTCGACATGCTTCGAGGCCGTTCTCGGGAACGGACCGGCATCGCTGAAACCGGCGCCGGCAATGTCGAACGAGATCGCGCGCGCGAACGTACTGACCGCAGGCTGCACCTTGCGCCAGGTGAGCGTGGAACCGCCGAAGCCGTGGAAGAAAACGACCGTAAGGGAGCCGTTGCCTGTGGCGTACGCGTTAAGCCGGCGACCGGAGCCGATCTCTACCAGGCGTTGGGGGTGGGCATATACGTCGAGCCGGTCTTCCACGAAGGGTCCCCTGAGCCGTGCGGTTCGGGCATTTTCGCCGAACAATTATGTTGCGCAATTCTTGTGAACAGTTTGAATTTGCGCATACTTTACGGGTTCGTCGCGCGCGGCCGCGGGGATAAGTCGATGACGGCCCGCGGCGCCGCCCCTATCCTAGGCGTCGATGCGGCCGTCGATTCTGTTCCCACTCTTCGCCGAAACGCGGACCCTTGGCGGCGTCGGCCCCAAGATGGAGAAGCTGATCGCGCGCGTCGCCGGGCCGCGCATCGTCGACCTGATTTTCGACTTGCCGGTCGGGCTGATCGACAGGTCGTACCAACCGAAGCTGAAGGACGCCGAATCCGGACGCATCGCGACCGTGACGGTTGCGGTACTCGATCACGTCGTGCCGCGCGACCGCAGGCAGCCCTATCGCGTTCGCTGCTCCGACGAAACCGGGACGATCGAGTTGATTTTCTTCCATGCGCACGCGGACTATCTCAACCGCACCCTGCCGGTCGGCGCGAAGCGCGTGATCAGCGGCAAGATCGAGCGCTACAAGGACAAGCTCCAGATGCCGCATCCCGATCACGTGCTTGCGCCGGAGCAATTGGCCGAGATGCCGCTGCACGAACCGGTCTATGCATCGACGGAAGGTCTGCCCGGAAAATCGCTGATGAAAGCGATCCGCGCCGCGGTGGCGAAGGTACCGATGCTGCCCGAATGGGACGACCCGGCCTTTCTCAAGGCGCGCCGCTGGTCGCCTTTCGACGAGGCGCTGCGCGCCGCGCATGCGCCGATGGGCGAACAGGATCTGCTGCCCGATCGTCCGGCACGCCAGCGCCTGGCGTATGACGAGTTGCTGGCGAACCAGCTCGCGCTGCTGCTCATCCGACGACAGATGCGCAGCGTGAAGAAGGGGCGCAGCCTGAAGGGCGACGGACGATTGAAGGCGAAGGCCGTCGCGGCCCTACCCTTCGCGCTGACCGATGCGCAGTTGAAGGCAATCGGCCAGATCGAGGCGGACATGGAGGCGCCGCAACGCATGCTGCGCCTTCTGCAAGGAGACGTGGGAGCCGGCAAGACGATCGTCGCGTTCCTCGCCCTGCTCGGCGCCGTCGAAGCCGGCACGCAAGGCGCCTTGATGGCGCCGACCGATATCCTCGCGCGCCAGCACCTGGCGTCGCTCGAGCCGCTCGCGAGGGCAGCCGGCGTGCGGATGGCATTGCTCACGGGCCGCGAGCGTGTCGGCCGCGACGTGACTCTCGATGCCCTGTCGAGAGGCGAGATAGACATCCTGATCGGCACGCACGCCCTGTTTTCGGAGGACGTGGCATTCGCCGACCTCGGCCTGGCCGTCATCGACGAGCAGCATCGCTTCGGCGTGCACCAGCGCATGCAGTTGCAGGGTAAGGGCGGCAGGGCTGCCGACGTGCTGGTGATGACGGCGACGCCCATCCCGCGCACGCTGGCGCTGACCGTGTATGGCGACATGGACGTGTCGCGGCTCACGGGCCGTCCGCCCGGCCGAAAACCGGTTGAGACCCGGATACTCTCCGCCGAGCGGCTCGACGAAGTCGTCGAACATCTGCGCAAGGCGATCGGTCGCGGCGCCCGCGCCTATTGGGTGTGCCCGCTGGTAGAAGAGTCGGAGAAGATCGATCTGGCGGCCGCCGAGGAACGAGCCGCCATGCTCCGGCGGGTGCTTGGACCCAGGGTCGGCCTGATGCACGGCCGCATGAAGGGATCCGAACGCGGCGCCGCGATGGCGAAGTTCAAGTCGGGTGAAACGGCCATCCTCGTCGCTACGACCGTGATCGAAGTCGGTGTCGACGTGCACGAGGCGACCATCATGGTCGTCGAACACGCCGAACGGTTCGGCCTCGCGCAATTGCATCAGTTGCGCGGA
>Ga0335070_10009468_pt1 | contig 11415 bp, 6 predicted proteins | sample Lox_Sample_13_FD_206722 | JGI IMG/M metagenome (GOLD analysis project Ga0335070, IMG submission 206722) | Soil microbial communities from Loxahatchee National Wildlife Refuge, Florida, United States - Lox_Sample_1.3 | ecosystem: Environmental > Terrestrial > Soil > Wetlands | place: USA: Florida... | reverse complement strand
GGGCGCCATAGAAGTTAGTACTGGTGTCGGAATGGCAACGGGAGGAACGGCTCTATCATGTGCAGCAACTTTATGTGCTGGCGCCGTTGTAACAGTAGCTGGAGGGGCAGCTCTAACAGCAAATGGGGCTGTAACTGCTGTAAACGGAGCAGTAGGAGCAGGTGATAATCTAAATCTATTGGTTGGCCGAATTCAAGGGCATCACTCTCTTCCCAAATATCTATTGGGTCCAGAAAACCAGAAACTATATGGTTTGAATGAGGACCTTCATCGGTTGTATCATGATCAATTGGATGAAATTTTACCCAGGAGATTTGGCAAGGATTATTATGAAGAAATGTTGAATTCTCCAGAGAAACAAGCTAAAGTATATGAATTTCTACGAGAATTTAATAAGTACTTCGATAAAACCAACGGTACCCATACTTATGAAGCCTTAGAAGACGTTTTACGTGAAGAAGGTTGGTTACCCAAACCAAAACCGAGCACCCCAAAGTAGATCGTTGTAAGTTGCAAAATGTGAACAGTTACTTCAGTATGGAGGATACCAAAAACATGAAACTCTTGAAAAAGGATAATGAATTGAATCCTTCAGATTTAGAACAATATCCTGTATGGGAATTTGCGTTTAGAGAAATGAAAGAAGAGGGATTGAGTGAAAGGACTATGAAACCTTCCTCTCAAGAACCACCCTACGATCCACACCAATCTCGTCTGCTTGTCAGGACATCCTTTCATTTGGTCGATGGTACAGTATTTAAGGGTTTTATAAAACCAATTGATCTACTAAATACATTCATGGGACATTTAGTTCCGATAGATCTTTTTCCCGTTATCGTGACTGAAAAAGGTCATGTGGTTTTTTGGTATGGACCATCCAAACCGAGTGAAAAAGAAATTTCAGATAATTATTTATTATTAGGGAAAGAATCGAGAGAAGTATTTCCGATTTCATTCAAATCAGATGTGGAAATTGTAAATGGAGCATATGAAGGGGAATTAGATGGTTTTTTGTACTGTGAGGAGAACGAAGTAGAAGATTTTTTCCATATGAAAGAATCCGAAATAAAATCGATCCGATAATGTGTAATAGTCAAGGCACATGCTACTATATGGATACTTGCTTGGAGGGTAGAGCGCCGGTGGAGACCGACTCGAGCTCCAGGCAAGCGGCCAAACGGCCGGGCAGGGAGAGCGATCTTCCTGCCCGAAGCCGGAGGCCCACAATGCGCTAAACTCACTGCGGCATCGGCTGTTCAGGTGACTTCGCAGGATAGAGGGAACATCGCACCTTAACAGGTGAATAGCCAGCAATAAATTCCACTTCGCCCATTCAGCCGAAGCGTTGGGAGAACCTATTCAGTTATTTCAATAATCCCGACCTTGAAACACTGCCAGTCGCTGGCTATAATGAGAGCGAGCGGTGAGCACCGTTCCAAGTACTGGGTTCAGGTCCCAAGTCCCAGGGCGTCAGGAATATATCCTGTTTTCAGGAGCGCCTTACCTGCTTGTGCCACCGCTCATTTTCTTTTCTCCGCAATCGTCTGCTTGGAAGGGGGTAACTGGACATTTTTCCCTGAGTATACAAATGAGGTGAACTCTTGACCTACTCCAGCCTGGTCGAGCTGGCGGCGAATAAACTCGACCGCGGATCCGCTTTCGCCCCAATTGGATTTGCCCACCGAATAGGCAAACTCGTAATACTTCCGGGCCAGTCGTTCCAGGTTCAGTTGATTGTCTACCGCGTGCTCGTGCAGGATGAACCACACGACCACCAGCATCTTCCGAGCAATGGCGACAATGGCCTTATTACGACCCAATCGCGGCTCCAAGCGGTCCAGCTCAGCTTTCCAGCGCGGATCATGCAGCACCGCCACCTGAGCCGCCTCCACCAAAACGGCGCGCATCTCCCGACGTCCGGCCTTGGTAATCCTGCCGGTGCGGGTGGTCATGCCCGAATCATGCACACGCACGCCCATGCCTGCGTAGCCCACCAGGTGCTCCGCGTCGGAAAACCGGGTGATATCGCCAATCGCAGATAGCAGGGTGACCGAGGTCACCAGCCCGATCCCGCTCAATTCGAAGAGCCGGGAGACGCGCTCATCTTGCGCAGCCCAGGCAGCCATGTGGGTTTCAATGAGATCAATCTGTTCCTGGGCAAAATCCAGGGCTGCCAGATTAGACGTGATACGGACGTGTTCCAACTTGCTAAGCGGCAATTTGTCCCACCAGGGGCGCTGTGCTGTGTCGAACAGTGGACCTTCCGGCAGCGGGATGGAATAGCGGTAGAGGATATCTTGCAGCCAGTTTTTGGCGCGGGTTTTGAGGTTGATCATTTTGCGCCGCTGGCTCACCAGGACGCGCAGGTCACGCACATCCTGGGGCGGGATCCAGATGCCATCCAGCATCCCTTTGGCGAGCAGCCGAGCCAGCTCGTAGGCCGCTTTTTTGTCGGTTTTGACCGGGACCTTGACGATGCTGGCCAGGTGCGCCGGATGCACCACGATCATGGAATGAGCGTGAGAGACGAGAGTATCATAGACCATGAAGGCATTGGCAGTGGCTTCGACGACCAGCGCATCTTCATGGGTGATCGTTTTCTGGATCCACTCCTCCAAGTCGATTAGTTCGACGCGGCGCGGCCCGTAGACTTTATTGAGATCTTGATCCACGCCGGTGGCAACCAGGTAATATTTGTGCAGGTCGAGACCAATGAAGCGTTTGGGTTGGGATTTGTCCGAAGACATGTAGACACCTCCAGTCAAAGCGCCTGATGGACCTCATCAGGAAGGCCGGGCGTGTCTCTTTTTTCGGGTCGCAGTTTCACACACAGATTCGGGCTCAGGGCAGATTCCCTGTCCCAGTTGAGTAACATGCGAACGGGCCGCCAAACACTATTGCGAGCTGACCGGCAATCTGGTTTCTCAATCTGGACTCGGCCGACCCTGACGCTACGCACCCGGAGTCCGCGTCCCCGTTCTGCTCAACGAAAGGAGCGTACTCCAAAACACGCCCGGCGGCAACTCAGGAGCGTCCCCCTGGGTCGCCTGGTGTCATACTAACACAATTTTACCGGATTGGGAAAACGCCAGGGAAAAGCAGGGACGCTGCCTTCTCCCTGGCGGGATTGTTCACTCTCTTGAATTTCCCCCTGAAATTGTTCTTGAAGTGCTTAGAAGATGCTGCGAACTGTCAGCAGGAAACCGATGATGGCCAGCGGTATGCCGACGATGGCCCCAACCACCGTGAGGCTGATCAGGATGCCAGCCAGCATGAGAACCATCCCGAGGATTGCGCCGACCAGGCGGCCAGTCAGCTCGACGACCAGGATAATCAATCTCCAAATCGCCCAGAAGGGCCACAGGAGTAAGGGAACTTGATGGTGGTGATCACCTTGAGTCATTTTATTTTCCTCCGTACATACCTATATACGCAGGGTGAGCCAAAAAGTTTCACGATCCCGAGGGATTTGTTACAATCGAGGCAGGATTAAACTCAATGCGTCTATCCATTTCTTATCGTTCACGGCTGGTTGCCTGGATGATTTTATGTCTGGCGTTGCTGGTTGGCTGCGCACTCGGAAGCTCAGCGGGGCAGCCCACTCAGGCGGATCTTGCACAGACAGTACAGGTAGCCCAATCTCCTGATACGACCAGGACTCCTTTTCTTCCTGAGATAGACCCATCTTTCACACCTGTGCTCCCTCCCACTCCTATCCTTCGCTCAACGGTCACTCCAACCCTGGAGCCCAGCCTGACCCCGACCCAGGATCTAAGCGCGTGCCTGGCAGCCGGCGGGCGGTTTGAAATCGGCGGACCGCTGCCTTATAGGGGAATGCCGGAGGGTTTGAGTTTCCGTGTTTACCTGCCGCCTTGCTATGATATTGAGACTGCTCGCAGGTACCCGGTCCTCTACCTGATCCATGGGCAGAGCTCTACCGACGACCAGTGGGACCGGCTGGGAGCTGATGAGGTCGCGGACCGGCTGATCGCTTCTGGCGAGGCGCCTCCTTTCCTGATCGTGATGCCGCGCGACCGGGTATGGGTCGACCCGGACGGCGACCGTTTCGGACTGGCAGTGATGGACCAGCTCCTTCCCTGGATCGACTCCCATTACCGCATCCAGGCCGACCGGGCGCACCGTGCGATCGGCGGCCTGTCGCGGGGAGGCGCCTGGGCGCTCCACCTCGGGCTGACCCATTGGGAGTCTTTTGGAGCGTGGGGAGAACACAGCGGCGTGGTTTTCGCCAGCGACGCGCCGCTGGTGTTTTCGTGGATTAAGGCAATCCCACCTGAGGAAATGCCGCCCATTTACCTGGACGACGGCGAAGGGGACCGCTGGCTGTATTCCATGAAAGATCTCAAAAAGATCCTCGACCAGGCTGGCGTCGACTATACGTGGGTGCTCCGGCCAGGGTACCACAATGAAGAATATTGGCATGCGCACGTCGATGAATACCTGCGTTGGTACGCGAGCCATTGGGTGGAGAGCAGCAAAGAACAGTGATGAACAGTGATGTTTACGGTCTGCTCAATCCGACTGCGCCCGGGATTCAGGAGATTTATCTGCCGGTTGTGGGGAAGGCGAAGAATCGCCAGATGCAATTTCTTCAAACGCCAGGTCAGCGGCCTGTTTGCTCACCGCCTGGTAGATCGGCCCCAGTAAATTTTGAAAGGACAGGTCAGTAAAAGCCGGCTGGCCGAGCAGGTGGAGTACGGCGAGAGGGGTCTCCGGCTCGCGTGGGTCGATGGGGAAATCTTCGAGCGGCTGGACCAGGCTCCAGAAGGCCAACGGATTGAGGGGCAAGGCGGCAGGCTCGCCTTCGAGAGAGGCAGCCTCTCCAGCGGGCTCCTGGGCGGCGCGGCGAGCGTTCAGACCTTCGAGAACCTGCTCGCGGGTGCGCCCGCGCAGGCGGAAGAGGAGGAAGGGATCGTCGTCAAAAGCCTCGCCGAGCAGGTAGTAGACGGCGGCGATGTGCTTGCACGGGTTGGCCATATCCGGGCAGGAGCAGGCGGTGACCAGCTCGGAGCGAGTGACCGGGAAAAGGCTGGTATGGGCGGCGGTGAAAGCCTGCTCGATCTCCTGGGGCATCTCACCGGCAAGCAACCGGGCGGCAAAGAGCGCTTCCCCGGCCAGAACGTCGAGAACATCTTCCCAGGTCCTGTCGGTCAGCGCGCGGAGCTGGATGGTCACGCGGTAGGGTTTTGGTTGCGAGCCCTGTACCCTGGCGTGGATCATCCCGTTAGTCTCGTCGATCGAGATCACCTGGCCCTGGCGCGCATAGCTACGCCCGCGGCTCAACCGCCCGGGGTCGGTCAGGCGTTCAAGGGCCTGGCGCCAGCGTCCCGACCACCAGCTTCTGCCCATCTCGCCGCGCTGACTGCGGGCCTTGATCCCGCCGCTTACCTTGCGCGGCCGGCTTGGCTCAAAATCATCACTCCAGTATGGCATTTTTTGATATCCTACAAGGTTTCACCACAAAGAACACGAAGAACACAAAGGAAATTAATCAAAAGAGTGGTCCAACTTCACAATTTTACTCGCCCACTGCTTCAGGGCGGAGGGAGAGCAGGTCGCGGAGCTCGGCAGTGGAGAGTTCGGTCAGCCAGTTCTCACCGGCGGAGATGATGCTGGCGGCAAGCTCTTTCTTACCGGTGATCATCTGGTCGATGTTCTCCTCCAACGTTCCCTGGCAGATAAACTTGTGTACCTGGACGTTGCGGCGCTGGCCGATGCGGAAGGCGCGGTCGGTGGCCTGGTCCTCTACGGCCGGGTTCCACCAGCGGTCGAAATGGAAAACGTGGTTGGCGCCAGTCAGGTTCAGCCCCACGCCGCCCGCCTTGAGCGAAAGGATGAACACCGGTGGGGCATGAGAACCGGATTGGAAACGGGCGACCATCCGCTCGCGCTGCTCGCGGGGCGTACCCCCGTGTAGAAAGAGGATCTCGCGCCCAAAGGTTTCCTGTAAAAAGGTCTTCAGCAGCTCGCCCATCGAGGCGAACTGGGTGAACACCAGGGCCTGCTCGCCGACGCTGAACACCTCTTCGAGCATCTCGGCCAGGCGATCCAGCTTGCCGGAGCGGCCGGGGAACTCTGAAGCGGCAGCTTCTCCAGCGCCAGGCAGGGAGTTTTGAGCCCGGGCGGGGCGAGCAGCCAGATATAGGGCCGGGTGGTCGCAAACTTGCTTAAGACGCAGGAGAGCGGCCAGCACGGCCCCGCGGCGGCCCACATCGCTGCCTTCCTGCTCCTGGCGCTCCACCTCCCCCAGCGAATCGTCGACCACGGCCTGGTAGAGGGTGGCCTGTTCGCGGGTCAGCGGGCAGAAGACCTTCATCTCCATCTTCTCGGGTAGATCCTGGATGACCGCCCGGTCGGTTTTAACCCGGCGGAGGATCAACGGGCCGACCAGCGATTTCAGGCGTTGGGTGGCATGAGGGTCATGGTAGCGCTCGATCGGAAGGCCATAAGCCTTGCGGAATTTCTCCTGGGAGCCCAGGTAGCCGGGATTGAGGAAGTTAAGGATCGACCAGAGCTCGGAGAGGCGATTCTCGACCGGGGTGCCGGTCAACGCCAGGCGGAATGAACCCGGCAGCCCGCGGATCGCCTGGGTCTGGCGCGCGGAGGGGTTCTTGATGTTCTGGGCCTCGTCAACGATCAGGGCGCTCCAATGGATCTGGCCGAGCAGGCCGGCATCCCGGCGGGCGAGGCCGAAGCTGGTGATGACCACCGCGTTTTCCTGCGCCTGGGCCAGGAACTCCTCACCCACCGCGCGATCCGCGCCATGATGGATCAGGACGGAAAGGCCGGGAGCAAATCGCTGGATCTCGCGCTGCCAGTTGCCGGCAACCGAGGTCGGGCAAATGACCAGGGCAGGAGCCAGGGCCTGGTCCAGCTCGCGGGCGTGCAGGAGCAAGGCGATAGCCTGAATTGTTTTGCCCAGTCCCATATCGTCCGCCAGGCAGGCGCCCAACCCCCAGTCGCGCATGGCCGCCAGCCAGGAAAAACCTCGCTCCTGGTAAGGTCGTAGCGAAGCCTCGAGGCCATGCGGGCAGGGGAGAATCGGAGCCGCTTCTCCCTGGTGGAGACGGTCGACGAGGTTTTCCAGCCAGCCAGTGGCCTGAACGCCTTCGACCGGAAGACCTTCGACCTGGTCTCCATTGGGGCCGCCCAGCGTCCAGGAAAGGGCTTCGGCGGCGTCCATTTCGCCCTCCGTGCGGCGCTTTTTCCAGAAGGCGATCGCGGCTTCGATCTCCTCGGGGTTCAGGGCGACCCATTGCCCGCGGACCTGGACCAGGGGGAGCTTGAGCCGCACCAGGGCCTCGAACTCTTCCCGGGTGAGGGTTTCCCCACCGAGGACTACCTCCCAGCGGAAGGCGACCAGGTTATCGCGGCTGAGAAGGCCGCTGGCAGTGGCCGGTGGTTTGGAAGCGGCGAGAGTGAGCCGCGCGCCCAGGCGCGCCCCACGCTTATTCCACCAGGGAGGAGACAGCAGGCCAAAACCGCTCTGGGAGAGCAGGGGCGCCGCTTCGCGCAGGAAGGTATAAGCCTGCTGGGTGCTCAGGCGGGCAGATGTTGGCCGGCGCTCGCGGAGAGAGCGCTCGAGGGGTGGAAATATCCTCGCGGCGTAGCCCAGGGCGGTGAGCAGACGTTCCTGAGGGTTGTCAAAGCGCCGGTCGAGGTACGTGAAGGTGGAACCACCCACATCCCACAGGTCGGCAGCCTCGATGAGCAGGCTGGGGTCGTCGCGGGCCTGGAGGAGGAAATCCAGCGGCCACTCTCCGCCAGGGTCAGGTGGGACGCCCAGACGCAGGCAGAGACGGAAAGCTGCGTTTCCGCTGGCCTGGAGCTGCCGCAGCCATGCGCTATGGGCCGTGGCCAGCGAGCGCAGGCTGAACGAGGCGGCCTGGATTTCGGGATCGGAAGAAAACAGGGCATTCAGCCATGCACCGGGAACGCTCTCGGTTGCCAGCCGGCGCCAGGAGGAGCCGTGCCACTCACGCACCGCGCCGTCGATCGTACTCTCAATAAAGCTTTCCACCAACTGATGGGGATGCTCGTCTGGCTCAACGCTGGCGCGGGCTACGGGGGGAAGCGCCTTGATGAGGCGCTGCAGGCGCGGGGCATCGTCGGGGCGGTTCCAGAGCGGCTGCCAGCGGGCGAGATAAGCCCCCCTTTCCTGGATCAGGCCAGGTATGTACTGCTGAGCTGCCAGTAACTCCAGCGCCCAACGCGCGGCAGTCTGCCAGAAGCGCAGATCATCGGCGGGAAGGAGGTGAGCAGGGAATTCTTCCGGGGAGGGAAGGTGATTGAGCAGGTCGAGGGCATCCGCGGGGGCGAACCCGAGAGCGGGGATGCGGAAGGCCTGTAGCCCGGTTTCTTCCGGCTTGGATTTCTCGAAGGCTTTCCACTCATGAACCAGGTTGGGGGAGGGAAAGGGCAGGCGGCCTGTAGACGGCAGTTGCAGCTTCAGGATTTTTTCCGTAATGGGCGGAAGCGGCGATTTCAGAAGCGGGGCAATCGCCTTTAAAAGCTGATCCAGATGGGCAGCGAACGGATGGGAGAACACCGCCGCCCGACCGGTGGGCTTGCGCAGATCCACCGCAGAGTCCTCAGTCCACAGAAAGAGCTGGCGGGCTGAAGGGACCCATTGAGCATGCAGGACGAACATAGGAGAATTATAACGGTTTGTGGGTCGGTAGGATTGTAGATTTTAGATTGTAGATTTCTGATTGGAAAAAAGAATCGAGACCCGGAAAAAGAGGGAACCGAGAACCGTAAAGGCCGAGAACTGAGAATCAGAAAAAGCGAGGGAAGAGAAAACGGCCTGGTAGCTTCCATTTCCCCCAGATCTGGAAGGCTACCAGGCGAGATTTGATTGGGTCACAACCCGCTACTCGAGGACGAGGGAGCGGTGGTAGGAGACGAGTTGGGTTCGGGGTTCCCGCCTTTCAACCCGTGACCTGGCCCAAAACGTCCCCTGGGACCAAAGCCATGCATGAAGAAGCCAGGAAAACCGCCGGCGGTCTGGTTTTTCAAGATCTGGTCAGCCTGAGCCTGGGTAATGATCCCATCCGCAACAGCCTGTTTGACGGCGGCCTGGAAAGCGGCTTTGAGGCTATCCTGGAATTTCGTATCATTCGATAGGGCGTAACGCCCTTTCAGGTTGTCTGCCTGTTCCTGGGTCAACCGGCCATTTTTGACCGCATTGTCGATGTTGGTAGTGAAGGCTTTCTGATAGGCTGTCTTGAGCTGATCGACGCTGATCCCCAGGGCGTTGGCCAGGAGGGCATCGTAATCAATCCCACTACCAGAAAAGCGCTCGAACTGGCCAGCGAAGTGGCTATCCAGCTTCTGGGATAAGCGGTCGGCCTGCTGCTGGGTGAGGAGACCCTTGCTGACGGCCTGTTTAAGCGCCTCAGCGTTCGCGGTCTGATAGGCGGCATGGAGCTTATCCAGGGATATTCCCAGGGCATCCGCCAGATCCTGGTCTGAATACCCACCTTTCCAGCCGAAATGCATGCCCTTGCCGGGTGCTGGCGCGGAGGGGTTGGGGGTAGGCGTGGTTGTTTGGGCATAAACGGCTCGCACGGTGTAGGCACCGAAGGCACCGGCAATCAGGATGGCGCCTATCAGCAGCGAGAGGAACAAAGTTTTCCACTTCATAGACTTCTCCATAACAATGGTTTTTGGCCTCGAGACCGAAACAGGTTCAGATCCGAGATCTATATTTCAACAAATTGATCATACTCCGGCAAGATGACGGAGAAATGAAATGGGCCAGGCTGAATCGCGGTTTACGCGACTATTTCTAGTTGGGGAAATAGGGGAAATTGGTGGGGAGAGCTCCCATATAGAGAATGGAATTCTCGCTGACCCAACCGGCGACGTCGCCAAATGCGGCTTTCCACCAATACGAACCCTTGGCCTGGATGCCGTTCACGTTGTCAAAATGGGGGAGGATGAAGCCTTTGGTGCCGGCAGGAATGGTGGCGATGGCAGCATAATTGGTCCCCGGCCCCAGGCGAACCTCCGCCGGGCCATGGGAGACAATCACATCAAAGGGGGAAAAGGTTTGCGAGCGCTGCGCGGGGAGGACGTTAACCATCATCATCGCATTGGCAACCGGGCGCTCGCAACTATACCGGTTATAAGCCACGTGGGACGGGGGAGATTGGGGAGCGCTGGGCAACTTCCCGCTCTGCCTGGGCACGGCTGGAGTAGTGGCGCTGCTGGAAATTAGCGGCAGAAAAACAGCGTTACAAGCCGAGACCGGATAGTTCTTAATTTCCCCATTGACCACCATGACAGAGGAACCGCCGCCATCCTGGGCGATCGCCCAGCTTGCGCCGAGAACCTGGCGTGAAAATGCCGCCAGTTCATCAAAAGTCATTCCGCCGCTCCGCTCGCTGCGCCCATCGACAACAATAAAGAAAATGAATTGGTCGTTGTAGGCCATCGCCGTGCGCGGGCTGTGAGCAGTGGCGCCAGTGTTATCGTTATGCTGGATCTCGCCGTTGTTCAAAAGCACAAATGCGCCGCTGATGCTGGCGTAGGTTTTGGCCCAATCCGCGTCGGGGTTGGGGTCGAAGCCATTGCACTCTTTGTTGAAAGCGGTGATTTCCTGATAGATACCGATCTCGTCATTCACTTTCAGGTCAGCAAGCAGGCTGTCGCGGGCGCTCCCCGCGGCGGAGAGGACGATCGAGTCGAAGGGGATGGGCGTTTGCCCACTCTGGTCAAGGATCTGGCGGACGAACCCGTCGACGGTGCGCCCGCCGCTCAGGTTCATCGCGGGGCGGGTCATCTCAACCACCACTTCGACTCCAGAGGCATTGGTGTGCGTGGCGTCATCGTACTGGGGGGTATAAAGGATGAGCTGGTTATCGCCACGGGGAATATTGACTCCATCGATGCGCAGCGTTTTCAGCGTCTGGGCGCCGCGAGTGATCTTGACCGTCTGTTTGGAGGCCTCATTTTTGACGCACTGGCCCATAAAAACCTTGCGGTCCATTTTAAAGGCCAGGCCACTGCCACCGCCCAGGTCGGTAAAGCGCTTGACATACCAGCCGGAAGAAATCTGGCCGCTTTCGGGCGCGCCGATGGCGTTGAAATAGGACCCATTGATGGCGACGACGACCTTATTGCGCTGCCCCCACCTTCCCCCCCAGAAGTTGATCGCGTCATCATAGCGTCTGGACATATCGGTAACCCGCTCGGTGCCGTGTGAGATGACCCCGCCGGAGATCGCGCTGTCGAGGATCGCGTTTGGGTTAGCGCGGTCCAGGCGGGCCACGTAGACGTTATCGAGGGGGTCGGACAGGTGAAATTCCTGGTACTCGATGCCATCGCCGACAGGCTGCCAGCCATCGTCCATGGCTCGGGCGCTGAGCGGGACGGTCAGGATGGTCGAGAAAG
>Ga0335070_10009467_pt1 | contig 11415 bp, 9 predicted proteins | sample Lox_Sample_13_FD_206722 | JGI IMG/M metagenome (GOLD analysis project Ga0335070, IMG submission 206722) | Soil microbial communities from Loxahatchee National Wildlife Refuge, Florida, United States - Lox_Sample_1.3 | ecosystem: Environmental > Terrestrial > Soil > Wetlands | place: USA: Florida... | reverse complement strand
GTCGTCGGCGTCGGCAGTATCGTCATCGGCGTTGTCATCCGATGTGACGGCCGGCGTCTGCGGCGTTGTCTGCCGCTGCTGGATTGCTTGCTGCATGATCACGGGACGTCCGGGGAAATTCGGCCCCATCCCAGGCATCCGGTTCGGTGGCGGCTGGAATGCTTCGACCGGCTGATTTCCCGTGGGAACTCCTCCCGCAGGTTTGGGGGTGAGCGTCACGCTTGCCAGACCGGTGGGATCCGTAGCCGATCCCGCCATCACATAGTTAAAAGAAGTACCGTTGAGCAGGTCCGCGAGGACGTCTCGCGCCGGTCCGGGACCAAGCCTGACCACCACGCGTTCATTGGCGCTGGGCGGCACGTCGATCGTGGCCCCAGTATGTTTATGTACCTCGCGAAGAACGTCGCCCAGCGTGGCGTTCTCAGCCACGATACTGAGCAGGCCATTCTGATAGCTCACGTGCGGAGCCGAAGCCGGAAGCTGATCGAGAGGGACCTGCGCCAGCGGCCCGCTTGATATCTGAGGCAGGGCAGCGGCTGCCCGCTGAGGCGCCGGGGTATGAATAGGGACTGCGCTGATCCGAGTTGGAGGGGCGGCTTGCGCGAGCGAACAAGCAACTCCCAGCAACACGCTGATTGTGACTGCGACCCAGTTCCCCGTACGAGGCATGTAACCCCCATCTCCCGCGTACGCCCCAATCAGCGTTTGCCACGGCTCTTCCCTAAATTTTAGCACTGCTTCTGAGAACGTCCGCGACCGTATTTCTTGCATGAGGCGAGCGTGGCGGATCAAACGAGTAATCGCGAGGACGCGGTTACTTTCGCCCTCACCTGCAACAGATTGGCGGGCGTAGAATGTGCTGGGAGGCAGGGCGTGAAAGATCGTTGGCTTCCAGTAAGACTCGTCCCAAAACGATGGACCGGGCTTCTCCTGGTCCTGGGAATCTGGCCCGTGCCAGCGGTGGTGGCCCAGACCTGTCAAACCGCGGCGGACCTCGACCCCGCCACCCGCACCGCCATTGAAACGACCGCGAAGCACTACTTCGACATGGCCGCGCGCGGAGAATCCGCAGCTTTGCGGCAAAACACCATTCCGGCTCTGGCGGGCAGTTTTGGCGGGATCGAGAGCGCGGTGAAAGATAACCAAACCGCGTTCTCGGGAGCGGCGGTGACGATCCGCCCTCCCTATGTGCTGACCGCGGATGGAGATGGGCCGATATCGCACGCCGAGTTTCTTTGTGGTGTATTTGGCAAGACTGGTCAGACCTCGAACAGTTCGGTGTTCGTGTTGCACAATCTCCCTCCTGGGAAATACGCGACCGTCATTCTGGATGTGAAATCTTCGCCCCCTCGCAACCTCACCCTCATGCTGCAACAGGTAGGAACCGACTGGAAACTGGCGGGTTTCTTTGCGAAACCGACGCAGATCGCCGGACATGACGCTGCCTGGTTTGCCCAGCAAGCCCGTGCATTCAAGGCAAAAGGAGAAACACGCAATGCCTGGCTCTATTTTCACCAGGCAATCTCGTTGACTTCTCCGGTCGATTTCATGAGCACCCTGGCGACCGACAAGCTGTATGACGAAGCACAGGCGGTGCAATCTGCCGATCTCCCGGCGAACGGACAAACCGCGGACTTGGCTGCTGGCGGCAAGACTTACCAGCTGACAACAATCTTTGCGCTCGCGGTTGGAGACGATCTCGATCTGGTGGTGAAATATCAAGCCGCGGACGTCTCGAATACGGGACAGACCTTCCAGGAAAACATCGCGGTCATCAAAGCGTTGGTCGCCAAGTTCCCAGAGTTTCGCGACGCCTTCAGCGGCGTAGTAGCGCGCGCCGTCGAACCTTCGGGGCGGGACTACGGATCGATGCTTCCGATGAAAGAGATCAAGTAACCGAGCGGCGCTCCCGAATAGGCCGGGATTACGGCGTTGACGTCGTCTGATAGATGACCACGTTGAAGCATATCCGGTCGTGTCTGTTGAAAATGCGATGTCGTGGATCACCGCTCCGGGCAAGACTTTCACAAGATTCCATTGGTTTGCCGCCGGCACCGTCAGTGGCGCGGCGGAAGCCACGCGCGGAACCGAATTACGTTCCGCTGCCAGCGCATGCGGACAACTTATTGCAAAACGACGAGTTACTTACTTGAGGGGAGTGCCTCTTCGAGGCGACATTCCTTGGCCGACTTATCCATCCGCAACCCCATGAAAACCGGGGCCCGGAGCTTAACTCCGCCTTCTGCCGTTTCGTGCGTCCACTCGGTAAATTTGATCTCAGTAACCAATTCCGGCCGAACGAAGTGGACTTTTTTCAGGCCGCCGATCTCGCCGAAAAATGGGTTCGTCTTCGTCTCGATCGATTGCAGCCGCCCGAAAATCTCCTTCAGTTTTCGCTCATCGAACCCGGTCCCGGCCTGGCCTACGTGAATTAAGCGATCTTTCTTGTCGTAGAGGCCTAGAACGAGCGACCCGAAATACTTGCGGCTCCCTTCGGGATCCGTGTAGCCGCCGATCACGCATTCCTGGCGCTGAGTAATTTTGATCTTCAGCCACTCGCGCGAACGTTTCTCTTCATAGCAACTGTTGCGCTTCTTGGCCACGATTCCCTCAAGACCGCGTTCTTTCGCAGCCCCAAAAAGATCGAGCCCTTTCTCTGGATAGTGATCCGAGAAATGAACGATGGCACTGTTCTCGATCAGCGAGCGCAAAGCAGCCTTGCGCTCCTCGAGTCCGACCCGGCGAAGATCGTATCCGTCCGCATAGATGAGGTCGAAGGCGTAATAAATCACGCGGACTCCTTGCCGCCGCGTGCCGCGATGCCCGTCGGCGCGAAAGCCCGTGCGCTGCTGCATCAGACTGAAAGACGGGCGGCCCTCCTCGTCGAGCGCGACGACCTCACCATCGACGACCGCTCGCTCCGCCTTCACGAACTTCGGAAGGTCGCGAAGTTCGGGATATTGCGCCGTGAGGTCATTCTGATTGCGCGAGATGAGCCGCAGAGCGCCGTCTTTGATGAAGGCAACCGCGCGATAACCATCCCACTTGATCTCGAAGAGCCAGCCGGGATCATCGAAGGCCTCTTCGACTGCCGTGGCCAGCATGGGATGGATCGCCGAGGGCATCGAGCGCGCCACCGCGCCTTGCAGCTCTTTCACTGCCGAGGGTGGAGAAATCGCGGAGGACTTCCTGGATTTCTTGGAACCGTTCGAAACATTCGCCGGGATGACGCGTGCCCCCGCCGCCGATTTTGCCTTTTTGCTATTTCTTTTCTCCGCTCCCTCTTCGTTCTCTGCGGTCTGTTCTTTTGCCTGCGCTTTTTTTTTACGGTCAGCCTTGGCAATCGCTTCGGCCAACCAAGCTGCTTTCACTTTGCCGCGCGAGGCGGGACGGCTACTGGTCCACGCGCGCGACTTTTCGTCTCCGCCAATTTCGGCCAATGTACGGTTCGTGAGCACCGACGTGTCAATCGCGTCGATGTCATAATCCGGAACGGCTTCATCATCCTTCTTCTTGATCAACAGCCACTCATTCCCTTTACTTCCCGGCCTGCGGCCCCTGATGTGAACGAACGCAAAGTCTCCTTTCAGCCGCTTCCCGTGCAACCGGAACTTCAGGTCGCCCTTGGCCAGCATTTCGTTGGCTTCTTTGTCGGTGCCCGGGACATACTTTCCGTTCACTGGAACTGGAGAGAGCGGCTCCCATGTTCCGAGGTCCCACACCATCACAGTCCCGGCGCCGTAATTGCCCTCGGGAATCGTGCCTTCGAAATCGAAGTACGACACCGGATGATCCTCGACCTGCATGGCGAGCCGCTTGTCGGAGGGATCGAGCGACGGCCCCTTGGGTACGGCCCAGGACTTGAGCACGCCGTCGAGTTCCAAGCGAAAGTCGTGGTGCAGCCGCGTGGCGCGGTGCCGCTGCACCACGAAGCGATGTTTCGACTTCGTCTCGATCTTGCCGGCCGGCTCGGGCGTCTCTTCAAAGCGCCGTTTTCGTTTGTATTCTTCAAGCGGCATGGCGGATATTGTAGTGGGTAGATGACGAATTTCAGCGCAGCGGTTGGATAAAACTCCCGGCCCTGCGCCACATCACAGAGTCGACGAATCCTTCATCCATGAGCCGCGAATATCCGGAAAATCCCCTGGTCGGCGTGGGCGCCGTCATCGTGAAAGACAGCCGTGTCCTCCTGATCCGACGCGGACATGCGCCGCTGCTCGGTGAATGGTCCCTTCCCGGGGGTGTGCTCGAATGTGGCGAGACCCTTCGCCAGGCGACCGCTCGCGAGGCACTGGAAGAAACCGGCCTGGTGATCGAGACGGGAGAAATGTTGGGAGTATATGAGCGCATCATTCCCTCCCATGATGGCAGGACGCGGTATCACTACGTGCTGATCGACTTTCTGTGCCGGGAGGTGGGCGGGGATTTGAAGGCGGGAACCGACGCTGCCGACGTACGCTGGTTCACCCAGGAGGAACTGCCAGCGCTAAACCTGGCATTCGACGCGAACGATGTTGTCGCCAAGGGACTAGAAAACGCCAAAAAACGATAGGTGTTTATCGAACCTCAAAAAAGTGGGCCGGAGCTTACGACAGCCCCGGCCGCTTTGTGAGGAGAGAAAGACGATTCGACGCTGGCTGACCGTCGTCCCGGCAGGCTAGTAAATGAGCTTCGGCGAATGGGCTCCATCGTCGTTGGCCATCTTGGCAACGTGCACTGTGAATCCCGTCTTCGGCAGCAGCGACGTCAGTTCAAACACCTTGAAGCCATCTCCGGTGATCTCGCTCTGGCGATAAACACCCGGTTCGGTGTCGGCGGTCTCATGGTTCCCTTGAAGTTCGGTGAGAAACCTCTGCGCGTCTTGGGCGCTCACTTCGGCTGACTTAGCGCGCGTCACCACCGCTTCCGCCGCATAGGAGCGCACCAGCTTCGGCCAATACTTCTGGAGCAATTGCGTGCTCGCAAAAATGTCGGCCCAAATGATCTCGCCGTTGACCGCGACCACAACGCCGACCGCATTCTTCGAGCGCAGCTGACGAATCACGCTCTCGTAGTCGCGGCGTATCGGCTCCGCTACGGAATCCACTTTCTTCAGGACTTCCTGGTTGTTGATCACTCCTGAATAGGAGGTCTCGCTACTGACCTGAGGCGCGGCGCCAGTGACTTCGACCGCCTCGGCCATCGCACGCTGGGAACTGCGCACGTTGTCCCAAACCTGCTGCTGGTTCTTTGCGTCCATCGCCTTGCTGCGGACGGCCGGCGCAGCAAAAAGGGCGACTCGATTCGAATTCGATGTGGCGAATTCAGTGCTCCCATTCGCCGCCACCCAGCGGCCAGGCTCGACGCAGAACACGCTCAGGTCGACGGGATCGCTTTCCGCCGGGACGATGCGGTCCTTGCCGATCACGCGATCTTGCTTCCCGCCGGTGACGATCTCTCCGGCCAGCAGCAACAGCGGACGCGAGGAATTGTTCACCAGCACCAGGCGATTGACCTCGGCTGCGTCGGCTGGACGTGGCCTCGGTCGCGTGCTGGGACGGCGGCGAACCAAGCCTTGCACCTGTCCGGTCTCGCTGACCACCACTTCGCCGCTCTTCAAGCCTTCATCCAGCGTGAGAAATCCCGCCGTGTCATAGGACTTGCTCGTGACCACGGGAAAGACCGTGAGATTGCCGCTTCGAATGGGGTCGAGCAGTGTGTAATTTGAACCTTGGGGAATTTCGCCGGCGCCAACCCAGCATGGAATCACGATGGCCGCCAGCACTAACACAGCGATGCCTGCAAGCACCACGACCAGTCTCATAAAGAGCCTCCAGGCAGGGAAGCAACAAGTCGGGTGAATGTTTTCCCCCACCACACGACTTCCAGGAGGCGCTTCCCTGCCCTGATGACCGAAGAACGTACGAATTAATCATTCTTGCGCCAAAAAATTGCTAGCATTTGTAAGAACGCATGCCTGGCTCCGCTCCAACAGGGCACGACCACGGAGAACGAGAAATCGACGCAAGCACCGCGCTGCTGTATGAGCGCAGTGGTGCGGCGGCCTACGAGTTGAAGGTGGAGCAGTTCACCCTCATCCTGGCGGAAATCCAGCGTAAGTATATTCCGCAGGCTTCCGCGCGCGAGGCAGCGGATTTCTGTTCGGCTCTCCGGCTGGAAGAGCTCGTCCTGGCGCGGGCCTGCGCCGCGGGTAACGAACGAGCGTGGCAGGACTTTATCGCCCGCTATCAGCTGAAATTGCGCAGCATGGCGTTGCATATTACGCGCGACGCAGCGCACGCCGCGGAACTGGCGGATTCCCTGTTCGCAGAGCTGTATGGCTTGAACACACGCGACGGCGTGCGTTCGTCGAAGCTGCAGTTCTACACGGGCCGTGGATCACTCGAAGGCTGGCTTCGCACAGTGATGTCTCAGGAGTTCATCAACCGCTATCGAAAACAAAAGCGCGTGGTCAGCCTCGACGAACAGACAGAAGAGGGAGTTCAGTTCGCGGCGGAAGCACCAGCCCCCACGCCCGTTTCCGATTCCAGGCTCGTTGAAGCCACCGATGAGGCACTCGCTGAGCTCTCGGCCGAGGAGCGTTATGTTCTCGCGGCCTACTACCTGGAGGGACGCACGCTGGCGGAGATCGCCCGCGTGCTAGGACTTCACGAATCGAGCATCAGCCGCCGGCTCGACCGCGTGTCGGCTGGCCTACGGAAACGGCTGCTGGCAGGCCTGCGCCAGCGTGGTATGAGCCACGCCCAGGCGACCGAGGCCCTGGAAACCGACGTCCGGGACCTGCAACTGGATTTGCGGGCGCATTTGATGCAAGATTCCAAGCCAAAAGCGTTCCCTGGGAGAAAGGTTTCCGCCAGTGAGGCTGGCAGCGACAAGTAACCATGCCTGAGGTACCAAAAGTCGTGCTGGAGCGGCTGCGAACCGGGGCCCCGGACGCGGTCCATCCTGATGCCGATCTCCTGACGGCATTTGCAGAGCAGATGCTCTCGCCGACCGAGCGCGAGAACGTACTGCAGCACCTGGCGGCCTGCGGAGACTGCTGCGAGGTGGTCACCCTCGCTTTGCCGCCAGAGAGCCTGCCAGTTCCCAGCGTCGAGGCTAAAGAAGCGCAGGTGGTCCTCACTGTTAAAGGCAGGAAATCCAGCCACTGGTATGAGTGGGCGGGCTTGCGCTGGGCCGCAGTCGCAGCCGGAGTTGTGGTGGTTGCATCCGTATTGGTCGTACAGCCAGGAAAGCAGAAGCAGCCGCTGGTCGCGAACGAGAACCAGCCGGTCTCGGGTCCAGCCGCCGAACAAAAAGCAGCAATACCTTTTCGCGACGAGGGCACCTTGACCTCGCAGACTTCGCCGGCCTTGGTCACCCCTCCGGAAAGCCGATTGCAAGATGATCGAAAGCTTCGCGCCTACGGAGCTCTCTCTAAGAAGCAGCTTGGCACGCTCCCGTCCACCGCGCCTCAGAAGCCGGAGGTCGCCTTGGCAGAGCAGGACGCGACCCTGAAACCGAATGCGACTCCTCAAGACCTGGCAGTTACTGGACGCAATTTCACCGAATTGATGGCATTGGCGCCCGCACCTTCTTCGACGGCCGCGAAGTCGGGTGCGGTCCCGGAGCAGATCAATCCAAACGTCGACGCCACCAAAGCAGGCCAATCCGTGGACCGCAGTGCTGCCTCGTCCGACACCCTCGTCGCCCGCAGCGCCGCGGAAGCCGAAGCCGCGCCAGTACAGAGGGCCAAAATTCCCATTGACGACACCGCAGCCAAAGCGCAGGTGGTGTTTAAGGCGAAAACGCAGGCGGCGGGAGCGATGACGAACTCCGCCTATGACGATTTTTCGAAAGCATCCGACGGAGGAGCTACTTGGCAACTCTCCCAGGGGATGCTCCAGCGTTCTCTCGATGCCGGGGAGAATTGGCAAACCGTGCTGCGTACTGATCGTCCATTCCTCTGCCATGCCGCCAGCGGGAACGACATCTGGGCAGGTGGACAGGCCGGAATGCTTTTCCATTCGAGCAATGGTGGAACCACCTGGACCCAGGTGCATCCTGCAGTCAAAGACAGCAAATTGACGGCAGATGTCACCAGCATCGAAACCGGCAAGCCTGGAGCCGTCAATGTTGCCACCCGGAACGGAGAGTCCTGGACCACCATGGATAGCGGTAGAACTTGGGAAAAGAAGTGAGGCTGCTCTCCCGGTTAGCAGTACTCGCATTGCTGGTCATGCCATTGGCGCTGGCCCAGAAAAAGGCGGAGCCACTTCGCCCCGAATGGTGCCGCGAACTGCCACGTCCTGAATACAAAACGATGGAGCGGGTCCTCGAGGATGAGCCTTGGTTTGAGGTCTACCGCATTCGTCCCGGTGTCTTCGCCATCTACGAACCGAAACAGTTTGAAGAAGTCATCTCCTACCTGATTCTGGGCGAAAAGCGAGCCGCCCTCTTCGACTCAGGCATGGGCATCGGCAAAATCAGCGCCGTCGTTGCCCGGCTGACGCGCCTCCCAGTGACGGTAATCAATTCCCATACTCATTTCGATCACGTCGGAGGGAACGCGGAGTTTGCGGACGTCTGGAATCGAGACTTGCCGTTCACGTTAGGCAATCAGCGCGGGACCCTCAACGCTTATTCGCGCGATGCAGTCGCGCCCGAGCGACTTTGCGGCAGGTTGCCAGCCGGCATAGTGCCGGCTTCCTTCCATATCCGGCCATGGAAGAGCAGCCATGTCGTCCATGATGGCGAGATTCTCGATCTTGGCGGACGACAGTTGGAAATCCTGTTCACGCCCGGTCACACTCCCGACTCGCTCATGCTTTTCGATCGCGCCAACGGACTGCTCTTCACTGGCGACACGTTCTACCGGGGCCCGATCTACCTTTTCGTCCCTGAGACCGCATTCACGGTTTACATCCAATCCGTCGATCGAATCGCCGCTCTTCAATCGTCCTTGAAGCTCCTGCTGCCCGGTCACAATCTGCCGGTTGCGGAGCCCGCATACATCCAGCGCTTGTCGGATGCGGTGCACCAAGTGAATCAAGGAAAGGCGCAGGCGCGAGTAACCGAAGGCTATCGCGAATATCGGTTCGACGGATTTTCCCTTTTGTTATCAGGAAAATAGCTACGCAAGACGGTCGTCACAGAGGCGCCGTGGAAGGGTTACTCTGGTGTTTCTTACCGCAGTACTGTTTTTTTCTGTGACATTACGTAAGTGACATTTACAGGCGGTCCAAAGGGACATAGGATTCCCGTGTGGTTTGGCAGTTCTGGGGGAGGGCTGCCGAAGGCGTCCAGAGCGATCATTCGCTCCGGGCGCTTTTTTATTGCTCCCTATCACCCAGCCACCGCTTTTTTCCAAACGCGGTCGTTCGCGTCAGATCGATCTTTCCGGAGTAGATCGCCATGCCGACGACGGTATCTATGTTCATGGCGTCTAAGTGGTCGACCTGTTCGGAGGTTGCAATGCCTCCGGCGACAATCAACTGTCTTTGCGTCAATTTCCGCAGGCGGCGGACTGTCTTCAGTGGAATTCCCTGCATAAGGCCTTCGGTATCGATGTGCGTGTAAAGGAACGCGCCGCACCAGGAGTTGAGACTCTCGATCATCCTCTCCGGGGCGATCTCCGTGAGTTTACGCCAGCCGCGGATCGCAACCCGGCCGAATCTCGAATCGATCGCGAAGACCAGCCGTTCCGGTCCAACCACGCCGGCTATTTTTTCAGCGAATGCAATATCGGGGATGCCATCGCGAATGAGTGACGATCCAAGAATCACTCGCTTCGCTCCGGCGGAAAGAATCTCTTCAGCGTCTTTAGCGCTGCGAATGCCCCCGCCGACCTGGCACGGTAGTCGCTCGGCGAATTTCCTCAGCAGGTCGCGGTTGTTGCCGGTGCCGATCGCGGCTTCGAGGTCGATGAGTTGCACCAACGGAAACGGTGAGAAGCGGGCGATCCAGGTCTCGAAGTCATCGAACTCGAGAGCCTTCCGCTCGCCCTGCACTAATTGGACGATCTTGCCCCCCATCAGATCGATCGAAGGAATCAGCATGGCCACCGCATTGGTATGCCGGCGCGGCGCAAATCCTGTTTCAAATCAGCCACGCTCCTCAAACCAAAATGAAAGATGGATGCAGCCAGGGCTGCGTCGGCACGGCCGCGTTCGAAGACTTCGATGAATGTCCCCGTATCGCCGCCGCCTCCGGAAGCAATCACGGGGATACGCACAGCCTCCGAGACGGCGCGCGTCAGTTCGCAATCAAACCCGTCGCCGGTGCCGTCCCGGTCTATCGAAGTCAGCAGTACCTCGCCCGCGCCGCGCTGTTCGGCCTCGCGAGCCCAGGCGATCGCGTCACGTCCTGTGGCCTTTCGGCCTCCGCTGACATAGACCTCGAAGCGCGTCTCTCCATTGATACGCTTGGCGTCGATCGCCACGATCACCGCCTGTGAGCCGAAGCGCCCGGCGACCCGGGTGATGAGAGATGGATCGGCAATGGCGGCAGAGTTGATCGTGATCTTGTCAGCTCCAGCCTCGATGACCGCCGCGGTTTCTTCCAGCGATCCGATTCCGCCACCAACCGCGAAAGGAACGAAAATCCGCTGCGCCACCTTGCTAACCGTCTCGACGAGGGTGGCGCGCTTCTCTTGGGTGGCCGAGATATCGAGCAGCACTACTTCGTCGGCCCCCGCATCGCTGTGGGCTGCAGCCAATTCCGACGGATCTCCCGCGTCGCGCAATTGCTGGAACTGCACGCCCTTCACGACGCGGCCACCCATAACATCAAGACACGCAATGATTCGTTTCGTCAGCATCAGAGAGCACAAAAATTCTGGAGAACTCTTAATCCTGCCGGGCCCGATTTCTCTGGGTGAAATTGCACGCCGAAGGTCGATCCTTGCTCGACCGCAGCTGAGAATTCTCCGCCATATTCCGATCTCGCCACTGTCGCCTCGACGATCGGCGCCCGGTACGAGTGCGTGAAGTACACAAAAGAGTTCGAGGCGATCCCGCGCAAAAGAATCGAGCGGTCGTCGCAGATCAAGGTGTTCCAGCCAACGTGTGGTGATTTGACTTCGGCTGGAAAATGTCCGCAACGTCCTCGGAACAGCGACAGGCCGTGAGTGCCCGGCGATTCCTCGCTCGCATCGAACATCCACTGCATTCCGACGCAGATGCCCAGGAAAGCAGCGTTCTGTTCCAATTTCTCGACGATGGCGCCTCGCAGACCCGTCTCATCCAAAGCAGCGGTAGCCGAAAAATGACCGACGCCGGGAAGAATGATCTTGTCAGCTCTCGCAACGACCTGCGGATCGCTCGTAACGGCAGCAGCCGCACCAAGGTGGTCGAGCGCCTTCTTGACCGAGGCGAGATTGCCGGCACGGTAGTCGACTACTGCGATCATCAGAGCAGCCCTTTCGTGCTCGGAAGC
>Ga0335070_10009466_pt1 | contig 11417 bp, 9 predicted proteins | sample Lox_Sample_13_FD_206722 | JGI IMG/M metagenome (GOLD analysis project Ga0335070, IMG submission 206722) | Soil microbial communities from Loxahatchee National Wildlife Refuge, Florida, United States - Lox_Sample_1.3 | ecosystem: Environmental > Terrestrial > Soil > Wetlands | place: USA: Florida... | reverse complement strand
TACGACCCCGCCCACAGCGGCAGCCAACATGCCCCCCAGGAGCATCCCAATCCATGGGTTGACATGATACTGGATCAAAAGCAGCGTGGAGGTATATGCACCAATGCCAAAAAACCCGGCGTGGCCCAGGGAGAATTGGCCGCCATAACCGCCCAGAATATTCCAGGAGAGGCTTAAGGCCCCGAGCAGAAAGGTCATCGTCAAGATATCGCCCCAATAGGGGTTCTTTACCGAAAGGGCGATGCTGTACAGCGCCCCGATAGCCATTAGCGTCAGATAAACCTTCGGATGACGGATCCTTTGTAAGGAGTTCTGAATAACCACGGAACGGTTTTCCCTTCGGCTAATGAATGACCGCTTTCCCAAAAATTCCAGTGGGTCTCAATAGCAGAATAATGACGAAAATAATAAAGTAGACCCCTTCTTTGAGCGCCGGAGCGATAAATACGCCGCTCACTGATTCGACCACACCGATGATGATTCCGCCCACCAACGCCCCCCCGAGGTTTCCCAGCCCCCCCAGGACCACGACCACAAAAGCAACCAGGGCAAATAAAGACCCAACGCTGGGGAAGACCTCATAGATGGGCATCAATACCGCCCCCGTAACCCCGACAATGGCAATTCCAATCCCAAAGGCAATCATGTAGATCTTACTCAGATTCACGCCCATCAGCTGGGCCGCGACCCTTTTTTGGGCACTGGCCCGGATCGCTTTGCCGGTATAAGTCTTTTTGAGGAAAAGAAACAGGAGCAGGATGGTGGCGATGGCGGACAGGAAGATAATAAACCGGGGGATGTTGATGTAGAGGGGGCCTAAGTGGACCAGCATGGAAGAATAGCTGGTGCGAATCCCGCGAAAGTCTCCCTGCCATAAGAAAAGGGCGATCCCCTGCAAGGACAGATTCAACCCCAAAGTTGCAAATACATGGGTCATCTCCGAGGCATCGATGATGGGTTGGAGGATCATGCGGTAGGCCGCAATCCCGATGACAAACATCAGGGGGACAACGATGAGAATCGAGATGTAAGGGTCCACTCCATAGAGCTGAAAGAGCCAGAAGGTGGCATACATGGCCAGCATGAGAAATTGACCGTGGGCGAAGTTGATGATTCTCATGACGCCGAAGATCAGCGTAAGCCCCAGGCTCACCAAGGCGTAAATGCCGCCCAGAAGAATGCCGTTGACCAGAACTTGACCGATCATAGAACCCTTTTGTGGAATGGACGGAAGGATTCATTCTTCCCTCTTGCGTGAAGGTGTGAAAAATTACCTAAAATCACCCCCACCCTCGCCCTCCCCCGGCGAGGGGGAGGGAATTTTTAAAAGCTATTTCAATATGGTTACCCTCTCCCCTTGCGGGAGAGAGTAGGGTGAGGGGGAATATTTCAATTCTTTCACAGCTTCCCTGGGCAGGGGGAAGAATGGCTCCCAACTCAAACCGTCAAGGAAATTACTTCATAGCCCTTTGTCCCCACAGGGGCATGGGGAGCATCAGCTCGCTTTTGGCGAATTCTGGGGGATAAACCAGATGACCGACGCTTCCTTTTTGCCACTGAAACACATTGGGGTAGCCGATCAGATTCGCGCCTGCATTCTTGTGTCCTTGGGGAGCCGCCTGATAGCCAAAGGTTGTCACGTTCTCTCCCGGTTTGAGGACCAGGCTGCGCATACTTCTCTCCACATCATCCGGATCGAGAGATTTGGCCCGGGGAAGACCAAAGTGAAAAAAAGTCCAGGCGCCCTGAAACCCGTGATAGGCATCGTTCGTGGGAGGTTTCTTGAACTCTTTATTATATCGATCGGCGAACTCCTGCAGGGCTTCCCATGCCTCCGGCTTGAAAGCTTCCTTACGGACGTCATGGGAAGCGCACGTGGTAACGAGCATGTAGTTCATATCGTCGCCCAGCTTTTCCCCGAACACATCGTTCGCCAGAGGACCCCCGGGGCAGATGAGAACCTTCGGACTTAACCCGGCGTCCTTGGCCTGCTGCAAGAAGAGGATTCCATCCCGAACATAGGGCGTAAGCGCTAAGACATCGGGGTTAGCCTGCTTGATCCTTAGCACCACAGAAGAAAGGTCGAGGGCCGAAAGGCTATAAGGCTCCTGGGCCACGATATTCATCTGATACTCCTTGGCCTTCCGGGCAAAAGCGACGCTGATGCTGGTGCCAAAGTCGGAATCTTCGTAGGCGATGGCGACTCGGAGGTCGCTGGGTTTCTTACCCAGTTTGGGAGCCGCTGCTTTGCCAATAAATTCGGCGGACAGCTCGCCCCAGAGGGTGGCTCTTCCCTGCGGCTGAAAAACGTATTTATAGCCTCTTTCAGTAATATCATCCGCCACGGCGATGACCACACAGAAAATGGCGCCGTATTTCTCCGTGACGGTCGTTGCCACCTTGGCCCGTGAACTTGAGTATTCCCCGCAGAAGAGCTTGATCCCTTCATTGATCAATCTTTCCGTCTCCGACACTGCGGATTTCAACGTTTCCGAATCGCCTTTGACCAATACGATTTTTTTCCCCAGAACTCCCCCTCTTTTGTTCTGCATATCCGCGGCGATCTGGGTTCCTCGAAACGTCTCCTGTCCTTGCCAAGCTAGGGCCCCTGTATAAGGCAGGACGCATCCGATCTTCACGCTGTCTTGGGCCATCGCCTGCAACGGAAGGATGGTCAGGATCAGCACGAAGGAAAGAAAAAAGAATCGCTTCATACCTTTCTCCTTTCTGGTTTTATTTAGAGCTTATCCTTAAATTAGCTGCGGGCTTCAAATCCCCCTTTGGAAAAGGGGGAAATAGGGGGATTTGCTTTGAGACGCCTTGGAAAATCCCCCCTCCCCCCCTTTTACAAAGGGGGGAATATTATTTACGTACAGGCTTTTAATTTCATTCAGGCTAAATCCCCATCTCTGCCGAAGAACATCCAAAGTTTGACATTTCCGGGAAGCTTGGGTTGTGGCCCAGGGGCGAGGAGCTTCTGGGCAAAAAGCATCGGCCTTCCCATTTCGGATTTCGAATTGCGGATTTCGGATTTTGGGGTTTTCTTTTTCAATCCGCATTCCGCAATTCCGAGGCCCGCCCGTTCCATGGAATCAAAGATGCCCCATGGTTTTTGCCCAGAAGGTCCTTACCCCCAGGCCTAGCACCCGGTGGAAGGCCACCTTGAGTGCGGGCGGTTATCGCCCAGCCGGCAAATACTGGGACGCCCATTCGATATTCAATTCTATGAGCCTTGCGCGAGTGGGAACACCGTTCTCGTCCCACCCCATCATTTGATAATAGACTTTCTGGGCCGAGGAAAGCTTCTCCGGGTCCACTCCCACTCCTTTCAAATTGCTGTCCGCCGGCGAAGAGGCAAACCTCCTTGGCAGTGTATCATCCCGGTGTGTGAACCCCTCTCGGAGGTTGAAGACCCGGGCCAGGGTGATGCTCCGCTCGGCGGTCTTCATGAGCTTCCAGAAGCTCATGGGCCAGCCGGTGATCGCTTCGACCGCCTGGGTAACCTGCTCGTTGCTCCAGGGCACAAACAGACAAAGACCGATAGAATTGGCCACATGTCGCCACAGGCCCACCTCGTAAACCATCCGGGCTTTGCGCCCGCTCATTTCATACACCGGTATGGACTCGGCCAGGCCGATCCGGTCCCATTCCGGCAGTTTCTTGTTGACCACATCATCATGAGGCCCCGAACAGTGGTCGGCCCCGGTGGCATGGACGCTGTAGTGCAGCCCCATCCCCTGCTTATACCGCGGCTCATGCATGGGGATTTCCTCGCCTTTGACGTGCATGGCCCATTCCGCCGATCCTTTGCCGATGACCTCAGCAGCCTTCTTCGTCCCTTCGGCCAGGAGATTTCCCAGGCCTTTCCGCACCGCAATCCGCTCCACCATCTCCACCATGGCCGAGGCATTGCCGAAGGTGAGCTCCAGGCCATCCGTATCCTTCAGAGTCAGGACTCCTTTCTCAAAGCACTCCATGGCGAAAGAAATCGTGACCCCCGCTGAGATTGTGTCCATCCCATACCGGCAGCAAAGCTCATTGGCCTTCATAATGGCCTCGACCTGGCCGATCCCGCAGCAGGACCCGAAAGCCCCCAGGGTCTCGTACTCGGGGCCTCCATAGATCGGGTCCACCTTCCAGGGCTGCTCCAGCTTTACCCTCTTCTTACAGCGCACTGGGCATCCATAGCAGCTTTCCATCTTCTCTACGTAGCCCTTCTTGTACATGCTTTGGGAGGTAATGTCTTCCACTTCCGGGAACCGGCCGGCGGTAAAATTCCGGATGGGCAGATTTCCAGAGGCTTCGTAATAATCCATCATGGCTCCGGTGCCATACTGCCAGAAATTGGTCTTAGTTTTGAAGTTCTGCCCCATCCACCGCGAGAGTTCCAGGACTTTTTCCCGGTTTCCCATCTCCGGAGGAGTATTCCCCCTGACGGCTACCGCCTTAAGCTTCTTGGAGCCCATCACCGCCCCCATTCCCGTCCTCCCGGCCACGTGGGAGATGTCGTTGCAAATGGAGGCAAACCGCACCAGTTTCTCCCCCGCAACACCGATCGTGGCCGTACGCACCCTACCGTCTTGGAGCTCTTCCTGAATGGCTTTCTCGGTCTCGGCCACATCCAACCCCCAGAGATTACGGGCATCGCGTATTTCCGTCTGTCCGTCCTTGATCCAAAGGTAAACCGGTTTATCCGCCTTCCCTTCCACGATAATGGCGTCGTAGCCGGACCTTTTCAATTCCGCGCCCCAGAAGCCTCCGGCCTCGCTTTCCCCGAATCCCCCGCTGAGAGGAGATTTGGCTCCTACGCTGTTCCTGCCGCTCCCCGGAAAGGGATGGCCGGTAATGGGACCGAGGGCAAAAATGAGCTTGTTCTCCGGCCCCAGAGGGTCCGCCCCCCGGGGAACTTCTTTCAAAAGGGTATGGACGATGAATCCACGCCCACCCAGGTAGGTTTTATAGTACTCTTCAGTCGGCGCCTCCGTTGAAACCTGGCTGGTGCTCAGGTTTACGCGCAGAATTTTTCCGTTGTACCCTTTCATGGACTCTCTCCTTTTTCAGACTTGATTACTCCTTATTATGCAGGCCTGGCATTAGAACCATTTACACCATACACCTTGCATCTTTCAAACCTAAAATATTTCCCGTCTTTCCTTACTTTGCTTCCATGATTTTGGAAGCCTTAATAAGCGGTAGGATGGAGGTTTCACTCGCCTTCATGGCCTTTTCATAATCTTCCGGAGGAAGATAGGAGGCCGGGCACTGTATCTTTTCCAGGCTGGCCAGGACTTCCCTATCCTGAAAGATCTTTTTGAACGCCTCAGCCAGGAACTTGACTCGTTCCGGGGGAACCCCTTTGGGCACTACGACCCAGCGCCAGAGGTCGACAGCTACATCTATTCCAAACTCTTTGAAGGTCGGAATATTCGGGAGAAAGGCCTTGTCCCGCTCCGCCCCGAACTGGACCAGACACTTAAACTTCCCGGATGCGACATGGGGCTGAAATGCGATGGGATTCCCGGCACCGGCGGTCACATGCCCCCCCATAAGGGCGGCGATGTTTTCGGCATCCCCCTTGGTGGGAATATGCTTTAACGAGAGCCCCTTGGCCACGGCAAACCCCTCTATGGGCAGGTGGGAGGACCCCCCCGTGCCGGCGGTGGTGTACTTGATCTTTCCCGGGTTCTGCATGGCGTAATCGATGAACTTCTCAAGGGTGTTGTAAGAAGCATCCCCCGGTACGTATAAAGCATCCGAGCCCAGCATGGTTTGGGCGACGCCAATGAAATCCCTCCAACTGAAGTTGGTCTTGTTGATCACCGGGGCGATCATCATGCTTGCGGTGGAGGTGGAGTAGAGGGTGTAGCCGTCATTTCGGTTATCCAGGACATAACGGGAACCGATCACGGTCCCCCCTCCGGGTTTGTTCACCACCATGACCGGCTGGTTGTTGAAGAAGGGGAGAGCCCGGGCCACAATGGTGCGGCACATCACGTCCGTCGACCCTCCAGCGACGTAGGGAACCACGAGCTCAAGAGGCTTCGCCGGAAAATTATCCGCCCCCCGGACTTGTGTGCCCATAGCCAGGCAAGCCAGCAGAACGACGACCCAGGAAATCATTCTGCTACTCTTCATGTTCCTCTCCTTTCTAAAATTATTCCCAATTTCCTTTCCCCGTCTGGCCGGGAATCATCAAAAACGAATCCCGCGGCCGACGGCAAAGCTTTAAGCCGGGGGTTTTCCCGGAGAGAATCAAACCAGGATAGGTTCTCAACAGGTTCATTTCTGGTTGCGGATCTTTTCCAGGACCGGAAGGATGTAACGACGGAAAGCGACGGGATTCTCGGACATGGGAAAGTGGCCCATCTCTTTCATGACAATCACTTCGGAGCCCGGGATATAGGCCCCTGTGCGCTGCGTATCCTCCGGCGTACAGGAATAGTCGTACTCGCCGGCCAAAAGATAAACCGGACAGGCTTTCGTGTCAATACGGGTCATATAATTTAGGAAATCCGATTCGGCCCGCTGGAAATAAAAGTAGAGGTCTCCCTTGAAAACGCCCGGCCCGCTCTGCATATACCCCCAGAGCGTTTCCCAGCGCGTTTCCTCCGGGCTTTGCGGGGCCATCAGCCCGGAGACCCGGGCAGCACAAACTTCACCTCCGTGCACATCCGGATGGTGAAGCCAGGTGTTGTCGAACCAGGGCTGCACTTGATAGCCCGCCTCAAGACCGATGACTGCGCGCAATTCCTTCCCGTACTCAGCCGCAAGGGGAATGACGATGCGCCCCCCCATCGAACAACCCATCACCACCGGGCGCTTGAGCTCCAGAGCTCGACAAAAGACCATGGTCGCTTCGAGATAGGCCTCAGCGGTCAGGCGGTATTCCTCCTCGTGCCAACCGGGCGGCGGATTCGATTTGCCATGCCAGGGCAAGTCAAAGGCCAGCACTCGGTAATGCTCGGTCACCGCCGGGTCGACCATCAGGTGCCGGTACTGTCGGGTATCGGAACCGGCAGTGTGCAGGCAAACCAGGGGGATTCCCTTGCCGGTTTCCTCAAAATAGATTCGACAGTCCCTCCCGCCCAGTTTTAGGTGAATATAGCGACCGACGATTGGTTCAATCTGAGCGGCCATGTCAACAACCTCCCTTCAGTCGTCGCGGCGTAACCAGGACTTCTTTGACGTAACGAAGATTGGCTACGAGCGGCTGCAAATCGCCTTCGATGCGCGCCTCGCCGCGCCTCATTAAACCTAGAATGTCCGTGTATCCAGGACGGGGTATCGGCTCCCATAGCTTTTCCCAGGCTGCCGCCGATGCCCGAACTGCAAAACGCCATGGCCGCATGTAAAAGGGGCCCCGTTCCACGGACACGATACGTCCCGCCTGGATGGAGACCAGGTAAGAAACATCGCCCACCTCAATCAGAAAGTCAACCGTAAGAAACCGGCCCCGCCATACAAGCCGTTCATCCCCATTGACCAATTCCGGCAGCTTTTCAATCACGCTCACCGCTTACCTCCCCTGATAAAGTATCGCTCCAAATGGGGCTCAAGACAGCTCCAGCCCCATCTCTTTCAGCTGATCTTTCACCCGGAGATAGATACGCTCGTACTCCGGCTTCGGCTTATGGGAAACCAAATCGTAGCATTCGGTAACGTCGTACCCTTGAGCCGGTTTTTCCCCTTCCAGACGTTGGGCGATCCGGCGGAGAAGTTCGTTGCCGGTCTGGCGGTCGATCCCCTGGTCGACCGCAGCATCGGCCACCTCAATCATCCATTCCGCCTCGAAGGGGGTTTGCCCGTGGTTGACGGTCGTGCGGCAGTGCCGCGGGGCGTAGAGGTTCATGCCGTTGAGGGGGGCCTCCAGGCTCTGCATGGCAATTTCCAGCAGGCTGATCTCGGTCCCTGGCCCCGAGGTGGGGATGATCCAGCGCATGCAGATCGTGTTGGTGTACCGGTTCAGAGCCTGGTTCACCACCGACCGTGCCCAGTTCACTCCCGGCAGCAGGATCTGGCGGGCGTTAAGCGTATGGATGTGCTCGACCCCGGTGTAATGGATATAGTCCCGGTAAGCGATCATCGCCGCCAGGGGCTTGGCGATCCCTTCGACGATGGCCCCCTCGACTCCGCCGCAGAACCCCCCGGCCAGCGCAAAGCTACCGCTGAGCTTGAAGCTGCCGTATTCTTCGTAGACGATGGCCGCGGAAAGCATATCCTGCTCCATCTTCAGGTCCGGCAATAGGGAGAGCAGGATCCCATCGGTCCGGCGCAATCCATGATCCGGGTCCATGACGCAAATCAAATCCTCGGCCCGCGTGTTGATGGGGTAATAAACGACGGCCAGTCCGGGACGTCCCGCCTTGCGCACTCCTTCCCGCATCCAGCCCAGCTGGCGGCGGGAGGCATAGACTTCCAGCGGCGGCCCGATGATTTCCCGACCGTCCACCTTGGTAAAGTTGAACCCCTCGATAAAGTCGGTGCGTGGGATCTGGGCAAAATTCTTGACCACCAGCGGTGCCAGCTCTTCCGTGTAGGGCGAATGGTGGCCGGGGCAGACGTTGAGTCTCTCCCTTCCCTCAACCTTCCGCTGCTTCCAGACCCTTTGATCGCGCCCCTCACCCATCAGAATTTCCCGGGGGGCCTCCCGGATGGCGGTCAGGATCTCATCCCGAGTCAGCCGGACGCGCCTCCTGGTGGTGAGGCAGCAGATCCCGAGTCTTTCGAGGCATTCAAGCCCCGCCGCGAAGGCCCTCTCGACCAAGGCATCGTCGGTGTTGATGAAACAACAGTTCCCGGGGAATTTAAGGTCATATTTCTTGACCAATTCACTGATCGTCTGGAAAACACACATGTCCCAGGTTTTGTCCTCCACCTTCTCGCCCGTTTGGGTCCTTTCGGCAATATCCAGAAGGCTGATCATGGGAGGTCTTTTTCTTTCTCTTTCATGTGCGAAGACCGTCTGAGGTTCTCCGCCCTGGTTGATTCCGGCAAATTTCAAATGCGCCCCCCGTCCGGGGGAACTCCGGCCCAGCGAATCGGGCGGATCAGGCCAGCACCCTTTTGGCTTCTTCGACGGCTTCAAAGGCGTCTTTCCCATAGCCGTCGGCCCCGATCTGAACGGCGTACTCCCTGGTCACCGGGCCGCCACCGATCATGACCTTGAACCGGGAACGCAGGCCCATGCTGGTCAGGTCTTCGATGACCTCTTTCTGGTACGGCATGGTCGTGGTGAGGAGCGAAGAAAGAGCGATCATATCCGCCTTGACCTCCTTCGCCCGCTGAATGATCTGGAAGCTCGGCACGTCCACGCCCAAATCATGAACCTCAAAGCCCCCGGCCCGCAGGACCACGGAGACCAGGTTTTTCCCCACGCTGTGCACGTCTCCCTGCACCGTCGCGATGACGATGATCCTCTTTTTCGTGAGCTGGTCAGAGGGGATGTTCTCTTCGAGGATGGCACTGACCTCATCCATCAAGTCCCCGACCATGACCAGGTGGGCGATAAACAGGTCGCCGCAGTCGAACTTTTTCCCGACCTCGTCCGCCGCTTCCTTGATCGAGTAGCTGATTGCCTTTCGAGGGTCAATCCCCGCGGTGATGACCTTACGGGCAGCCTCCCTAGCCCGTTCGTTGTCGATCTCCACGATCGCCACCTTCAATGAATCCAACAGTTCCTTTTCCGCCTGGGGGGTGGTTGCCTGGTCCATCCTCTACTCCTTTTCGTCCCGAAAGGAAAGTCCTCTCTCCCGCAGTTCAGCCTTCACCTCGTCGTAGATCTTCCGATAGGAAGGAATGGGCTCCATTCCTTCCGGGTCATAGAGCTTCTCGAAGGTCTCGCCGGCCGGGGCGTCCTTTAGCTTATCTTCGTATTTGTCCAGGAGGTACTTAATGAGCGGCTCGGCCTGGGCGCGGCTCATCCCGGCCGCCCCCTTGCAGACCTCCCCCATCCAGCGGGATTCCAGGGGGGTGCCATAGTTGGGCACGTTCCCGACGACGAACTTCCTCGTGCCCCCGGTCGAGTGGGCGCCCATGACGGTGGAGACGATGAAGCCGGCGGCCGCCTCGTAAAGGTACTGCCGGGTCCCCGGCCCGGCCGCCGGATGGTCCCCGATACTGCCGTCGATGATGAGCCGGGCATTGCGGCTGATACCCTGGATCGCTGTCCCGGCGGCCCACAGCTGAGCCCTGGAAACTCGGCTCTTGATGCGGGAGTCGGTGACTCCGCACCGGAAGCTGTCGGCTTTCTGCACGGCGATCAACTGCAGGCTCCCGGCGACCGCGGCAATGGCCGCGCCTTCTGGGTTTCCCGAAAAACCCCCGATGGTCGAGCTGTGGGCTCCGTGGATCGGGACCCCGTAGGCCAGGGCAAAGGCCGTGCGGTTCAGGTCGTCATAGGCCACCTTCAGTTCCGACATCCCGGTCACTTCCATGGAGTCGCTCCGGCGAAGACCCTTCTCTTCGTCAAACAAGGCGATCGTGGCGATGCTGGTGGGGGCGTTATTGAAGAGGATCATGCCGGGCCGCCCGGCCGCGGCAATGGCCCGGCGCAGGATTTCGGTGGTCTTGCGGTATTGGTAAATTTCCGAGGGCGAGCCGGCGACAACGTCGTACTTCCCGTCGATCTTCAGCAGGATCCCGCCCCAGATGCCGTCCACGCAGCGATCCATCGCGCAACCCCGGCTGATTTTGAACATCATCTCCTCGTCGCTGAAAGGGGCGGTCTGGATGCCGGCGATGACCACGGGTTCCTGTCGGCCTTCCACCTCCCGGTGGGCCATCCGGACCCGGTCCCGACCCTGGCCCATCTCCACCGCCTCCGGGCGCGACTGGACCTCCATCCGAAGTTCCTCCGCGGAAAATTTGATCACCCTTCTCGTCGTCGTGCAATAGGCGCCGAGGTCGAGAAAGAGTTCCCTGCCCGCGGCATAGACCCGGTCGGCCAGGTCGCCTTCCACGTCCAGGGGCTTGGCCGGATCGTACCTAATGCCGAATTTTTTCTGCAACTCCTGCGTCTTTTTGAATAGGGCCAGGTCGTACTCTTTTTCTTCGACGATCGGGCTGGCCTTCGATCGATTCAGGATTTCCCAAAACGGAACAGCCATCGATAACCCTCCAGCCTATGGAATGGTTCCTCCAGCCGATCAAAAAAGTGTCAGTGTGAGTGTCAGTGTCAGCAAGAACTAAAACTAGTACAAACGTAATGAATTATTTGTCATTGCGAGGAGCGGAGCGCCGAAGCAATCGAATAGAAATCAGATTGCCACGCCCTTCGGGCTCGCAATGACTTGTCAACACATTTAATTGGTTTGTATTAGCACTCCCTCGCATCGCTCTAGCAATCCGATCGATGGTAGACGCCAATTCTTTTCAAATCCCCAAATAAGCCTCTTTCACATGAGGATTGTTCAACAACT
>Ga0335070_10009465_pt1 | contig 11417 bp, 7 predicted proteins | sample Lox_Sample_13_FD_206722 | JGI IMG/M metagenome (GOLD analysis project Ga0335070, IMG submission 206722) | Soil microbial communities from Loxahatchee National Wildlife Refuge, Florida, United States - Lox_Sample_1.3 | ecosystem: Environmental > Terrestrial > Soil > Wetlands | place: USA: Florida... | reverse complement strand
TCGTACGCCTTTTATTGTTCGGTCAATTGGAAGATGTCCGTACTGTTGTTGCTAGTGACGGTCGTTTGTCACTTCGCCGCATTTCAAGCCGAGAGACGGCGAGGGTGGGCATTCGGTTCGGCCGCGGTATTAGTCGTGGTCTCCGGCCTCGTCGCGATACTTGCAGTCTTCAAATTGCGCCCGCTATTCCTGCACCGGAACATTTTGTTGCCACTGGGAATCTCGTATTACACATTCCGTTTGATCGGATATCTGCTTGACGTGCATTGGGGCAAATGCAAGCCGGTCCGCGGCTTTGTTCCGTTCGCAGCGTATGTGGCGTTCTTTCCCCATATTGTTGCGGGACCTATTCAGAAGGCGAGCACATTCGTCCCTCAGCTGGCACAGAATCAGGGAGCGCCAAAAGCGCTGGAGGGAGTGCTCAGAATCACATTGGGCTTTGCCAAGAAGGCAATTGTGGCGGACAACCTGAGTCTTTATGTGGGATGGGCCTACAACCACCTATCGGGCGGCTCAGTTTTGCCGAACCTAGTTGCGCTTTACCTGTATCCGCTGCAGCTGTATGCAGATTTCTCCGGGCTAGCCGACATTGCCATCGGAACGGGGCTGCTATTTGGAATTGACGCTCCAGAGAACTTCGACGCTCCGTTCTCGGCAACCAGCATGACCGATTTCTGGCGCCGGTGGCACATGACCCTTACGGGGTGGCTTCGAGATTATGTGTTCATGCCACTCCGCATGGCGACGCGTGATCTGAGGGACTTCGGCCTTGCGCTGAGTCTGACCGTCAACATGGTGCTGATTGGACTCTGGCACGGAGTTACCGCGGGATTTTTGCTTTATGGACTTTTTCAGGCCGTGTTCCTTGTCGCCGAGGTACTAACAATCTCGAAAAGGACAGACTTTTTCGCTGAGCATCCGGGGATGGATCGGCTCGCCGCTTTTCTGGGTCCGATTTTTGTCTATAACGTCGTGGCGGTAGGAAGTGTCTGTTTTCGGGCTCCATCGCTGACGAGCGCGGCACGAGTTTTTTCCGGTATGGTGGCCGGGCTGCACGCTGCGGTTGACGATTTTGCCGCTCTGACAGCTCCGCCGAGCCATCACGCGTGGGTCGCCTTTCCGGCATTCGCATTGATTGCGTTGGCAGATTCCTATCGCCGCAAATACGGATTCCAGCTGCCCGCGATGACACCCAATCATTTGAGATGGTTCGTCTACAGCGGTGTAGCAACCGTGTGGATACTAATCGTCATGTCTATGATGGGGACGGAGAAAGGCGCGGATCCGTTCGTCTATGGCTTCTTTTAAGAACCTGGTCTGGGCGGCGATGGGAGTCCTGATAGCCCTGGTGTTTTTCGAGTTGGGGCTGCGCATAGGAGGGTTCAAGTACGAATCTTCCTTTTATGAGAGCGATCCGGTTCTTTATATGGCGTTGCGCCCCGAAGCCGAGGGGTGGCAGGCCAAAGAAGGCGAAATTTTCATCCGAATCAATAGCCTTGGTATGAGGGACCGGGAGCGTACTGTGGCTCCCCAGCCTGGTGTCACGCGCATTGCGCTTCTTGGCGATTCGCTGGTGGCCGCCGAGGAGGTTCCGCTAGAAAAGACGATTGGCCAGGTTCTTGAGGTGAAGCTGCAATCTGCACTCGGGCGTCCGGTGGAAGTCCTGAATTTCGGGGTGGGTGGATATACCCTCAGCCAGGAATTCCTCCTGCTGCAAAATCGGGTTTGGGACTTTCGTCCTGATATTGTCCTCCTTATCTTGTCTCCGAGTTCAGTTCCCAGCTGCGACCGCCGCCTTGTCCACGCGAACATTCCATACTTCGTACTAAAAGACGGAGACATTGTGCCGGATCCGAAAAATCGTCCGCCGGCCGCGTCTACTCCGGAGGCACGGCGCAAACACGCGCTTTACGGCGATTTGATGAATCGTTTTCGCGTGCTGCAGATGCTGCGCAAAGCCACGCGGGATGGCATCTCTCAGGAAATCGGCAAGTTGCGAGGCAAGAGACGCTTTCACAATGAAACCTTCGCCGATATGTGGGTACATCCGCCCTCCTCTCCAGCGAAGGAGAATGCCTGGAGCGTTGCTGAGGGGATCTTAGTGGAAATGGTGAAAGACACAGGAGCACACCACGCCGAGTTTTGGATTTCCGCGGTAGGGCCGCCGATTGAAGAGAATCCGAACTTGAGCGAACGTGAGGCGTTCCTGAAACATCAAGAGGTGTCCGAGTTCAGCTATACGGAAGAGCGATTCCGGTCTTTTGCAGCGGCTCACGGAATGAACTACATCGCGCTCGAGCCGGCACTGGCCGATTTCGTGGCAAAGAACCGAACATCATTACGGGGTTTCTTTAATACCGCGCCAAACTACGGTCATTGGAATGAGGCCGGACATGCGGTTGCCGGCTCGGTTCTGGCGGAGAGTCTGCTGCACAGCTCCAGGCAGCTCAATGCTGAGATTCCGGCGTCGGCGGGAAGCCCAGTCGCTCAGACGCATCGCGGACAGTAGCGCGATCCGTTCGCGATGAGATTCGAAATCACTCTTATGAATCCGCCCGTGCCGGAGCTTTATTTGGAGCTTTTCAAGGCAATCGTAACGGATACGACCTTCGCGGAAGGATTAAGCACGGAAACCGCAAGTCCTGCCGCTTACTTGCAGGGCTTCATTCAGCATTGCATCAAAGGACGAGCCCTAACCATGGTGCCCAAGGGCCGGCTCGACAACGTTCAGACGTGCATCGACAGTGTTCTTCGTGACAATGTTCCGGGTGATCTGATTGAAGCCGGGGTATGGCGCGGAGGCACCGCAATGTTCATGAAGGCCGTCTTGCACGCTCGTGGGTGCCATGATCGCAAGGTATGGCTGGCGGACTCATTTGAGGGTCTGCCGAAGCCGGACCCGGAGCTTCATCCGATTGAGGCGAAGGCGCATAAGAGCAAGCTCATGCGCGAGGTGTACAACCATTTTGCGGTCAGTATCGATAACGTCCAGGCCAACTTTAACCGTTTCGGCTTGTTGGACGATCAGGTGCAATTTCTCAAAGGCTGGTTCGAAGATACCTTGCCATCTGCTCCGATCAATAGGCTGGCGGTGATCAGACTGGACGCCGATTACTACAAATCAACGATGGATTGCCTGCACAGCCTGTATCACAAACTCTCGCCAGGTGGATACCTGATCGTCGATGACTACGGGCAGGACGACTGGACTTACTGCCGACAGGCGGTCGACAAATTTCGGGCGCTTCACGGAATTGCCGAACCGATGATCAGAGTTGACTCAACTTGCTACTACTGGCGACGCAGCAGCTAATCATCCAAGCGGACATTCGATCGCCCCCAGGGGAGCCTCGATGACCACGGCGACACACAACTTCGACGAGTTCCTGAAGGACCATAGCTTGTACCAGTCGGCTTATGCGACCCTGGAAGAGGAAAATCGGCTCCTGGCCGTTTCCGCACAGTTGGTGTACGAATTGCACAGATCTGAATTAGGTCAGGTTGCAGAGGAGATCCTTGCGTTCATTGGCCACCGCTTCGGAACTGATTTCATGAAGCGCTACATGGCTCGGGTTAACGCGATGGCGGAGCTACAGAAACGATTCGACGCGAATCCGTCGGCTGCGACTCTGGGAGACCCCGGCGCACGGGTAGATCCCGATGATTACGGTCTTGCGCTCCTCCTTTCGATTGTCTTGACCAATCACCGCTTTGAGATGATGCGCGTGCTCAGGCGATTCCTGGGCGAGCTGTCGTCCGCTGACGGCGGCAGCATCGTTTCGATCGGATCGGGTGCAGGCTACGAACTCAAGTTGATAGCACAAGCGCTGCCCAACTGGGAAATCGAAAGCTACGACACCGATTCCCACATGCAATCGATGGCAAGACAACTATTGGGCTTCTTCAAGGTTGCACAAGGAATGCGGTTTGCATCCCTTTTTCCTCTTGAACAGCCCTCGCGAGAATTCGTCGGCAAGTACGATGCTGTCGTTCTTTGCGAAGTTCTGGAACATCTTACTAACGCTGCGGGCGCACTCTACGCCTTGCGGGAGTGTCTAAAGGACACAGGCAGAATGTTCGTCACGATGGCGATCAACATCGCGCAAGAAGATCATGTGTTCCTCTACCCGGACGTGAAAAGTTGTCGCTCCCAGATGCGCGACTGCGGATTTGCCGTGGAGTACGAATGGCTGGCTCCACAGAGCATTCGCTTCCTTCCCGATGATCGAGAAGCAGATTTCAGGAAAGGCAACTACATCGCGGTCGTCTCAAAATCCAATAATGCCGCATGATGGAGCAGAATCATTACATAATCCGAACATGGATTCGCGACAACAAGGCGCTTTGTGGGGCTATAGACAGCCACTTTTTCGCAACATGAATTCCATCTGAGATCCGCAGCTCGGAACAAATGCAAGTATTCGCGGCGGAAGAGATAGGACACGAAGCTTGCCTCTAAAAGACGCCGGGTGATACGCACGTTCGAACTTGGCAATGTCAAAACCAGCGCGCCGAAACAAAAGCTTGGCGGTGCGCGGCGTGAATTCCCAAGTGTGTTTGGGGATGTGGCACGTGCTCCACAGCCAATCTCTTCTAAGAATGGCCGAAAGAGTTCGATAGTAACGCGACTCCAACGAAGTAATGTCAGGAAAGGTCACAAACAACAAACCATTATTGGAAAGAAGATTGCGGGCAATTCTAAGCATCCGCGGTGGATCGGCCGTATGCTCAAGAACATCGGTAAAAGAAATCAGATCGAATTTTCCATTCAGCCTCAGGTCCTCAAGCCGCACCGGTCTGATCTCGATTCCATATTGTCGGCTGCCCCATCTGGCGCTCTCGGAATTGAGTTCCAGACCGGAAGCGTCATATCCAGCGTCCCGCAACATCTTGGGAAAGAGTCCGGTCGCACAGCCTACATCTAGTGTTCTCGATCCGCTAGGCAGGATCGCCTTAATTGCTGTTACGTATCGATCGTACTTCTCACCCAGTAAACGCGCGGCGTCGCCTTGAACCCGCAAGTTACCATGATAATCCCCGGAATAGAACATCCGGATGTCCGCATCGGTCGGCATGGGATGTCCACAGGAATCGCAACGGGTTAGATTCCACTCGCGGCCGTAGCTGACACGACGAAAGACTATCCGTGTGTTACTTCCACTACACGCTGGACAGAGACATGCCGATCCTCGGTTAAACTCCGCCTCTTCGTTTCCTATTTCAGTCGACGAACTCATAACTGCCTCACTGCATGGCGACACTCTGTTCCGCAGCAGCGGTTTGGTTCCCGGCATCGTCTTTCGACCGAACGATAAAATAGATCATCCGCCCGGCCGGAAGATCCGAGAATGTCACTGAATGATTTCTTGTCTCCGTCGATTCGATCGGAGACCAACCAAAATAAGTCCCAGAAGCGGTACCCCACTGAACGAGGCCAATTGTTGGCTCATTGGTAATCCATGTAGCAATCGCGGTAGTGGAGTCTATCTGGCTGAACACCACATTGGTGATCGTGGGCGCGGTCACATCTTTACTCGTGGGACCGGGCACGGCGTTAGAACCCCCCGTGGCCGTTCTGCGGATATAGTAGATAAGGTTCCGCAGGTCATTTCCCGTTATCTCTGGACGAGGGACGCTACCCTCGGCACCGCTTTGAAGATACGCGCCGAGGTCAGTATCGCTCATCGCGACGAGATCGTCGAAATTCTTCACGTTGCCGAGCCCGGAGTGGCCCTCAAAACCGTGGACCGTTGCGAAGCTTGGCCTGCTGCCGAACGGAAAGTTCGGTACCGTTCCCGAGAACCAAATCCTTCTTCCGGCGACATAGTCCGGCGCGTTCATCTGAAACGCGGGATCCGCGGGTTGCAGAAGTCGAAGGGATACCATCCCTGCGCCTTTCATTCCTGTGACGACCAGCCGCCCTTCCTCGTCATCGATCGCGACCGACCAGGGAGATGCGGTCCATGGCTGGTTGCTTTTCACTGTATGGCCGCTGTAGATGGAGTTGGTCGCCATGGCGGTAAGTGTCGGCGGCGGCACCGCCGTCGTCCCCGTGATCGGGACGCGGTAAAGGCCCGCATTTGCTCCCCGGACGATGCTTACAATCACGTCGTCGACGGGTCCGACATTGCCCTTGCGATCGACATCAAGCCACTGCTGTTCGCCGTAAGCGATACCGGTATTTTGCAGCTGCGCAATGGTCGTGACGGTCCGCGCGACGAGATCGATGTAGCGGATGGTTTCGCTCACCGTCTCGCCGAGGACCAGGTTCCCTTTGGAATCGAATCGGATTGTGTTGGGATAATTAATGTAAGCGCTCGCGAACGGCACGGCGGTCCGCGGCGCGTAGGTGAGGGGAGTTCGTGCGACTTGCATACGGCCTGGCTCGGAGAGCGGTCCCTGTCCGACGAGGGTGGTCACGTTGCCCTCCCGATCAATCGCGCGGATGGCGCCGTTCATGGCGTCTGCCACATAGACCGTTCCGTCATTGGCAACGGCAATGCTCGATGGTTGATTAAAAAGTGCGTGTGCTTCGGGGCCGTCGAGGTATCCGCCTTGCCCGGGAACGCCCGCATAGGTCCGCACCGTCGGCGGGGTTTGAGAGAGGTTGACGACGGCGATGCGATTGTTGTTCATGTCCGCGACGAACATCCGCGAATGGTTGGTCGGATCGATCGCCACGTCGGTCGGGAAATTGAATGGCAAATCGAAGTCGCCGATCATGGTTTGCTGCCTGCGCACCGCTTTGAGCGGAATGGTGTTGTCGAGGTAGTAGTAGGGGGTTATGGATCGATTCGCCACAGGTCCTGCGAGCGTGGTGAGGCTGCCGTCCGTGTTTACGAACAACAGGCGTCCCTCCATGCTGATTCCGTAAAAGCCAGGTCCGTCGGCATTTGGCGCAAACACGGTGAAGCTGCTCAGAGAGGCGTCGTCTTGTCCGCCATCAAAATGGCTCTTGCGAAGTTCCCAAACGGGACTCGTTATGTCGAACGCTCCCCCAGGAACCCGCAAGTCGTCGCACATGTTCAAGGGCGCGAGGAGGGGTTCTTCTACAATTGATCCATTGGCGAGTTGCCAATACGCGGGTTTCGCTTCCTGCGCGCCTGCGGTTGAGTACACGAGCGGTTCGGCCCAAAGGTCGGCAGGTTTCACGCCCCCGGCGGGCGGTATCGTCTGGGCCGGAAGTGGATGCGCCGGCGCATGCGGTTCGAATCCCGGATAGGTTATGAAATCAGCATACTGAGGTACAACGGGACCGTAGAGCTGGGGCGGCACGATCGCCGGAACCCGTTGGTTGTCTGCGCGCACGCCGCCGTTCGCAACCACAAACGAATATTGCCGCTCGACAAAAGTCACGCATGGCATTTGCGGAGTTTCGTCAACATATCGCACCGAAACCGCGTGAGAGCCGTCCGGAACGTTCGCTGTATCAAGCTGCCAGGAATAATCGTCCCTCAGAACCGGCCCCACAGACTGATTGTCGACGGTGTATCGGAGCGAGATGCTGCCCACCGGAGAGTAGACGGTTTCGTTCAAGCTCCTGAATTGCACATCCAGGATCAAAGGAACGCCCGCCACCACGGGTGGGGCAATGCCGAACGGCGTTTGAACAGGATACTGGATCCCATTCATGTTGAGAGCCGCGAATACCTGCGTGCATTGCGCCCTGACACTTTCCGCTGGAACAACCATTGCAGCGAGAAAAACAACTGCGATCCTCGCCGATCGCATTGTTGGCTTGATGCTCATCCCCTATCCTCTCGGGTCGTGCCGCTAGCCTCCAAACCCCTTGGTTCCGGCATGACAACATCCGCGCATGTCCTGGACAACGCAGGTAGAATCCCGTCCTTTCCGTGGCACCGACCCGCTATATCTAACTACAAGGCGCCAGCCAACAATGACCACAGGCAGCTGCAACCGCACAGTGATTTGCCATATGACCACTGGCCTCGCCCCGATCACACAATCACTTATATCTGCCTCAAGAACCCTGGGGTCACAGATTGGTCTTCCCTAACGTCCAAGCTCAGCAGCACGAAGAAGGCGCCATCGACTCAAGACCTGCTGCGCGATGGCTCTGCCTTTTTCGACCTCATGCTTGTCAAAGAAACCTGCCAGATATAGCGCAATCGGAAACGCAAGAAACATGGCACACTTCACACTCATTTGCAGCACCAACACATCTAATCTGATCAGCCCTGAGGACATATATATGAACGCAGCGAGGCCGAACAGCACACCCACCCTCGAAAAGACATATGGGATGTAGTACACTTTTTGGGACACATATAAGGCCAAAGTTGACATAAGAAAGAAGCTGCATGCCGTAGCCCATGCTGCCCCCAGCATTCCGTACCGCGGAATGAGGAACAAATTCAGCCCGATATTCGCAGCCGCACTTGCTAGACCTACAATGCCAAGATTTCTCGTTCGCTTTGCGACATATGCCCCAGCGAGGAAGAAACGGTTCGCACCTTGAAATATATAGGCCAGGGCTACAATCGGCACGATCTTATAAGCATCATGGAAACCGGGCGGGCAAATGATCGATAGCAGCTCTTTGATGGCAATCGAAAGTGCGAGAGCGGCCGTCACCAGAACAAGGCAGTAGTACTCAAAGAGTCGCCCAAACAAGCTGCGGCTTTCGCTCTGCCTCGCGATGTCGTAGATGCGGGCCTGCCAGATCATATCAAACGGCTGAACCACCAGCAGACTCAGCAGAAAGCCAAACTTGTACCCCAGTGCGTAAACGCCCACAACTGAAATCGTGGAAAAGTGCCGAAGAAAGAACCGGTCCGAGAAGTTCACAGTGAATGCCGCTGCGCTGGTAAGAATCAGCGGGGCACCAAAAACAACAATGTCCCTCAATTTGCGAAACGAGAACCTCAGGCCCACTTGACGCACGGTGTAGACCGCCAATGGAACTGTCACGAGCGTGCTCGAGATCAAACCACTGTAGAGGACGCCGACTGCGCCGCTATGGCGAATTGCAATAAAGTAGATGTTCAGACAGAGGGAAAGCACCAGACCTGCAAGGCCCGTGCTAACGACAAGCACCGAACGCCGCATCGCCCGCAGATAGCTCAGGCACGCGACGCTAACGCTGGTGACGAGAAAAGACAGGGCCTCCAGGGACACATACCAGTGCAAATGCGGCGTGTTCAGAATGAGGACAGACAGCGGGCGTGACAAGTAGATCCCAGAGACTGCAACAACAACTCCTATGAAGCAGGCCAACAGTAAGACCGTGCTCACGACCTGTTTTCGATCGCGGGGGTCGTCGAAGTCGTTGTAGTGCCGGATGATCGAGGCGTTCAACCACATCGTGAGGACCAATCCGGTCAACGAAAGGCTAAGATCCAGCAGTTCCAATGTGCCGTAATCTGCCGGCGTGAGATAGTGGGTATAAAAGGGAATCATGAAGAAACCCACCACCTTGCCGAGCACGTTGCCCAAGCTGTAGATGGTCGCGTGTTTTAAGAGCTGCCGAAGTTCTTTGAGCATGTAGCAAAGCAAGCGACAGTTAGGTAAGTTAAGCCGTCTGCCAAAATCACGCCAGATAACCCAGCCCTCTCAGCCGCTGGGCGACAATCTCCGCTTCTTGGGGTGTACAGCCAATGGTGGCATGGCGCGCCCGATTGTCGACCTCCTCGTGTCGGACTGGCCAATCGACACTCACAACTTCTTCGAGCACTCTTCCGTCCATATCGCTCGGAATACTTAGGCCGAGAATATGGAGAATCGTCGGCGCCAGATCCACGAGATCCGGACGGAAATCGGGAAGCGGAGCCCTCACGCAGTCTCCCCGAATGGAGACAACTCCGTTATGACGATGGGTACCTTCCTCCGAGACCTGAGGGAGGGGGGCATTGACCGAAAAGGAGAATCCGTATCCGTCAACGGGGATTAAGACGAGATCGGGAACAAAGGTGCTGCTCTCCGCCGCAGGATAAAGGTCCGTACTCCGGACGACATCTTGGAGCAGCCTTGCTCCGGTCTGCGGATGACGAATGTCCTGAAAGCGAGAGATCAGGTCAGCGATGATTGTTTCGTACTCGCTGCCGAGTTCAACAACTCCTTGTGGACCACGGCCTCGCACATTCACGTATATGAATCCTGTTTGGTAGGCATACACCATGGCCGCGCGCGTTTTGCTCCAGTCCCAGGCTGAGCCCCGACCGCTCATAATGTCTTCCGCATTGTCCACCCATGAGCTATGACGCTTCGTGTCGCCGGCCTTTGGTGTGCGATTCCTGGCTTTTGCGATAGTGTGATAAAGATCTCGAACGGTCTTGTATTTTGAGTGCCGAAAAGCTTTTTTTACTCCGGTGAAACGGTCTTCCGCTTCTGGAATGACCGAGAGGTAACCCCACTGCTTCAAGTAGAAGTTGGGATGAATGTTGCCCATCAAGCGTCCAAAACCGTGGTCGGAAAGCAGAATGATCGTTGGGTCAAGCGGTTCCACCTCCCCAATTAGACGCCCGACCCATTCATCGAATGCCCGATAGCAGTCGCGCGTCGCATCGATTCTTGGCTTGTGATCTGCGGCATCCTTGCAGCCCTGCTCGATGTAGCTCCAGAGCTTGTGCTGAATCCAATCCGTTTGCTGGAAGTGGACCATGAAGACATCCCAGGGCTCTTGGGCCAGCAGGTCCAAGGCTATTCTCGTCTGCTGCTCAAATCCCATCTTAAGTCTGTCGGTAAACTGTTCGAATTGCTCCTCGGACCGTAGCGGATGGAACTCGCTGACCCAGAGATTCGTTTTGTAATCAGGAAACCTGCGGAGAATGTCGCAACTCACCTCAGGCGGGGCAGAGAATGCTGCATCCGTGAAAGGAGCGTCCCAACCTGACACGAGGACGCCATTTACCTCATAAGGCGGGTAGGTGTATGGGAGATTAAGAACGACAACACGTTTTCCTTTCTCGCTCAAAATTTGCCAAAGCGTCTTGCTCTGAATGTTCTCAGCATTGTTAATCGTCCAGTTGTAGGACTCAGGATTGAACCGCGAGAAATCCAGGATGCCGTGCTTGTGGGGATATTTCCCGGTCATAAAAGAGCTCCACGCCGGAGCAGTGACCGGAGGAATGACCGACTCGAGTTCCGCTACTGCGGAACGCGACATCAAGTCGCCTAGGTTCGGCATGACACCCTGCTTCACGAGTGGATTAAGCACACTAAATGTGGCGCCATCCAAGCTTACGATGAAGATCTTCCTGGTCTGCGACTGCATTTCTACTTCCTCCTGGCACTTGCCAGCGTGTATCGAACCGCACGACTAGTCCACATATCCAAGACCTCTCAGACGCTGCTCGATCAAGTCAGAGTCTTTTGGGGAATAGTCTCGTCCAGACGAGAACCGGGAATTGTCGACGGTCTCGAAGTGAATGGGACGCGAACTAACAAACACCTGTTCG
>Ga0335070_10009464_pt1 | contig 11417 bp, 12 predicted proteins | sample Lox_Sample_13_FD_206722 | JGI IMG/M metagenome (GOLD analysis project Ga0335070, IMG submission 206722) | Soil microbial communities from Loxahatchee National Wildlife Refuge, Florida, United States - Lox_Sample_1.3 | ecosystem: Environmental > Terrestrial > Soil > Wetlands | place: USA... | reverse complement strand
CCTAAGAAGGAAGCCGGTCGCGCGCCTGGGACCAGTCTCGCGCGGGTAGGCGCGGACCGGGCTCGGGTGCAGACCGGGTGGAGGGTGCATCATCGTCATCGCGATGGCGGCGATCCCTGCGGGATCGCAGTCCGGGCCGCCAGCCCATCGCGGATCTCCGTCGCGATCCGGGCCGCGAGCTGCGCTATTGCGCGGCTCATCGCTGCGACCCGAGCTTCCGTCGTGGCGTTGGAAATCGGCTCGCGGATCGACTCGAGCCGCAGCGTCGGCGCAGCGTGGGGTCGCTGGGCGCCGTCCCTGACCATCCAGTGGGCATCGAGCTCGACGGCTCCGTCCACCACGGGCTCGAAGCGTTGGACCTGGACCGAGACCGCGAAGGCCGGGTCCGACGGAGTGGGGAAGGGCTCCCGGAAGATTTGCGCCGAAGGCACGAGGCGCGCGAGATCGTTGGCGAGCGCTCGCCCGAAGCCTGCCTGGAGGCTCTCTCCCCAACGGTCGCCTGCGCGCATCTGCAAGCGGCCATCAGCGCCCCTCGCCACGATCTCCGGCCTCTGCAGGTAGACCGGGACGTCGATCGGCCCGATGCCGATCATCGGGTCGAGCGGTGCGCCGGCCACTGGGGCCGCCGCCTCCACGACGGTGGATGTGAGGATGTACTGCTGGATCCAGAGGCCGCGCGACGCGCAGGCCGCGACGCACGCTCCGAGCAGGAGCACCACCGCCCGCGCGCGGATCCCGCTCATTGATTTCCCGATCGGCCGAAGACCAGCGAGCTCGGATTGCGCTCGATCTGCTGCGCCATGAGCCGCACCGCCTCGAGGGTGCGATCGAGCTCCTTGAGTGTGCTCGTGACCTGGAATGCAAGCGGCGACCGGGCACCCAGGGCGGCGCGCACTTCGTCGATGCTGCGCCGGGCGTCGTCGAGCGTGGCGGTCGCCGCCTTCGCGACAGGATCGATCTCGCCGGTCGCCCGCTGCGACAGCTGCGAGATGCCCTGCATCGCCTTCTGGGCGTCGGCCAGCGCCGCATCCAGGTTCGCGAGTGCGCGCGGGATCGACGGATCGTTGACGAGGCGGTCGACGCCGGCCAGCGCCCCGTTCAGGTTCTTCATGATTTCGTCGAGCGGCAGCTCGGCGATCTTCGCGAGCGTCCGCCGAATTTCTGCCTCGATCTCCTGCACCGTCGTCGGCAGCGATGGGATCTCCGGATAGCGCGTGTCGCCGCCGATCAACCTCGCCTCCGTGTCCGGACGGAAGCTCAGCTCGACGTAGAGCTGGCCGGTGAGCAGGCTCTGCATCTCGAGCCGCGCCCGAATCCCGTGCTCGACGAGCTCCTGATGCGCAATGTGCTGCTCGCCGGCGGGCAGGCCGCGCTGCGTCAGACGGGCCGGATCGATCTCGATCACGGTCTTCGTCACCACGCTCCACGACTGCGCGTCGACGATCGCGTCGATTTCGATCACTTGGCCTACCGGGACGCCTGCGACCTTCACCGGAGAGCCGACTGCGAGGCCGTTCACCGAGCCCTCGAAGAAGACGATGAAGCGCACGGTACGTTTGAAGAGCCGACCCCCGCCGAGCACGAGAACGCCGGCGACGAGAATCGCCAGGCCCGCCAGGATGAAACCGCCCAGAATGGCCGGGTTGGCGCGACGGCTCATAACTTCCCCCGCTGCAGGAAAGCGCGCACCTTGGGTTTGTCCGATGAGTCGCGGAGCGCCTTCGGGTCGCCGAGCGCCACCTGGGTGCGCGCCTCGGCGTCGAGGAAGACGGCGCGGTCGCCGATCGTGAAGATGCTCGCGAGCTCGTGGGTCACCACGACGAACGTCGTGCCGAGGCTCTGCCGCAGCTCGAGGATCAGGTCGTCGAGGCGCCTCGAGCTCAGCGGATCGAGGCCGGCGGAGGGCTCGTCGAAGAACAGCACGTCGGGGTCGAGCGCCATGGCCCTGGCCAGCCCGGCGCGCTTGCGCATCCCGCCGCTGATCTCGGACGGGTAGAACTCCTCGAAGCCTGCCAACCCGACCAGCGCCAGCTTGAGGGAAACTAGATCCCGCATCTCCGCGGGCGGGAGGTCGCTGAACTGCTGCATGGGTAGCGACACGTTCTCCGCGAGCGTGAGCGAGCTCCAGAGCGCGCCACTCTGGTAGAGAACGCCGAAGCGCCGCATCATCGCCTCGCGCTCATCGGCCTCTGCGTGCCAGAGGCTCTGACCCGAGAAGAGAACGTCACCCTCTGCAGGGGACTGGAGCCCGATCATGTGGCGCAGCAGCGTGCTCTTCCCGCAGCCGCTGTCGCCCATGATGACGAAGATCTCTCCGCGTCGGATCTCGAAGGCGAGATTTCGCTGCACCACGAAGCTCCCGTAGGCCATCGTGAGATCGCGGACGGCGATCTGCGGCGAGGGGCTCGCGACCGGCGCCGTAGCCATCTACTTGATCCCGAGCACGTCGTACACGACGGTGAGCAGGCCGCAGGCGACGATGATGAAGACGATCGAAAGCACCACGGCCGATGTGGTAGCGCCGCCCACCGCCTCGGCGCTGCGGCCGCAGCGCATTCCCTGCATGCAGCCGGCGCACGCGACGATCGCTCCGTAGACGGAGCCCTTGAAGAGACCGCCGGCCAGCATCGTGAGGGAGACCGAGGACAGGGAGCGATCCAGGTACTGGTGGACGCCGAGCCCGAGGGGCCCGACCCCGACCAGCATTCCGCCGACGATGCCGAGCACGATTCCGTACAAGCAAAGCAGTGGCATCATCAACACCAGCGCGAGCATGCGCGGCAGCACCAGGTACTCGATCGGCGAGATCGCCATGGTGCGCAGCGCATCGATCTCCTCGTTGACAGTCATGGTCCCGAGCTCTGCTGCGAAGGCGGCGCCGGTGCGGCCGGCCATGATGATGCCGACCATGATCGCGCCCATGTCATGCGCCATCCCGATGGCCACGAGGTCGGCGACGAAGATCTGGGCGCCAAAGGTTCGCAGCTGGATGGCGCCCATGAAGGCGAGGATCAGGCCGACGAGCAGACTCACGAGCGCGACGATGGGAAGCGCCCGTGCGCCGCAGTCCTGCGTCACGAGCAGGAAGTCGCGGCTCGGAAAACGCGCGCGTCTTGTGAGCAGGCGGCCGAAAGCAATGAGCACCTCGCCGAGGAACGCCGAGAAGCTCTGTACGCTCGCGACGGCGGCCAGCGCGCGGTTGCCGACACGCGTGAGTAGTGGCTCCGGGCGGCCGCCCGCCGCTGTCTTCGTTTCGGGTACCGCGGCGGCCAGGGCGAGCAGCTGCTGCACGCCGGCGGGTAGCGCCGAGCGATCGGCGGGGACGTTGCGGGCTTCGCAGGCGCGGAGTGCGCTCCGGACATAGCTCACGAGCCGCATGTCCCAGTCGGTGAGTTCGCGCGCATCGAAGGCCACGCGGGCAACGCCGGAGGTGAGTGCGGCTCCGACGCCGGCAGGGGACGGGGTATCCGTCCCGCGGCGCCAGCTCCCGCGCAGGACGATCCGCAAGATGCCCCCGTCGTGATCGAGGGCGACGCGCGCAGGGCTCATGGCCTGTGTCACAACCGCTTACCTCACCGACGGGGCGCCGCGCAGGACCCGGCGATCAAGGGGCTGCTTCTGGCTTCCCGGATCGCTGTCGGAGCAGCAGGACCTCGTCTGCGAGCGCTTCCACGCGGATCTCGCTGGCTCGCTGCCCGGAGGCGCCAGCCTGATTCGCGAAGACCGAACTCCACGCCGGCATGGACGGAGCCCCGTGGCCCTTCACGGGGCGTCGACCGTCGATCACGCCAATCAATTCGCTCCGACTCAGCGTGCTGCGGGTGAGATCGCTTGGCGGTGGTTGCAATCCACCTGCGGCAGGACCATCACCGTGGCCGCTGAGCCCATGGCAGTCGGCGCAGTAACGGATGTAGAGAGATCGCGCGCCCCAATCCTCGTGCGGCTGCGCGCGCGCGAGCCGCGCGGTCGCGAGACCCAGACTCGCTCCGACCAGGGCGAATGCGCCTGCGGCAACCATCGACCTCATTGCCCCTCCGAGGAAAAAGGCTGCAGAATGCTATTCCTTGGTCTGGATGCAATCCAGGTAGTGCACGATCTGCCAGAGCAGGTCGACCCCAGTCCTTTCATCGCCGGTCTCCTCACGCAACACCTTCCCCCAGACGGGCATGTCGCTCGTCCCGTGCGCTCGCGGCATCGAGGTCCCGCTCACGAAGGCGACGAGGTCGGTGGAGAGCGGTTTCCCGAACTTCTTGCGAAGCGAGGTGAGCGCCGGGGGGCGCGGGGAGAGGACGTTGGCGACAGGACCGTTCCCGTCGGCCTCCTCGCCATGACAGGCGCTGCAGTAGCGAACGTATTCGGCGCGACCCGTGCAGGCCGGCTCTTCGGCTCGAGCGACCGCTGCATACAGAAATAGGGCGACGACGCTCCCAAGCGATACTCCCATCATGTCTTGCTTGCGCATGATTGCCTTCAGTGCCTTTCCCGGTCTGGTTCATCACCATTCGGTGCGTTTTGTTTCGTGTAGTAGGGAGTCAGGCGGGACCAAGTCGCTTCTGCGTGATCGACGCGCTCCTGCACTGGCTTTGCGACGGCCTGTTTGCGTGCTTCCTCGCGGGCGTCGCGCGCCAAGGATCCGATCCGATCATAGATGGGCAGCGTCGCGTCGATACCTTCCCCGGCCGCGAGACGACCCTGGAGCGCTTGCGTCTCGCTGTCGAGCAGCCTCAACTTCTCCTCCAACCGGTAGCGCGCGTTCATCTGCAAGGAGCCCAGATCGGCGCTCGGCTCTTTTCTGAATGCGTCGCGTACTTCTGCGACGGCCTCGCCGAGCTCCCGAGCGATCTGCGTGACCTTCTCCTGGTCCCAGGGCTGCGGCCCCGCGGCTCGAACGGGAGCGGACAGCAGGAGCAAGGCCACCGCGAATACCCACGCGGGATTCGGGTCATTCCGCCGTCTCACCGGTGATCTCGCAAGGGCCATGCTTCCTCCCATCGTCGCTTCTCCGGAGGTCTCCGTCTCGGTCGAGGTGGAAACTTCGCCACGGGAGCCTTCACGCGAGGCTCACCGACCGGCGGAAGCGCGCAAGCGAGGCCATGAAGGCCAGCGTGCCGATCGCGATCAACGCGCAAAACGGTCGCCAGACCACGTCGAGGCCGGCGCCGCGGTAGAGGATCGCCTGCGCGAGGCTCACGAAGTGGGTGGTCGGGGCGGCCAGCATGATGTTCTGCACGGCCACCGGCATGCTCTCGCGCGGCGTCATGGCTCCGGACAGGATCTCGAAGGGCAGGACGACGAGGACGATCAAGAGGCCGAGCTGCGGCATGCTGCGCACCACGGTCGCGAGCAGGATCCCGATCGACGTCGTCGAGAAGAGATGAAGCGCCGTCCCAAAGAGGAAGAGCGCGATCGATCCCGCCACCGGAACGCCGAGTGCCCCCTGCACCACGAGCCATAGCGAGAGCGCAGCCGCGAGCAGCACGACGAGGCCATTCGCCCAGACCTTGGCCGCCATGATCTCGAAGGGGGAGAGCGGCATCACCATCAGGTGCTCGAGCGTCCCGTGCTCGCGCTCGCGGATCAAGGCGGCGCCGGTGAGGATGATGGAGATCAGGGTGACCTGGTTGATCACCTCCATGACGCCGCCGAACCAGACCCCATCGAGGTTCGGGTTGAACATCACGCGTGTGACGAGGCGGATCGGCGGCTCGACCTCCTTGCCGCTACTCCGCATGAATCGATCGACCTCGTCCTGGACGATGTTCTGGATGTAGCCCGCGCCGATGTAGGCCTGGGTCATCTGCGTGGCGTCGATGTTTACCTGGATTTCGGGATATCTCCCCTGGAGTACGTCGCGCTCGAAGTCCGCCGGAATGTCGAGCACGAATGTGTAGAGCCCCAGGTCCAGGCCGGGGTCGAGCTCCGCGGGCGTGATGCGGGCCGGCGTCTTGAAGCGCGGCGGGTAGAAGGCCGAGACCATGCGCTCCGAGAGCTGCGAGCGGTCGTGGTCCACGATCGCGATGGGCGCGTTGTGGAGCTCGTGGGCGGCGGCCTTCGCGGCGGTGTAGACCATGAGCGAGAAGGAGACCAGGATGAGGCCGATCAGCACCGGGTCGTGCCAGAGGCTCCGCAGCTCCTTCACCCCCAGGCGCAGGATCTTGCGGAATTTCCCCACGGCTAGCGCCCCTGCTTGCGAAGCAGCGCGATGCTGATCGCGATGAACACCGGCGCGAAGGCGGCGATCGCGAGAATCTCGGGGAGGAGCTCGTGCAGGTCGAGGCCCTTCGAGAACGCGCCACGGCACAGCGTGATGAAGTAGGTCGCGGGGAAGATCGTGCCGATGAGGCGGCCGCCTCCCTGAAGCGACGCCACGGGGTGGAGGAGGCCGGAGAATGACACCGTCGGCACCAGCGTGAGGATGGCCGCGGCAGCGAGCGCGGCGATCTGCGTGCTCGTGAAGCTCGAGAACACCAGACCGAGCGCCGTCGACGCCATCACGTACAGGAGGGCGCCAAGCGTGAGCCCGAGGAAGCTTCCCTTGACCGGGACGCGAAAGACGAGAACAGAGAGCGCAACCAGCGACACATAGCTCAGCATGGCGAGTACCACGTACGGGAGCTGTTTGCCGAGCAGAAACTCGGAGCGTGTCACCGGTGTGACGTAGAGGTTCGTGATCGATCCGAGTTCCTTCTCACGCACGACGCCGAGCGCCGCCAACTGGGCGGGCAACATCATGAGCAGCAGCGGGATCACGGCCGGCACCATCGCGACGATGCTCACGAATCCCTGGTTGTAGCGATAGCGGAGCTCGAGGTCGGCGCGCGTCACATCCGTGGGCAGCTCCTTCTCGATACCCCGTCGGCCGTGAGTCGCCACGCCCTCGCGACGGGCGAGATCTTCCAGGTAGCGCTGATGCACTCCGTGCACGTAGCCGCGGATGGTCTCGCCGCGGAACGGATTCGCCCCGTCGATCGCCACGCCCGCCTCCACCGAGCGCCCGAAGCGCAGGTCGCGGCCGAAATCGGGTGGGATCCCGATCGCGACGGAAACCCTGTCGCTGCGCATGCGGCGGTCGAGCTCAGCGCCGTCGGCAAGCGGAGGTTGCTCCACGAAGTAGTGCGAGCCTTCGAAGGCCCGCGCAAAGTCGCGGCTCTCGGGGGTCCCATCCTGGTCGAGTACCGCGAAGCGCACGTCCTCTACGTCGAGGTTGAGGCCGTAGCCAAAAATGAGCATCAGGAGGAGCGCTCCGCCGAGCGCGAAGCTCAATCGGACCGGATCGCGGATCAGCTCGAGGTGCTCGCGCCGCGCGTAGGCGAAGAGGCGCGCGAGCGAGAAGGCCTTGCGCCGTGCGCGGACGCGGGGTCGCGCCTCGGGAGGCGGTGCCGCCACGCCCTTGCCAGTGGCCTCCTCGAGATAGGCGATGAAGGCCTCCTGGAGCGAGGTGGCGCCGCGCGCGCGCACGATCGCCGCCGGCGAGTCGCTCACGAGCACGCGCCCGGCGTTCATCAGCGAGATCCGGTCGCAGCGCTCGCCCTCGTTCATGAAATGCGTGGAGACGAAGATCGTGACGCCCTGATTGCGCGAGAGGTCGATCAGGAGCTCCCAGAACCCGTCGCGCGCGACGGGGTCGACGCCCGAGGTGGGCTCGTCGAGGATCAGCAACTGGGGGGAGTGCACGATTGCGACCGCCAGCGAGAGCCGTTGGCGGATGCCGAGCGGGAGCGCCTCGGCCAGCTGGTCGACGTGCTCACGCAGGTCGAAGCGCTCGAGGAGCTCTTCGACGCGCGGGGCGACCCGCTCGGCCGGCAGCTCGAAGAGCTGCGCGTGCAGCACCAGGTTCTGGCGGACGCTGAGCTCGCCGTACAGCGAGAAGCCCTGCGTCATGTAGCCGATCTGCTTGCGAACGTCGCCCTCGCGCGCTTCCACGTCGCGGCCGAAGAGGCGAGCACGCCCCTCGGTTACGGGCAGGAGGCCCGTCAGCATCTTCATCGTCGTCGTCTTGCCGCAGCCGTTCGAGCCGAGGAAGCCGAAGATCTCGCCGCGCTCGATGCGGAAGTCCACGTGGTCCACGGCCACGAAGTCGCCGAAGCGGCGCGTCAGGCCCTCTGCCTCGATGACGGGCTCGCCCCCTTCGCTCTTGCGCGGCGGGACGTGCAGCTCGCGGTGGCCGCGCCGCTTCTCCTCGGGCAGGAGCGCGATGAAGGCCGCGTCGAGGTCGTGCGCCCTGGTGCGCTCCATCAGCTCCTTCGGTGTGCCCGTCGCCAGCACGCGCCCGGCATCCATCGCGGCGAGCCAGCCGAACGCCTCGGCCTCCTCCATGTAGGCAGTCGATACGAGCACGGTCATTCCGGGTCGGCGCTCGCGGATGCGATCGACGAGCTCCCAGAACTGGCGGCGCGAGAGGGGATCCACGCCGGTGGTCGGCTCGTCGAGGACGAGCAGGTCCGGGTCGTGGATCAGTGCGCAGCAGAGGCTGAGCTTCTGCTTCATCCCTCCCGAGAGCTTCCCGGCCGGGCGCTCGCGGAAGCGCGCCAGGCCGGTGGCCTGGAGCAGCTCGTCGATCTTCGCCTCGCGCTCGGCGCGCGCGTGCCCGAACAGGCGGCCGAAGAAGTCGACGTTCTCGAAGACCGAGAGCGTCGGGTAGAGGTTTCGGCCCAGCCCCTGGGGCATGTAGGCGATCCGGTCCGACACCGAAGAGCGGAAGGCGCGGTCGCGAAGGTCGCCGCCGAGGACCTCGATGGATCCGGTCTGCATCGCGCGCGCAGCCGTCACCAGGCCGAGCAGCGTCGACTTTCCGACGCCGTCGGGCCCGATCACTCCGGCCATCCCGCCCGCCGGGATTTCGAGATCGACATGATCGAGCGCGAGCGTCTTCCTGTACCGATGCGTGACGCCTCGGAGCCGCGCAGCGGGCCCGGCCGCTTCGCTCACGGCGGCGGCAATCTCACGGCGAGGTAGGCGGGCCACTCGCCGGCGCCGGCCAGGCGGACATAGGAGACGCCTGGGATGCCTGTCTTCACCTGCTCGAGATGCTGCTCGAGCAGGCCCTGGTCGATCTTCACCTTGAAGCGGAACATCAGCTTTTCCCGTTCGGTGCGCGTCTCCACCTCCTTCGGGGTGAACTGCGCCTCCGGTGACGCGAACGAGATGGTCGCCGGGATCACGAGGCCGGGGAATGCGTCGAGCACTACGCGTGCTTCCGCTCCGTACGCGACACGGCCCGCCTGCTCGGTGGGGAGGAAGATCGTCATGTAGACGTCGGCGAGGTCCAGGATCGTGACCACCTTGCCGCCTGCGTTGAGCACTTCTCCGGGCTCGGCGAGCCGGTAGATGACACGGCCGCGGATCGGCGACACGAGTGTGCTCTCGTCGAGCTGCGTCTGAATCCTCTGTACGCTCGCGGCGGCCGCCGCGATCTCGGACTCAGCCGCGTGCTGCTGCTCCTGCGCCGCGCGGAAGGCGGCCTCGGCGGTCTCGCTCTTCGTCCGATCGTGATCGAGCTGCTGCGGGCTCGCAGCCGCGCGTGCGACGAGAGCCTTCGTGCGCGCAAGATCGATCGCCGCCATCTTGCGCTCGCTGTCGCGTTGCGCCAAGACCGCCGTGGCCGAAGCTTGCGCTTCGCGAGCCCGCGCGAGCTCGGCTTCGGCTTCGTGCTTTTGCGCGGTGAGCTCCTCGATGTCGATCTGGGCGAGCACCTGGCCCTTCTGGACGAGGTCGCCTTCGCGCACGCGCACCTCGACCACGCGACCCGCGCGCTTCGTCGCGATGTCGTACTCCTGCGCCTCGACGCGCCCGTTGGCGGAGGCGAAGCCCGGGGGAAGCCGAGGCTGGTGAAGCCACCAGTACCCGTAGGCACCGCCGCCGAGCGCCGCGAGGGCGAGCGCTACCGCCAGAACCCAGAGCCGACGGCCGCGTCGCCCGGCCGGCTTTCGGTCTCCGACCTCGGCTTGCGGGGGAGGCTGCGGCACCGCTTTCAACTCTCTCTGCTTCTGCTTTGTGTCGATCGGCGAAGACACGAAAGACCTCCTCACGCCGGGCGTCGATCTTGCCGGAGGATTCAGGGCGCCTCGAGCGCGAGCTCGACGATCTGGCCCAATCCGATCTCGGACTCCGCCGGAGACAAGGGTCCGCCTACCGACTCAAGTGAACTGCGGCGTGGTCTTGCTTCGCCATGTAGCGGAGCAGGTCGATCACGCGGTTCGAGTAGCCCCACTCGTTGTCGTACCAGGAAACGAGCTTGAAGAAGCGCTTCTCGCCCGGGCTGGTTTTCTTCATGAGGCCGTCGATCGCCTCGATCGAGGTCTCCTTGGCCGAACGGAGCACCTCGCCGACCGCCTTCGCCGCACCCGTCGTGGACGGAATGATGTTGATCGCCGCCGCGCGGTCGCCGCGCCAGTCCTTCTTCGAGGGGCCGTCCACCACCTTCTGCCTGGCGGTGTAGCTGTGGATCGTGGTGCCGAACCCGTTGATTCCGACCTTGATTGCCATCGCAGGTCCTCCGCGCGGACCGACCGGTCCCGACCGGCGGCCCGATTCACCTTCAGTGGGCGGACAGCAAGAGCTGTACCCTTCGGAGCGCGGCGCTTCGGCCCAGACGGCGAGTCGCGTTGTGGCGCTTGGTCTCGCGGGTGTGGCCAAGCACCCCGCTCGGTGGAGATCACGCTCGACGTTCGAGCATCCGGAGCTCGCGCCGGCAGGCTTCGCTGAAGGTCTTCAGAGGGTCTTCGTCCCGAGTCAGCACGGTCTGCCGGAGCTCTTCCGGCGACAAGTTGGGGTGGAAGAAGCGCTCGAGGATGTGGTTGACGGTGGTCTCGGCGGCGCTCAGCACTTCCTCGGAGGAACGGAGCCGAATCCGGCTGAGAATGGAGTAGACGAGCGACAGCCGCGCCGGACTCTCGAGCTGATGGTCGAGGGCCTCGACCGTGAGCTTCGCGCCTTCGGTGATGAATTCGACATAGAGCTGCTCGCGCTTGCGGATTTCCGCCTCGATGTGCTCGCGCCGGCCCTGGGTCCGCTGCGTGAGCCATGCGGTGGCCATCGTGGCCGATCCGCCGACCGCCGAGCCGAAGATTGCAGACAGCGCAGTGAGGGCGGCCGGATCCATGTTCCCCTCCTTCGTTCACACTTCGTCAATTTGGATCATACTCTCCGTCGCGTGCTGGGCGTCCAGCTGCGGGGGGCGCGTCGCCGCCGCGCCGAGGAGCTCCTGGAAGGCTGCCTCCATGTCGCGGGCCAGCGCGCCGAGATCGGGCACCACGTCGCGGTCGGCCACGATGCACCAGCACAGCCGGTTGTCGTAGCTCATCAGTCCCGTGCCGAGGCCCTCTCGCTCGAACAGCGGCAAGATCGGGTAGATCTCGAGCAGGCGCGCGCCGAGCACGTAGAGCGGCGACTGGGGCCCGGGCACGTTGCTCACGATC
>Ga0335070_10009461_pt1 | contig 11418 bp, 11 predicted proteins | sample Lox_Sample_13_FD_206722 | JGI IMG/M metagenome (GOLD analysis project Ga0335070, IMG submission 206722) | Soil microbial communities from Loxahatchee National Wildlife Refuge, Florida, United States - Lox_Sample_1.3 | ecosystem: Environmental > Terrestrial > Soil > Wetlands | place: USA... | reverse complement strand
CGAGACGTTCTTCCGCTTGCTCGAACGCGAGGGCATCCCGACCCACTTCGTCGAGCGGCTCAACGAGCGCGAGATGCTGGTGAAGCGGCTCGACATCATTCCGGTGGAGACCGTGGTGCGCAACATTATTGCCGGCAGTCTGGCGAAACGCCTCGGTTTGCAGGAAGGTAAGTCACTGCCCGCGCCGATCGTCGAGTACTACTACAAGAACGACGCCCTCGACGACCCGATGATCAATCAGTGGCACGTGACGGTCCTCGGCATGGCGACCGAACAGGAATTGACGACGCTGACCGACCTGGCGGTGCGGATCAACGACATCCTACGCACCTTCCTCCAGAGCAAGAGCATCTTGCTCGTCGACTTCAAGCTCGAGTTTGGCCGCCATCACGGCCAGATCCTGCTCGGCGACGAGATCTGTCCCGACACCTGCCGCCTCTGGGATGCGGCGACGCGCAAGAAGCTCGATAAAGACCGCTTCCGCCAAGATCTCGGCGAGGTCGAAGAGGCGTACCACGAGGTGCACCGCCGGGTGTGCTCCGCGGCGTGAGGAGCGGCCGTGCGCGCCCGCGTGTACATTACCCCGAAGAAGGACGTGCTCGATCCGCAGGGCAAAGCAATCGAGCACTCTCTGCATGCCCTCGGATACACGGAAGCGCATGACGTCCATCTCGGGAAGTACGTCGAACTTGGTCTCGACGCCATGGACCGCCCGACCGCCGAGCGCCGCACCGACGAGATGTGCCGCAAGCTGCTGGCCAACGGCGTCATCGAGGATTACCGGTTTGAGATCGAGGAGTGAACATGCCGGTGAGTACAAAAGGCGCGCTTCGAGAGCCGCAGCGCGAGCGGTACAGGATGTGTCTCATCAGGACCGATATTTCCTTGTCCGTTCGCCCTGAGGAGCCGCCCTCTGTTGGCGGCGTCTCGAAGGGCGTTTGGCGGCTTTGGCAGTAGAGGGGCCAATGCGCTGGGGCGTAGTTACCTTTCCCGGTTCCAACGACGATCACGACGCGCTCTACGCCCTCGACCATGTGCTCGGCGAGGACGCGGTGGCGCTCTGGCACAAGGACCGCGACCTGAAGGGCGCCGACTGCGTCCTCCTGCCCGGCGGGTTCTCTTACGGGGACTACCTGCGCTGCGGTGCCATGGCGCGCTTTTCACCGATCATGGAGAGCATCATTGAGTTTGCACACGCCGGTGGCCTGGTGTTCGGTATCTGCAACGGCTTCCAGGTGCTGTGCGAATCGGGCCTGCTGCCCGGAGCGTTGATCCGCAACCGCGGGCTGCAGTTCGTCTGCATGCGCGTGCACCTGCGCCTGGAGCAGACGGAGACGCCATTCACCTGCCGCTGCACGCGCGGCGAGATCCTCACGATTCCGATCAAGCACGGCGAGGGTTGCTACGTCGCGGATGCATCCACCTTGGACCGCCTGGAGCATAATCATCAGGTCGTGTTGCGCTATGTCGACACCAGCGGTCGTGCGACGGCGGAAGCCAACCCCAACGGGTCGCTGAACAACATCGCCGGCATCGTCAATGAGCAACGCAACGTCTTCGGCCTCATGCCGCATCCCGAACACGCAACCGAGAAACTGCTCGGCGGTGAGGACGGCTTGAAGCTCTTCCAGTCCGTGATCGCCGCGCATTCCGAGGGCGTGCAACGCCGCGTTGCCGCCTTGGCGCCGGGACACTGATGGCCCTCGCACCCCACAGCGCTGCCGTCACCGCCGTCGAAGCGGCCGAGCACGGGCTGACGGCGGAGGAGTTTGCACGCATCTGCGGTGCGCTCGGGCGTGCCCCGAACTTCACCGAGTTGGGGGTGCTCTCGGTCATGTGGTCGGAGCATTGCAGCTACAAGAGCTCGCGGCGTTTCCTGAAGAACCTGCCGACGCGCGGCGCGCGCGTGCTGCAGGGGCCGGGGGAGAACGCCGGCGTCATCGACATCGGCGACGGACTCGCGGTGGCCTTCAAGATCGAAAGCCACAACCATCCGTCGTTTGTGGAGCCCTACCAGGGCGCGGCAACCGGGGTCGGCGGCATTCTACGCGACGTCTTCACGATGGGGGCCCGGCCGATTGCCAATCTCAACTCGTTGCGCTTCGGCAGCTTCGACCATCCGCGCACGCGCTACCTGGTCAACGGCGTGGTCGCCGGCATCGGCGGCTACGGCAACTGCATTGGCGTGCCCACGGTCGGCGGCGAGGTGTACTTCGATGCTGGCTACAATGAGAACATTCTGGTCAACGCATTCACGCTCGGCGTCGTGCGCGCCGACCACATCTTCCGCGCCTGCGCCGCGGGCGTCGGCAACCCGGTGATGTACGTTGGCTCAAAAACCGGTCGCGACGGCATCCATGGCGCCAGCCTGCTGGCCTCGGCCGAGTTCAGCGGTGAGGCGGAGGAGAAGCGCCCCACGGTTCAGGTGGGCGATCCCTTTACCGAGAAGCTCCTGCTCGAAGCGTGTCTGGAGTTAATGGAGAAGGACGCGATCGTGGCGATCCAGGACATGGGTGCCGCCGGTCTTACCAGCTCCAGCGTGGAGATGGCCGGACGCGGCGGCACCGGCATCATCATTGATCTCGACACGGTACCGTTGCGCGAGTCCAACATGACGCCGTATGAGATCCTGCTCTCCGAGTCGCAGGAGCGCATGCTCATTGTGGCGCGTGCCGGTGCGGAGGACGTCGTGCGCCAGGTATTCAGCAAGTGGGACCTCGACGCGTCGGTGATTGGCCATGTCAGTGACGACGGTCAGCTGCGCGTGATGTGCCACGGTGAGGAGGTGGCGCAGTTGCCGATCGCGTTGCTGACGGATGAGGCCCCGGCGTACGAGCGTCCGGCCACTCCGCCCGCGGACTTCGAGCAGCAGCAAGAGCTACAGCTGGATCGTCTCCCGCTCCCCGGCGACTACAGCCAGACGTTGCTCAGCTTGCTCGACTCGCCCAACATCGCGTCGAAGCAGTGGGTGTACCGGCAGTACGACCACCTGGTGCGGAGCAACACAGTTGTTGAGCCCGGTTCAGACGCCGCGGTCATCCGCATCAAGGGCACACGCAAAGGCATTGCGCTCAGCGTCGACTGCAACAGCCGCTACTGTGCCTTGGATCCCTACGTGGGAGCCATGATTGCGGTCGTCGAAGGGGCGCGCAACGTCGTCTGCGCCGGCGCCACGCCGCTCGGCATCACCGACTGCCTCAACTTCGGCAATCCCGAGAAGGCGGCGATCATGTGGCAGTTCGCCGAGGCGGTGCGCGGCATCCGCGATGCCTGCGTTGCGCTGGACGTGCCGGTGGTCAGCGGCAACGTCAGCTTCTACAACGAGACCGAAGGACATGCGATTCCGCCGACGCCGACGATCGCCATGGTGGGCCTGCTCGAACGCGTCGAGCATCACATGACGCAATGGTTCAAGGCCGAGGGCGACGTCATCGTCCTGCTCGGCCGTACGCGCGAGGAGTTGGGTGCGAGCGAGTACCTGGCGTTGGCGCACGGCCTGGTGCGCGGTGCGCCACCGTGGATCGATCTTGAAGTGGAGAAGCAGGTGCAGCGCGTCTGTTTGAGCGCCATCGCTGAGGGCCTGGTGCGCTCTGCGCACGATGTCGGCGAAGGCGGCTTGGCCGTGGCGTTGGCCGAGTGCTGCATGTCTGGCCCCGCGCCTGGTCTCGGAGCCGTCATCGAGCTCGAGGGTGCGATCCGGCCCGACGCGTTGCTGTTCGGCGAGAGCCAGTCGCGCATCATCCTGTCGCTGCGCCGCCGGCACCTCGGGAGAATACGCGAGTTGGCGCTGGCCGCCGATGTGCCCCTGGCGGTCCTCGGCGAGGTGCGCGGCCGGCGCCTGGTGATCAGTCCCCTGATTGATGTGGGCGTGGAAGAGATGCAGCAGGTGTGGGCGACGGCGCTGCCGCGCCGCATGGCGAGATGAGCTGGGAGAGAATGGAAAACAGGAAACACGAAATTCAAAACTGGAAACGGGTTAACCGGTTTTGCATTTCCGGTTTCCGGTTTCCGGTTTTTCATTCTCCGAGGTGAGGTGGGGAGGAACGGCGATGCAGGATCGCTTTCGCGAAGAGTGCGGGATCGTCGGGGTCTTCGGCCATCCGGAAGCTGCCAACCTCGTCTACCTCAGCCTATACGCCCTGCAGCACCGCGGTCAGGAATCGGCCGGCATCGTCTCGGCGAAGGACGACATCCTCATCTCGCACCGTGCTCTGGGGCTGGTGGCGGATATCTTCAACGAAGACATCATCCGACGCTTGGAGGGCAGCGCAGCCATCGGCCACAACCGCTACTCGACCTCCGGCCAAACGCTGCTGAAGAACACCCAGCCGTTCGTCGTCGAGTACGGCCGCGGCGGTCTGGCCGTCGCCCACAACGGCAACCTGGTCAATGCCGTGGAGCTGCGCGAGCAGCTTGAAGGGCAGGGGTCGATCTTTCAGTCCAACGTCGACACCGAGGTCATCGTCCACCTCATGGCGGCGTCGAAAGGCGAGCGCACGGTCGATCGCGTCGTTGCGGCGCTCTCGCAGGTGCGTGGCGCGTACTCGCTGGTCTTCCTGACGCCGCACGAGTTGATCGCGGCGCGCGATCCGTACGGCTTTCGGCCGCTGGTCTTGGGGCGCATCCAGGACAAGGACAGTGTGGTTGTGGCATCGGAGACGTGCGCCCTCGACCTGATCGGCGCGACGTACGAGCGCGAGGTCGAGCCCGGGGAGGTGTTGCGCGTCTCGGCGTCCGGCGTCGAGAGTTTTCGCCCATTTCCGACGGCACCACGCACCAGCTGCATCTTCGAGTACATCTACTTCGCGCGTCCCGACAGCCGGGTTTACGACCGCAACGTCTACGAGGTGCGCAAGGATCTGGGCCGGCAATTGGCTCGCGAGCAGCCGGCGGAAGCGGACATCGTCATTCCCGTGCCCGACTCCGGCGTGCCGGCAGCGCTGGGCTTCGCCGAGCAGGCCAGGCTGCCGTTCGAGATGGGGCTCATCCGCAACCACTACGTGGGGCGCACCTTCATCGAGCCGCGCGACGCGATCCGTCACTTCGGCGTGAAGGTGAAGCTCAACGCGCAAGCCGACGTGCTGCGCGGCAAGCGCGTGGTGGTGGTCGACGACTCCATCGTGCGCGGCACCACCAGCAAGAAGATCGTGCAGATGCTGCGCCACGCCGGCGCCGCCGAGGTGCACATGCGCATCAGCTCGCCGCCGACCATCAGCTCCTGTTACTACGGCGTCGACACGCCGACGAGCGCCGAGTTGATCGCCTCGGAGAACTCCACAGAAGGCATCCGCGAGTTCATCACCGCCGACAGCCTCGGCTACCTGAGCGTGCGCGGCACGTACAACTTCCTCAAGAACGGCGAAGGCAACGGCTTCTGCGCCGCCTGCTTCACGGGCCGCTACCCGGTCCCGGTCAGCGATCCGGGGCGGACGCATCAGTTGGTGCTGTTCGAGGCGAAGGAGCGGTAGGCATTGTTGGCATCCGGCCACCGGGTGCGGAGCAAAAGCCCGCGCGCGGTAGCCGGCGCTCTCGGGTGCGTGGTTCGTATAGGCGGTTGTCCGCGTGCAAGGAACTTGGGTCCTTTGCTGGCCCCGGTCCCGATAGGGGTCGGAGTGGTTGCCCTATCGCTTGTGGGTCCTAACCATACGCTCGAATGGATGACGAAGGCGGTACGGTCATCTTCCTCGACACATCAGCGCTAGTGAAGCTGGTTGTGAACGAACCGGACTCCGACACCCTACGCAGATTTGTCAATGCACACAGTCCGCGCTACACGCCTTCTCTATGTTTCGCCGAGGCATTGGGTGTATTGAAGGGTAAACGGTTTCACGGCGTTGCAGTTCCCTGTGCAAAGGGTGGCGATTTACTGCGACGGCGCAATTCATCATCTCAAGAAGGACCAATGGCAGAGGGACCAACGCCAGAGAAGAGAACTTGTACGCCTGGGCTGGCTGCCACTAACATTTACGGGTTCTGAAATCACCGCCGATGCATCGAGGGCGGCTGACGAGATAATGCGGGTGCTTTCATCGCACACAGCCAAAACGCCGGCAAGCGAGAAGTGCGCACCGGGTTCGGGAGTTGGAAGGGGGCGCCACCCAACCGGCTCTTTAACAAGTTGTCAAAGCGTTGGTTCTGGTCGTCGGAGCGCGGCGCAGCTGACCCGATCCTGGCCTGGGCAGTATCATCTGCCACGGGCGAGAGCAGAACCTGGCTCTTGCGAAATCGGTTTGGGGTCCTCCTCGTGCGGTGCTGCAATGCTTCTAGTGGAACGCAAGGGTCGAATGTAGGGGGAACTCGTCTGCGAGAGGTGAGAGAAGGGTGACGACGAGCGTGTGGTGGCCAGGTACGGCGTGCGGCTTGTCGCGGTCGTTGACTCACGCCGAACCGCATCATAGGGAACAAGGGCAGGAGGAGGGCGTTGCCGACGCTCAGCGCTTTCTACGGGATAGTAAATCCAGATGTTTTGGAAGGATCATGCGCCGCCGCACTTCCATGCCCTATACGGCGAGCATGAGGCGTTGATTGACCTGCGCGAACTGCGGCTGCTTCGCGGCTCCCTGCCGCGGCGGGCCATGGCTTTGGTCCTGGAGTGGGCGGCCGAGCATCGCGAGGAACTGACGGAGGACTGGAATCTATGCAGCCAAATGCAACCGCCGAAGCCGATCGAACCCCTGAAGTAGTGCCTGAATTGCGGCATACCGTACCGTGGCGAATCGGCTCAGTCACCGCACTGCCGGACGCCCGCTTGCGGGTGACGTTCGTCGACGGCACGACGGGCGAGGTGCACATGCACGCTCTATTGGACAGCCCCCTCACGGCCGGCACGGTATTCGAGGCGCTCCGCGATCCTGCAATGTTCGCCCGAGTGTCGGTGGTTCTGGGCGCCGTGCAATGGCCAAATGGTGCGGATCTCGCACCGGATGCGATGTACGACGCGATCCGCAAGCACGGCTGCTGGGTTCTGGATTGAGCCGCGCTCAGCTCCGGCAGTTCGCCGTCGCCGAGGTTCACCTGGCAGGTGCGATCGTAGAGCTTCGTCCTCCGCGGTTGATCCATGCGCCCGCGATTTGCTGCGCGTTGTCACCGCTGCTCCCGTGGTCTCCAGGTGCTCTCACCTCTGTTTCGGCGTCACCCGTCCTTTGTGCTTCTGGCCGGTGTTTGCTTTCTTAGGATCGTTCACGTTCAACCATGATCCGATGAAGTGCCCCTTTTGCCACGACCTCGACAACCGCGTCATTGATTCGCGGCTGGCCAAGGACGGCGGAATGATCCGCCGGCGGCGCGAGTGTGCGCACTGCACGCGGCGCTTCACGACGTACGAACGCGTCGAGGAGATGCTGCCGATGATCGTCAAGAAGGACGGGCGGCGCGAGGTGTTCGACCGGCTGAAGATCATCGCCGGCCTCAAGAAAGCGTGTGAAAAACGGCCGGTGAGCATCGCCGCCATCGAGCAGACCGCTGACCGCATCGAGCAGCTGCTGCAGGAACGCGGCGAGAAGGAGGTCCCCAGCTCGGTGATCGGCGAGGCCATCATGCGTGAGCTGCATAAGCTCGATCAGGTCGCCTACGTGCGCTTCGCGTCCGTCTATCGCTCGTTCAAGGACGTGGGCGAGTTCATGCGCGAGCTGCAGGACCTGATCAAGGAACGACACGGTGGTAGCGCGGCGCGCAAGCGGGTGCCGGGCCGAACACCACAAAAGTAGGATGTGTGGGTGGAGAAGCCCGCACCCACCAGGCCTCGCGGCCAGGGACGGACACGCCACCAGAGCGCGGAACGGCGTCTGAAGAGGAATACGCAGCATGCCCAGCTTTGATGACGCTCACTACATGCGCCTCGCGCTGCGCCTCGCGCGCCGCGGGTTGGGGCGTACGAGCCCGAACCCGCCGGTCGGTGCCGTCGTTGTCGCTGGGCAGACGGTCGTCGGGCGTGGGTTCCATCGCAAAGCCGGTCTACCGCACGGCGAAGCCGAAGCGCTGCGCAAGGCTGGCAAGCAAACGCGCGGCGCGACGCTTTACGTCACGCTCGAACCGTGCGCGCACTTTGGACGCACACCGCCCTGCAGCGAGGCCGTCATCGCCGCGGGTATAAGCCGCGTGGTGATTGGCACGCGTGATCCGAACCCGAGTGTGCCCGGCAACGGCGTCGCACGGCTGCGCGCCGCGGGTATTGAGGTCACCAGTGGTGTCGAGCAAGCCGCTTGCGATGAGCTGATCGCCGCATTCCGCAAGCACGTCACCACCGGCATGCCGTTGGTCACACTGAAGCTCGCCGCATCGCTGGACGGCCGCATTGCGACCGTCACGGGCGAGTCCCGCTGGATCACCAGCGAAGCCAGCCGCCGGTACGTCCACCGCCTGCGCGCCGAGCACGACGCCATTCTGGTCGGCGCCGATACGGTGCGGCGCGACGATCCCGAACTGACCTGCCGGCTGCGCGGCGGCCGCAACCCGCTTCGCATCATCCTCGACGGCCGCCTGCGCCTGCCGCTGAAGGCCAAAGTCCTGGCGAACACCAGAGCGGCACCGACCCTCGTGGTCACCGGTCAGCGGGTATCCCCGGCAAAGACTCGGCAGATCGCGGCCTGCGACGCGACGGTTGTCCACTTACCAGCGCGGGCGGGACGCATCTCGATGACCCGTGTGATGCGCGCCCTCGGCCGTCGCGGCGTCATGTCGGTGCTGATCGAAGGCGGAGCGACCCTGGCTGCGGAAGCGCTGGCGGCGCGCGTCGTGGACCGGGTGCTCATCTTCTACGCGCCGAAGCTGATTGGCGGTGACGGACGTCAAATGCTAGGTCCACTGGGCGTGCGCCGCCTGTCGCAGGCACTGCGGCTGGGACCGTTGCGTGTGCGACGGCTTGCGACAGACGTGCTACTTGCTACAGAAGTGTTGGACCAATGACGACGCAGAGCATCGATAGAGCCTTGGAGGAGATCCGCAATGGGCGGATGATCATTCTGGCTGACGGCGCGCACGGTGAGGCGCAACTCTGCATGGCAGCCGAATTGGTGACGCCCGACGCGATCAACTTCATGGCCACGCACGCCCGCGGCCTCGTGTGTCTGTCGCTGACGCGTCAGCGCCTGCAGCAACTCGGCATTCCGCTCATGGTGCCGGATGCTCTCGGCACCCGCCAGCCCTTTGGTGCGTCGATCGAAGCTCGTCGCGGCGTCAGTACCGGCATCTCGGCTGGCGACCGCGCCGCCACCATCCGGGCAGCCATGGCCACGGCTGCGGGGCCGGACGACATCGTCATGCCCGGGCACATTTTTCCGGTCCTCGCCCGCGCGGGCGGCGTGCTGGTGCGCGCGGCGCTCACCGAGGCGTCGGTGGACCTGGCGCGGCTCGCGGGATGCCAGCCGGCCGCGGCGGTGTGCACGGTGCTCGACGACCAGGGTGCGGTGGCGGGCCGCGCCGATCTGGAGGCGTTGGCGGAGCTGTTCGAGCTGACCATCATCGAAGTGGCGGAAGTCGTCGCCTACCGGCTGCGCACCGAGTCGCTGGTCCACCGTGTCGCCGATGTGCCGATCAGCATCGGCTACGGCGGGAAGTTTCGCATGGTGGTGTATCGCAACGATGTCGATCGACGCGAGCACATCGCGCTCGTGAAGGGACGCATCCAACCGAGCGATGCACCGCTGGTGCGCATCCACTCGGAGTGCCTGACCGGTGATGTCTTCGGTTCCGAACGCTGCGATTGCGGCGATCAGTTGGCGCGCGCCATCCAGATGATCAACGCGGCACGCAAGGGCGTGCTGGTTTACATGAACCAGGAAGGCCGCGGCATTGGTTTGGCAAATAAGATCCGTGCGTATGCGCTGCAGGACCAGGGGCGCGATACTGTGGAAGCGAACTTGGAGCTCGGCTTCAAGGACGATGGGCGCGACTACGGCATGAGCGCGCAGATCCTGCGCGATCTGGGCCTGACCCGGGTGCGCCTGATGACCAACAATCCGAAGAAGATCGACGGGCTGGCGCGCTACGGCATCGAGGTCGTCGAGCGCCTGCCGATCGAGGTCCCGCCGCATCAGGGCAACATCCACTACCTGCGCACCAAGCAGCAGAAGCTCGGGCACCTGCTGACCGGGCTGAAGCCGCTCACCTGAGCGACGGCATGGCAACGGTTCACAAGGGCCAGCGCGACGCGGCTCAGCTGCGTTTTGGCATCGTCGTGTCACGCTTCAACAGCGCCGTCACCGAACGCCTGCTGAAAGGTGCATTGAAGGCGCTCCAGGAGTGCGGCGCCGCCGACGAGCGCATCGAGGTGGCGGAAGTTCCCGGCGCTTTCGAGATCCCCCTTTTTGCCGAATCGCTGGCCAAGACCGGTAAGTTCGACGCGCTGATCTGTGTGGGCGCGATCGTGCGCGGCGAGACGCAACACCACGACTACCTGGCGCGCTCGGTCTTCGACGCCCTGCAGCAGCTACAGGTGACGCACCACATTCCCGTGGCGCTCGGCGTGCTGACGACTGAAAACATGGAGCAGGCGCTGCGGCGCGCCGCCGATGACCCAGGCAACAAGGGGTTCGAGGCGGCGGTCACGGCGGTCGAGATGGCCAACCTGCTGCGGCAGCTGGGATGATGGGAAGACAGCATATGGCTCCTGGCACGTGGCTCGTGGTCGGAGGCAGAACGAGCGACGAGCGGCCAGGGACGAGCCACGAGCGTTTTTAGCTATGGGTGCACGACGACGTGGGCGGGAGCTGGCCCTGCAGGTGCTCTATCAGATCGAGGTGAGCGGCGAAGCGGCAGGGACACTGAAGACGTTCTTCGAGCAGGCCGAGGCCGGTGACCGCGCCAAGGCCTTTGCGGCGGCGTTGGTGGCTGGCGTGCGCGAACGGCAAGAGCAGATCGACCAGCTGATCGCCGGCGCCAGCGAGCACTGGCGTTTCGAACGCCTCTCCCGTGTGGATCTCAACGTGCTGCGCATTGCCAGCTACGAGCTGCTGGTGCGCAATGCGCCGACGAGTGTGGTGCTGGACGAGGCGATCGAGATCGCGCGGCGCTTCGGTACCGAGGAGTCGGCGACCTTCGTCAACGGCATCCTCGACCAGATCGCTGCCCAGCTCGGCGTGAAGAATGCATCCGCCGAAGCGGAGTTGGCCGATGATGACTGAACGCTACAATCCCGCCGCCGTCGAGGCAAAATGGCAGCGCCTGTGGCGCGAGCGCCGCACCAACTCGACCGACCTCGAAGGAGCCCCGCGCCCGTACTACACGCTGATGATGTTCCCGTATCCGTCGGCGGAAGGCCTGCACGTCGGGCACGCCTTTGCCTTCCCTGGCGTCGACATCCACGGCCGCCTGCGCCGGCTGCAAGGGTACGACGTCTTCGAGCCCATCGGCTTCGACGCCTTCGGGATCCACTCGGAAAACTACGCGCTCAAGGTCGGCACCAACCCCAAGCAGTTGATC
>Ga0335070_10009458_pt1 | contig 11419 bp, 10 predicted proteins | sample Lox_Sample_13_FD_206722 | JGI IMG/M metagenome (GOLD analysis project Ga0335070, IMG submission 206722) | Soil microbial communities from Loxahatchee National Wildlife Refuge, Florida, United States - Lox_Sample_1.3 | ecosystem: Environmental > Terrestrial > Soil > Wetlands | place: USA... | reverse complement strand
TTCCATGCACGTCATCCTCACCCACGAGCAGGCCGATTTCGACGCCATTGGGGCCCTGCTGGGAGCGGCCTTGCTGAGCGAGAAGGCCATCCCGGTCCTGCCGCGGCGCGCCAACCGCAACGTGCGCGCCTTTCTGACCCTGTACGGGGCCGAGCTGCCCTTTATGGAGGCGCGCGACCTGCCGGGCGAGTCGATTGAGGGTGTTACGCTGGTCGATACCCAGTCGCTGGTCACGCTCAAGGGGCTGAACCAGAACACCCAGGTCTTCGTGGTCGACCATCATCAACCCCACGCCAACCTGCCGGCGGGTTGGTCCTTCAGCGGCGAGCGGGTTGGCGCCTGCACCACGCTCCTGGTCGAGAACCTGCGTGAGCACAACGGCGCCCTAACCACCGTCCAGGCAACCCTGCTTCTTTTGGGGATCTACGAGGATACCGGCTCGCTGACGTACATCAGCACCACCGCCCGGGATGTGCGTGCGGCGGCCTATTTGTTGGAAGCCGGGGCCAGCCTGCGCATTGCCAACGAATATCTCAACCCGCCCCTTTCAGCCGAGCAGCGCAAGGTGTACGACCGCCTGCTGCGATCCGCTGAGACGCACATCATCGCCGGCAAAATGATCCTGATCGCCTGCGCCAGCGCCGAGCAGATGACCGAAGAGGTCTCCAGCGTGGCGCACAAGCTGCGCGACCTGCTCGACCCAGACGCCCTTTTCCTGCTGATCAGCACCTCCGAAGGCATCCGCATGGTGGCGCGCTCGACCAGCGACCAGGTGGATGTGGCCGAGGTGGCGGAGCGGCTGGGTGGGGGCGGACACGAACGGGCCGCGGCGGCCCTGCTGCACCTGCCGTTTCCATTCGAGGTTAAGGAGGGCGAGCCGCCCCTGGAGGCTGCCAGCAGGGAACTGCTTCGTATTTTAAGCCAGGTCGTGCGACCATCGATCACGGTCGGGCAGATCATGTCGCGCCGGCCCTCGCTCATCAAGCCCCAAACCTCCGTCCAGGCCGCGGCCCAACTAATGCAGCGCTACGGGTACGAAGGTTACCCGGTGGTGGATAACGGCAGGGTGGTCGGCCTGCTGACCCGCCGGGCCGTAGACCGGGCGTTATCCCATAAGCTCAACCTGACAGCCGCCTCGCTGATGGATGCTGGCGAAGTGACGGTGACATCCCGCGACGACATCGAAGCCCTGCAGCGGGTGATGACCGGCTCAGGCTGGGGCCAGGTGCCGGTGGTCGACCCGGATACGCGCGAGATCGTCGGGATTGTCACCCGCACCGACCTGTTGAAGACGCTCTCAGGGGTGCAGGAGAAGGTAGCCGGTAAGCTCAACCTGGCCAGCCGGCTCGATGCGGCGCTGCCGCCGGCCCACCTGGCGCTGTTGAAGAGCATCGCGGCGCAGGCTCACAGGCTCCGCCTGGCTGCCTACGTGGTGGGAGGGTTTGTACGCGACTTGGCGCTGGAACGGCCAAGCCTGGATTTTGACGTGGTGGTGGAGGGGGACGCGATCAGCCTGGCTTCGAGCCTGGCCGATCAATACGGCGGCCGAATTGTTGCGCATAGCCGATTTAGCACAGCCAAGTGGTGGATTGATGACATCCGCTCATCCCTGGCCGAGCGCCTGGCGGATGGATCCGCCATCGATCCGGCCGAGTTGCCGGACAGCCTGGATTTGATCAGCGCCCGCACCGAGTTTTACGAGTATCCAACCGCCTTGCCAACCGTTGAGCGCAGCAGCATCAAGCTCGACCTGCACCGCCGCGATTTCACCATCAATACCATGGCCATCCGCCTGGACGGGAGGCATTACGGGGACCTGTATGATTATTGGGGCGGTCTGAACGACCTGAAGCTGGGATTGGTGCGGGTCTTGCACTCGTTATCTTTCGTCGACGACCCAACCCGCATGCTGCGGGCGGTACGCTTCGAACAGCGCTTCGGGTTCCAGATCGAGCCGCGCACCCTGGAGTTGATGGGGGAGGCGCGCGATTTGGTCAGGCAGGTATCAGGCCAGCGCCTGCGGCACGAGCTCGATTTGATCCTCTCGGAGGATAATCCCGTGCCCATGCTGGCCCGCCTGCACCAGCTCGGGCTGCTGGCTGCCATCCACTCGGAAGTGCCCTGGTCGCAGGCCGTCGCCGCTCGTATTGGCCGGGCGCTGGATTCTCCGCCGGACCCCGGGCTGCGCCTGCCGGCGAATCTGGGTCGCATGCCCACCTGGCGCGTCCTGGCCTACCTGGCCTGGTTCGGCGGGCTGGAGTTCGAGCAAGCCAGCCTGGCAGCTGAGCGCCTGCGTTTCCCGGCTGCCTTCCAGGTCGCCCTGAAAGATGTGTGCCGGCTGCAGTCGGTGATCGCAGGGCTGGTTGGCAAACCACCCAGCGAGGTGGTAAAATGCCTCGAAGGAGCATCGGTTCTGGCCCTGTGTGCTCTGCAGAGCTTCGACCTGCCCACCCATGCCAGACAGGTTATCCTGCATTACCTGGCGGAATGGCAGTACGTCCGGCCCTCTCTGGACGGCAGGGCCTTGAAGCAGTACGGGATCGAGCCCGGTCCGGCCTACGGTACGATTTTGGAGACCTTGCGTGCGGCCTGGCTGGACGGTAAAATAAAGTCGCTTGAAGAGGAACAGCAGCTCTTAAAAACATTACTCAATTGAATAGGATCGTGGGATTTTTGGGTAGACATCGCCCGCAAAAAAGATCCCACTCTTCTTTATTGAGGAACATTCATTTTATTATGACTGTTCAACCGGCATCAAATCGTACAGAATTTCCGTTTTCACCCGACTGGATGTCGCGGGTGGTCATTCGCCAGATGGTGGCGACCGACCTGGCAGGACTGGAATGGGATGGGGAATATTCCCATTTTCGCCGGGTGTACGCCGATGCATACCAGCGCTCGGTCAGCGGTTCGGCCGTGTTGTGGGTGGCGGATTTGCCCGGCGAGGGCATTATCGGCCAGGTATTTCTCCAATTGGAGTGTGACCGCAGTGAGCTGGCGGATGGGCGCCGGCGGGCTTACCTGTATTCGTTCCGCATCCGGCCCCAGTTCCGCCGGGCCGGCCTGGGCACGAAAATAATGGAGATGGTCGAGGAGTTCTTGCGCCACCGCGGCTTCCAGTCGGTCACACTCAACGTGGCCAAGACCAACGTGGATGCCCAGCGCCTGTACCTCCGGCGCGGCTACCATATCGTGGCGCACGAGCCTGGCATATGGTCCTACCCCGACGAAAAAGGCGCCTGGCACCAGGTCGAAGAGCCCGCCTGGCGAATGGAGAAGAGACTTAAGTAGTTTTCAATTTTGTTCCAGCGAAGTTGGAAAATTTTGAAAACGACTCAGACGGAAGCAATCAACTGTAACAGGGCGTTTGCGACGGGTTGAGGCTGCTCCATCATCGGCAGGTGGGCCGCCTCCGGAAGTTCCACCAGCCAGGCCCGGCCTAGGAGCTGCGCCATCAGGCGGGCATTTTCCAGCGAAATCAGCTTATCCTCGGTTCCCGCGATCACCACCGCCGGGACGGTAATGTCGGCCAGCCACTCGCTCGCATCCGGCCGTTCCGCCATGCCGCGCAGCGAGCTAATAACGGCCTTGGGATTCGCTTTCAAGATCATCTTGCGGATGGGTTCTACCAGCTCCTGGCGGCAGGTCAGGGCAGGCGCCATGTTTTGGGCCAGCGGCCTCAAGCCGCGCCGGTGAACTTCTTCGGCCGTCTTTTCACGCCCGGCCCGGCGCTCCGGCGCGTCCGCCGCCGCCTGCGATGCGATCATTGCCAGGCCTGCCAGGCGGTTCGGGTAGGCCTGGGCGAAAGCCAGGCTGGCGTAACCGCCCATCGAGTGTCCGGCCAGGATCACTTTATCGATCTCCAGCTTATCCAGCAGGGCGTGCAGGTCCTCGGCCAGCAGGCGCATCGCATAGGTGCCTTCAGGGGCAGGGGACTGCCCGTGTCCGCGCAGGTCGGGCAGAATGAGGCGGGCCTTATCTTTCAGGAGGGGGATGAGGGGATACCAGATTGACCGGTTGAGCGGGAAGCCATGCACCAGCATCAGGGGTATTCCCTGGCCTTCTTCTTCGTAGGATAAAGGAACCGGTAAATGACTCATCATTTTCCTTTTCTCTCCAGCCAGTTGTTGGCGAACGCCAACGCCTGCTGGCGGTCTGTGATTTCTCCTCCGGCCTGGGCTTCGTGGATGGCTGCCAGCAACTCGCCCACGATAGGCCCAGGGGTCATCTTGAATTGTTCCAAAAGGTCGTCGCCGGTGACTAGGCGGGGCGGATTGACCACCTCGCCGGGGTGTTCGAACCAGGCTTCCAGCAGGATCCGGCAAATGTCCAGCTCTGCCTGCCATGTCTCCATCGCCAGCGTCTCGCCGTAGGTTGCCAGGGTGTCTGCCAGCGTGAGCAGGCAGATCTCAACCCCGGCCGGCCCGGTGCTGCGAAAGAAGCGATAAACAGCCCGGCGGGTCGGCAGTTCTGGCGCCATTGCCAGCAGGTGTATGCGCATGTGCTCTTGCACTTCGGCTTCCACTCGCTGAATCTCAGCCTGGCTGAGGGCCAGCGTTTGAGCCCTGCTGGCAGCTGCCCGGGCGCCTTCGGCTTCGTGACCCAAAAAATGGATCCGCCCATCTGCTTCCAGCAAGCGGGTGGCCGGCTTGGCTATGTCGTGATAGAGCGCGGCCAGAAACAGCAGGCCGCGCAGGCTGCGGCCAGGGTTGAGCTGCCGGTTAAAATGATCCGCCAGCACCGAGCTGAACCGTCCCAATTTTTCAACCGCCAGCCGTAGCTCAGGCCGCTTTTCGCAAGCACCATTATTATAACCCTCGACCAGGGCTGAATAGACCGCTTCCAATTCCTGCAATAAGACCAGGGTGTGCTCCCACACGTCGTGGATGTGAGGATGCCCCTGGGTTACTCCCTTCATGCCCGGAAGCTCAGGCAGCAAACGCTCAATGACCCCTAACTCGTCCAGCAGCTCGATGGCCTGGCGAACTTCGTTTCCTTCCAGCATGTGGAAAAGCTCATCGCGTTGGCGCTCGATCGAAACAGCCTCCAGCAACGGCACGGCCTTTCGCATGGCATCCAGAGTCGCCGGTTCGAGGCTGAAATGGAAGGCAACGCTCAATCGCACACCTCGCAGCACCCGCACCGGGTCGTCGCGGAATGCGCCCGGCGAGCAGGCCTGGAGGAGACCGTTTTGCAGGTCGTTTACCCCGCCGGTTGGATCGAGCAGCCGGTCGGGCTGCAGCAAGCTCAGCGCCATGGCATTGATGCTGAAGTCGCGCCCGCGCAAATCCTCTTCGATGTTTCCGCCCCGCAGGATGGCAAAATCCAGGTAGAATCGGCTGCCTGCCTGGCTGGTAATGACGCGGGCTGTGTTGCGCTCGTCGTCGAGCATGAAAAAATCCCCTTTGAGCGCATTCGCCACCCGCCGGGCCAGCGGGCGCACGTCGGCCGCCATTGAAAAATCGAGGTCGCGGCAGGGACGCCCCAGCATAAGGTCGCGCACAGCCCCGCCCACCAGGTAAACGGGCCGGTTCCCACTAAACCCGGAGACGGTTTCGATCAGGTGGGTGATTACAGGGTCGGGCTGCTTGGCGAATACGGGCATTTCGATCTGATTCTCGGATTTATTGTCCGGCCTGGTATTTGTCCAGGTCAACCGCTCCGATGAACGGCAGGTTGCGATAATATTCGTCGATATCCAGGCCGTAACCAAACACGAATTCGTTCGGTATTACAAAACCGCGATAACGTATCGGCACAGCTACCTCGCGCCGCTCGGCCTTGTCGAGCAGCGCGCACACTTCCAGCTTCTTGGGGTGGCGCGCTTTCAGCAGTTCGATCACAGAGGCCAGAGTCAGGCCGCTGTCGATGATATCCTCCACGATCAGGACATTGCAGTCGCTGATATCCGTGCTCAGGTCGAACGTGATGCGCACGTGCCCGGTCGATTCACGCACGCCCCTTCCATAGGAAGAGACAGCCATGAACTCGATCGAAACCGGGGTGGTGATCTGGCGGATCAGGTCGGTCAGGAACATCACCCCGCCCCGCAGGATGCACACCAGCAGCAGCGGCTGACCGTCGTAATCGCGGCTGATCTCTGCGCCCAGTTCTTTGATGCGGGCCTGGAGCTGGTCTGCCGGGATCATCACTTTCTTCATGAACTCGTGATAATCGCGTATCATTTTAAGATTAACCTTTCGGTACTTCGTGGTGCTTGCGGCAGCGCGCTTCGTACATTTCCGCCGCCCCCACGATTACTACCGGATCGTTGTAGCGGGCCGGGCGACCGTTCACAAGGCGCTGGGTGCGGGTGGCTGGCTCGCCGCACACCATGCAGATAGCGGTCAGCTTGTCGACCCGCTCGGCATAGGCCATGAGGGTCGGCATGCTGCCGAATGGCTCGCCCCGAAAATCCTGGTCCAGCCCGGCGATAATCACCCGCACGCCGCGATTGGCCAGGGCGCACACGATCGGCACGATTTCTTCGTCCAGGAACTGGGCTTCGTCTACTCCAACCACGGTCGTGTCCATATCCAGGTTCTCGCGGATCTCAGCAGCTCGCGTGATAGGGATGGCGTCAATATCCATCCCGGCGTGCGACTTGACCTTTTCAACCGTGTAGCGGTTGTCGATAGCAGGCTTGAAGACCTGCACCTTCTGGCGTGCAATCGTAGCGCGGCGCAGCCTGCGGATCAGCTCTTCCGTCTTCCCGCTGAACATCGACCCGCACACGACCTCGATCGAACCAGTAGTATGCTTCATCTTCCCCTCCACGTGTAAGATGGAGTGATTTTACTATCGTTTATAAAAATCGGGCGGCCAAGCCGCCCGATTTTTATAAACAATCCAAGAAATAAAAAGATGCGCTGTTGTCAGCGCATCTTATTTGATTTATACAACAATCTCATCTGCTGCAGCCGGAAGCTCGTACCCAAGGCTGCGCAGTTTCTTTTTAAGGTCGATCAGCGATTTGCGGCCGAAGCCTTCCACGTCCAGCAGGGCCTGTTCGCCCTGGGCGAGCTTGGCAATCACCTGCCCAACCGTATTGAGGTTTGCCTTGGTCAGCGTCTCAACCATGCGGGCCGGTAGATCCAGCTCGTTAATGGGCTTTTCCAGCGAAGTGCGCGACTCATCACGCGCCTTTTGCTGGTCCACAAAGGACTGGCGCGCCTGGAGCTTGCGATAGAAGCGGTCGACCTGCCCTTCAATATCGAGCACGCGCGCCTGCTGACCTGTAAAGAATGGGTGGCACTTGGAGCAGACTTCGGTGTGAATGACCTTCTTGGTCGAGCCGGTCGTCCAGGTGTTCCCACAGGCGCAAATCACGGTCGCGTCCGGGTAAAATGTGGGGTGAATACCCTCTTTCATTGACGATCCTTTCGATACACCCCTGCATCCGTCCGTCACTGTACGTACGCACGCTGCAGGAGGCTAAGTAACCCTAAGCCGCCACGGCTGTTTCTTCAGCCGGCAGTACGCTGACGCGTTTCTGTCCGGTTGGCAGGGTTTCAAAAACAACTACGCCATCGGCAACCGCAAAGAGCGTCCAATCTTTGCCGACCATAACATTCTCGCCCGGCTTGATCCGGGATCCGTGCTGGCGAACGATGATATTGCCCGAAACGACATATTCGCCGGCGTATTTCTTGACGCCCAGGCGCTGACCATTGGAATCGCGCCCGTTGCGTACCGAACCACCACCTTTTTTATGTGCCATAACTGCCTACTCCACTGCTATTTCGACGACTTTGAGCTGGGTGTACTGCTGGCGATGACCGGTCTTGCGCCGGATGCGCTTTTTCGGGCTGTAGCGGAAAACATCGATCTTCGGACCCTTGACGTGACATTCCACCACGGTCTTGACCGTTGCGCCCTTGACGGTAGGAGCGCCGACCTTAATCTCGGCGCCGTCTACCAGCAGGAGAACCTTGTCCAGGTTCACCGAATCGCCGGCTTGAACTTCCAGAAGGTCAACCTCTATGGATGAGCCTTCGACGGCCTTGTATTGCTTGCCGCCAGAATCGAGAATGGCGTACTTCATTTTCAATTTCTCCAATCTTCACTTCGCCGCAGACCACGCGCCCATTCTTGCGCCCGGCTGCGGGGAAGTTGGGGATTCAATTTAATGCCCCAGCACAACCAGCCCTGGGGCATAGCGGATAGAATTATACATGCAGGCGGAAGGATTGTAAAGGGCTTTCTCAATTTCGTTTATTCCGCCAATCTTCCTTTCCTATGTATAATAGACGCAGTCCAGGTTAATAGTCTTACCCGACTTATTTTGATAGATCTGGACGGCGAAGCCGTCCAGATCTATCAAAATAAGTCGTTGCAAGAAGCCGATTTTTTGGAGGAGACTATGCAAAGTACGTGGTTCGCGATCGTTCTGGCTGGCGTGGCAGTTATCCTGTCGGTGTTCCTGACCTATAAAATGGTCGGCCGCCAACGAGAGGCGTTGAAGGAGGAAGGGAAGCAGGTGCCCTCCAGCACGGTCATCTTTTTAGCCGGCCTGGTCACCATCTCCCTCTACATGGCGGCAGTGGTCAGCGCAATCTTGCTGATCCTTACCCCGTTTGCGAATCCGTTTCCCTCCTCCCCGGCGGATGCGGTCTCCAACCTTTTCACCATCCTGATCCTGGCCTGCACTGCCGTTGCCACTGCCCTCTACTGGCTCTTCGTCCGTCTCGGCATTTTTTCCTGGAAAGCACTTACAACTGCTTAACCCTTTGGGATTGTTGATTGAATGCGGTATCAAGCACCGCATTCAATCAACAATCCCAATCGAATATTAATTTTTTGGCCATGCAAGGGCGATTCGCCCTCGTTCTTTCTCCACTTTCTGGATTTCAACCTCAATAATATCCCCTACTTGCAGGCGCGTTCCGGCTGGAAGCTGGCTGCGGTGCAGCAGTCCGTCCTGCTTGACGCCCACGTCCACGAACACCCCGAAATCCACCACGTTTCGCACCGTGCCCTTCATGCGCATGCCGGTCGCCAGGTCGTCCATCGAAAGCACGTCGCTGCGCAGGATTGGGGCGGGCGTATCCTGGCGTGGGTCCCGCCCGGGTCGCACGAGCTGCTCGAAGATGTCCGCCAGGGTGGGCACCCCCGTCCCCAGGGCTGCCGCCAGCTTTTCCAGCGGCTGGCTTTTCATCAATGCCTCCAGCGCAGCTTTACGTTCGAGGGTCGGCGTGTGCGGCGCCAGGCCGGCCTTTTTAAGGACGGCTTCGGCCACGCCGTAGCTCTCGGGATGGATGGCGCTGGCGTCCAGCGGGTTATCCCCATCTCGAATGCGCAGAAAGCCGGCTGCCTGCTCGAAGGCTTTAGGCCCCAGACCCGGCACTTTTTTGATGGCCTCGCGGCTGCGAAAAGCCCCGTTCTGGTCGCGGTATTCGACGATCTTTTCGGCCAGCTTAGGCCCGATGCCGGCCACGTAGGTCAGCAGGGAGGGCGAAGCGGTCGCCACGTCTACGCCGACCTGGTTGACCACGCTCTCCACGACCCCCGTCAGGCTTGCTGAGAGCTGCTTCTGGTCCACGTCGTGCTGGTACAGCCCAACCCCGATCGACTTGGGGTCAATCTTGACCAGCTCGGCCAGGGGGTCCTGGGCTCTACGGGCAATTGAAACCGCCCCGCGCATCGAGACATCCAGCCCGGGCAGCTCGGCCCGGGCAAGTGCGCTGGCCGAATAGACGCTGGCTCCAGCCTCATTCACGATGAGGTACTTCACGCCGGGGGTTTTGGTTCGGATCAGCTCGGCCGCAAGCTGTTCAGTTTCACGCGAGGCCGTCCCGTTGCCGATCGTGATCAGGGTGACGCCATGCTTTTTGATGAGCGCTTCCAGGACCAGGAGAGACCTGGCTTTTTCCTTCTGCGGCTCGTGCGGGTAGATTGTGACCGTGTCCAGCACTTTTCCGGTTGGGTCGACTACCGCCGCCTTGGAGCCGGTTCGGAAGCCCGGATCGATCCCCAGCACGGTCTGGCCCGTAAGGGGTGGCTGGCTCAGCAGGGCGCGCAGGTTGGCGGCGAATACCCCGATGGCGTGCAGCTCCGATTTCTCGGTCAGCTCGCGCCGCACGTCGCGTTCGATGGCCGGCAGTAACAGTCGCTCGGCCGTATCGTTAATGGCTTCCTCGAGCTGCCCCGCCAGCGGCGAAAGGTGACGCGGCTGGAACACGGCATAAATGGCCGAACGCCAATCGCGTTCCTGGACCTCGACCTTTACTCGCAGGATCTTCTCCTCTTCGCCCCGGTTGAACGCCAGCACCTGGTGCGGGCGCAGACGTTCCACGCTGCATTCGAATTGGTAATAATTCTGATATACGCTCCGTTCGTCGGTTGCCTCCGGGATCTTTTCGCAGCGCAGGACGCCCCAATGCAGCGCCTTCTGGCGGGTCACCCGCCGCACTTCGGCCGCGTCGCTGATCGTCTCGGCCACGATGTCGCGCGCCCCGGCCCAGGCTTCTTCTTCTGTGGGCACCTGGTCGTTCAGGAAAGGTTTTGCGATCTGCGAGAGGCTCTGTCTGGTAGGAGGCTGCTTGAGGATCCATTCCGCCAACCCCTCCAACCCCTTTTCGCGGGCGATACTGGCGCGTGTCCGCCGCTTGGGCTTGTATGGCGCATACAGATCCTCCAGGGCGGTCAGCGAGTCGGCCGCATCGACCTGCGTTTTAAGCCCCGGCGTCAGCTTGCCCTGCTCTTCGATTGATTTCAGGATCGCCGCCCGGCGCTCGTCCACCGCTCTCAATTTCTCGAGCTGTTCTGTGATCAGGCGGATCTGTTCCTCGTCCAATGTGCCGGTGGCTTCCTTGCGGTAGCGGGCAATGAAGGGCAGGGTGTTGCCGGCATCCAACAGCTCAATGGTCGCCTCGACCTGCTGGGGCCGTACTTTAATTTCGTTTGCAATGATAGTTGCGTAAGTCATAGCTAGATTATATACGTATTCACTTCATCCGCCTGTAATCCCCCTCGCGCACAGTCACGCCTATGGCGTCCAGGTGTTCCAGCAATCCCAGGGCATATTTGCGGCTGGTATTGAAGCGATCGCGGAACTCGGCCACCGTGATCGATCCGTTCTGCTGAATGTGCTCCACCACCGCCTGTAGCATGCGTTCATAATTATCCTTGCGGAACACCACCTCCGGCGAGACCTCAACCAGCGTACCCATATCCACCAGGGCAGTGTACATCTCAATTCCCAGCTCACCCTGGCAATCCTTGACGGAAGGGGTGGCAAATGGATTTCGGGCGAACTTTGCCAGGAGCCGGTCGACCTGGGCCTGCTGCTGGATGTTGAAACGGGCTTTGAAGCCGGGCAGGCAAACAAATACCCCATTTTCCTCGAGCCTGCCCTGGCTGACCCACAGTTTGATAGCGGCGTTGAAGAGGCGGGCCGGGAAGTATTTCAGGCGGCTCT
>Ga0335070_10009457_pt1 | contig 11420 bp, 8 predicted proteins | sample Lox_Sample_13_FD_206722 | JGI IMG/M metagenome (GOLD analysis project Ga0335070, IMG submission 206722) | Soil microbial communities from Loxahatchee National Wildlife Refuge, Florida, United States - Lox_Sample_1.3 | ecosystem: Environmental > Terrestrial > Soil > Wetlands | place: USA: Florida... | reverse complement strand
TTTCCCAAAGCTGTCGGCACCCTTCGTTCTGGGCACTCACCCGCGTACCGGCCATTCATGATCGGGGTCGTCGGGCGGTACGGCGGCGAGCAGCTCTTTGGTGTAAGCGTGCTGCGGCTTGGCGAACACGGTTTCGGTGGCACCTTGTTCGACGATCTCGCCGCGATACATGACCAGCACGCGGTCGCAGAGATAGCGCACGACCGAGAGGTCGTGCGAGATGAAGAGGAGCGCGATGCCGTGCTCCTCGCGCAGCCTGAGCAGCAGGGTCAGGATCTGCGCCTGGATCGACACGTCCAGGCCCGACACGATCTCGTCGGCGATCAACAGGCGCGGCGTCAGGCACAGCGCGCGCGCGATGTTCACCCGCTGGCGCTGGCCGCCGGAAAGCTGCGGCGGGAAGCGCGGCGCCAGCTCGGCGGCGAGCCCGACGTCCTGCAACAGGTCGAGCGCCCGGAGCTGCCGTTCGGCCTTGGGCGCGGCGCGCGACTTCGCCTCCATGGCCTGCGTCACGAGACTGCCGATCCGGCGGCGGGGATTGAGCGCCGACAGCGGATCCTGAAACACCATCTGAACCGTGGCGATGCGCTTCTGCCACGCGGCCGCCGGCGTGGTCGCTTCGAACCCGTCGATCCACATCCGCCCGCTGCTCGGTGTCTCGAGGCCCATCGCCAGTCGGCCGAGGGTGGTCTTGCCGCTGCCGCTCTCGCCGACGATGCCGACGAATTCGCCGGGACGCACGCTGAGGCTGACATCGCGGACGGCGTCGACCGCAGGCCGGCGGCAGAACAGGTAACCGCCGCCGCGGAAGCGCTTGCCGAGGCCTTCGAGCACCAGGACCGGCTGCTGGTGCGGTTGAACCTGCACCGAGGGTCCGAGCAGTGCCCCAGCTTCACGGCTCTCGCTCGCTTCGCAGGCCGGCGTGCAGCGGATCCAGTGTCCGGACTCGACCTCGCGCAGCGGCGGCAGGGCGGACGCGCAGGCCGGATCGGCGACAGGGCAGCGCGACGCGAACCGGCAGCCCGGCAAGCCCTCGAATGCGGCAATGCCCGGCATCGTGTCCGGCAGTGCGACCAGGCGCCGGCGCGGCCCCGACAGCGGCGGATTCGCGCGCTTGAGGGCCTGCGTATAAGGATGGCGCGGCGCACCGAGGATCGTACGCGCGGCGCCGCGCTCTATGACGTCGCCGGCGTACAGTACCAGCACCTCATCGCAGAGATGGGCGGCCAGGCGCAGATCGTGGGTGATGAACAGAAGGCCGGTGCCGCGGGCCTGCTGCAGACGGCGGATCAGGGTCACGATATGGGCCTGGATCGTGACGTCGAGCGCGGTCGTCGGCTCGTCCGCCACGATCAGCGCCGGATTGCTGGCGAACGCCATGGCGATGAGCACGCGCTGGCACATGCCGCCGGAGAGCTGGAACGGGTAGCAGTCGAGCACCGTCTCGGGATCGCGCAGCCGCACCTCCGCCAGTGCCGCCTCCGCCTTGGCGCGCCGTGCCCGACGCGGCACGCCCAGCCGCGCCAAGTGCTCGCCGAACTGCCGGCCGATCGTCAGTACCGGATTGAGCGCCGAGAGCGGTTCCTGCGGGATGAAGGCGATGCGGTCGCCGAGCAGGCGGCGGTGCTCGTCGAGCGAGCCGGCGAGCAGGTCGGCACCCAGGAAGCGCAAGGTTCCACCGCTGACGCGGAATCCGGCCGGCAGCAGGCGGGCGATGGCGCGGCCGATCATGGTCTTGCCGGCGCCGGACTCGCCGACGAGGCCGAGGATGCGCCCGGGCGCGAGCGCGAAGCTGACGTCGCGCAGCACCGAGACGTCGTTGCCGCCGAGAGTGGCTGAGATCGTGAGCGCGTCGGCCTGGAGCAGCATCAGCGCACCGCGGCCAGCCGTTGCGAGAGGCGGGGATCGAGGCTGCGCCGCAGTCCGTCGCCGAGCAGGTTCGCGGCGAGCACGGCCACGAAGATGCCAAGGACGGGCAGGACCAGTCCCCACGGCGCCTGGTACATGTATTGCCGCGCGTCGGCGATCATGACGCCCCAGGCGGCGACGTCGGCCTCCACCGACAGGCCGACGAACGACAGGATCGCCTCGACGATGACCGCGATTCCCATTTCGATGCTGAGCAAGGTCAGCAGCAGCGGCATGACCGCCGGCAGCACCTCGCGCACGATCACCTGGACATGCGTGAAGCCCATCAGGCGCGCCGCGGGGATGTAGTCGCGCTTGGTCACGGCGAGCACTTCGCTGCGCACGACGCGGCAGAACCGCGTCCAGTCGACGATGACGATGGCGAGGATCACGTTGCGCAGGCCGGTGCCGAACCCGACCATCAGGATGAGAGAGAGGATGACGGGCGGGAACGACATCCACACATCGACGGCCCGGCCGATCAGCCAGTCGAGCACGCCGCCGAAATATCCCGCGACGAGCGCGAACACGGTGCCGAGGATGGCGGCCCCGAGCGCGGCGACGATCGCCACCGTCATGGCAACGCGGGTGCCGTAGATCAGGCGCGACAGGATGCAGCGCCCCAGGCTGTCGGTGCCGAGCAGAAAATCCGGGTTGGCCCCCTCGTCCCAGACCGGTGGCAGCAAGGTGTTCAGGAGATCCTGGTCGCCTGGGTCGTGCGGCGCGAGCCACGGGGCCAGGACCGCAATCAGCAGCAGCGCCAGCATGAGGCCGCCGCCGACGATCACTCGCGGCTCGGCCAGAGCGCGGCGCCACATCTCGTTCATTGGCGCCTCAGCTTCGGATTGAGACCCAAATAGGCGATGTCGACCACGGTGTTGATGACCAGGACAATGACGCAATAGACGAGCGTGATCCCCTGGATCAGCGGCAGGTCATGGTTGCGTACCGCCTCGACCATCAGATTGCCGATGCCGGGAAGCGTGTAGATGACCTCGACCAGCAAGGTGCCGCCGAACATGAATCCGGCCTGCACGCCGATCAGGCTGACCGTCGGCAGAGCCGCGTTCTTGAAGGCATGTGCGAGCAGGATCCGCCATTCGGGCAGGCCGCGCAGCCGCGCCAAGGTGATGTAGTCCTCGAGATAGGTGTCGGCGAGGCTTGAGCGCAGGACACGCATCACCAGCGGCGCCAGCGCCAAGGCGAGCGCGAACGCCGGCAGAAGCAGGTGTGCGACAGCACTGCCGAATGCCGCAGCGTCGCCGGCGAGCAGGGAATCGAGCAGAAGAAAGCCCGTGCGCGAGGGCACGCTCATCTGCGGATCGATGCGGCCGATGAACGGGAGGAGGCGCCAGGCCACGCCGACGCCGAGGATGAGGAAGATCGCCCACAGGAACTCCGGGATCGACATGACCACGATGCTGCCGAGGTCGGTTGCGCGCTCGGTCAGCTGGCCGCGGCCGGCGAACATGACCAGCCCGCCGGCGAGGCCGATGATCACGCCGAACAGCAGTCCGGCGGCGACGAGCTCGAGCGTCGTCGGCAAGGCCGCGAAGACCAGGCCGGTGACGCGCTGGCGGAAGTGGCTGGAGACGCCGAAGTCGCCATGGGCGATGTGGCCGAGCCAGATCGCGTATTGCTCCGGGATCGGCCGGTCGAACCCCATCTCGTGACGGAGGGCCGCGACATCGGCCTCGGTCGCGTTCGGCGGCAGCGACATGCCGAGCGGGTCGGCCGGGATCAGCCGCAAGACCACGAAGACGACGGCGGAGACGACCAGCAGGATCGGGATCGCCGCCGCGAGCCGGCGGAAGAGGATGCTAAATGCGGTTTCGGTCAATGCCGAGATCCGTGAGCAAGGCTTGGGCACCGGTGAGATGCAAAACTGAGCGGCGCGTCAGGCGCATGGTGCCCTCGAAGCTTCCCTGCTGTTGTCTTTCCCGGCCGTTCTTGAGATATTTTAAACCTAAAATTTCTGCCGGTGAAGCGCACAGCGCCGCCGGCCCACATAGAGAACGGGGATGGGCCATGCGATTTTCACGCCGCGACTTTCTGATGATGTCCGCCGCCGCACCGGCCTTCGCGTCGAGCCTGGCCAACGCGCAAGCGCAAAGTGATTCGCTGGTCATCGCCTATCCGTTCGAGGTGCCGAGCTGGGATCCGATCGCCTACACGGCACCGCTCGGCATGCCGATCTTCGCCAGCGTCTTCGACCAGCCGCTGATGTACACGGCGGACCTCAAGCTGTCGCCGAGCGTGGTGAAGGAGTGGCACTGGATCGGCAACGACGGGCTGGCGATCGAGCTCAACTTCCGCGACGACGTCAGCTTCCACAACGGCGACAGGCTGACCGCGGCGGACTTCCGTTTCAGCTTTCTCGAGCGACAGAAGGCCGATCCCAAGCTCGCGACGGCGGCGGTGTGGCGCAATATCCAGGACATCGAGATCGCCTCGCCGACGAAAGCGGTGGTGAAGCTGTCGGCGCCGAAGCCGACGGCACCCGAATGGTGGGCCTATCTCGGCAGCTTCATCATGCCGAAAGCGTATTTCGAGAAGGTCGGCAAGGACGTCTTCCTGCAGAAGCCGATCGGCTCCGGTCCCTACAAGGTCGCCGAGTATCAGCAAGGCGCCCGCATCGTGCTGGAGGCAAACGAGAACTACTGGGGCGGTAAGCCGAAGCTGAAGCACGTCACGATACAGATCGTGAAGGATCCGACCGCGCGCGTCGCCGCCCTCCAGTCGGGGCAGGCGGACATCACCACCCAGACTCCGGTGCGCGAGACCGAGCGCCTCGCCAAGACCCCCGGGCTTTCCGGCCGCGTCAGCCCGATCACCGAGATCTTCATTCTGCAGGTCGGCAACACCGGCGCATTCACCGACGCGAACGTGCGGCTCGCCGCGCACCACGCGATCGACAAGCAGGCGCTGTCGAAGGCGTTCTTCGGCGGCGTCGCCGTGCCGCTGTCCGTCCTGGCGCCGCCCAAGACGCCCGGCTATGTCGACGGCTTCAAGTTCGCATTCGACACCAAGCAGGCGAGTGACTATCTGAAAAAATCCGGCTTTGGGCCGGATAAGCCCGTGAAGATCCGCTTCAACACGACCAACGGCGTATTTCCAAACGACTATGAAATGGCCCGCGCCATCGCCGCGATGTGGAAGAAGGTGGGCATCGACGCCGATCTGCAGGTGATCGAGCTCGCGCAGTATTACGAGCTCAACCACTCCGGCAAGATGCCGGAGGCCACCTTGTATCGCTGGGGCAACGACACGGGCGACCCCGAGATCTACACCGGCTATATCCTCAATCCGAAGCTGCCGTTCTCGACCTGGAAAAGCGACGACGTCGGCGAGCTCGTCGGCAAGCTCTTCGGGGAGACAAACTACGACAAGCGCATCCAGGGCTATCGCGAGCTCAACAAGTTCGTCGTCGAGAAGGGGTACGCGATGCCGCTGCTGCAGGGCGTGTCGACCGTCGTCTACCGCAACAACGTGGTCTACAAGCCATACGCCAACGGCTGGATCTACCCGCCGGCGCTCGCAAAGAAGGCGTGATCCCGGGAGCACGTTTGCGCGTCTGGCGCCCTTGACGGGGCGCCCAGGGTAGGCGTGACTGCCGTGATGAAGGCCGTTTTCATCGAGTCCTATGGCGGTGCCGAGGTCATGCAGTTCGGCGACCAGCCGACGCCGATCCCCGGGGCCGGTGAAGTCGCGGTCGCCGTCCGCGCGGCCAGCATCAATCCGATCGACTGGAAGATGCGCGCCGGACTGGTCCGTCAGTTCTTCCCGCTCACCTTTCCGGCGGTGCTGGGCCGGGATTTTTCCGGCGTCGTCGCGGCGATCGGCGACGGTGTCACCGATCTGCCGATCGGGACCGAGGTCATGGGCATGGCCGATCCGAAGCGGGGCGGCAGCCACGCCGCGCTGATCGCCACAAGCCGCGAATTGGTGGCGCGCAAGCCGGGTAACGTCGGGCATGTCGAAGCGGCGTCGCTGCCGCTGGCCGGTCTCACCGCGATCATCGCGCTCGAGGAGGTCGCGGGCCTCGCGCCGGACCAGCGTGTCCTGGTTCATGCCGGCGCCGGCGGCGTCGGCGGGTTCGCCGTGCAGCTCGCCAAACATCGCGGGGCGTGGGTCGCCGCGACCTGCAGCGCCGCGAATGCGGACTACGTCCGGGGACTCGGTGCCGACCAGGTGATCGACTACGCGCGCGACGATTTCACGGCCATGCTGAGCGGACTGGATATCGTCTTCGACACCGTCGGCGGCGATACCAGCCGGCGTTCCGCCATCACCCTGCGGCCGGGCGGCACGCTCGTGCAGATCGCCGCCGCGCCGATCCTCGATCCGCCCACGCGGGACGACATCAGCGTCAAGGCGGCAACCATCCGTCCGCGGCGCGAGCTTCTGGAGCGGATCACGGCGCTCGTCGAAAGCGGCGCCATCAAGCCGCAGGTCGGCACGACGCTGCCGTTGGCCGAAGCGCGCCGCGGGTACGAGCAGAGCCGCACCGGCCATCAGCGCGGCAAGATCGTCTTGCAACTGGCCTAGCGGACGTTTCGTGTCGCCGGCAAGTCCGGCCATGACCTTGGCGGCAATACGCGCTATTTAACCTTGTGATGATTTTCGACCGGCGGCGCGTCGCGGTCGCTCTCGCGGGCGCCTGCGTCTTCCTCGATCTCTATACGCCCCAGGCCTTGCTCCCGACCTTTGCGCAGGAGTTCGGCGCGCGTGAGACCGAGACGAGCCTTCTGATCAGCGCCACGAGCTTCGCGATCGCCTTGATGGCGCCCTTCACGGGTGCGCTGGCCGACGTGCTCGGGCGCAAACGCGTGATCGCGGCGGCCATGTTCCTGCTGGTCGTGCCGATGACGCTGATTGCGATGGCGGACGGCTTGTCGGCGATGGTCTTCTGGCGCTTCCTGCAGGGCTTTTTGCTGCCGCCGGTCTTCGCCGTGAGTGTCGCCTATATCAGCGAGGAGTTTTCCGGCGCCGAGGCGGTGGCCGTGACCGGGGTCTTCACATCGGCCAGCAGTATCGGCGGATTTCTCGGCCGTTTTCTCACCGGCGTCCTCGCGGAGCATTTCGGCTGGCGAGACGCATTCTTGATCATCGCGGCAGGCACGCTCGTCATTGCGGTCGCGATCGTCATTCTGTTGCCGCGCGAGCGCGGGTTCGTGCGCGCAGAAAATGTCGGCAGCTCGTTCCGCCAGATGCTGCGCCATTTACGCAATCCTCGTCTGGTTGCGACCTATGGCATCGGCTTCAGCGTCCTTTTTTCGTTCATCGCGATCTTCAACTACATCAATTTCCGGCTGGCGCAGCCACCGTTCGGTCTGTCGGCTTCGGCCCTGGGTTCGATCTTCGTCGTTTATCTGGTGGGAGCCGCGGCGGCCCCGTTGGCCGGCCGGGCCGTGGCAAGGTTTGGCCGGCGCAGGCTGGTGTTCTGCGTGCTGGCCATCTGGGGCGTCGGCTTGCTCATCACGTTGTCGCCGTCGCTGCCGGTCATCATCGGCGGGCTCGCGATCGCGGCGGGCTGCGGTTTCGTCTGCCAGACGTTGTCAACGAGCCTCGTCGCGCAGACGGCGGGGGAAGGACGGTCGGCCGCGGTCGGGCTCTACGTCAGCTCCTATTACCTGGGAGGCAGTGCCGGCGGCGTGTTGCCGGGCTTGACGTGGCCGTTGGCGGGCTGGGCCGGGGCGGTGGCCATGGTCCTCGCAATCCTGGCGGGGGTTGCGGCGCTGGTCGCAATCTTCTGGCCGAAAGAGGGTTAGCCGCGTGCGCCCGGAGCTCGGCGAACGTTGGTCTGAGCCGCGGCACCAAAATTCGGAGCCGCCGCGACGCAGGCGGCCGTCGCGGCTGGTGCGGTTCGTGGCGATCGCGTTCGCCCTCTCCTTGGCGCCGGTCGTGATCTATCGCGCCGTCAACCCGCCGCTCACGCCGCTGATGCTGATGCGCAAGCTTGCCGATGGTGAGCCCATCCGCATGTCCTGGGTGCCGCTGCAGCGGATTCCCCCGGCGCTGGTCCGAGCCGTCATCGCGTCCGAGGACGAGAAGTTCTGCCATCATCACGGCTTCGACTGGGTCCAGATGGGGGAGGCGTGGCGCCGCTTCAAGGCGGGTCACCGCGCGCGCGGCGCCAGCACCATCAGCCAGCAGACCGCCAAGAACGTGTTCTTGTGGCCCGGACGCAGCATCGTCCGCAAGGGCATCGAAGCGTATCTGACCGTCCTGATCGAGCTTTTCTGGTCGAAGCCGCGGATCATCGAGGTCTATCTCAACGTGATCGAATGGGGCCACGGCATCTATGGTGCCGACGCGGCGGCACACGCCTATTTTGGCAAGCCAGCGTCGGCACTCACGGCGCAGGAGGCGGCCTTGTTGGCGGCGGTGCTGCCCAATCCGCGCCGGCTGTCGGCGCAGCGGCCGAGCGCCTATGTCGACGAGCGCGCGGCGACCATCCGCGAGCGAATGCCCGGTATGGCCGTACCCGGCGTCCGCGGCTGCTCGTGACAGGCCTCTTGGCTATTGAACGGGGCGGCCGGCTTCTCCGAAGATGAGGCTATGACCTGCGATCTTCTGATTCGCGGCGGTACGGTGTTCGACGGCAGCGGGGCGCCCGGCCGCGTCGCCGATGTCGCCATCAGCGGCGGGCGGATCGCAGCGATCGGACCGAAGCTCGCGCATAAGCCGGGCAGGGCCATCGACGCGACCGGGCTCGCCGTGACCCCCGGCTTCATCGACATCAAGACGCATTCGGATTTCACGCTGCCGATCAATCCCAAGGCCGAGAGCAAGGTGCGGCAGGGCGTTACGACCGAAATCATCGGTCATTGCGGCTTCTCTGTGGCGCCGTGCCTTCCGGGCAAGGTCGACTTGCTCAAGGACTATCTCAGCCCGAGCGCACCCTGGCTGCCGTTTCGGGAACTGAGCTTTCCCGATTATCTCGATACATTCCCGGCAACGTCGGTGAACGCCGGCATGCTGGTCGGCCACAACACGTTGCGGCTCATGGTCATGGGTATGGAGCAGCGGGCGCCGACGGCCGCGGAGCTCGCCGCCATGGCGCAGCTCCTCGAGGAGGGATTGGCGGCGGGTGCGCTCGGTCTGTCCAGCGGCCTGTTCACGGCACCGGGTTCCTATGCCGATCGCGACGAGATGGTGGCGCTGGCGCGCGTTCTGAAGCGGCACAATGCCGGCTATTTCACCCATCTGCGCGATGAGTCCAATCGCGTGCTCGACGCGGTCGCGGAGGCGATCGATATCGGCGAGACGTGCGGCGTTCATGTCGAGATCGTGCACTTCAAGTGCTCCGGCACGGACAATTGGGGCAAGGTGTCGCAGGCGCTGGCGATGATCGAGGCCGCCCGCAGTCGCGGCGTCGACATCGATTGCGACGCCTACCCCTACACGGCCGGCAGCAATCCCCTGAAGAACATCCTGCCGCAATGGGTGCAGGCGGGCGGGGTCGACGCCATGCTGACCCGGTTGCGTCAGCCGGACGCCCGCGCGCGGCTCAAGGCCGATATCGCGGCGCAGGGGTTGAACAACTGGGGCCGGATCGAATCGTGGGCGTGCATCCAGATCTCGATCACGCCCAATCTGCCGCAACACGCCGGACGGACGATCGCGGAGCTGGCGGCGGAACGCGGCCAGGATCCCATCGAAACGCTCTGCGATTACCTGATCGACGACAAGGGCGCCACGCGGGTGCTGGTCACCTCGATCGCCGAAGATGATGTGCGGGCCTTGATCCGCTCACCGACGGCGTTGGTCGGCTCGGACGGCAATTGCGTGGCGACCTACGGCACCGTGAGCCAGGGAATGCCGCATCCGCGATTCTACGGCACGTTTCCGCGGGTACTCGGCCGCTATGTGCACGAGCAGCACCTGATCCCGCTCGAAGTCGCGGTGCATAAGATGACCGGAGCGACAGCCAAAGCGCTCAAGCTTCGTGATCGCGGGCTGCTGCGCGAAGGCGACATGGCCGACGTCACCCTGTTCGACCCCGCCGATTTCAAAGACCAAGCCACCTATGACAAGCCGCATCAATACCCGACAGGGGCGCGAACCACGGTGATCGTGAACGGGACGCTGGTCGTCGACGGCGCGACCCATACCGGCGCCACGCCCGGCAGGGTGCTGCGCAGGAGCGGCGCGGGATTGGTGGCGTAAGAGGGGTTTACGAGCACGGCGGCACGTTTGCGGTTAATCGAATCGGCAGCTTAACCCGCTATAATTTAGGCAAAATTTAACCGCAGCCGTGAGATTCTTAACCGCAAGTACACACCCGGGATTCCATAATCGGTGGTATAATTCATTCGCATTGAACGTCGTGCGTCTGTTCTCCAGAACGGGGAAGTTGGTGTCCGGATCAGATCGCGCCGGGGCTGTTCTGCGGACGATCGCATCGAGCGCCCTGTCTTCCCAAATTGCCGTGACTGACGGGGCCGCCCGGGGAGCTGGGCCGGTGTTCGGCGCCGCGCCATGATATCGCCCATCACTTATTTCAACGCGACGCAGATCGCGTCGCTGACGACGACGAATATTCAAAACCTGTCGTCGACGCTGCTGCGCGCGCTGAGCTCGTCGCAGGTCGGCTCGCTGACCGCGACCGAGATCGCCGCGCTGAGCACGACGCAAATCGGGCAGCTGACGACCACGGAGGTGCGCGGGCTCACCGCGAGCCAGATCGGCTCGATCGACGTCACGCAGTTCGTGTTCAACGCGGCTCAGCTCTCCGTCCTCAACGGAACACAGCTGGCTGCGATCACGACAACCGATATTGCCGCTCTCACCACCACACAAGCGGCGGGGCTTTCGTCGACACAGCTCAAATCTTTGACCACGACCGAAATCGGCGCCGTCTCGACGACCGATATCGGCGCCCTGAGCACCACTCAGCTGCGCGGCCTCACGACGACCCAGCTGGCCACCTTGTCGACGACGCAGCTGAGCGCGTTGTCGGCGACGCAACTTGCCGGCCTCAACACGCTGCAGCTCGGAGCGCTCGATCCGGATTACGTCTCGCTGCTGTCAACGACGCTGATCGGCGCGTTGTCGTCGACCCAGATCAGCGCGCTGACGACGTCGCAGATCGCCACCCTGTCGACGACGGACGTCGCAGCCTTTTCGACAACGCAGTTGCGCGGCCTTACGGCGACCCAGATCAAAGTCCTGGCCACAACCCAGATCGACGCGTTGTCGTCGACGCAGCTCAGCGGCCTCGTGGGTACGCAGATTCTGGCCTTCACGACGACCAGCGTTGCCGAACTCACGACAACGCAGTTTGGCGGTCTGGCGTCGACACAGGTCGCCGCCTTTTCAGTCACACAGCTCACGGCAGTCACCGCCACGGATCTCGGTGCGCTCTCGGCGACACAGCTCAAGGGCTTGAGCACGCCGCAGCTGCGGGCGTTCAACACGACGCAGATCGATGGCCTTTCGGCCACGCAAATCGGCTCCTTGAGCCCCGCTCAGGTCGGCGCCCTGACGACGACGGAGTTTGCCAACCT
>Ga0335070_10009456_pt1 | contig 11421 bp, 12 predicted proteins | sample Lox_Sample_13_FD_206722 | JGI IMG/M metagenome (GOLD analysis project Ga0335070, IMG submission 206722) | Soil microbial communities from Loxahatchee National Wildlife Refuge, Florida, United States - Lox_Sample_1.3 | ecosystem: Environmental > Terrestrial > Soil > Wetlands | place: USA... | reverse complement strand
CCGCCGACGCTGACGCGCTGGCGAAGCTGCTCGGACACGCGCCGCGGCGTTATGAAGACTTCGCTCAGGAAACCGCCGCAGCCTGGACAAAAAACTAGCGGACACTTCACTGGGAGTTTCAAAAATAGCCTGCAACAAAAGGAGAATCATGCACACCACTATTCCGCTCATAGCGGCAGCTCTCGTCGCAGTAGGGATCATTGTGATCGGACGGTTCTACATTTTGGCTCCGCAGCGGGTTTCGGGGTCGTTCGGCCTCAGGCCCCCTTAGCCTGATACCGACCACCGCGCATGGCTGCGCCTCAAGGGGATTCGCGACGTAGCATCCGGCTTTGCCGTACTCGCCCTGATGCTGATCAGCGACAGCCACTCGGTTGGAATAGTTCTGCTCGTGTTTGCCATCATCCCGTTTGGGGACATGTCGAACATCCTGAGTTCAGGTGGATCGAAGGCGACGGCGTTCTCTGTTCACGGCGTGACCTGCGCGGTTATGCTCCTGGCAGGCCTCCTGCTGATCCATGTGATTTGAGGAACTACAATGCGAACTTTTGAACTTCGCGTTTACACACTACGTAGCAGAGAAGCACTCGATTATTACGTCAACAAGATTTACCCCCGCCACCTAGGGAGTTTTCCGCTCTTCGGAATTGAGGCCCAAGCTTCTGGACTGCCAAGGAGGACATAGCGCCTCGGCTCTTCGTGCTCGCCTCCTTTGCCCAGGGCGAAGAACCCAGCGAGGTCGTTCGGCGGTACATGCAAAGCGCAGAATTTGCGGAGGACATCAGGGGCTTCGATGCATCAGACATCATTGGCGTCGAATCGACAATTCTCATGCCTTCCGCAAGCTCCCCGCTGAAATGATTTGGTCAGAGCGGAGGGAGTGGCGCAACAGCTATGAGAAAGGCGGCCGAACAATGAACCATTGGATGTGGATAGTATCTCTCGTGGGCATTTTAAGCACGGCGGTGGTCTGGGGTACGGATATTTTCTTTCTAACGATCGGCCGCTCCGCGCTTAGGCGGGCTTCCATTTCCGCTGTAACCGAAGTGATGGGCTTCCTTCACATGTTCGCCGACGCCCGGATGCCAATCTGGGGCATCTTGGCGATCATTTCCAACTGCTTGCTGGTCGTGTTTAGGGGGAATGGGGCGCGGGGGTACTATCTAGCTTCGCTCGTGATGCTGATTGTTTTCGTCCTCGTCTATAACCTCGTGTCAAAGCCGATCAATCGGCTTCAAACCGAAGCGGCAAAGAATGGACGAAGCCTCGACAATGGGCGAGAACTACAGGCCAGGTGGGACAGATCTTTATTCATGCGTGTCCCGCTGCTCATGGTTTCCCTGCTCGCCCAATGCATTGTCCTGCTAGTTCCGCAGACGTAAATCTGAACAAAGGAGCGCGTGTATGTCCAATACACCAATAGAATATCCGCCGGTGCCCCCGGACGATTTAAGTCGTCCCCTCACTTTTTCGAATCCCGACACCGATCCAGCGCTTCCGCACATCGGACTCGCGGGGAATACCTACACCATCACTGTCTCCGGTAAGGACACCAACGGCCGATTCTGTGTGGTTGACATGCATGTCCCTCCTGGCGGGGGACCTGCTCCGCACCGCCACGATTGCGAGGAGACGTTTATTGTGCTCGAAGGCGAGGTGAAAGCTACGTTCCGAGGCAAGAAATATGTAGTTCGCGCGGGGCAGGCGATCAACATCCCGGCGAACGCACCTCACCGATTTCAGAACAATTCGAACGCGCCGGTAAGGATGCTCTGCATCTGCTCGCCAGCCGGCCAGGAAGAGTTATTTGAAGAAGTAGGAATTCCGGTTGCGACACGTACCACGGCCCCGCCCAAGCTCGACAGCGCGCAACAGCAACAATTCATCGAGAAGGCGCGATCGCTCGCACCCAAGTAACGGACAGAAATTCTCGATAGAGCTTAGTCAATCGGCGAAATCGTCTTCTGCTCAACATCGAGGCCATTATCTGAATCAGTACTTTTACAGCCAAGTAATACCGTTCAGTACTTTTGAGATTTACAGCGAGAGAAACCTATCAAAACATTGGGACTTTTGGTAGGGGCGGTGGGGATCGAACCCACGACCTTCGGCTTAAAAGGCCGCTGCTCTACCACTGAGCTACGCCCCTATGGCGCAATCTTTTATTCTACAGGAAAACAGCAAAACTCGCCCACGCCGGCTCGGGATCTACGGACACTCGCTCCCGTCAACTCAATTTGTCCGGTACATTACTTCAGTCTCTGGACGGGCGTTTGCGTTTCCATTCGTGCTCGCGCCTGAGCAAGGATTGATGCTTCTTGATCTGTAGTTCGATCTCACTAAACGCTTTCTTGCAGCCGGCCAGCACATTCTTGCCGTTCCCGGTGGCACGCAACGTTCCCGTTGGAAGGGACAAGGTAAGCGCCAGGGACTGTTCATCGGTCCTCGGATTCTTCGAGAAAACTCCCTTGAGCTGTATCAGATCCGGTTCGTAGCTTCTCAAGAGTTTTCCCAATTTATCGAGGCGACGCATCACTTCGTTTGCCACAACTGGTTGCGATTCGACATGCTTGTAGCTGATCGAAACGTTCATGGTTGCACCTGTAGGCTCGAATCGATTTCAGGTAGGAGAGCGACGCAGTCAGTATTCTGCACCGCATGGCAGCCTCAGACTAGCACCCCGACCTCCGCGGCGCAATCCCGTCAAGTATTGACAGTCCTTAAGTGCCTCCATAGTCTAGCTTTGGGGCGTAAGCCACGTCACATACTTCATGGCCGGGATGAGAAAGACGATCGACAAATCTCAGGGAATCGTTCGAGTCGGACCTGCGGGATGGTCGTATTCGGATTGGAATGGTTATGTTTACCCTTCGCGCCGCCCGAAGGGTTTCCACGAAGCCGCCTATCTCGCCGAGTTTTTCGACACCATCGAGATCAACACTTCCTTCTATCGACCGTTGCGCCCGGACCATGCAGCAATTTGGGTAGAGCGGGTGTCTCGCAATCCCCGATTCCTGTTCACTGCGAAGCTCTGGCAGAGATTCACTCACGATCCAGCTGCGACAAAAGAAGATGAGCAGTCGGTGCGCGATGGCTTCGACGTCCTGCGCAAAGCAAACAGACTTGGTTCAGTTCTTCTGCAATTCCCTTTCTCGTTTCACTCCACTGATGAAAACAAAAAATACTTGCGCCAAGTCCTGGCTCGGTTCTCGGACTACCCGCTTTCTGTCGAGTTGCGGCACGGTTCGTGGCAAACGCAAACCACGCTGGACTTATTGCGCAAATATCGTGCGGCCTTCTGCAATATTGATCAGCCCATCATTGGCCGTTCGCTGCAGCCCTCGGCCGAAGCTACTTCTTCGGTCGGGTATGTGCGCCTTCACGGTCGACGGTATGACAGCTGGTTCGACGACGACCCAACCACGCCATCCCACGAGCGGTACAACTATTTATATTCAGTAGAGGAGCTCGCCCCCTGGGTAGACCGCATTCGCTCGATCGATGAACGCACCGAGGAGACTTACGTCATCACGAACAACCACTATCTGGGGAAAGCGGTCGTGAACGCTCTCCAACTCATCAGCATCCTCAAAGGAACGCCAGTACGGGTACCCGAACCACTTCGCCAGCACTACCCGGAATTGGAAAAGATCGCGAACGAAATGCCAGCCGAACCCATTCTGTTTCCGATGGGTCTACCTACTGAAAAGAAGTGAGCGTCTTATTTCTTGAACAGGTTCTCGAAAGCCTGGCGGGCGTCGAGCGGCCTTGAGGGCGCGGGAGCTTCAGCTGGGACTTGTGTCGGCTGCATGTACGAGGTGGGCGCCGTGTCCTTCTCAACCGTGGTGCGGAATTCATAAAACGTGCACTCGTTCTTTGCGTCCTTAGGAGAGATTCTCGCCGGAATGGGCTGGGTGCACTCAAACTGGGCTCCAGTATCGAAAAAACGGCACTGCTTGCAGCAATGGAGCTCGAAGTTGCACTTGGGGCACTTTCCGTTCGGATCGAATCCCGCCACCAGCACTGCGCCGCAGTTGGAACAACGCGCACGGGTCACCGTGCCAACCATACGCGGCGTACGCGGGCCAAGGTGATCGGTCGCGCCTCTCGGGCCGCCCTGTGGTGGCTTCCGCTCTTTTTTCTCGTGTCTTTCCTGCTTCTCCGCGTCGCGATAGCCGCGGTGGCCATACTTACGATCCACAAACGCCTCCGTCCGTCAGCCGCTAACGGACTGTAACTGCAAACTCCTACACGACTGAGCTAAATTCTGTCTTTTCCCGAGATATCCAATCGGATAGCTGCTTCGCCTAGCACACCAGACTTCCCCGAATGAAGTGATGCCGGAATGCTAAGATGCGAGAGCGGAAGATGGGACATCTATGTTTGTAATCCTCTGGGAGTTCGAAGTCAAGCCGGGATGTGAAGCGCTGTTTGAAAGAGTCTATGGTCCATCGGGAGAGTGGACCCAGCTCTTCGAACGGAACCCGCATTACCGCGGCACCAAGCTCCTTCGCGATGTTTCGCATCCTCTTCATTTCTACACCATCGACTATTGGGACTTCGAATCTGCCTACGCCACGTTTCTTTGTGACCATCACGCTGCTTATGCAGAGTTGGACCGCTCGATGCAAATTCTGACCGTCCACGAAAGCCACATCTTCTCCGGTGATTCGGCTAACCGAACCACTTAACAAGATTCTCAACGGGAAGGTCCGGTTGCAAAAAAGAATGTGGTGTTCCGGCATCTCTCAGCAGCGCCTCAGCCGCCAAATAACCGCTTCGTACGGCGCCTTCCATCGTCGCCGGCCAACCCGTGGCGGTCCAGTCGCCAGCCAGGTAAAGGCCTTTCACGGCGGTATGTTGACTTGGACGCAGTTTATCGACTCCAGGTTCCGGGGAAAATGTAGCTGAGGCTTCTTTAATTACCGTCGATTTCACGAGCTTCGCTTCCCGCGACTGAGGCAGGGCTTGGCGAACTTCCGCGAGGCATAGATCAACGATCTCTTGCCGGGGCTTCTTCAACAGATCGTATGAGGCGCTGATGACCAACTGGAGGTACTGCCCGTTCTCAGCGCGCCTTCCGTTTGCTTCCCGGTACAGCTTTGTTTTGTTGAAAATCCATTGCGTTGTCGTGTCGAGAAGCGTAACGAATGGTTCGCTCATGATTTCGCGATCAAACCAGAAATGGACACCGGTAATCGGCGATACCTTGATCTGTTCGATTTGTGCCAAACGCGGCTCTCGCTCTTTAATTGCAGGCGGCAATAGTTCGGCGAGCGCCTGGTGCGGAATGGCAATGACGTACGCGTCAGCGGTCTCGAGACATTGATTGTCGAACTCGACGGCCGTTAACGTCGTGCCGTCATGACGAATGGCACGCATTGGCATGCGCAAATTCACTTCCCCGCCCCGGTGTTCAATCGCCGATTTGCAGCCACCATACAGCTGTGCGAGCGGCACGCTTGGCACCCCCATCCGGTAGCCCGCACGATTGCAAAGGAAAGCCTTCCAAAACACATCAACGCCAAAGCGCGCGTCTGTGCGGTCCAGTTCCTCGTCCAAAGCGCTGACGAGGACTACGCGCCAGAACCGCTCAATAGCACCGGCTGTTTGATTTCGCCGTCGCAGCCATTCCAGCATTGAGAGTCCGCCGGACACGTCGAGATCCGGCGTGTGCCCCTGGCCACGGAGAATGTCGAGCAGTGCTCGACCGATAGAAGCTTTGTCCGCAGTGGCGAGCGGCGCGAACGTCAAGAAGGACCCCGTCATGTGCAGTGGGGCAGGAAGAATACCCGCCCGCATGACTCCAGTCCTGCCTTGCGGGTCTTGAAACAGGAGCCGATCAAAAAATCTGATCTTGTTTTCGGAGCCAACGCGACGGTAGAAATCTTCCAGGTTTGTGCAGCAACCCAGCGTGACGTGCTGGCAATTGTCGACGTGTTCCCCATCGGGCAAGACATACGATGTGGCGCGGCCACCCAGGTACGGCCGTTGCTCAAACAGACGAACGTGCCAGCCGGCTTCAGCCAGCGCGACGCCCGCTGACAGCCCCGCGAGCCCGCCGCCGATCACGATTACGTTTGGCAAGAATGTTCTCTCTCGTATGGCGCCCGAATCGCGCCTTCGCTACTAGCTTGAGCTTCTCCGCTTTCGTCAGCCGGACACGGCCGTTGAAGACGGCAAAATCGGTAGACTCGATCCGCGCCAACAGCGAACTGTAGGTATGGACGAGCAGCCACAAAGTCGCTTGGCTATCTTCCGCGACGAGTCCGAAAAGATCGGCGCCTTCCTCGTAGAGCTTCCAGGCCCGGTCCGCCTCGAACCGCAGCAATTCGCACACACCAAGGGAGGTCTCGCCGCGCGTCAGATCATCTTTAGAGATACCAAAATGAGCGAGATCCTCTTCCGGCAGGTAGACCCGGCCAAGTGAAACATCTTCCTTCACATCGCGGATCATGTTGGTTAGCTGAAACGCTAGGCCAAGTTTCTCCGCCAGTTCCAGGGCTCGAGGATCGCGAAATCCAAAAATATGAGTGCAGGTCAACCCTACCGTTCCCGCGACGCGATAACAATATTCCCGCAGCCGCTCGAAGGATGGATACGTTTGAATCGTCAAGTCCATTTCCGCGCCAGAAATCAGATCGTGCAGATAGCGGGGTGGCATCTTATAGCGCTCGATCGTGTCGACCAGCGCGGGTAGTACTTCCGCCGCGCCTGGTAAAGCCGCAAACGGCGACGCGACTGCGGCCGAACCGTCGATGGCCTGACCTTGGCCATTGACTGACAAATCCAGCGCAGCGCGCCATCGAGCCAGCCCACGCTGTTTGGCGGCCAGATCGGCGCCTTCATCGGACACGTCGTCGATCAGGCGCATGAACGCGTACAGCGCTACGATTCCATCGCGCTTCGGCTTCGGTAAAAGGAAAAATGCCGGATAGAAACTGCTATGGGCTTCGCGAGCAATTCGGTGGCACTGTTCATACGACTCTGGAACATCGAGCAGTTCCGGTCGCTTATTCTCCGCGGCGTTCGTAGAGCGCTGTGCCTGAGTGATGGGCGTCGGTCCCGACTTCAGCACGTGCGCGACAATCGCTCGCCCCAGCAGGCGTACCTGCTTCCCCTTGCTCACTTCTGGGCGGTGATTCAACGTGTCGTAGCCGATGTTTTCGATTGCATCGAGTACGGCCAGGCCACCCCGGCTAAACATTTCCAGGTCGACTCGTAGTTTACCCTCCACCATTTCAGAGAGCGGCATCCCTTCGTTGAACAGCTCCCGCGTGTACTCGACCAACTCCTTCATCAGCGCAACATAGCGTTCACTGAAACGTTTCTCGACGATGTCGCTCTCGCTCACACCGTGAGCCGCCGCGCGGTCGAGGGGAATGTAGATTCGCTCCTTCTCGAGATCACGCGAAACGTCCTGCCAGAAATTCGCCAATTGCAGCGCTGTGCAGGTCGCATCCGAGAGCCGTTGCCGCTCGTCGTCGCGATAACCACACAAGTACAAGACGAGCCGGCCGACAGGATTCGCCGAGTACACACAATAGTTCAGAACCGCATCCCACGTCCCGTACCGCTTGGTGACCTGGTCTTGTCGGAAGGCTTTCAACAGATCAGCGAACGGCTGTTTTGGAACGTCTTTGGCAACAACCGTTTCATGCAAAGCGACAAAAACCGGATGCTGAGGTTTGTCTTCATAACAAGCGGCCAGTTCTCGCTCCCACCAGTCGAGCAATTCCAGCGCCCGTGCTTTGTCCGGAATCTCGTCGCCCAGATCATCTGCCCAGCGGCAATAGGCGTAAACATTATAAAAGTGCTGATGCAATTCCTTCGGCAAGAGCCAGGAGACAACGTTGAAGTTCTCGTAGTGATGGGTGGCTAGCCATTTCGTGTACTGTTGGGCGGCGAAGGAGTTGCACCCGTTTGCCGGAAGCCTCTCCATTAATGGAAGTTCGCCTGGGCGTAACATCAGATAGAACGGTCCTCTTCGATTGAACTTGTCAGTACAAGTATTTAATTTGACCAGCCGCTGGACACTGGTTATGGGCTGCCACCTACGGCCGAACGGCCAGCTTGATTTCCCCACTGCGAGATTTCATGCGGGCAAACGCCTGCGGCAGCGCTTCCAAACGAATCTCTTCCGTAACAAACTCTTCGGCCGAAACATCTCGCCGGCGGACAGCTTCGAGCGCCTCGCGTATGAACCGAGGGGTGTGGTGGAAAGGCGAAATCATCCGAATCTCGGAATAATGGATCATCGCAGGCTCGATTTCGACGCGGGTGCCCGTCGGCAACCCGCTGAAGAAATTCACTACGCCGCCACGACGAACCATTTTCAGAGCTTGCTCCCAGGTGGCCGGGTTCCCCGCTGCTTCAACGACGGAATCCGGGCCGCGCTTGTCTTCCGTCAATTCCCGCACAGCTGCGACAGGATCCGCGACTTCGGTGACATTGATGGTGAACGACGCTCCCAACTTCCGCGCGATCGCCAGCGGACCTTCGCGCCGAGCTAAGGCGATCACGCGCACTCCGCGGCGCGATAGCATCCGGACGTACTTCAATCCAATCGGGCCACAGCCGATCACTGCGGCTGTATCATCCGTGCGCACTTCCATTTCATGAATTCCCCGCAGGACGCAGGCCAGGGGCTCAACCAATGCCGCGCTGTGGTCATCAACCGAGTGCGGGACTTCCAGCATGTTTTCTCGGACAATACGGCCAGGAATGCGCATGTATTCGGCGTACGCGCCGTTATTGAAGAGCAGGTCTTCGCAAAGATTCTCCTGGCCCCGGCGGCACTGATAACATCGGAAGCAAGGAGCGGAATTCGCGGCGATCACACGGGTACCAAGACGCCACCTCGGATCCACACGCTTGCCCATGGCCACGATTTCGCCGACCACCTCGTGGCCAAAGACAGCCGGAGGCTGAATCATCATCGCGTGGTAGCCACGCTTCCAGACCTTCAGATCCGTGCCATCGGTAAGGGCCAGACGTACCCGCAACAGGACCTCATCTAGGCCTAGCGCAGGCACGTCGATCTGCTCAATTCGCAGATCTTCACTACCGTACAGGACCGCTGCTGTCATCTTCGAAGGCACAAGAATCTTCTCTGGGACCAGAGCCTCTTCCAGTCCGATCTCGGTCTTTTTTGTAGATGCAGTTCTCATTCGTGCGTTATCAATATCTTCAGAGAATCTTCCGTGGGTCGGGCCGCCAGTTCCAATCCTTCCTGAATTTTAGCCAATGGAAATCGGTGAGTGACGATATCCATCACCGGGAGTTTCTTCCCCAGCACCAACGCAGCCGCACTTTCTTGGATGTCCACGGCTGCGCTGTAGCTGCCCAGAATCTCCTTCTCGTCGATCCCCACGGCCGCAGCAGGAAACTCGATCTTTGTTACCGGATCGTTTGCAGCGAACAACAATACTCTGCCCCCGGGCCTCGCCGCAGACAAAGCGTCGACCACCACTGAGGGGTGCGCCACGGCGACCAATACCGCGTCGGCACCGCGACCCTCCGTCCGAGCCCGTATCTCCCCCATAAGCTTACCACTTATAGGGTCAAATGACTCTATGGCGCCAAGTTCCAGACTCTTGGCCCTCCGGGTGGCCATCGGGTCACTAGTGTAGATGCGCGCACCGATGGTATTGGTCACCATGAGAAGCTGAAGACCGATAGGCCCACAACCGATGATCAACACGGTTTCACCGGCCTGAATACGCGCTTTTTGCACTGCCTTAACAATCGTATTGATGGGCTCAATGAAGGTTGCCTGCTCAAAACTCACGTCGTCAGGCAGGGCGATAATCCCGTGCTCCGCCACCCAGGGCATCGCCTTCACGTACTCGCCAAAGCCGCCCCCGTTCGGCGTGAAGCCGCCCGTAAGTCCCGTCGTCTTGTATTGCTTGCACTGCGAGAACAGGCGGTTCCGGCAATAGAAGCACGTTCCGCAAGGAATATGGTGAAAACTCATGACCCGATCGCCGAGTTTCCACTTGGTGACGCCACGCCCAACGGCCACGACTGTGCCCCCGAGCTCATGGCCGAGAATCTGCGGCGGCTCAACGTAGCGTTGGAAGATCTTCTTAATGTCGGTGCCGCAAATACCACAAGCCGCGACCCGGATCAGCACTTCGCCGTCGCCCACATCCGGGACGGGCACCTCTTCGACACGCACCACTCCCTTATCGCGGTACACCCCGGCGCGCATCGTTTTGGGAATTACTCCCATCGTCCTCAGTTCGTCCGTTTCCATTCCTGGGCCTTTCATCGTCCTGCCGCCTCTCGAGAGACTGGCACCAACGTTGGTGCTGCAAGTACTTGGATATATCGATCCAAGAAGGCCACCAGCACCTCGGCGGCTCTGCGACTTTGCTTCCCGAAGCGGATCAGGGCTGGCAGAGCCAATGGATTCTTAGCGAGTTCCACGAGAACCCGCGGAATGCTGATCTGTCGATCGGCTGAGATCGTCAAGTTGAAATTGATGGGAAGATCTTCCGTAGCCGCATCACTAATCGCTCGAACGACAATTCCTCTTGCGCCCCAGGCAATCGCTTCTTTCACAATCTCGAAACTCTCCATGTCTACGGATTGCGCCCGCGAAGCGCATTGCCTCTTCAGTTCGGCTTTCACTAGAACCTGGTCGGTCGTGAGAAGGCAGTCCGAGCAGATTGCCCCCAACTTTATCGCTTGTTCGTGCAAACCCGCATCTACTCTCGTCTCCTCAGATCGTGTGTCGGCATACCGACTCTCCGCCATAATCGACCGCGGCGCGATAATGTCACCGGGAACAAGTTTTTCTTCCAAAGCGCCGGCGAGCCCGCTGGAAATGCAAACGTCGAAATGGTGGTCCTGGTCCGCCATGGTCATCATCAGCCCCATGGCATGGATGGCGGCCTGCCCGCCCATGCCCGTCAAAAGAACTGTGATTTCTGAGTTCCCGATATTCGTTTTGCGCAGCGGCAGTCCGTCGTAATCGATCGAGCGAAAGTCCCGCAGTTTGCGCCACGGCGCAAATTCCGCATCCACGGCAAATGTCACCAGAATCCTCATCGCTCCGCTCGAAACCCTCACGCCGCCAGATTCATCTTCTTTACGCGCCGGGGGGAGACATAACCATTAGACTGGTACCAGCGCACCGCCCGTTCCAGCGCAGCCCTCACCGAACCTGGCTGGAAACCCAGTTCCCTTTGAGCTCTCGAGCAATCAACAAACATTTTGTGTTGCGCAATCTTCACACCTTCGACTGGAATCTGTGGCTCCTTGCCAACTAAGCGGGAGAAGGCACTTTCCACGTAAGCCACGCTGAGCGCAAAACCGTGGGGGATTTTCAGTCCCGGCGCGGGTAGACCGGTGATCTCCGCCAGTGTATCGAGAAGTTGTTTCAGCGTGAGGTTCTCCGCCCCAAGGAGATACCGT
>Ga0335070_10009454_pt1 | contig 11424 bp, 11 predicted proteins | sample Lox_Sample_13_FD_206722 | JGI IMG/M metagenome (GOLD analysis project Ga0335070, IMG submission 206722) | Soil microbial communities from Loxahatchee National Wildlife Refuge, Florida, United States - Lox_Sample_1.3 | ecosystem: Environmental > Terrestrial > Soil > Wetlands | place: USA... | reverse complement strand
TCCCTTCCGTGGAACTGGTGCCGGGTGACGTGGTCAGGGTCCGTATCGGAGATATTGTGCCGGCCGACGCCCGCCTTCTCTCCTCCGAACCGCTGGAGATCGACCAGTCAGCCCTGACGGGGGAATCTCTACCGGTCACCCGTACAGCCGGCGAGGCGGTCTATTCCGGCTCTATTGTCAAAAGGGGTGAAAGCGATGCCGTTGTCACTTCCACCGGCCGGGAGACCTATTTCGGCAGGACGGCCAGACTCGTGGAGGAGGCGCACACTGTAAGTCATTTCCAGCGGGCGGTACTCAAAATCGGCGACTACCTGATCGTCATTGCGCTGGCACTCGTGTCGCTGATACTGGCAGTCGCCCTGTTTCGCGGGGACAACATGATCACCTCGCTGCAGTTCGCCCTGGTCCTCACCGTGGCGGCCATACCGATGGCCATGCCCACGGTTCTTTCGGTGACCATGGCGGTAGGGTCACGGGATCTCGCCCGCCGCCAGGCAATCGTCAGCAAGTTGTCCGCCATCGAGGAAATGGCCGGGATGGATGTGCTCTGTTCGGACAAGACCGGCACCCTTACCCAGAACCGCCTTACCATTGGGGAACCATTCACCGTAAAAGGGTATGTCGCGGAAGATGTTCTGCGGTGTGCCGCTCTTGCTTCCAGGGCCGAGGACAGAGACCCGATCGACCTTGCCGTCCTGGAAGGGTTGAAGAGCTGGTATGCGGCTGCCCCTCATTCGCCGGCGGGAGTCCATTGGCCGGTAAGCCGGGTATCGCAAAAATGGGACTTTTCCCGTTGAAAAGTCCCATTACTATTACCGAATCGGCTTTAACCTTCCTGATTAGGTCTAATCTTCCGCTGCTGCGAAAACAGAGCAAATACCATCCCCCTCACCCGGCGCTACGCGCCACCCTCTTCCTTATTGAGAGGGCAGCATACTGTAAATCCCTTCTCCATGAGGGAGAAGGTGCCCCGAAGGGGTGGATGAGGGGGATAGCTAAAGATTGGACCCAATCAGCTTAACTTATCAGGAACTCCACTTGCTAACGCCCGTGTCCGCCCCAGTGGCCGCCACCAGCAAAGCTATGACCACCATGGGAACCGCCACCATGGAAACCGTGCCCGTCGTGGAAACCATGGCCATCGTGAAAACCGTGCCGGCTATGGAAACCGTGCCCGCCGTGGAAATTTGAAACGAAGACGTTTACGTCCGGTCCCCAGTAACCGTACGGATACGGTCCGTAGTCCGGATAATAATACCCGTCATCATAATATGCCGGATAGGCCACGCAGCCTGCCAGCATAAGGGCGACAATTATTAGAAGCAGCTTTTTCATAGGGCACCTCCTCAGAGCCCTTTTGCTTTTCTTTGTATCTTTTCAATAAAATAGACGCTTCAGGCCATAAGCGGGTTACAAGTTGCAGCGGGAATTTAGGGGGACATCAGGGGGGTGAAATTTATCAACGGTTCACGACCGTAAAAAACTGAACCGGCTGAAATTGCCAGCCGGATATCGACACGGAAGCAGGGAAACCTTCCCGAAGGCGGAAAATGAAAATTTTGCACTCGGCTAATTGACATGGATTAATTATACTGATATCTTCCCTCAGGTTTGTCAAACAAACGAGAGGTTTAAACGATGAGTGCAACCTATCTGCTGATTTCGGCTCTCTGTGCCCTTGCCCTGGCGTACCGTTACTACTCGGCCTTTATCGGCGCCAGGGTGCTGATGCTCGACGACCGGAACATTACTCCGGCCGTTTCCTTCAATGACGGGAAGGATTATGTCCCGACCAACAGGTGGGTCGTTTTCGGGCATCACTTTGCCGCCATCGCGGGAGCGGGGCCGCTGATCGGCCCCACGCTGGCCGCCCAGTACGGCTGGGGCCCCGGATTCATCTGGATTCTGCTGGGATCGGTTTTTGCCGGCTGCGTCCACGACATGATCCTTCTGTTCGGGTCGGTCCGCCACCAGGGTCAATCCCTGTCGGCAATCGCGAAAAAGGACGTAAGCAGGCTTACCGGGGCGACAACCGCGCTGGTTACCCTGTTCATCATCCTGGTGGCGCTCGCCGGTCTCGCAGTGGCGGTTACGAATGCCCTCTACAATAACCCATGGGGAGTGTTCACCATCGGCATGACGATTCCCATTGCCATGATTGTCGGCGTATATATGTTCAGGATCAGGCCGGGCGCGGTCCTGTCCGGGACCATATTCGGCGTTATAGCGGTGCTTGCGGCCGTTTATTTCGGCGCACCGGTCGCGGAATCGTCCATTGCCGGATTGTTCACCTTCAGCAAACAGAGCCTTTCGATCATGCTGCCGGTCTACGGTTTCTGCGCGGCTGCCCTGCCTGTATGGCTGCTGCTCGCGCCCCGGGATTACCTCAGTACCTACATGAAGATCGCAGTTATCGGAGGACTGGCGCTCGGGCTCTTCTTCGTCAACCCCTCGGTGAAGATGCCCTTTGTGACCCAATTCGCCGCAGGCGGAGGTCCGATCATCCCCGGGCCGGTTTGGCCGTACGTATGCATAACCATCGCGTGCGGCGCTATTTCCGGGTTCCATGCCCTGATCGGCTCCGGTACGACTCCGAAAATGCTGGAAAAGGAAACCGAAATACGGATGGTGGGTTTCGGTGCAATGCTGACCGAAGCCTTCGTGGGTCTGATGGCTCTCCTGGCGGCCGTCACCCTGGTCCCCAATGACTACTTTGCCATCAACACTTCGTCCGCGGCCTTTGCCAAGCTCAATTTGCCGGTGAAGGACCTGCCGGAGCTGTGCAGGCTCGTCGGACTCGATGTTTCACACCGTCCCGGCGGGGCAATATCACTGGCCGTCGGCATGGCGCACATCTTCTCTCACATCGGCCAGGGACTGCAGCATACGATGAAATACTGGTTCCAGTTCATCATCATGTTCGAGGCGCTGTTCATTCTGACGACAATTGATGCGGGAACCCGTGTGGCGCGCTACATTTTGCAGGATATCCTGGGGAACCTTTACAAGCCTCTTAAGCAGACGGACTGGATACCGGGCGTCATACTGACCAGCGGCACCGTCTCCTTTGCGTGGGGGTACATACTCTACACAGGGGATATCTCGTCCATCTGGCCCATGTTCGGGGTTACCAACCAGACGCTGGCGTCGCTGGCCCTGGCCATCGGGACGACGATCATCCTCCGGATCGCGACAAAGAAGCTCTACGCCCTCGTCACGGCGGTGCCGTGCGCCTGCATGGTCCTGACGACGTTTGCGGCAGGGTTCATGAACATCAGGATCTACCTGACCAAGGGAATGATGCTCAACACTGTTCTCAGCATCGCAGTTATTGCCCTTGTAACTATTATCATCGTTGACAATGTCCGGGTCTGGATAACTCTCCTCCGGACGGATAAACCGCGTGGCATGAACGACGAACGTGGAACGATCTACTGCCCCGTCATTCCGGCTCATGCGCCCGATGATCTGCCGCTTGCGTGAAAAATGTTTCATGCAAACCTGAATCCGTGACGCCTGAACACCTTCGTCTTCGCGGAACGCCTCGATTCTTGCATTCCCGTGGGATGAGACTGTCAGGCGAGGTTCATCTGGTGTAACAGGCTTGAAACGACGTAAGCGGCGTTCAAACCCCGGCATTCCGCTTGCCTTGGCCTTCAGGCGTCACGGATTCAGGACAAACAAAAAAGCCCCTGAAAATCAGGGGCTTTTTTGTCGCATTCGCAAAATACTCAAATTTTTTTTACGTTGGCTGCCTGCAATCCCTTCGGGCCCTTGACCACATCGAACTCTACCGCGTCCCCTTCCTGCAGGGATTTGAATCCCTCACCGGTGATAGCGGAAAAATGACAAAAAATATCTTCACCATTTTCCTGTTCGATAAAACCAAACCCCTTAGCGTCGTTGAACCATTTTACTTTCCCTTTTGCCATTTCCATCTATCTCCCGAAATTTTGATTTTTCCCGGGTACAACCGCGGGTACTCTTTAACCGTAGCAACTTTACATCCGTTGTCAAGCAGTCAATCCCTTTAAATTCATCTGAATCCGCTTGCCTCGGCGTTCAGGCGTCAAGGATTCAGAATTCATGATATCAGGAAGAAAAAGGTGTCAGGCCGGGACGGGAGAGGCAAAAAGATTGTGCTTCGATGCGGTGATGTTAATGGAATGATAGATACCGCAGGAAGGGCAGAGAAGTACGGTCACTGCATTTTCCCGGAGTCCTTCCGTGTTCGTCCTGCACAGCATGGCAGTTTCGCACGAAGGGCAGGGGAACAGAGGTTCATGTACGTGGAGAGGGTGGTGCATGGCAAACATTGTCGGTCCTTTATGATCCGGGTCGCGTTTTCTTAGGTAAGTAGTTATTCTTATAAGCGAAAAAAACGATAGTTGTCAATATTGATTGTTTTCGAAAATGATGAAACAGCAGTGAAAGCGGCTATCCGGTCAATTTGAAAAAATCTGTAATTATCGGATTCCCGCCTGCGTGGGAATGACGAAAGAGAGTAACTCCAGCCTTATTGCAAAGGCATTGATCCGGATCCTTACCGGCATAAAAAAGGGGGGCAAAGGAGCCCCCCGATTTCGTCTGTTTGACTTTTCGAATGCGAGCCTACAACAGGCTGTAGGGCTGAGCCCGCTTGACCCATTCGCTTGCCGGATATTCCGCCTTCAGCTTCTTGTATGCCTCCTTGAGGGGTGCGGCGGTGTGGGTGGATTTGTAGCCGCTCACCCCGCGGAGGAATACGGCTTCAGGGGCGGCGCTGCTTCCGTGATAATCGGCCAGGATCGTTTCGAAGTGCCGTATCGCGGCGTCAAATTGCTCCGTGTCGAAGTCGATCTTACCCATGCCCAGCAGCAATGAGGGTATGAACTCCTCGGGCGGAAAAAAACCGACTGTCCGGTGGTGTTCCTTGCCGTAGTAGTCGAGGACGATGATGGTGGGAGTCCACTTTATCTTGAAATCGGCGGCCAGTGGACTGTCGGAAAGCACCTGAAGCGGCACCATCCGGTTTGTTACAAATTCAGCAACCTTTTCGTCGGGGTACGTGACCGCACCCATCTGTTTGCAGCCGATTCAGCCAGGGTTGAAGAAATCGAGCAGGATCGGCTTTTTCTCCGCCTGTCCCCGGGTCAGGGACTTGTCCATCTCGGATTCCCATTTGATGCCTTTACCCATGACGAACCTCCTCGTCGAAATTGAATTCCCTATAATAAAGGGTAAGCCAAGGCTTCGGTGAAGTCAAGGGATTCGCCGCCGCGCATTCGTCCTCAAGCCCCGGATTGACAAGCCAAAATCGTGTGGTTAAATACTTCAATAGTGAAATTCATATTAAATCAAAAGGAGGGTTTGTCATGAACAGATACCTGGGCGGGCTTGTCGGGTTGATCTTTGCTTTAGTCTTGACCGGTGCACCCGCATTCGCAACTGATGTAAAATTGCCTTCAAAGGTGACTGAGAAGGCGACGACGGCGGCAAAAGAAAAAATCGGGCTCGTTGATATCAACAGCGCATCCGAATCCGAATTGAAAGCCGTACCGGGCGTGGGAGACACATACGCAAAGAAGATAATCGCGGGCAGGCCGTACGCGAAGAAAGACCAGCTGAAATCAAAGAAGATTATCCCTGACAGTTTATATGAAAAAATCAAAGATAAAATCGTGGCTAAACAACCCAAAAAATAAGGACGCAGGCATGTATTGACAATGAAGCCGTTCAGAAATGACCGGCTTTTTTTGCGTCCGAAATGATCTTTCCCTTAGCGAGGAAGCTGATATGGAACAGGTTATCCGCGACGAAATCCGCGATTTCGTATTGGAAAGTCCCGACAACCGTTTCCCTGACGGGAAACAACGTTATTTCGACGAACCGCTGGTCGGTTTCGCCGCTGCCGATGATCCCCTATTCGACAAGTTCAGGAAGATAATCGGCGAGTTCCATATGACCCCGGCGGAGATCATGGAAAACACCTATGGGCCGGGTGTCGGAGAAGCAAAGACCGTGATCTGCTGGATACTGCCGATTACAGGGAAAACGCGGGAAAGCAACCGGAAGGCAGAGAAACTGCCTTCACGCGAGTGGGCCTTGACCCGCGCCCACGGTGAAGCCTTCAATACGCAGTTGCGCATCTTTCTGGTCGATCTTCTGAGGTTTGCGGGCGCCCAGGCCGTTGCCCCCCTGATTTCGGGAATGTGGCGCCCGGTGAGGGACCCGAGGGTGGGCATGGCCTCGACCTGGTCGGAACGACACGCCGCCTACGCGGCGGGCCTCGGCACATTCAGCCTGAACGACGGATTCATTACCGACAGGGGCATTGCCCATCGTTGCGGCAGCGTCATTACGGACGCGGAAATTCCGCCGACCGCCCGGAGCTGTGCCGATCCGTGGAGCAACTGCCTCTATTTCCGTAAGGGAGAGTGTGGCCACTGTATCCGGCGGTGTCCGGCGGGGGCTATTTCCCGGGAGGGCCACGACAAGGACAAATGCCAGGCGTATGTGTACGGGGAACTGCGCCGTTCGGCCGGAGAGCTTTACGGCGTTATGGAAACCGGATGCGGCCTCTGTCAGACGGGGGTTCCCTGCGAGTCCCGGGTACCTGCAGACGGGGAATAAACTGAATTCCCGGACCTGAACGCGAAGATTTGAATCGGCAGCTAGCGGTCGGCGGCCGACTGCTGCCTTTTCGACATTTCCCGGCCGAACCAGAGGATCAGGTCCAATAGCGCGTAGATAACGGCCCTGACGGTATAGGAAGTCGGGGGATACTTGGGGTCGGCATAGGGCGTGTGGGAGCCGTTGTCGCTGGTTATCTTGTAAACCAGTTCGGCGAAGCGGTCGATGATCCGGTATCGCTCCACCGTCCCGTTTTCCACCAGATGCTTGTAACAGCCGACCATGTTGATTTCGCCCGAAACGAGCCGGGCGGGCAGCAGTGCTTCGTCGCATTTGCTCAGCGCTATGTATATCCGCTCCTGGAAGCGGCGGATGCCGACCAGGGTGTTCCTGATGGTGGTGGGATCGGCGCTTTCAATGTCGCGCAGGCATCGAAGCAGTTCCTCTTCGGCGTCCTTCCCCAGGTACCTCGCCGTCACGGCGAAGACTTCCGGGTGGGAGACGGAAATCCTGACGATGTCCAGTTTCTCCGCCTCCTCGCGGAGCCAGGCAAGCATCTCCTCCTCGTCGCGGCCCTTGGAAAAGACCCTTAATGTCCCCTCGAACATTTCCTTCATGTTGCGGTACTGGTCCGGTTCTCCCGTGAGGGCGACCATGGGGAGGCTGGGCGCCTTCTCCCCGAAGTAGCGGACGGCCGCGGCGATAAAGCTGCTGTCCGGCACCTTCTGATGCCGTTCCTTGAGGCATTTGACATCCAGGACCAGCCCGCCCAGGGAACGGCCTCCGCGCCCTTCGTAAAGCTCTTTTCCTTCCTCAAGGCTTCCCGCGTGGATGAGCGCGATCTGAAAGCGCCGCGCGTCGCGGTTCAATGCTTCCACGTACGAAACGTCATCGTCGATAACCAGCATGGGTATTGTTGACCGGGACGCCTTTTCCATTCAGTGCCCTCCCCTGGGCAGGGTTATCCGGAAATGGACCGGATGCCCGTCCCTGATTATTTCGAAGTCGCCGCCATGGGCCGCGATGACCTTGCCGATCCATGCCCCGCCCAGACCCTCCCCCGGGCTGTCGACGCTCTTTATCCCGAATGCGAGAAACTCGCGTGCGGAAAGATTTGAAGGGAAGGGACGGCCGTTGTTGGTGTAGTCGATGACCAGGCTGTTCCTCGTTTCCCTGAGGGTGAACCGCAGCTCCCCGCCGGGGGCCGCGTCCGGAAAACCGTGCGCCCCGGCGTTGCGGATCAGATTGTTGACGGCCTCGATGAACGATTCGCGGTGCAGGCTGATCCAGCCCGCAGCTCCGGTTGCCGTAAGCCGGAACTTGTCCCCGTGGTGGGGGAAAACCTCTTTTTCCAGCAGCTCTTTTACGCCGGTCCTGACGAATTCCCCCCGGGGGATGTCCCGGGTGACCACACTCCGTGTATTGTCAATGATGTCGTTGATCCGCGATATGCCGGCCATGGCCTTTCCCAGCGCGTCCGAGACCGTTTCGACGGAGCCGTCAAGGCGGCGGGACAGCTCGGCGTCAAGGAGCCGCTCCCTTTCCAGAAAGTCGCGCAGGGCCGACAGCGGTGAGCGGATGACCTGCAGGTTGGGCTTCACATTGTGGGCCAGGTGGCGGATGACGCTGAATTCGGCAACCTGTTTCTCCTCCGCGATCTTGCGCCGGAAGCGCTGCCTGTACAGATCCGCGACCGCATCAATGGTTATGGCGATAATGATTCCCAGGACAATCGGCATCGCGCTGATGACGATCGCGTGCCGGTTGAAGAAGTACAGCGAAACCGGCATGAGCAGGATCAGAAACACGACATTGGCGAGGACCCTGGCGGCAAAGCCGCGGAAAGCCGTCCAGATGAGAATTGCGCAGACGACAACGGCGGAGTCGATGAATATCCCCGCCCACGTCAACGTATGGAAGTATTTATATTTAATCAGGCTGCCCGCGGCGCTGAGCAGCAGATAAATGAGGAAGTTCAGCAGCCGCTGCAGAAAACCCGTCTGTTCGACGAAATAGACAAAGAGGGCTATGGAGGCGCCCATGAACAGATTGGCGACGAAGCTCTCGTTTTTCCACAAGCCCCTAAACCGGTTGAAGATTCGTTCTTTGCATGGTCCTGTCCGCATATGGCGCTGATTCTAACCGGTTCCTCCATTGATTTCCAGCACTTTCGCCAGAGCGGATAATTTTTTACCCGCATTCAAATCATTGCATTTCCCTCGGGTAAGCCCCGGCCCTGCCGGAGGACTTCCAGAGTCCGGCAGGGCCGGGATGGTGGTTCAACTGAAAATCTTCCCCTTGCCGGTTTCGGCTTCGGCATGGGCCGCGCGGGCACGCTCCAGGGCTTCGAGCTCCCGGATCTTTTCGCCGAGCCACGAGTGCAGGTCACGCGCCGTCTGGAGGGAGAGGACCACGCCGGAAGAAACATAGCGCACCAGACTCGAATTCAGGTCTTCAGGGTCTACCGCCGCCTCGGGGCCGATGGTGCCGTTCGGGTTGATCTCGTGGGAGACGGCGTTCGGCAGCGGCGGGCGCTCGAGATAGAAGTTGACGACCAGCTCGCCGCGGGGCGAGACGCCGCCGTGGGCGCCGTTCACGTATTTCGGATTATAGTCGTAGGTGAAAATATACTTGAAAGTAATCTGGGGCTTGTCTTTGGACACAGTTGCCTCCTTGAAATGGAATTTGCGGAATTATCGCAGTTGCCTGTTACAGCGAAGTTTTGGGCATGCAAAGGATTTGTGGAGATTATTCGCTAATCCTTTCCCTCAAGCGGTGAAGCGTCATGCCCCCGATGGAAGTCCAGCCGGCGATATTGATCGAATTTGCCATAAAAACCGGATTGTTACAAGCTGATAAAAAATTTCAACATTGTAACAGATCAAAACATTAACACTGAATGTAATGTTCATGGAATGCTGTAATTTCACGGAGCATCATCGGCCCGCCGCCCAGGCATTTATTCAATGGTGCCGGCGCCATCCAGATGCCGCCGAGGCGCTTATGAGCCATCCACACGGATTGCAATGGGCGGGAATCATCTCTACAAGGCCTATTGGGAAATGAAAAGTTCCTGAAAAGTCTTTTTCTGAATATAGTCAACCGGCGTTCAACTTTGGCCTGAAGCGGGTCATGTACGCAGGCGATCATCCCGCAGCAGAAGTACATCGCATGGCGCCCGTTCAACTACAAAACGGGCTGTATGACCGACGGAAGCCGGGCCGATGCGGGGATGCCCCGTTTCTCCTTCGTTAGTCCAGATGGCAATGAGATCTGCCTGAACTTCAGCTGCGACCTCGACAATTATTTTTTCCGGGGTGCCCTCCCTGATGGCACCTTCCGCCTTCTGCCCGGTTTTTTGCGCGGCAGCCAGCGCCTCTTCGACGGCGGCCCTGCCCGCCGACTCTTCGGCGGCCCTGAGCTGCTCCTCATGGTGAGGCCGCCGGTGCAGCGGGCCGGCAAGGTACCCTTCCAGATCATGTCGAGGGCCCGTATCAATTACGTGCAGCATCAGGCATTCTATCCGGCTGCCCAGAATTTTTGCCAGGCGTTGAATTAATTCCGCCCCGCCTCTTTGGCCAATGGCGCAGACGACCTTCATAATCCGACCTCCTTCATAGCTTCAGCCAGATCAACAGGGATCCGGCCACGATCATAACCGGCACGACGGTGACTCCCAGCTTGAAATATTCAAGTGTTGAAATATCCAGTCCCTTTCGACGCAGGATCAGCAGCCAGAGCATTGTGGCCAGTGAGCCGACAGTCGTTAAATTCGGCCCCAGGTCGGCACCGAATATAGTGGCGTAAACCATACCGTGCTTAATGGAACCCGCAGGAATATTTCCGAGAACGGAAATCATCAGCAAAGCCATTGGGACATTGTTTATGAGGTTCGCGCCAAGTGCCGTCCCTAAGGCGGTAATGAGAACTGCCTGCAGCGGGCTGCCGTCGGCCAGCTGCAGTATCCCTCGGCCAAAGGCGGCTGTCAGCCCCAGATTCTCAACGGCGCGGACGACAATAAACATTCCGGTGATAAAGACAAACAGCGGCCAGGAAATTTCCCGCCCCAATCTGGCCGTATTCAGACAACGATAGCGGTACGCCCCGGCCAGCAGTAATCCGCCTCCGCCCAGCGCGACGATCGAAAGCGGGAACCGGGTGGCCGAGGCCGCCACATACGCGACGGCAATCAGGATCAACGTGGCCGCGGTGAAATGGAAGAGCCGGCGATCGGGTAATTTAACCTCGGGCAGGTCCGCCAGGTCAAATTGAATCCTCAGATCGCGCCGAAAGAGCCAGACAAAAAGGGCAATATTGAGGCCTATGCAGAAAAGGCCGGGCAGGAGCAGATAACGGAGGAATGTTGACAACCCGCCGCCAAAAGAGTTGAGCACAAGGATATTGATCGGATTGCTGACCGGCAATACGAAAGAGGCCGTATCGGCGATAAAGGTGCAGGCAAACATGAACGGCATTACGGGCAGACGCAGGCGCGTCACCAGCGCATATACCACGGGCGTCAGGATCAGCGCGGTCGCATCGTTGGACAGAAACGCCGTAATCGCCACGCCCACGAAAAAAACGGCCATATAAAGGCGCAACCCGCTTCCCCGCGCGCACCTGCACGCCTGGCGGGCGAGCATTTCAAAGATGCCCGCATGGTCCGCCAACGCGGAAATCGCCATCAGGCCCAGGAAGAAACCATAGACATTCCAGTCTTTGAGCAGCAGCGATATCGCTTCAGCGGGGCGGACGTACCCCCCCAGAAGCATCAGCGCCGCGCCTCCCGCCGCCGCGGCCTCCGAAATGCCG
>Ga0335070_10009453_pt1 | contig 11425 bp, 14 predicted proteins | sample Lox_Sample_13_FD_206722 | JGI IMG/M metagenome (GOLD analysis project Ga0335070, IMG submission 206722) | Soil microbial communities from Loxahatchee National Wildlife Refuge, Florida, United States - Lox_Sample_1.3 | ecosystem: Environmental > Terrestrial > Soil > Wetlands | place: USA... | reverse complement strand
CAGACGCTGCTGAAATGGCTGCGCACGCTGGCACGCGAGTTCGCGAACCCGCCGGGCATCGCCGCGCCCGCCGCTCCCGCCGCGGCGGAGCCTGCCGCGGCACCGGCGCACCGGGCCAGGCGCAGGGTCGGATGAATCAGCGTACGGTGCGTTCGTTCGTGCGCCGCAGCGGGCGGCAGACGCCGGCGCAGCAGCGCGCGCTGCTCGAGCTGTGGCCGCGCTACGGCGTGCCGAACGCGACCGGGCTGATCGAATTCAGCGTGTTGTTCGGCCGGATCGCACCCGTCACCCTCGAGATAGGCTTCGGCAACGGCGATCACCTCGCGGCCCGCGCGCAGGCCGAACCGGAGCGGAACTTCCTCGGCATCGAAGTGCACCGCCCCGGCATCGGCCACCTGCTGCGCAGCGCGGCAGCCGCGGATCTCGCCAACCTGCGCGTCATCGAACAGGACGCCGTCGAGGTGCTGGCTTCCCGCATCGCGCCGGATTCACTGGACGAAGCGCAGATCCTGTTCCCCGACCCCTGGCCGAAGAAGCGCCACCACAAGCGGCGGCTGATCCAGCCGGAGTTCGTCGCGCTGCTCGCGAACCGGCTGCGTATCGGCGGACGGCTCCACCTGGCCACCGATTGGGAACCCTACGCGCAGCAGATGCGAGCGGTTCTCGATGGCTGTCCGCAGCTGGCGACCGCAACCGGCGGGCATGCCCCACTGCGCGCCGCGACGCGTTTCGAGCGCCGCGGCCTGCGCCTCGGGCACGGAGTGTGCGATCTGGTGTTCGAGCGCGTACGCTGATGCGGCGCATCACGCAAGGACAGCAGGAATAACGCTTGATCCCCACCGGTGCCGGGCGCAACATCGTCCTGGAGGCCAACTCATGAGCATGCAGCGTCCCGGCGTCGGCGAGTGGTACCGCCTGAGCAGCGGCGAGCTGCTCGAGGTCGTGGCTTTCGATGCCGCCGATGGCACGGTCGAAGTGCAGCACTTCGACGGCACTGTCGAGGAAATCGATTTCGATGACTGGCGCTCGCAGCGCGCCAGCGGCGAGATCGAGACGGCCGAAGCGCCCGAAGACTGGAGCGGCTCGGTCGATGTCGAACCCGAGGACAGCCGCACCGAATCCGATCCGCTCGAGGAAGACGATCGCCGTTTGCGCGCCGATCAGCTCGGCGGCCTCGACCTGTTCGAGTGAGCGCGCAGGGAATACGGCAGCCAACGCTGCGCGTGGCCTGCCTCAGCTGAAGCGCACCGCCAGCGCGGCGACATCGACCTCATCGGCGAGCATGACGCAACCGGCTTCGACCTGCACCGGCACGCGCTGGAGCGATTGGCCAATGCACGGCCCCGCCACGCAATAGCCGGTGCCCTTCTCGAACAACGCGCCGTGCGCCGTGCACAGGATCAGGCTTCCGTCGTGCGTCAGGAACCGGTCGGGCAGCAGGTTCAGCGGCAGCGCCAGGTGCGCGCAGCGGTTCAGGTAGGCGTGCACCGCAGTGCCCGCGCGCACGACGAATCCGCGCACCGGCCAGTCGCCGCCGCCGAGCCTGAATTCGCGGCAGCCGGTGGCGCCGAGTTCCTCGAGGCGGCACAGCACGCGCATGAGGTCGATCTCGGCCACGGCCCCGAGCCCGCCTACCGCCGGAAGTCGAGCGCCACGATGCGCGCGCGCATGAACCACACCATCGCGAGACCGGGTATGCCGACCAGGAAACACACGATGTAGTACGTGCCCCAGCCGCCGTGGTCGGCGAGCCAGCCGGCCGGGCCGCCGAGCAGGTAGCGCGGCAGCAGCGCCAGCACCGACAGCAGCGCGTACTCGAAGGCGCTGAAGCGCGAATTGCACAGCGCCATGATCAGCGCGACTTCGGCGATGTTCCCCATCGAGGCGGTGAGGTTCTCGATCGCGGTGGCGGCGATCATCAGCGGGAAATTCCTGCCGGTCAGCGCCAGCACGTAGAACGCCAGGATCGTCACCGTCTGCAGCACGCCGAACAGCAGCATCGAGCGCAGCAGGCCGAGCCGCACCATCCACAGGCCGCCGAGCACGCCGCCGGCGATCGCGCTCGAGGTCAGCACCGCCTTCGCCACCAGCCCGATCTCGGTCTTGGTGAACCCGAGGTCCATGAGGAACGGCGTGAACAGCTTCAGCGCCATCGCGCCGCCGATCTTGAAGGTGACGATCAGCACGATCAGGCCGATCGCGCCGGGCGAGCCCAGCAGCTCGCGCAGCGGCACGAGCACCGATTGCCTGAGCGAGCTCGGCGGCGGCGCGCGGTACTCGGGCTCGGGCGCGAGCCACGTGACGATCGTGAAGGCCGCCATCGCCGCGGCCAGGGCGAGAAACGCGGCGCGCCAGCCGTATGCGTCAGCGACCACCAGCGCGGCGGCGAAGGCCAGCCACGCACAGGCGCGGTAGCCCAGGTTGTTGGCCGCCGCCGCCAGGCCTCGTTCCTCGGGCAGCGACACGTCGGTGCGGTAGGCGTCGATGACGATGTCCTGCGAGGCGGAGAAGAACACGATCACCAGCGCAGTGGCCGCCACGGCCGACAGCGACAGCGCGGGATCCTGCAGCGCGAGCGAGGCGATCGCGACGGCGAGCGCCAGCTGGATCGCGAGCAGCCAACCGCGGCGCCGGCCCAGCCACGGCAATGGAAAGCGGTCGAGCAACGGCGCCCACAGGGGCTTGAGCAGGTACGGGATGGCGACGTAGGTCAGCAGGCCGATGCTGGTGTTGCTGATGCGCGCGTCCTTGAACCAGGCCTGCAGCGCGCTCTCGGTGATCTGGTTCGGGAATCCGGACGCGGCCCCCAGCGCCATGATGACGAGCAGCTTCGGGCTGGCGAAGATCTCGCGGAACCCGGGCTTGCGCGCCGGCGCGGCCTCAGAGCTCATAGTCCATGACCAGCGGCGCGTGGTCGGAGAAGCGCTCGGCCTTGTAGATGTGCGCGGCGCGCGGCGCACCCGCGAGCTGCGGCGTGGCGATCTGGTAGTCGATGCGCCAGCCGACGTTCTTCGCGCGCGCCTGGCCGCGCTGCGACCACCAGGTGTACTGGTCCGGCTCCGCATTGACCTTGCGGAACGCGTCGACGTAGCCGACTTCGTCGAACAGCTCATCGAGCCAGGCGCGCTCGTGCGGCAGGAAGCCGGAGTTCTTCTGGTTCGATTTCCAGTTCTTCAGGTCGATCTCGCGGTGCGCGATGTTCCAGTCGCCGCACAGGATGTACGGCCGCCGCCGGCGCTTCAGCGCGCGCAGGTGCGGCATGAACTTCTTGAGGAAGCGATCCTTCGAGGCCTGCCGCTCCGGGCCGGAGGAGCCCGACGGCAGGTACAGCGAAACGACCGCCACCTCGTCGAACTGCGCCTCGAGGTAGCGGCCTTCGGCATCGAACTCCGCCACGCCGAAACCGCGCACCAGCCGCGCCGGCTTCTGGCGCGAATACAGCGCCGTGCCGGCGTAGCCGGGCCGCTCGGCCGGGTAGTAAGCCGCGTGGTAGCCCGGCAGCACGATGTCGTGGCCGGCGAACTGGTCCTCGCGCGCGCGCACTTCCTGCAGGCAGATCACGTCGGCCTGCTGGCGCGAGAGCCAAGGGAAAAGTCCCTTGGCCGCGGCCGAGCGGATGCCGTTGACGTTGAGCGTGATGATGCGCATGCGGACATGATAGCCTGCCGCGCATGAGCGATTACCAGCAGGATTTCCTGTCCCTCGCCCTCGAGCGCCAGGCGCTGCGCTTCGGAGAATTCACGCTCAAGTCCGGCCGCACCAGCCCCTATTTCTTCAACGCCGGGCTGTTCAACGACGGCGCGGCCCTCGCCCGGCTCGGCCGCTGCTACGCGGCCGCGCTCGCGCGCTCGGGCCTCGGGTTCGACATGCTGTTCGGCCCCGCCTACAAGGGCATCCCGCTGGTGAGCGCCTGCGCGATCGCCTACGCCGAGCACGAGGGCCGCAGCCTCCCCTGGGCCTTCAACCGCAAGGAAGCCAAGGACCACGGCGAAGCGGGCCTGATCGTCGGCAGCCCGCTCGCCGGGCGCGTCGTGATCGTCGATGACGTGATCACCGCGGGCACGGCGATCCGCGAGTCGATCGAGCTGATCCGGGCCGCCGGCGCCGCGCCGGTCGGCGTGGCCCTCGCGCTCGATCGGCAGGAGCGCGGCCAGGGCGAACGCTCGGCGGTGCAGGAGGTCGAATCGGCCTATGGATTGCGCTGCGTGAGCATCCTGACGCTCGGCGGACTGATCGACGCACTGGCCGCACGCGGCGCGCGCGGCTTCGAGCCGGCGCAGCTGGCCTCGCTCCGTGCCTACCGGGCACAGTACGGGGTGGCGCCTTGAGACACGCTGCTCTTGCCCTGCGCCCGGCTTCGTGGACAATTGGGCGCAGGGCTCAGGCGCCAGGCGCAACGACGATGCATGCAGTGCCGGACATAATCAGGTGGCTGGGCCGCGCCGTGGCCACGGCGATCGCGCTGGCGCTGGCGGCGCCGGCCATGGCGGCCGACACGCCGCACCCGAACTACAGCTGGGTCGACAAGAACGGCGAGCGGCACTACGGCGATGCCGTGCCGCCTGAATACGCGCAGCAGGAGCGGCGCGTGCTCAACAACCAGGGCGTCGAGATCCAGCGCGTCGATGCCGAGAAGAACGCACAGCAGCAGGACGAGGAGCGCAAGCGCCAGCAGGCGATCGAGGAGAAGGCGCAGCACGATCATTTCCTGCTGACGACCTACACCTCGACGAAGGACATCGAGCGGCTGCGCGACGAGCGGCTCGACCAGATCGACGGCCAGATCAAGGCGACGATCGCCTACATCGATTCGCTCGAGGCGCGGCTGAAAACGCTGCAGCAGCGCGCGCTGCTGTTCAAGCCCTACAACACCAAGCCCGATGCGCGCCGCATGCCGGATGACCTCGCCGAGCAGCTGGTGCGCACCTCGAACGAGGTGCGCGCGCAGCACCGCTCGATGGATCGGCGCAAGCAGGAACAGATCGCGGTGCGCGCCCAGTTCGAGGCCGACATCGCCCGTTTCCGCGAGCTTACTGCGCAACCCTCGCAGGGCTAGTTGGCGTTCCTAGCGGCCGGTATGGCCGAAGCCGCCGCTGCCGCGCTGGCTGGCGGTGAATTCCTCGACGACCTGCAGTTCCACCTGCTCCACCGGCACCACCACCAGCTGCGCGATGCGCTCGCCCGGCTGCACGGTGTAGGCGGCCTGGCCGCGGTTCCAGCACGAGACCATCAGCGGGCCCTGGTAGTCGGAGTCGATCAGGCCGACGAGGTTACCGAGCACGACGCCGTGCTTGTGGCCGAGTCCCGAGCGCGGCAGGATCACGGCCGCGAGGCCCGGGTCCCCGATGTGGATGGAAATCCCCGTGGGAATCAACTCCGCGCGCCCGGGCCCCAGCGCCAGCGGGGCATCGATGCAGGCGCGCAGGTCGAGCCCGGCCGAACCGCCGGTCGCATACGCCGGCAACGGGAACTCGGCGCCGATGCGCGCATCGAGGATGCGCACCTGCAGCCGACGGCGGGATGGTTCAGCCAAGATCGAGGCGCCTGTCGGGCTGCGTTCCGGCGCGCAGGCCGGCGCGGTATTGCTGGCCGACCAGCTCCACCAGCGCGCTAGCCAGCGCGCGCTTGGACGCGCGCGGCAGTTCGGCGCGCCCGCCGCCGCGCCACAGGACCAGCAGCGCGTTGTCCTCGCAGTCGAAGGCCTTCGTGGCGCCGACCTCGTTCGCGCAGATCATGTCGAGGTTCTTGCGCAGCAGCTTCTCGAGCGCGTGCTGCTCGACCGCATCGGTCTCGGCCGCGAACCCGACCACGAACGGACGCTTCGGGTCGGCAGCCACGCTCGCCAGGATGTCGGTCGTGCGCGTCATCTCGATCGAGAGCGTCTCGGCCCGCTTCTTGATCTTGCGCTCGGCCACTTCGACCGGGCGGTAGTCGGCCACGGCGGCGGTGGCGACCAGCACCTGGATCGTCGGCAGTTCCTTGCGCACGGCGTCGTACATCTGCGCCGCGCTCTCGACGCACACGCGCTGCACGCCGGCAGGCGCCGGCAAGGCCACCGGTCCACTGACCAGCACGACCTCGGCGCCCGCGGCTCTAAACGCTTGCGCAATCGAGTAGCCCATTTTGCCCGAGCTGCGGTTGCTGACGAAGCGCACCGGATCGAGGCACTCGCGCGTCGGCCCTGCCGTGACGAGCACGCGCACGCCGGTGAACGGCCCGGGGCCGGTCAGCAGCGGCTCGACGAGATCGGCGATGTCGGTGGGCTCGAGCATGCGGCCCGGACCGGTCTCCCCGCAGGCCTGGTCGCCGACCGCGGGACCAACGAGGCGGATCTTTCTCCGTGCGAGCGTCGCCACGTTCGCCTGGGTCGCGGCGTTGGCCCACATCTGCTGGTTCATCGCGGGCGCGACGACGATCGGCGCGCGGGTCGCGAGGCAGAGCGTGGCAAGCAGGTCATCGGCACGCCCGTGCGCGAGGCGCGCGAGGAAATCCGCGCTCGCCGGCGCGACCAGCACCAGGTCCGCCCAGCGGGCGAGCTCGATGTGCCCCATCGCGGCCTCGGCGCCGGCATCCCACAGGCTGTCGCGCACCGGGCGGCCCGACAGCGCCTGGAAGGTCGTCGCGCCGATGAACTCGCGCGCCGCAGCCGTCATGACCACCTGCACTTCGGCGCCGCGCTCGACGAGGCGGCGCACCAGTTCGGCGCTCTTGTAGGCGGCGATGCCGCCGGTCACACCCAGCAGGACGTGTTTGCCACGCATGTACGCATTATCGGACAGGCGCGCTGTTTCGTGCCATGCCCGCAAGATATGTCCATCGCATGCAAAGGCCATGTCCACCAAGAATGGCGCATGGCGGGCTTCGGAATAAGGTGACCGAGTTCACATGAACCTGCGGCAATGGCCCAGCCAGGAGCGGCCGCGCGAAAAGCTCCTGGCCACCGGCGCGCAGCAGCTGTCGGATGCCGAGCTGCTGGCGCTGCTGCTGGGCGGCTCCGGCCTGCGCGGCAGCAACGTCGTCGACCTGGCGCGCGGGTTGCTCAGCGAGCATCGCTCGCTGCGCGAACTGCTGAGCGCCGACCGCGCCGCGCTGCTGGCCACGCGCGGGCTCGGCGAGGCGGGCTATTGCCGGCTGCAGGCGGCGCTCGAGCTGGCGCGGCGCCACTACGCCGAGGCGCTGCGCACCGGCCCGCTGCTCGACTCGCCCGCGGCGACACACCGCTTCCTCGTCTCGAGGCTGCGCGACCAGCCGCACGAGCTGTTCTGCTGCCTGCACCTCGACAACCGGCACCGCCTGATCGCCTTCGACGAGCTGTTCCGCGGCACGATCGACGGGGCCAGCGTGCACCCGCGCGAGGTGGTCAAGCAGGCGCTGCGGCGCAATGCCGCGGCCGTGATCCTGGCGCACAACCACCCGTCCGGGGTCGCCGAACCAAGCCAGGCGGACGAGCTGATCACGGCCCGGCTGCGCGAGGCGCTGGCGCTGGTCGACATCCGCGTGCTCGACCATTGCATCGTCGGCGACAATGGCTGCCTGTCCTTCTGCGAGCGCGGGCTGCTGTAGCACCCCCCGGGGCCCGAAGTTGCCGCCGGTGCCAAGGACTGGTATAAAGCCCGCCCTTCGTCGCGTGCCTGCACGCTGGGCGGAGCGTACAAGCTGTTGATTTTAAAGGATCAGTGCAATGTCCCGCGTCTGCCAAGTAACGGGTAAGCGCCCGGTTGTGGGCAACAACGTCTCGCACGCCAACAACCGCAAGAAGCGCCGCTTCCTGCCCAACCTCCACCAGCAGCGTTTCTGGCTCGAGTCCGAGAAGCGCTGGGTGAGCCTGCGCATCACGGCCAACGGCCTGCGCACGATCGACAAGCACGGCATCGAGGCCGTGGTCGCCGACCTGCGCGCCCGCGGCGAGCAGATCTAGACCTGGAGGCCCGCCACCATGCGCGAAAAAGTGAAGCTCCTGTCATCGGCCGGCACCGGCCATTTCTACGTGGCGATGAAGAACAAGCGGCTGCATCCGGAGAAGATGGAAGTGCGCAAGTTCGACCCGGTCGTGCGCAAGCACGTCAGCTACAAGGAAACCAAGATCAAGTAAGCTAAGGGCGCGCAAGCGGCCCAACCGCCCTCCGGAAAAGCCCGCCACCTGGCGGGTTTTTCGTTTCCGGAGGCCCGCAGCGAGGATCCGTGCCCGAACTGCCCGAAGTCGAAACCACGCGCCGCGGCATCGAACCGCACCTGCGGGGCCATCGCGTCACGGCCGTGCACGTCTACGACCGGCGCCTGCGCTGGCCGGTGACAGCCGGGCTCGACGCGAGCCTGCGAGGCCAGCGCGTGCGCGCGGTCGAGCGGCGCGCGAAATACCTGCTGCTGCGCCTCGAGCACGGCACGCTGATCCTGCACCTGGGCATGTCCGGCAACCTGCGCGTGCTGCCGCGCTCGACGCCGCGGCTGAAGCACGACCACCTCGACCTGGAGCTCGACTCCGGCCAGGTGCTGCGCCTCAATGATCCGCGCCGCTTCGGCAGCTGCCTGTACACGACGGACGATCCCGCGCGCCATCCGCTGCTGCGCGACCTGGCGCCGGAGCCGCTCGAACCGGGGTTCGACGGCGCCTACCTGCACCGCATTTCCCGCCGCCGCCGCGTGGCGATCAAGCTGCTGCTGCTGAACGGACGGCTGGTCACCGGCGTCGGCAACATCTACGCGAGCGAAGCGCTGTTCCGCGCGCGCATCCGCCCGCGGCGCGCAGCGCGTTCGCTCGATGCGGCCGATTGCGCCCGGCTCGCCGCCGCGATCCGCCGGGTGCTGGGCGCGGCGATCCGCGTCGGCGGCACGACGCTGCGCGACTACGTCGGCGCGGATGGCGAGGCCGGCTACTTCCGGCAGAAGCTCTACGTCTACGAAAGAGCGGGACTCCCCTGCCGCCGCTGCCGCACGCCGATCAGGCGCATCACGCAGGGCCAGCGCTCGACGTACTATTGCCCGCAATGCCAACGATAGACCGCCGCACGATGCGCCGCCGCGAGCGCGCGCTGGCCGCCAGCGATCCGGTGATGGCGCGGCTGATCGCCGCGGCCGGACCCTGCCGCATCGAGACGGCGCTCGAGCGGCCGCCGTTCGAGACGCTCGCCAGCGCGATCGCGCACCAGCAACTCAACGGCGTGGTCGCCAAGCGCATCCTCGAGCGTTTCACCGCGCTGTACGCGCCCGCGGAGTTCCCCGAGCCCGCGGCCGTCGTCGCGACCGGCGATGCGGTGCTGCGCGGTGCCGGCTTTTCACGCGCCAAGATCGTCGCGCTGCGCGACCTCGCGGCAAAGGTCATCGGCGGCGTCGTGCCCACGGTCGCCGAAATGCATGAGCTCGACGACGACGCGATCGTCGAGCGCATCACGCAGGTGCGCGGCATCGGCCGCTGGACCGTCGAGATGATGCTGATGTTCCACCTCGGCCGCCCCGACGTGCTGCCGGTCGACGATTTCGGCGTGTGCAACGGCTTCCGGCTCGCCTACGGCCTGAAGGGCATGCCGCGGCCGCGCGCGCTGGCGGAGTTCGGCGTGCGCTGGGCGCCGCACCGTTCGCTCGCGGCCTGGTACCTGTGGCGCGCCGTCGACCTGGCGCGCGAGAACAAGCTCCCGCGCGCCGGGCGCGCGCCGCGCATCGCGCTGGTGCGGCCGCGCGCCAAGCCGCGCAGCGCGCAACGGCCGAAGGCGAAGCGGTCGCGCAAGGGCCGGCAACGTACGGCTGCGTGACGCTTCACGCGGTCCGCCCATCTTGATTCGCGCGTTACATGTACGCGCGTACATGTAACGCTGATTGATGACAGGGCCCACGAAGACGGGGCCGGACGCCCTTGGGGCTACTCGACGACGCCGGCACCCTCGCCGCGCGGGTCGGCGGCCGCCTCGACGGCGCCGGTCGCGCGATTCCAGACCACCGCCTGGAAGTTCCCCCAGCGATAGGACACCGGCTGCAGCGTGTCACCCTGCGCGGCAAGTGTCTTGCTCTCATCCTCGGTGAACGCACCGGCTTCGTAACGAACCACGTCGGGCAGGTACTGCTCGTGGAAGCGCGGCGCCGCGACGATCTCGCCGGCGGAATGCCCGTCGAGGAAATCGAGCGTCGCCAGCAGCACCATGCCGATGATCAGGCTCCCGCCCGGTGAACCGCCGATCAGCACGCGATCACCCGCCTCGACGAAGCTCGGCGTCACCGACGAGAGCATGCGCTTGTGCGGAGCGATCGCGTTCGCGTCGGCGCCGACCAGTCCGTAGCCGTTGGGCACGCCGGGCTTCATCGAGAAATCGTCCATCTCGTTGTTCAGGAACAGGCCGGTGCCCTCGATCATGCGCCCGCTCCCGAAGCCGAAGTTCAGCGTGATCGTCGCGGCGACGCGGTTGCCCTCGCGGTCGAGCACCGAGAAATGCGTGGTCTGCGGGCCGGCGTTCGCGCCCGCGCCGATGCCCGGCAGCGCACTGCTCGGCGTGGCGCGGTCGGTGCGGATCGACGCGGCCAGGCCGGCGGCGTAGTCGAGGCTGGTCAGCCGCGCCACTGGCACGCTGATGAAATCCGGATCGCCAAGATAGAGCGCGCGATCGCGATGCACGCGCCGCATCGCTTCGATGACCAGGTGCTTGCGCTCGAGCGGCGAGGCGTGCGTCAGGTCGAACTGCGCCAGCACATTGAGCGCTTCGACGAGCGCGATGCCGCCCGAGCTCGGCGGCGGCGCCGACACGATGCGCGCGCCGCGGTACGTGCCGACGACCGGAGCGCGCTCGATCGCACGATAGGCGGCGAGATCGGCCTCGCTCCAGATGCCGCCTTGCGCGCGCACGCCGGCCACGAGCCGCGCGGCGAGCTCGCCGCGATAGAAGGCATCGAGCCCGTGGCGGGCGAGGAATTCGAGCGTCGCGGCGAGCTCGGGCTGGCGCACCGGCGTGCCGACCGGCGGCACGGCGCCGTCGCGCAGGAAATTGCGCGCCACCTGCGGATCAGCCGCGAACTGCTCGAGGTGCGACTGCAAGGCGTTATGCAGGTGCTGTGACTGCGGGAAACCCTCGCGCGCGAGGCGGATCGCGGGGGCGAGGCTCTTCGCGACCGGCAGTCGCCCGTAGCGCGCCGCGAGCAACGCCATGCCGGCCGGTTCGCCCGGAATGCCGGCGGCGAGCGCGCTGCGCGTCGACAGATCGGGCACGGGATTGCCCTGCGCGTCCAGGAACATGTCGCGGCTGGCCGCGGCCGGCGCGAACTCGCGCGCGTCGATCGCGGTCTCGAAGCCGTCCTTCTGCCGGTGCAGCAGGTAAATGCCGCCGCCCGTCAGTCCGGAACCCGTGGGCTCGACGACCGCGAGCGCCGCGCTGACCGCGACCGCGGCATCGAAGGCGTTGCCGCCTTCGCGCAGCACCTCGAAGCCGGCCTCGGTCGCGAGCGG
>Ga0335070_10009452_pt1 | contig 11426 bp, 10 predicted proteins | sample Lox_Sample_13_FD_206722 | JGI IMG/M metagenome (GOLD analysis project Ga0335070, IMG submission 206722) | Soil microbial communities from Loxahatchee National Wildlife Refuge, Florida, United States - Lox_Sample_1.3 | ecosystem: Environmental > Terrestrial > Soil > Wetlands | place: USA... | reverse complement strand
CGGTCACGAGCCCCGGCACGGAAATCGGGAGCATGATCCTCGTCATTGTCTGGACTCGGGAGCAGCCGTCGATGAGGGCGGCCTCTTCGATATCCTTGGGGATCGTCTTGAAATAGCCGTTCATCATCCAGGTGTTGAAAGCCACGGTAAAGAGCGCGTCCATGATGATCAGAGAGAGAAAGCTGTCAAGGAGGCCGATCTGCGACACGATTTTGAACAGGGGAATAACGACGATCACGGGGGAGAACATCTCGATCATGAGGAGGAGGTACAACGCGAACTTCCTCCCCACGAACCTCAGCCTGGCTACGGCATACGCGGCCGGGATGCAGAGGACGGCGTTCAGCGCCGTCGCCCCGAGCGCGATAATGAGGCTCGCCAGGAAGTAGTGTCCGAGCCTGTATTGCGTCCAGACCTTGTCAAAGTTTTCCCACTCGATATGCGTTGGGATCCAGAACGGAGGCGACGTATACACGTCCTGACCGGACTTGAGCATGGTGGAAATCATCACGAAGAAAGGAAAAAGGAGAACCAAGAGGATGACGATCGTCAGCGGGACGACAACGTAGCGAGACCTGTTCTCCCACTTCATCAGTCTCTCTCCCTGCGGAAATAGAAGCGCGCGTAGATGACGCTGACAATGGTGAGGACAAAAAAGGTCACCACCGCCTGGACTGCTGCCCAGTCGAATCTCAGGTCCACGAACGCGTTCATATAGACGGAGGTAATGAGGATGTTCGTGGAAAGGGCCGGACCCGCCCGAGTCAATATGAAGATCACGTTGAAGTCATTGAAAGTCCAGATGGCTGAAAGCAGCGTTGAAATGAGGATCAGCTCTCTCAGGCCGGGCAGGGTGATCGAGAAATAACTTCTCCATCCTCCCGCGCCGTCCATGTAGGCGGATTCGTACAGTTCCTGCGGAATAGCCTGCATTCCCGCGAGGAAGACCAGCGCAAAAAACGGAATGCCGATCCAGATGTCCACCCACAGGCAGGCGATAAACGCGGACAACGGGTAGCCCAGCCAGATCGGCGGATTGGTCCAGAGTCCGCTGATCTTGAGAGTGTGGTTGAGGAGCCCGAACTCGGGATGGTACACCCACTGCCAGAGCAGCGTGCTGATGGGAACAGAAGATGCCCAGGGAATGATGAACAGGAGCCGCAACGCCTTGCGGCCGCGGTAGCGGACGTTCAGGAGAACCGCGATGATCATGCCTGCGAGAAACTTCACGCCGACGCCCGAGGCGGTCCAGATGACCGAGCGGACTGCGGCAACCCAGAACTCGCGATCCGTAAATCTGTCCAGGTAGTTGCGAAGACCGATGAACTTTGTCAGGTCGCTCAACTGGTTCGTCCTGAAGAGCGACATGACGAAGACGTAGATGATCGGGTAGAACATGAAGAAGATCAGGAACAGGATTGTCGGAGCGATCAGCGCGTATGCCAGCCGGGCCTCCGCGTTCCAGAACCTCTTCCTGAAAGACAGCGCTTCGTCCGCCATGGGCTTCCTTCAAAAAGGGGGGGCTTTCGCCCCCCCTTCATCTTTCCAGAATGAACCTACAATCCCCGCGACTTGTCCACTGCCGCCGCTGCCTCATCGAGGGCATCCTTCGGCGATGCCTGGCCCTGGAACACCTTCTCGCAGGCGGTCCAGACCAGAGTGTTGAGAGTGTCGAAGTGGTCGACGAGCGGCCACGGCTTCGCGGAGAGGGAAGCCTCAATGAGCGCCTTGTACAGAGGAGTCTGCCAGAACGGATCCTTTGCCGCGCTCAGCGTCACGGGCGGGAACCCGACGAGCTGATCGAACTTGCCCTTCCACTCATCCTTGTAGAAGAAATCGATGAACTTGCCCGCCGCCTTCAGCTGCTTGCCCTTTGTGAAGAAGGCGATCGAGTCGGTGATGACGAGACCCGACTGTTTCTGACCGGCGAATGGCGGGATGAGGGCATACGTTACAGGGAAGTCCGACTTGGCCTGCTTCATTGCCGACTCGACCCACGCGCCGATGAAGACGTAGGCAGCCTTGCCGGCGTAGAAGACCGGGTGGGCGTCTGTTCGAATCTGGGAGGTGAATCCGTCCTGCACGACCTTGTCCTTGAGAGCAAGCTGCGCCATGAAGGTGAGGGCCTTCACGCCGGCATCGGAGTTGACCGTGCACTTGCCGTAGGTTCCGTCCGCGTTGACGGCGAAGAAGTCGCCGCCTGCCGAATAGAGGTAGTAGGCGAAATCGGTGAGCTCGGTGTAGGACTTGCCCGGCATGATCAGTCCGTACACCTTCCCCGGCTTCGCGACCTTCTTCGCGTCTGCCTCCAGCTCTTCCATGGTCTTGGGAACTGCCTTGGTGAGCTTATTGTTGATGGCCATGATGCGCGCGCCGGCCGCCACGGGCACTCCCATGAGCTTGCCCTTGATCTTGGCTTCCATTGCCGCGGGGTTGATATTGTCCAGCGTTTCCTTGCTGACGTACTTGCTGACATCCTCAATGGAGTTCGTGCCCATGTAGTCAAGCAGCCAGCGGGTCCCAACCACGGAGATGTCCGGAGGCGTGCCGCCGGCGAGGGACGTGGTAACCTTGTTTTGCATGTCAGTCCAGCTGATGGGAACGACCTGGATCTGGGCATCAGGCGATGCCTTGTTGAACGCTGTTTCCAGACTTGCTCTGAAATCTTCAGTGAGCCCGTCATAGGTGGCCCAGAAGAACGTTGCCTTCGGCTTTGCCCCTCCGCCGCAGGCAGCGAACGAAACGACCACGACCGCCGCCAGCGCGAGAATGGCGAGCCGCGAGGTCCATGTCCTCTTCATATTTCCTCCCTTTGAGAAACCTTGAAGAATCGTGTCCGACGGACACCGCCGCCAATTCTATGACCCGGCCAATGCGGTGTCAAGCGCAGCGCGTACCGCGGAAAATCTCCGCGGGTCCGTTGCGCTCAGGGACAGGAGCTGGCCCGTCGTGATGTCGCGGTTGATCGTGTGCTCGGAGGTGACGGAGGCCGCCGCCACCAGCGTACCCAGCCGCTGGGCTTCTGCAAGCGGAAGGCCGGCGGCAAGGCCGCCGAGGATGCCGGCGCAGTGCGCATCCCCGGCGCCCGCTGTCCCGCGGACCGGCACGGGAATGGCCGGATCATGGCGAAGAGCGGTCCCGTCCCACGACCAGCTGCCGGCACGCCCCGCTGTCACGGACAGGAGGAGCTTCGGCCAGCGGCGGGAGATCGCTTCGATGGCGGATGGGGCGGACGCCGCTGCATCCGCCGCCTCAAGACCCGCGGCGGCAAGCGCCTCTTCCGCGTTGACCGCGGCAAGGTCGACCATGGCGAGAAGGTCCCTGCGGCGGACCTCTGGCATTTCCGCGCGCGTGAAGCTTGCGGCGCGGAACAGGCCGCTCCTGCCCGCTTGTTCCAAAAGCGCGACACGGGCATCCAGGGGCACCTCGGGGACGGCCAACGCGATCCCGCTGCCGCCCAGTGAGCGCATGATGTCACCCGCTTCCGCGACGGCTGCCCGATCCACCCGGCTGGAAGCAGAGTCATCCGTGGTGAGGTTTCCGCCGGACCCATCCGGGTACAGGATGCAGAAGGAATGAAGCGTCGGCGCCCCGGCGAGCCGGCGCACGAAGCGAAGATCGAGCCCTGCGTCCTCCATGTCGCCAAGGAGCGTCGCTCCCGCTTCATCGTCCCCGACCCTGCCTATGGGAATGACCGCCAAGGCATCGCCCAGGAGCGCCTTCACGTAGTGGCAGATGATGTGCAGCTTGCAGTAGTCCCGCCGGTCCAGGAACCTGCCGCCCCTGCTTTCTTCCCGGCCCAGGGTTTCGTTGCCCGCCAGCATGAAGAAGCTTCCCGAGCCGATGCCGCCGGTCCCGACCAGGCCGCGGTACTTCAGGGAGCCCGGACGGAGCAGCGCCGTGATCCGCCGCGGTTCCGTCACGGCGCGCCGATGCCCAGGTCCCATTCGGGATGGAGGCTCACCGGGTGGCTCGCCGTTTCTTCCGTGGCGGTGATGAGCGCGTCGGGGTGGCGCTGGAGAAGAGTCACGGGATACTCGGGAGTCGGGGGGGAAAAAAGCGCGACTCGAAGTGCGGTCTGTTTCCAGGCGCCGGTGTCGGAGAACAGCCGGATGCGGACAGCCGACAGGCATTCCTTCATGCCGAGCGTAACGGACATCGGCGGAACGAACTGCCACGCGGCGCCGAAGGTGCGCTGGGCAAGGGCGATGATCGTATCGTCGTTGTTGTCCTGGACCCGGATAGACGAGGCGGCGAGCTCTTCCAGCGTGACCGCACTGTAGGGGTGCCGGCGCGACTGGTTGTAGGCCACGTGGCCGTCCTGGCCCCAGCCGCCGTACGTGAGGTCGATGGGCGCCGCGGCAATGGCGGCTCGAACGCCTTCCATGGTGGACGGGGAGAGCCAGCAGCGGTTCTCCGCGGGCACGGCAAGCTCCGGCGTCACCGGGTCGTAAAAGTGCCTCTCCATGAATCCTCGGAAGCTGTAGGGGTGCGCGCGGGGAAGCTCACGGCCCTGCCAGTCAAGGCACTCATCCATGTGGAACACGACGAACCTCTTCAGGGAAACGCGGCGCGCGTTCACCATGTCGGTGAAGGGCTTGTACCAGGAGCTGGGGCCGCACGGAATGATGGCCCGGAGCGTCCTTCCCTCTGCGTTGGCGCGCTCGATGTCCTCCACGAGCTCGCGCGCCATGAGATCTCCCATGGACGCCGAATCCCTGACCATGCGGAAGGGCACCTTGAGCCCGGGATGGCGCGCGATCTCCGAGGCAGGAACGCGGCACCACTCGTACAGCTCCCGGCGGTCCACGGGGCTCACCGCATCACCTCCGCAAGCCCGGGAATGAGCCGCAGGGCGTTTTCCGCATAGACCTTCTGCAGCACGTTGTCCGGCAGTCCCAGCCCGTAGATCTTCCAGCGGCAGAAGTTCGTCGTCTCCCCGACGTAACCGGGATAGTCGAAGTACTCGTCCCTCGTTTCGAGAAACCGGAAGTATGCCCGATACATCTCAACGGAGATCGGCATGTCGGCGCCGAAGAGGATCCGGTCCTGCCATCGGATGAAGAAGTCCCGGGCTGAATAGGGCTGCCTTCCCAGCTCGTCCATGCGCGCGGAGAAGTCGAGGTTCACGTTGGGAAGCCTTTCCAGCAGGGACGACACCCAATCCAGGTCCTCGGGATTGTTCGCTACGTGGGCGCAGATGAAGGTGGTGCCCGGGTGGTCCGCCATCATCCGGGTTCTCTGCTCAAGGAGCTCTTCCTTGGAAAAGTGGGAACCGTGGAAGCTCCAGCCGGGGTACGTAAGCAGCGTCGGGTAGTGCTCGTTGTCCGCGTCCACGGGGTGAAAGAACGCCACGGGGTCCGAGGTATGGATGAGGACCGGGATTCCCAGCTCACCGGCCTTCTTCCACACGGGGTACAGCCTCGGGTCATCCACCGCGATCATGGCGCCCTTCGGATCGTGGAATCGCAGGCCCAGTTCCTTGGTCACCTTCAGGCCCAGGGCGCCCGTGCGCACGTCCGCCTGCAGCGCCGTGACGCATTGCTCGGCGAATCCGCGATCCAGGTCGATGGCGAAATCGTCCCACCGGGCGAACTCCGCCATGGTGAAAGCAGCGAACCTGCCCGGAGCGCGATCCATCCACTCTCTTCGAAAGACGTCGAAGTCCCGGCGGCGGATCGTGTACCCCTTGTCGTCGAAGGGAAGCTCGCAGTTGCCCGTGAGGTTCATGAAGAGCTTCACGCCCGCCGCGTCCATGACGGCAACCATCTCCTCTGCCGGCATGTTCGCGAACAGGTGGTTGTGTGCATCGATGACCGGAAACCGAGCCCGCGCGGGCACGTGCGCGGGCCGCTTGAGACGTGACGTCGGCCTGAAGTCCATGAACGAAGGGAGCTCGCGGGGTTTCATTCAGGCCATGGTATCAGAGATACAGGCTCACCTCCAGATCAGCCCTCCAGAGAAGCGGGGAGAGACCGGCTTCCGTGTCGGTGCTCCCCCAGGCGTCCATGAGGGACGCATTCACCGTCCAGCGGTCGTACGTCAACGTCAGCACGATTGCGCTCAGCCCCGAGAGGTCCTGGAGGTTCATCTGCGTCCACGCGGCCGCGCTCAGCTTGTCGCCGATATTCCCCGAGATCCGCGCGAACCCGTAGTGCTGCCCCGCGGAAAAGGTCCCGAACTGGTCCATGAGGTCAGCGCCCGTGCCGTGGCGGTTCTGCGTGTACCGGATCAGGTTCTGGTAGTCGTCACCGGCGAACCCTGAACCGTTGTAGTAATACTCCGCCATGATCGAGAGCTGGTCCTTGTTCGTCCAGGTGAATCCCGCGAGCGCCCGCGGCGCCCAGCTCACGGTCTGAGAGGCAGAAAGCAGGAGCTTGTCGTCCGTCACGACGACGCGGCTCACGGAGTCCGCGATGGAGGCCTCCGCCCGCACCGTCAGCGCCTCCCCGATGTTGGTGTCCACGCCGGCTCCGAAGGTGGCATGCAGATCAGGATCCGCGGTGCCCGGTCCTCCTGTCGAGAGAAGCCCGAGGACCCGGATGTCCGCCTCACCGAGACGGACATCGAGCCGGGTGAGGTTCTGCCAGTCGTTCTGGGGAAAGCTGATCCAGCGGAGCATGGTGTCGGTGCCGCTCCCCCAGGGCAGGCGCGGGGAGAAGAAGTTGGAGAGGCTGAAGCTCCCGAACAGGACGGTGACGTCCTCACCGATCCAGCCCTCCTCCCAGGTTCCGACCGCAGAACCGGAGATATTTGCGGCATTCCCCAGCGCGCCGTGAGAGATCACGTTGAGCGGTGTCCTGAAGAATCCCGATGACGGGTGGATGACCTCCTTGCCCGTGGTGACGATCAGCGTGCCGGGAACCGCTTCCCACACGAGCTTCAGCTCCAGGATCCGGCTCTCCAGGTCGATCTTCGACGGCGGCGTGTACAGCGGAGTCTGGCTCGGGAGTGTATCCGCCATGCCCCACATCGTGCCTGCCAGTGACAGCCCTTCCGCGATGGGCTGCGTATGAGACAGCGCGCCCTGGAGCGTCACCTCCGTCGTCTCCGTCTGCATCAACGAAGACGAAGCGCCGTTGGGCGCAAGCGCCGCGGTGGGAAGCACGTCCAGGAGCGCCTGCCCTTCCCAGGCAGCAAGGGGCCGGGGAAAGGCGGCCGCGGCAGCCAGGACGGCCGCCACCATGACGGGGATTCTGCTCACCGCGGCTGCTCCGGGGTCCAGGAGGGAAGGTAGTCGCGGCGGAAGACCGTGGGTGCCACGTGCTTCTGTCCCACCTTCTTGTACTCCATGACGGTGTGCTTCTGCGGGTTGTCTCCGTCATAGATGTCCACCACGAACGGGATGTCCTTCCCGAGCGCCTCCGTGTAGCTCTTATAGAAGGCTTTCTTCAGCAGCTTGTCTCCTGTGAAGAACTCAGCGTACACGGGACGAAGCGTCTCCTTCTCCACCCAGAGGGCAACCCTGGCATACGACGCATCCTTGCTTCCCGCTTTGACGGAGAGATCGAACTTCAGGCATGCCACTCCGTCCCGATCCGCGTCGGTCAGGGAGGTCACGTCATAGTCCTGGGAAAACCCTGTCCGAACGACGTCCCCGTTGGATGCCTGCCCCAGGAGGACCTGCAGGGGCGAGAGCCTGATGGGGTTGGTTGTGCGGGGGAAGAGGAGGTAGACGATGTTCCCGTCCATGAGCATCCGGCGGCCCTTGACGGAGGCCGGGTCGGCAAACGCGATGAGACTCTTGTTCTGCGTCCCCACGCCGCTGATAAAGCCCCACAGCGTGTTGGACTCCACCTGCGCGTCCTTGTCGAAGGACGTCATCTGCAGGACAAAGCTCAGGTCAGGGACGTACCGCCGGGCGTCCACCCGGGCCAGGAGCTCTTCCGGGGTCTCGGCAAACACCCCGGACGCTCCGAGGAGGACGGAAACAGCAATCAGGGAAACGGCAAAGATCTTCTTCATGGCGATCTCCTATCGTGCGCGGAGCAGCTCCGCGATCTTTCTGCGGGACGCAACCATCCCGGGAACAAGGGCTCCGGCAACGGCAGCGGCCAGGACCCACAGGGCGTTCGCGAAGAACGTCGGCACCTGCGGCGTGAACAGGACCCGGAACGCGGCCGAGGTGCCGGGCTGCGGCGGCATCATGATTCCGCCGAACACGTTGATGATTTCGGAAAGCCCTCCGCCCGCCACGCATCCGACGAGCGCCCCGGCGATGCCGAGGATCAGGCCTTCGAAGAGAAACATGGACAGGAGGCCGGCCTTGCGGGTCCCGAAGGCGCGGAGGGTCCCGATCTCGCGAAGCCGCTCCATGATCGCCATGGAGAGCGTGCCGGAGATCGAGAACAGCGCGACGATGAGAACGATCAGGCGCGCAACGGCGAGCACGAGCTGGTAGGCCGAGTTCGCCTGCTGGTAGTACGGGGAGAGCTGGTCCCACGTCCGGAGGGTGAGACCGGAAAGCGGGGAACCGGCAGCCGGGCCCTGTGCCGCGGTGCGAAGGGCGGCGGAGACCTGGGCGGTATCAGCGGTGTGTTTGAGAAAGACAATGAGCTGCGGGACCTCCTGGCTCCCCAGGAGGGACTGCGCGTCAGCAAGGTCCATGAAGACCGAAACGTTGTCCACCGCTGCGATCAGCGACGCAGTCGTTCCCGACACCGCAAAGCTCTGCGTGTTCACTCCGCCGCCCTTGCTCAGGGCGAACAGGGACAGGGAGCCTCCAGCGTCCAGACCGAGCTTCCTCGCCACGCCGCGGCCGATCAGGATCTTTCCCGGCTCACCAGCAGCAAGGTCCTTTCCCCGGCTGATGGTCCGGGCGCTCAGCCCGGCGGCGGCCTTGTCGATGGGAAGGGCCGTGACCATCACGGTGCTCGATTTTCCATTCGCGCTCACGACCGCCGTGAACGACAGGCCGGGAAGGATGTCGCGGACCTCAGGCAGGAGGCGGATCTCCTTCTCCAGCGCCGCCTCGTTCGCAAGCATGAACGGGAACGGGTCCATGTCCCCCTCGTCGAGGAACGCCGGGGACTTCATGACCTGGATGTGCCCCGTGCCGGAGTGGATGACGGTTTCCCGGAGACCGTTCATCGAGTACGTGATGTATCCGTCCAGGAGCGTCAGCCCGAGAAGGCCGACGGTGATTGCCAGGAGAGTGGAAACGGTGCGTCGTCCTCCCCGCAGGAGGTTTCTCCACGCCATTGAAAGTGTTCGTACAGGATGTGCCATGACATGCCTCCTCAGATCTGCCGCAGGGCCTGCGCCGGGGTGAGCTTCACGGCGCGCAGGCCGGGAAGGAACGATGCCGCGGCAGCGAACAGCCCGGCGGGCACCAGGTTCCACCACACGGACTGGATCGACGGCGCGAGCCGGACGATCACGCGCTGGCCGGCGTTCACGAACGGCAGCCCTCCACCGAGGTTGATCAGCTCGGAGAGCCCGAACCCCACGAGGATCCCGAGCGCTGCGCCCACGATCCCCTGGAAGAAACCTTCCAGCACAACGAGCAGGAGGATGCCGCCCTTGCGCGTTCCCATGGCGCGCAGGGTCCCCCATTCGCTCATGCGTTCCCGCACAATGCGGTTCATCGTGTTGGCCATGATGAACAGGGTGACCAGCAGGATGATTGCGCGGATCACGCCAAGAAACCCGTTGAACATCGTGTTCACTTGCACGAAGTAGGTGGCCAGGTCATGCCACGTGCGGATCGCAAGGCCGGCGGGCACCCGCGCGGCAATACCCTCCACGGCGGGGACGGAAGAAGCCAGGACGTGCAGGACAGCCGCGCCCTGAATGCCGGTGAAGTCGACGGCTGTGTCGTAGTCCGTGAACGCGAAGATCTTGTCGCGCCCCGGGGAGCGGTAGACGGCGGAGACGGTGAAGTCCCTGCCGTTGAGCCCGCCGCCGGGGAGGACGGCCATCAACGTGACAACCGAACCCGGCTTCACGCCAAGGATCCGGGCCGCCGTCTCACCCAGGACCAGTCGATCCCGGTCACCCGCGGCGGGAGAGGTCCCGGAGATCAGCGTTCCCAGCTGGAACCGGTCTGACGGCGGAAGCGCCCGTCCCGTCCGGGGCATGAAGAACATCCGCTCCGCCGGGTAGGCCTTCACGAGAAGAGTGGCTGACTTCTCCCCGATTCCCGCAATAGCCGTGAAGCCGGTGGACGGAAAGGCAGCCTGCACGCCCGGCCGTCCCTGCAGGTCGGACAGGAGCGCCTGACAGTCCTTCAGCGCGTAGGAGTACGGATTGAACTCCCCATCCTGGAAGTACGCCGCCGAGCTCGCAATCTGCAGGTGCCCGATCCCGCTCCTGATGGTGGTGTCTCGGAAGCCGGTCATCAGGGACGTGATGTATCCCTGGAAGATCACCACGCCGCAGAGGCCGACGACCAAGGCGGACAGCGTGATGAGCGTGCGGCGCTTCTGGCGGAGAAGGTTCCGCCACGCCATGACGATCGTCTTCATGCCGCGCTCCCGTTCTCGACGATCCGGCCGTCCAGCATTTTCACGATCCTCCCCGCGTACCGGGAAACCGCGGCGTCGTGCGTGGAGAAAACCAGGGTCGCGCCTTCGCTCTGGTTCATCTCCATCATGAGCTGCATGATGGAGCCGCCCGTGGCGTGATCGAGAGAAGCGGTCGGTTCGTCCGCAATGACCAGGCGGGGACGGGCCACGAGCGCCCGGGCAATGGCAACACGCTGGCGCTGGCCTCCCGAGAGGTTCTCAGGGCTGCGGTTCCGGTACTCCGCAAGGCCGACCTTGCGGAGAAGCTCGTCGACCCGCGCCCTCCTCTGCCGGGCAGGCACTTTCTGGAGCAGCAGCGGATACTCGACGTTCTCAAAGACCGAGAGCACCGGGATGAGATTGAAGCTCTGGAAGATGAATCCCATCCGCCGGTTCCTGAACTCCGACAGCTTCGCGTCCCCGAGCCTGCTCGTGTCCTCACCGTCAATGACGAGGCTGCCCGAGGTCGGCGTATCGACGCATCCGATGAGGTTGAGAAGCGTCGACTTTCCGCTTCCCGACGGGCCCATGAGGCACACGCGCTCTCCCGGCTGGATGTCGAGGCTGACGTCAATCAGGGCGGGGGCGTCGGCCCGGTCCAGGTGGTAGTGCTTGTGCACGTTCCTGACACTGATCAAAGACATGGAGGTCTCCTTTCGTTCACGAGTCTTGTTCATGCGTCCCGCGCGCCGGCCGGCGCGCCGAGAGTCCGCATCGTTTCATCGCACCATTCGATGACGGCCTGTGAAAACCGTTTTCCGTAATCCAGGGTGGCCAGCCAGAGGGGCAGCCCTTTCTGGCTCTTGTAAGGCTCAGAGCCTTTCAGCATCGCCTCGATGCCGCGAAATGTTTCCAGGTTCCTGAGGTTTCTCTCCCGCTCCTTTTCCAGCTTTTCTCTCACATTCGAAGCAGGGAGATTCC
>Ga0335070_10009451_pt1 | contig 11427 bp, 8 predicted proteins | sample Lox_Sample_13_FD_206722 | JGI IMG/M metagenome (GOLD analysis project Ga0335070, IMG submission 206722) | Soil microbial communities from Loxahatchee National Wildlife Refuge, Florida, United States - Lox_Sample_1.3 | ecosystem: Environmental > Terrestrial > Soil > Wetlands | place: USA: Florida... | reverse complement strand
TATTTTTTAAGAATGCAGCTCGGGCTGCAACCGCAGTACCATTGTATGCTGAGCGTAACTGAATTAAAACCCAGTCAACAATATCTGCAGGAACATTTGTAACGTTTTCATTTCCAGAATAATTCCAAGGAGATACATTATAAGGTTGTGCTTTAGGAAAGTCGGATAATGTTCTCAAATTAGTATTCATTGCACCACTATTATAAGGTCCTTGTAAAAATATTTTAGCAAAAACTTGCATAGGTTCTGTAGTAAAGTTCCAAATAGCAGACCATCCATAATCTGGTATTCTAACTCTCCAATAATATAGTGTGCCGAATTTCAATCCTGTCGGTTGAATTTCTGTATTAGAGATACTAGCATTGCTGAAAACAATATTAGTAAAAGCAATATCGGTAGCAACTTGTAATTCGTAAACTGTTGAGCCATTAGCAGCAGGAGGCGCATTCCAATTTAAAGTGACATTAACAGGCCGGTCAACAGCATTGGAATCAGGCCCGACTAAAACAGGTTGATAATAACCTTGAATAGAATGAAACCAGGCGTTCGCCATTTTCTGATAGCCGGTTGTATTAGGATGTTTATCATCAGAAAGATCAGCCGGATAATTTAAGGCAGCCTCCATATTTACTACTACGATTTTTCGTCCTTGCGCAATAAGTGTGTTGGCTCTATTTTGTAATTCAATATTAAAATCAGTTGTCCTCTGATAATCATTATAAGGATCATTATTAGGATTTCTATTAATAATTCGGGCTAAAAAAACAGTCGTGCTATAATTTTTTACTTGAGCTACTGAATCAATCCTGTCAAGAATCATTTTAACTTCATCAGCAAGAGATTGAGGAGTGTCGTTATAGATAGCATCTGCTCCAGTATAATGTGTACCAATATCATTTGTACCAATATGTAAAAGTACGATATCTGGGTGATTATCTGGCGGATTAGCATCTAAAATACTCGGCACATCATCCCATAAAGCAAAACCAAAAGGATCATTATTTTCTAAATAAGCTGACCAGCCTCCGTGTCCTTCATGGTCACGATCAAAATCTGGAGTGCCTCCAATTAAACTACCTATAAAATTAATATTATATCCAGCATTTATAAGTTGCTGATATAAAGATCTCCTATAACCATTATCATCCGGATCTCCATCTCCATTCGTAATCGAATCTCCCAAAGGCATTAATTTTATTTGAACAGTCGTTACTTTAGAAAGTTTATTTTTAGAAGGTACCTTCACACTAAATTCATTGTCACTAATATCATTTAACAAAGGATTAGATGCATCACTTATCCTGATTAAAAAATAAGGACTCTGTGCATTAACGATAGTCCATGAGTACTTTTCCAATAAAGCATCAAAAGATTTCTCAATTATATGCCATGAATAACCACCGTTTAACGAGTACTCTACTTTTACATTAGCAACACCGGTGCTCTTCCAGGTAATAGTCTGGACAGAATTTGCTTCCCATTTTTCACCTCCGTTAGGTGATATTATAGTAATACTTTGGGAGTATAGAAGATTGGTATTAATGAGTAGTGCAAGTATTATAAAATATCTAAAGTGAAAATAATTCTTAGCAGATGGATTCAAATTAAACATATATCTTTAACTCTTTAAATATAAATAAAGGCCGAATGAAAAAATATGATAAAAGAAATTCTGAATTATAGCCCCGCAATTAAAAAACTTCTATTTATCATACATTATTCAGGTCACTTGAAGTCAGTTATTATAACGATATATAAGTGACAATTTTCATTATTTTCAGCTTAAGTTATTGTAATTCCAATATGTATGCCATATTTGATTAACAGTTATTCGAGATATACACAGTATAATTTGCTGATTATACTCTAAGGGGGAGTTCAAATTTTGAATATGTATTAATTTTGCAACACTTATCAAAGTGAGATAGGATAAACTTCAATAGATTTTTTGCAGAGCTCTTACTTTTTTAAAACGCCTTTTAAAATAACTTGTCGAGCAAGATTTCTAGTAAATAAGTTAGAGCCTTAAATGAATGGGATCAATAAAATGCTTATCGGGTGGTATTTAAACTATATAATAACCTTGGGAGTATTTTTTTACTTAACCTTAGTACATCTTTTTGTAATCATTTTTTGAATCGACCGATTTTATTACCCAGTAGGAGTCTTTATTATCCCTAAATTTCAGATCTAAGAATTCTTTTCGGAATAATTTTGCGGCGATACCTAATGGAGTTACCACAATATAGTATAGAATCATAATTAATATGGGGGAGACAATCCATCCCATAGCGAATGCAAGTCCCATCCATATCCGGTAAACCGATTTCAGAATTCCCGGGGATATAAGCCCCAGGATAAAAAGAACTCCGCCTATAAGTGAAAAAAGATATACAAATAAATAATTTTCTGTCCCGGGCAGTTTTTGAATCTGCTTAAAATGTATCCAGCCGGCAATAAGCAGAAAAACTCCGCCGACCATAAGGCCGAAATTTCTAAGCTTCTTTTTACTTAGGTCAAGAGCTTTAATTTCCGATTTAACATCACTAATCCAGCTCATATAGCTGCCTCCAATCTATATTGTCATGAAATTCAGGCTGCTCATCCTTAAATAGTATGAAATTTTCCAGAACCAAAGCATCAATTTCAGTTCTCATAAAACATTTGTATGCATCAAGCGGCGATTCTACTATTGGTTCTCCACGAACATTAAACGAGGTATTTACTATAACTGGGCAACCTGTTTTTTCATAAAATTTTGAAATCAACGCATGATACCATGGATTATCTTTTTTATTTACTGTTTGAATTCTTGCTGAATAATCTATGTGAGTAATTGCAGGAACTTCAGAGCGTACAACATTAAGCTGGTCTATTCCCCACAGGCTTTTTTCATCATTAGTCATCATCCTTTGTTTTTCTTTTTTTACATCAGCCACTAAAAGCATGTAAGGGCTTTCCCGATCCAATTCAAACCACTCACAAACTTTTTCAGCCAAAACCGAGGGGGCAAAAGGGCGGAAACTCTCTCTAAATTTTATTTTCAGATTCATTTTTTTCTGCATTTCAGGTGAACGTGCATCTCCAATAATAGAACGTGCTCCTAATGCTCTTGGTCCAAATTCCATCCTACCTTGAAACCATCCGATAACTTTTTCCTGTTGAAGCATATCAGTTACTTTATCAAGCAGATCATTAGTTTCAAAATATTTGGATGGCAAATTATTTTTTTCAAGAAAAGCCCTGATGTCTTCATTACTATAATGAGTACCAAGGTATGAACCTTTTTGTAAATCACAATTATTTTTGTTAGGAAGAGGTTCATTTAAAAAATGATAATGTACAATGTAAGCAGCACCTAGAGCACCGCCGGCGTCTCCTGCCGCAGGCTGTATCCAGATATCATCAAATATACCGGCCCGAAGCAGCTTTCCATTTCCAACACAATTAAGTGCCACACCGCCTGCCAGACATAAGTTTTTTTCTCCTGTAATTTTCTTGACATGTTTAGCCATTTGCATCATTATGTCTTCAGTTACAACTTGCACGCTGGCTGCTAAATCCATTTCTCTTTGTGTCAGTTTGGTTTCTGGTTTTCTTGGAGGGCCATCAAATAACTTTTCGAACTTGCCGTTTGTCATTGTTAAGCCGGCACAATAATCAAAAAATTCCATGTTCATTTTGAAGGATCCATCCTCTTTTAGATCTAACAAATGATCATAAATTTTCTGCACATATTTCGGATTGCCGTAAGGAGCCAACCCCATTACTTTATATTCACCTGAGTTAACCTTAAAACCGGTGAAATAAGTAAATGCCGAATATAACAATCCAAGTGAATGAGGAAAATGAAGTTCCCCTAAAATTTTAACTTTGTTATCTATTCCCAAACCATAAGATGAAGTCGCCCATTCACCTACTCCATCAATTGTAAGAAATGCTGCTCGTTGAAATGGTGATGGAAAGAATGCAGAGGCAGCATGAGATTCATGATGCTCCGGAAATAATACTTCCCCATCATAGTCTAATTCTTTTTTAATTAGATCGGACATCCATATTTTTTTTCGGATCCATAATGGAACAGCTTTTACAAACGATTTAATTCCTTTGGGAGAATAGGCCAGATATGTTTCAAGGATCCTGTCAAATTTAGTAATCGGCTTATCGTAGAAAGCGACATAATCTAATTCTTTAGAAGTTATTCCGCCCTCATGCAGGCAATATTTAACTGCGTTTATTGGAAATTCGTGATCATGTTTTTTTCTAGTAAATCTTTCTTCCTGAGCGGCAGCAATTATCTCACTATTTCTAAGTAATGCCGCAGCAGAATCATGATAGTAGGCAGAGATACCTAAAATATTCAATGTTTCTTCCTCCCTTTCAATTAAAACAAAGTATAAATAAATGGTGCAATAGCAGAACCTTCAGCCAGAACAATTAGAGTTCCTAGGAGAATCAAAAATATAATTATTGGAAATAGCCACCACTTTTTATTGGCCTTTAAATAAGACCCGAAGTCAGAAATTATTGTTAGTTTTGACATAAGTTTCCTTTTACTTGTTATTAATTTTTTTTATCAAACCGTATAAATCTTCTGAGATTATTTTCGCTAATTGATAAGAGCCTTTATCGGTTGTATGTACATGATCATAAAAATATTCAGAGTTTCCACTCATTTCTTTGGAGGGATCAATCATGTGAACAAGTTTAGATTTAGATATATCTTTAATAATTACATCAGTTAATTCAAAAGCTTTAACTATATCTGCATGGTTTAGCTTTACATATTTATATGCAATTCTTAATTTTTCTTCATCCATATTGTTTTTTCTAAAAAGTCGAGGCTGAGTTATAAGAATTGGAATTGAATGAATGTTTCGAGCAAGATCAACGAACATCTCCAAACTTAGTCGGTATTGTCTTAAACCAAGTTCATTAATTTCCCGATTAGATTCATTTTGATTAGAAGCTCCTTCAAGTCCTATATCATATTTCCAGTCATAATATCGCCCCCGTAAGCGTACGTATAATTGAGATGCCTCACATAAAATTTTATCTAATGAACTTTGATAACTTATACGGGGGTCATCATTTTCATTATAAGGACCGCAGAATTTTTGCATTGTGGTTGTATTGGGAAAATAACAGATATCATTCCAAGCTTCACACATAATAAGGTAATCAGGTTCGAGAGACCATCCATCTGCAAAAATCCTCCCGACACAATCAACTGAAGTAAGCCCAGGAATACCAGCATTTATGACTTCAACATTTAATATTCCTTTCTCTTTGAGCATTTGTTCAATTCTATGCGGCCAGTCTTTACCTTCGGTTTCATATATATCAAATGTGGCAGAACCGCCATAGAAAATAATTCTTATAGTACCTTTATTTTTTTTAATGGAAAATTCTTTCCCCCTGTAGCCCTTTGAATTAATAGCATATGAAGCTATTCTGCCAGCTGTTTCAGTCCGTTGTTTTTTTTCAGGAAAAATGAATCTAGAAAAAATTGATGGACTATATTGAAGGGATTTTGTCTTAAGAATTTCCGGTGTCATATATTCTTTAAAAAGTCTCACATAGATTTCTCCCAATAAAAGAGCTGAAATAACTGGTATTACTATAAAAAAAATAAAAAATGTTTTCCTCCTCGGTTTATAAGTTGACATTGATAAATCCTTATTATTAGGTTATTAATTAATGTCTGTCTTAAACTAAAATATTAAATCACAATTTGCTATTTTGAGTTATTTAGCTTATTAAATAAATCAATATAACTTTTTAATACAATTGATTTAGAATATTTTTGGCTAACCGTTAAAAGGGCATTTTCTCCCATTTTTTTTAAAAGATTTTCATTATTTATTAATAATTCGATAAAATGGTACAGCTGCTTAAAGTCTCCAACATTCATTAAAAGACCATTGAAATTATTCTTAATAACATCTTTTATACCACCAACAGGTGTTACGATGGGTACCAATCCACAAGCCATAGCTTCTATTAAAGAGACTGGAAGTGCTTCAGATTCTGAAGGAAGTACAAAAATATCCGAAGACTTCACATATTCATGAATTTCGTCTGAATTTACAAAACCGGTGAAACGAACGCTTCCCTCAAGTTTGTTTTCCTTGACAAAATTCTTTATCTCCTCTTCACAGGAAAACAGGATATCCTTCCCCGAACCAACAATTAAAAGCATCGCATCTTTGTATTTTTTTTGAATTTCATTCCACACATTTACTAAAAGAGGCAAACCTTTCGATAACACCAGCCTCCCAGTAAAGATTAGAATTTTACCTTTCACAGGAAGATTTAATTTAGTTCTCAGCTTAACTTTATCATCTTCCGTTACCTTGAAAAATTTTTCCGGATCAATGCAATTAGGTATTTCATATATTTTACTCTGATCAACCCCACTATTCTTAAATTCTGATGTTATTTCTTTAGATAAGCTTACGTAGGCATCAGCTTTTTTAAAAAGCAAATTCCTAAAATATAAAAACACTTTTAATAAAAAGGGGAACTTGTTGACTCCAATGTTTTGTAAACCCGGCAAGAAAAAATTTCCCGACATTTCACCAAGTGTATCCGATTTTAGAATTGATATTTTTCTAAATATTTTACTTACCAAAACAGCGGGTATTCCCAGAGTTCTGAAACCTGAAACAAATATCAGATCATAATTTTTTCTTTCCTTAATTAAGACAGGTACACTTGTAAAAATCATCACCCATCTTTGGAAGTTTCCTTTTCCAATAGGTTTAATCCTTCTGACTCTGACATTATTAATAACTTCTTCCTTTTTTAATGCTGAGTAATTTCGTCTTACTACAACAAGAACCTGAATATTATTCTCAACTAAACCGCTGTTTAGAAGAACAGCCTGTGATTCTCCGCCTCCAATAATGGGGTAATACGTTTCAGTAAAAACACAGACTTTTTTAATACATTCTGAGGACATTATCTTTTCCAGATCCTGTATACAAAAGAAAGAAATTTGTCTTTTCTATATTTTAATGAAGGTTCAATAGCATGAGCTACCATAATCCATAATTTTGAGCTATTAAAAACAGAATTGTCAGATTTAAGATCTGTTTTTAAAAAAAATTCCGGCAGTCTGCAGTTATTATCCAGAAAATCTTCAGGCAGTATTGGACGATTCTGATCTCTGAAAAATATTTTTGTTTGGCTTTCAAAGAATTCAAATGCAGCTCTTTTCAATTGTGTGACTTTATCAGTATTTATCTTAACCAGAAGATCCGGTTTAATATATAATCTAATGTCTTTATATTTAAGTAATTGCCATTCGATATAAACAAAATATTCAAACAATTCCGCCTTTGAATTGGAATCCAAAAACGCTTTGAAAGAAGCTTTGCTTAATGCCAAATGATCGGGATGACGATCAAACCTGAACGGAGTTAAGATAAAATCAGGATTTATTTCATTAATTATATGCCGTAACTGTGAAGTTAAATCCTTAAAATGTTTTTTAAGTTTTCTTTCGGGAAAATTCAGGAATGAAATATTTTCTAAGGGGATACCTAAACTTTTTAAAGCTGTTTTAGATTCATTAGTACGGATTTTATTCAGATCTACATTTACAGTTTCCTTTGAATAAGGTGATTGCTTTCCATCGGTCGCAAAAATAAAATAAATAGAATTTTTATTTTTAATTTGAGCAATCGTCCCGCCACAGGATAAAATTTCATCATCCATGTGGGGCACAAATATCAGGATTTTTCCATGAAAAATTGTGTTTGGATCAACTGTATTTTCATTTAATTTTTTTTCATGCTCTGATTGATTCTCATTAGATCGTAACATTTCTTTCTATTTTAGAGGATTTTGAGATTAATAAAATTTATGAATAAAGAAACACCTCATCATTGGGGTTTTTCCTTTCAAGAACAGCAATTATCTGTTTTATTTCATTTTTATTAATTATTTCTAATTTTGATAGAATAACTAAAAACAGACCTAAACAGAATGAAAACGTAAGTATCTTTAATGCAATATTAGGAGAATTCTTCAATAAAATATTAGTCAATCTAGAAATCAATTCTTTATAGAATAATAACATGCTTATCGAAAATGTTATGCTGCTAAAAAGTATAGCTAATGCCAGCCCAACTGATCCTAAATTTTTAATTGATAAAATTCCAAATAACACAAAAATTACAGTAGAAAATAATGCTGAAAGGAAATATGGTTTTGCTTTTGAAAGTGAAACCGATCTAACATATCCCAATTGACCAATAACCCAGATCGGTATGGTTGACAAAATTATTAAAGCAATTGGGTAAATATGAATATACCCCATCCCCAAAACAAACGTTATTAATTCTTTACCAAAGAAATAAAAACCAGAGACGATAATTAATATTATTGGAAGTATATATCTTAGCAGTAAAGTAAGCCAATCAATACTTTTTTCAGATCTTCCTATGACCTGAAATTTTGAAGTTATTGGAATCAAAGCATCAAAACCAACAATAGCTAATCCATATAAAACAAGAAATCCCTGGTTAGCTAAATCAAAAAAACCTATTTCACTATTAGTATAAGAAAAACTTTTAAGAAATGCAGGTCCGATTTGCTGCTGAAATGAAAACAATAAAGTTGGAGTAAAAATAACAATTCCAAATTTCAGTTTGGGTATAAATTCTTTAATTATCGGTTTATGTATTTTAATTTTTATCACTTTTCCTATAGAAAAAAAAGCATAAATACCAGAGACAAGAGGCGTAAGTAAAAGCGAAAATATAGCACCGAGAAATCCAAAAACCGGATAAAGCGCAAAAATAAATAATAACCGGAAGGCAGTTCTGAATAAATTTATCATGTTTGCTTTGCCCACATAATTCAAACCATATAAGGTAGAAAAAAGAATAGCTGAATAAATTTCTATAATAATAGCAAAATAAATAATTATATAAGGGAGAATTCCTTCTTCCTGAAGAGGTAAAGCAAAGTACAATACTATTCCGGTCAAACCTAAAATAAGACTAATTATAAATTCTAAAATGAAATAACCCGAAACTAGTTGTTCAAGTTTAGTTTGTTCTTTTTTAACAATAAATTCAGGGATAAATCTTCCTAAAACAAGAGGGAGTCCAAAGGTAAATATATCAGAAGTCAACATTACTATCGATATGAAAAATGCTAACTCTCCATAATTTGAAGAGCCGAGCATTCGTGGAATGACAATAATATAAACTGCCAAGAACGGATAACGTGCAATTCTTATTAAAAAAGATGAAGATAAATTTCCTGCAGTTTTTTTAACATCTTCCGCCTGATCTAAATACATAATACTTATTTGATTTTCTTATTGATAACTATTTTGATTTTAACCATTCATCAACCCTATTGACGAATTTCGGTATAATATCTCCATCATAACAAAGTATTCCATCTATGTAGTAAATATTTAAATAATGGTCACTCCCAGGGACGGTCCAATAATCTGTTTGCGGGAGAGCACTTGCAACAATTTCACGTAAGGCTTTTAAATCCTCCTTATTTTCTTTTTCTCCATCTATTAAAAATAATGGGAAATGATTTGGCATTGAAACAAGCTCTTCAATATTTGTGTGTTCTCCCATAATTTTCAGATCAGAAAGAGTTATACGAAAAGGTAAAGCCATATCCTTATTAGCTCTTTCAACGAAAAACTCACTTTCTTGAGCTTCCGATCCAGTAATTCTTTCTTCAACTCTCCGTGGAGGCCCAATGAGAACCATTTTTTTAGCCTTATTTATTGTCCCATACTTAACCATATAGTTTATAGCTACCCCTGCTCCAAATGAATGGGCTATAATATAAATTCTGCTTGAATCCACCCCAACATCGTTTATTAAATAATTGATAGATGAAACGACATCTTGAGCAAAATCAAAATTTTTTGGACTGAAACTTTGGGGATCTTGTGAATCACCATATCCTCTAAAATCAATGGCCAAAACAGTATAACCTTTATCGCAAAATTTTCTGGCAAGAACCTGAATTATTCTGGTTTTTCTATGCAGCGGACCTGCACCGTGTAAAAGTAAAATACCCGGAGGGCTCATTCTATCCCTACTGGAGAGTTCCGGTTCAAATAAATCTCCAACAATCTTTAAAGAGTCGGAATAAAAGCTAACAACTCTTGTTGGTGTCGAATCAACATGATGCCTTCCTTTTAATTCCCAGTATGCATATCGTAACCCAGTCTTCTTTAATTCACCTCTAAATATAAAGGCAACTGCAATAATCAAAACAAGGGAAATTAATACTATCCAAAGAAGTTTTCGCCAAAAGTTTTTCTTAGTATTTTTATTGGTTACTATCACAAATTTTCCTCCTTTAATTTATAATGTGAAAAATTTTTCTAAAATTTCTTAACACAACTGGTTATCTTTTAATACTAAAATTATTTTGTTTCTATCTATTTTTATTTTTTCCCTTCGTAACTTATTCCTTTTGAGTCATCGGAGCGTAGTTAGTGGCTATTTTGCCGTTCATAGGCCAAAAGTAAGTACAGTGTCTGATTGAATCTACAATCTCATCGTGCTCTGGGAGATCAGGGCGTACATAGTAGTAATGGGTCTCATCTGGTTTCGCACCGAACACGGCAGCGAGTGTGAAATTATTCTTTTCAGCATACTTCTTCAATGTCATCACCATTTTGAACCATGGGTGATGAAGCCGCTTGACCGATGGCGGACAGATTGGGGAAAAATACTCATGCCACATTATAACATCGGGTTTTTGACAGGAGAGATACTCATACGTCAATCCCCCTGCATGAGCAATCCACCGGTCATTTAGCCCCCAGGTATCTATTGTACGCCATTTTGAGTAGAGCGGCAGTATTCCAGCTTCGGTTGTTGCAATTGTGTACCTACGGTAGGCGTATTTACTAAGCATCATTCCAATTTCAACTCTTCCATCGTGCTCGTAGGTAATGGATCGAGAATACAAAATATTTCGTTCAAAGATCGGAGCTATAATGGTAATGGTGATTAGAATAATAGCCGCTTTCTGCATTTTATTGAACGAAGCAAATCTTGGGAATTGGAAGTCTTCGGGTTCACGACGGAGCAATGGATACCAGGAGAGGATATACAGTGCAAGAATGGGGTACTGAAAACGATGGCCGAAGTTCATTTCATCGGAGATTAATACCCACATACAAGTAGCACCAACAATAGGTATTAGGAACGCTATGCCTCTTCGAAGGCTTTGCCTGGAACGAACAGCAAGTAGGAAAAAAGGAATGAATGGAAATCCCAGCCACAGACTGTTCCTGACAGAGGACTTAAGTGCATCTATATGGAGTAGTCCTCCTCCTTTCTTGTAGAAGGGATTAGGGAGCGGATATCCAAAATAGCTCCAATGCCAAAAGAAGTATAAACCTCCTAGCAATAAAAAGAGGCTCGC
>Ga0335070_10009449_pt1 | contig 11427 bp, 9 predicted proteins | sample Lox_Sample_13_FD_206722 | JGI IMG/M metagenome (GOLD analysis project Ga0335070, IMG submission 206722) | Soil microbial communities from Loxahatchee National Wildlife Refuge, Florida, United States - Lox_Sample_1.3 | ecosystem: Environmental > Terrestrial > Soil > Wetlands | place: USA: Florida... | reverse complement strand
CTGCGACATCTTGCGCAGGGCGTTGACGACCGCGTCGGTGCCCTGCTCGATGCCCAGCTTCAGGCGCATCGGGTTGGCGCCGGCGGCCAGGGTCTTGAGGCCTTCGGTCACGATGGCGTGCGCCAGGACGGTCGAGGTGGTGGTGCCGTCGCCGGCGATGTCGTTGGTCTTGGTGGCGGCTTCCTTGAGGAGCTGCGCGCCCATGTTGGCAAACGGGTCTTCGAGCTCGATTTCCTTGGCTACGGTCACGCCGTCGTGCGTGATGGTGGGTGAGCCGAACTTGCGGTCCAGGGCGACGTTGCGGCCCTTGGGGCCGAGAGTGGTGCTGACCGCATTGGCGAGCATGTCAATGCCGGTCTGCAGACGCCGGCGGGCGTCCTCTGAAAAGACGAGTTGTTTTGCTGCCATAATTCATACCTCCAGGTTGATTACTTCTTTTTTTTGCTTTCAACAATGGCAAGGATGTCGCTTTCGCGCAGGATGAGCAGTTTCTTGCCGTCCATCTTGATTTCGGTGCCGGAATATTTGGCGAACAAAACCTTGTCGCCGACGGCCACATCCATGGGGATGCGTTTCCCGTCCTCGTCGCGGTCGCCGGGGCCAACGGAGAGGATCAAGCCCTGCTGGGGCTTTTCCTTGGCCGTTTCGGGGAGCACGATGCCGCCTGCGGTGACCTCTTCCTGCTCGATGGGTTCGATCACCACGCGGCTGCCGAGGGGTTTGAGATTTAGTGCCATATTCGCCTCCTGAAAAAGATTACTCAGCAAATTAGCACTCAGGTTGCTCGAGTGCTAAACCTTATGATAAATGACTTCTGGATGAACGTCAAGAGGAATTGATCGGTTCTAATAAAATTCTGATAAACCCTTCCCCCTCGTCCCGGCCGGTCTATGGGACAAAGCTGGGAGAGTAGGGCACCGAGGTCGGCGGCGTTTTCAAGAAGGGGGTGTACTTGGGGGTGGGCAGGGGTGTAAGCGTAAAAACCGAGGTCGGGGTCTGGACCTGCGATTGGGCCACCGAGGCGCAAATTGCCAGGCCGTCGGAGACGATTGCCGCGACGATCGGATCGTTACCGTAGGAGGTTTGAACCAGATTCAAGACCGGGATCGCCTCGTCGCAGTACTTGGGATGTGTAGGGGCCAGAGCGGCCAACCTTTCCCCGTAGGTGTAGTAGTAGACGACCGTATTCGGGGAGAGGGGCAGCCCGGTGACGGTGACGCCTTCATCCCCCCGGCAGGCACGCACGAAGCGCGCCTGGCAACTGGTGTCGGGGTCGCAGCCCTTGACCGCGCACTGCATGGCCGGGATGACGCTTTCGTAGTTGCGCGCCTTGTCGTAGATGACCCCCAGGCGCCCGTAGAGATCCGCGTTGGTGGGATCGAAGGCAATCGCCTTCAGGGCGTTGCGTTCGGCGGAGAAAAAGTCGCCGGTCTGGGAGTAGGTCTTGGCGATCTCCAGATAGGGAAGCGGATCCTGGTTGCTGTGCACCTGGTTGATTTCCACCGCCCGGGCAAAATTTTGCAATGCCTGGTCATAGAGCTGCTTTTGCTCGCTCGGGATGTCACTCTTAAAAGCCAGCTGGCGGTAGTTTTTGCCGATGTAGATGTAGAGAAAGGTCAAGTTGGGGCTGATCTCGAGCGCCTTCTGGTATTCGACGATTGCCTGGTTGTAGGCACCGTTGGATTCGAGCACATATCCATAGACGCGATGCACGTCCATGATGTTGGGACCGAGCTGGAGCGCCTGGTCGATGTATTGACCGGCCTGCGTCCATTTCTGCTCATCAGTCAGGATTTCGGCGTAAAAGGCGAGGGCCAGGGGGTTCCGGCTGTCCAGCGACAGGGCGCGAACGGCCTCCTGGTCGGCAGCGACGAGCAGGGCTTCCGCTTTTTGGTCCCCTGCAGGACGCAAAACGTCCAGGGCAGGATCGGCGTTCCAGTCCAGGACGAAGGCGTGGATCGCGCGCACATTGCTATCCTCGGCAGCCAGGGAGACCGCTTTTTCGATGGAAGTGCGCGCCTCCGTGAGCCGCTGCAGGCGCTGGGCGTCGGTCGTCAGCAGGCGGGAGGAGTAGGCCTGGATGCGGGCCAGCTTGGCCTGGTTCCCGGCATTGCCCGGATCCACCTTGGTCGCCTCCTGGTAGGCAGTAATCGCCTTGTTCAAATCCCCAGCATCGAAGAACGCATCGCCTTCCAGAGCCAGGGACCCGCCGGTGCGGGTGGGGGTAAACGTCGGATCGAAGGGACTGCGGATGGCGCCTCGGTCCAACCGCAGCACGAACCAGCCGCTTGTGAAGATCAAGAGCACCAGGGCAAACACCCGGTAGAGGTTGGAGCGCCGCGGGCGATAAAACAATCCTCGCTTGCGATTAACTTTCATGGTGTCGGAGTGGTCTTGGGTGTAGGACTGGGCGATGCAGAAGGGGTGCCCAGGCTGGCCTGGCACAGGCCCTGGATGTATTTGGCGTTGTAGACCGCGTCGGTATCGTCGGGTACTTTTGTCAGCAGGAGCTGGGTGACCGGCAGGGCATCGCTGCAGCGATTGTTTTTGACCAGGAGCAGGGCGTAGATGTAGTAATACTGGGCGATGCGGATGTCGTCGGCGGTCAGCTCCTGCCGCAGGATGGCCTGGCCGTCGTCCGTCTGGCCGCCGTTGACGGCCAGCGAAAGCTGGGTCAATGCATCGCTGAACTGGCCATTCTTGTAAAGCCACCATCCCCAGTTGCCGCGCAGGTAGGGATTGGTGGGGGCAACGTTGACAGACTGCTCGGCGTATTGGGCGGCCTGGGCATAACTGCCGATGCTGCCCAGGGCACGCGAGCTGTAGAGGTAGGCGGTGTAATCGGTGGGGTTGAGCGTATTCGCCAGCGTATATTCCTTGATCGCCTCGTCGATCAGGCTCAAGGCTTTATAAGTGACTCCAAGGTCCAAATGCAGTTGGGGGACGAAGGAGTTGTTGTTTATGGCGGTGCGAAATTCCGAGACTGCCTCTTCATAGTTGGCGGTCAGATACAGGATGCGGCCGCGCGCCCAATGTGCTTCCAGGCTGTTCGGGGCCAGGCTGACCGCCACGCGGGATTCCTCCCCGGCGGTCTTGATCGGATCGGTGTACGGGCCGACATTGTTCTGGAACATATCCCCCAACAGGAAGGCATAATAGGCGTGGGCGTTGCCGTTGTTGGGGTCCAGTTTTAGGGCATCCTGGATGGTTGTGTCCGCGGCGGCGTAATCCCCTTTCATATCCTGAGCCCAGGCCAGCACCGCCAGAGCCATCGAGTTGTTCGGGTTCAGCAGCAGGGCATTCTGGGCGTTGGTCTGGGCGTCGTCGTATTTCCCGGCGAAGATCTGGACGCGCGCCAAGGCGACGTAGATCGCCGGATCGCTGGGCGAGATGCGAATGGCCTCGGTATAGGTGTCGATGGCCTTGGAGAATTTCCCCTGGCCGAACAAGCCTTGTGCCTCAGTGAGGTACGATTCAGGGTCGCGGGTGGGAGTGGCGGTGGGCAAGATATACTGCTGCAAGGGTGGCACCACGAACCTGTCAAAGTACACCATGCCCGCAATCAAAAGCAATAAAAGGATCACCAGGAACCAGTTAGTCGGCTTGCGACGCTGGCGCATACTCCATTTGGAACCGCGCAAATACATGCGGTTATCTTACCATATTTTATTAAGCGGCCCTTAAACCCCCGCGCCTCTTGTCAGACATCTCGCTTGCGGCTAGAATGTCCCTATGGAGTTTGATGTTTTCACGCTCCTTCCCGAAGTCTTTCCTCCTTACCTTGACAGCAGCATTCTGCAGCGCGCCCGCCAGCGCGGTCTGATCGAAGTGCGCCTCCACAACATCCGCGACTGGGCGACCGACCGGCATCATGTGACCGACGATGAACCCTACGGGGGCGGCGGCGGCATGGTGATGAAACCCGACCCGGTCTTTGCCGCCGTCGAAAGCGTGCTCGGACCCTCCGAAGGGCTCGCGGTAGAGCCCGCGACCGGCTGCCCGGTCATTTTGCTGACGCCACAGGGACGCGTTTTCAACCAGAAGATCGCCCTGGAGCTCTCCCAATTGCCCCGCCTGGCCCTGATCTGCGGGCGGTACGAAGGGGTGGACGAGCGCATCCGGGACCACCTGGCCACGGATGAAATCTCCATCGGCGACTACGTCCTGACCGGAGGCGAGCTGCCCGCCTTGATCCTGATCGACGCCGTGGCGCGCCTGATCCACGGCGTGCTTGGCGACCCGGACGGGCCTTTAGACGACTCCCATGCTTCTGGGCTGCTCGAATACCCGCACTACACCCGCCCCCCCGAATTCCGCGGCTGGCAGGTGCCCGAAATCTTGCTCTCCGGCGATCATGCCCGGATCACCCAGTGGCGGCGGGAGCAATCCCTGTTACGGACGCTTAAGCGCCGGCCGGACCTGTTGAGGGATGCACCCTTGAGCGAGGCAGACAAAAAGTTCATCAATCGCCTTAGGGACAAGGGTGATTCGCAATGAAATTCGATTAGGGAAGATTTTTTGCTTGAGTCTGACTTCTTCGGGATGAGTGTCATCTGGAGTGTGTACAACGCCTTCGTGCCGGTTTTTCTGGCGGACAAGTTTCGCCTCCGGCCGGCTTTCATCAACTTCTTCATGCCGCTGGACAATATTGCCGCCCTTTTCATCCAGCCTCCGGTGGGGGCCTGGTCGGACCGCCTGCGGACCCCAAGCGCCCGGCGCATGCCGTTCATCTTTGGCAATTGCCGGTCCGAATGTCAATGGCTTGGCGATCCAGCTGCTCGGCAAGAATTACTATGCCATCATGATCCTGGTTCCCATCTTTATCTTGGTCGCTCTGTACCCGATGCTCGGCGTGCGGCGGGGTGAGGTACAGGCCGCCTAGCGGCTGCCAGCCTCGAAGTCCGGGCGGTTGCGCGGGGCGGGCAGCCCGGCCTGGGATCGTCGGCGAGAAAATATGAAGGGACACTGCATTGCCACGGGGCTGCTTTTGGTCGCCGCATTGGCTCTCCCCGGCTGCGGGACGAAAGTCGTTCCTTGCTCGCGTGCGGAGATTTTTTGCGTCGGTTTGGTGACGGAATCCGGCCGGCGTGATGACCGGTCCTACAACCAGGCTGCCTGGGAGGGTCTGAAGCAGGGCAAAACCGAGGGTCTCGCTGACTGGATCGCGTCCATCGAGACCGTCGATGCCAGGGACTACGATGAGAATATCGGCGTCTTCGTTGACGCCGGCTACGATGTGATCGTGACCGTCGGGTCTGCCATGGACGAGGCGACCCGGGCCGCGGCTTTGAAGTACCCGGAAATTTATTTTATCGGCGTCGACCAGCCCCAGCCGGCAGAGGAGGAAGCGATCCCGAACCTGGCCGGGGTCGTCTTCCCCGAAGATCAACTTGGCTTTCTTGCCGGGGCGCTGGCGGCGATGATGACCCGCAGCGGAAAAATCGGCGCGGTATGCGTCAGCGATGCCTGGCCTCCGGCCCAGCGGTATGGGGAGGGCTACCGCGCTGGCGCAGAGTACGTGAATCCGGCCGTGGAGGCGACCATTGTCTATCACGACGAGGTCGTCTTGGATAAGTCTTTCAGCGATCCGGCGTGGAGTGCTGCGGAGACCGATGCGCTGATCGACTCGGGCGCGGACGTTATCTTCGGTGTGGGCGGGACCACCGGTGCCGAAGCGCTGTTTAGCGCGGCGAAACGCGGCGCATATGTCGTTGGGGCGGACATGGACCAGTTCTTTATTCTTCCCCTCGCCGCGCCAAGGTTGCTTACCAGCACGGTAAAGCTGGTTACACCTGCCGTGGTCGACCTCATTGCGGAGGCAAAGCAGGCGCAGGGCCGGGTGGGTGTTTTTCGTTTCGGCGATTATGTCGGTCAGGTCGGACTGGCACCTTACCATGATCTGGATCAATTCATCCCTGGAACGGTCAAATCCCGGATGGCCGAATTGAGCCAGGCTTTGTCCCTGGGCGAGGTGCAGACCGGGGTATCCATATCAAATCCATGACACAAGCGATCCCCTTTTGTTGCTTAGCTTGCAGAATCATCTCGAACGCTGTATACTAGCAGCAGGGTTGTTGAGAAGTTCATTTCCTTCAAGGAGGTGCGAACGGAGAAAAAAAGCCCACGCTTCCCGATCCCCCGGTCTGAACGTTCAATCAAATCAAAGTTCATAACTTTAAAGAGGAGAAGAACGATGAATAAACTCTATTCGCTTTTTGCGGCCCTGCTGGTGGCGACCATGCTGCTCTCCGCCTGCGGTACCGCGGCGACCCCCACTGCGGCCCCGATGGCGACGTCGGCTCCGGCCACCCAGGCGCCTGTGGCGACACAGGCTCCCACAGCGGCACCCGCCACGACCGCCCCAGACTGCACGAAGGCAGGTGTCTTCTGCGTTGGTTTGGTGACCGATGTTGGCAAAGTGGATGACAAATCCTTCAACCAGACCGCCTGGGAAGGTGTCGAGAAAGCCAAGACGGATGGCAATGCGGATTGGGTCCAGTACATTGAGACCACTGACTCCAAGGACTATGACAAGAACATTGCCACCTTTGCGGATGCCGGCTACAAAGTCATCGTGACCGTCGGCTTCAACCTGACCGATCCGACTTACGCGGCTGCCAAGCTGTATCCGAAGACACTGTTCATCGGCATCGATCAGTTCCTGTCCAAGGATGCCAATCACCCCGATTGGCCGCTGTACAACCTGGTCGCCATTGTCTACAACGAGGACCAGTCGGGCTTCCTGGTCGGCGCTCTGGGCGCCATGGTGTCCAAGACGCACAAACTCGGCGCAGTCTGCGGTACCGATGCGGTCCCTCCCGTCTGGCGCTATGGTGAGGGCTACAAGGCCGGTGCGGCATACGAGGATGCCAAGAACGGCACCAAGACCGATGTCACGGTTGTATACCACAGCGACGTGGGCTTCGACAAGACCTTCACCGACCCGACCTGGGGCGCGGATACGGCCAACTCGATGATCGACAAGGGCGCGGATGCGATCTTCGGCTGCGGCGGCAAGACCGGCAACGGCGCGGTCGACGCGGCGGCCCAGCGCGGCGTGTATGCCATCGGCGTGGACACCGACCAGTACTTCACGCTGCCCGAAGCGGCTGCACGCCTGCTCTCCAGCGCGATGAAGCCGGAGACTGGCCCCGTGGCAGATGTCATCAAATTAACCAAGGAAGGCAAATTCCCCGTGGGCGGCCTGTATGTCGGCCCCTCGGGCTATGCCCCCTATCATGACCTGTCAAGCGATGTCCCGGCCAATGTCGATGCCGAAATGCAGGCGCTTAATAAGGGTCTGACGGACGGCTCGATCAAGACCAACGTCCCGCCGGTAAAACCCGCCAAATAATCTCCTGATCTGCTCGCAGAAGGGGAAAGAGGAAGCTCCTCTTTCCCCTTTGTGGTTATAATAAACCTGATTTCGAAACGGGAGATGGCATTATGCAGAGCACCAACGGGAAGGGACTTTCACAGTTCTTAAATCAATTGTTGAACTCCCTGGTTGTGCCTTTGTTGGCCATCCTGACGGCGGTCATTCTTGGCGGCCTGATTATCAAGGTGGTGGGCGGAGACCCGATCGCAGCCTATAAAGGCCTCGTGCAGGGGGCTTTCGGCACCCCCAAAGCCTTGAGCGAAACGGCGGTCTGGGCTACCCCCTACATCTTCGCGGGGTTGGCGGTTGCGGTGGCCTTCAAGGGTGGATTGTTCAACATCGGCGCGGAAGGCCAGCTGGCATTTGGCGCGGTGACTGCCGCCCTGATTGGCTATGCCTTGCCAGGATGGTTGCATACGACTCTTCCGGCTTACATTCACATTCCGCTGGCGGTTGGGCTGGGAGTGCTGGCAGGCGCAATTTGGGCGGCCATCCCTGGCGCGCTCAAAGCCTACACCGGGGGGCATGAAGTCATCAACACGATCATGATGAACTATATCGCCCTCAATATCACCTCGTTCCTGCTTAACGGCCCGATGAGGGACCCTGATCCGTTGAACCTTTCCGCCCGCACTCCGGAGATCGCTGCTAGCGCCCGCATTCCGCCGATCTTTCCCAACCCCCTCCTGCGGGTACACTGGGGATTCGTCCTGGCGCTGGTCGTGGCGGTCATCATCTGGTGGTTGTTGTGGAAGACCACACTCGGGTTCGAGATCCGCACCGTCGGCGCCAACCCGGATGCGGCGAAATATGCCGGCATCGACGTCAAGCGGACGATCGTCATCACCATGGCACTCTCCGGCGCGCTGGCCGGCCTGGCTGGTGCAATAGAGGTCACCGCCCTTAACTATCGCCATGAACTCGGTTTTTCAGTTGGCTATGGCTTCGATGCCATTGCCATTGCTCTGCTGGGTAAGACCAACCCATTCGGTGTAATCCTGGCTGCCATCCTGTTTGGAGCCATGCGCAATGGCGGGACCCGCATGCAATTCCTTACGCAGATACCCGTCGATATCATCTCGGTGATCCAGGCTTTGATCCTGCTCTTCGTGGCGGCCGACCCGATCATCCGATTCATCTACCGGATCCGGATCCGCGAAGAACGGGTGGTCTTGACGCGCGGTTGGGGCGGGTAGGAGGCGGCATGGACTGGCGACGTTTTGCAATTATTGCGCTGGTGATCGTGATCATGTTCGGGACCGTCGTGCTGGTCGGCATCTCGCAGAATTCCCCCCTCGTGATCATCACCAGCATGCTGGCTACCACCATTGCCGTGGCCACCCCTCTGACGCTCGGCGCGCTCTCCGGCCTGTATTGCGAACGCTCCGGGGTGGTCAACATCGGCATCGAAGGCATGATGCTCGGGGCGGCTTTCTTCGGCTGGCTGGCTTCAATTTACATGAACACCGTCTTCCACAGGGCGCCGATGGCGAGCTTGATCGTCGGTGTGCTCGTGGCGATCCTGACCGGCAGCCTGTTCGCCCTGCTGCACGCGGCCCTGTCGATCACCTTCAAGGTGGACCAGATTATCGGTGGGACGGTGATCAACATCCTGGCCACCGGCATCACCGGCTTCCTGAACCGCCAGATGTTTTTTGGGGCAGGCAGTGTCTTTCGCGGCCAGGTGCCGCATTCCCCGGGCGTCCTGCCGAGAATCCACATTCCCTTGCTGGCCGACATCCCGATCGTTGGGCGTATTTTTGAGCAGCAACCCATCACGCTGGCTGCCTTGGCCCTGGTCGTCATCACGCATTTCGTCATCTTTTACACCCGTTGGGGCCTGAGGACCCGGGCGGTCGGCGAACATCCCCGGGCGGCCGATACCGTCGGCATCAACGTGACGTTCATGCGTTACGCCAATGTGCTCATTGGCGGTTGCATGGCCGGGCTTGGCGGGGCGTACTTAACCCTCGAATCCATTTCCTCCTTTGAGCCGCTGATGACGAATGGTCGCGGCTTCATCGCCCTGGCGGCCATGATCTTCGGCAATTGGACACCCTTCGGGGCCTGGGCGGCCGCGCTGGTTTTCGGCGCGGCGCAGGCCCTGCAAATCAATTTGCAATTCTACCGGGAATTGATCCCGCCCAACCTGGCATTCCTGCAGAACTCTTACGTGGTCGGCCTGGCTCCTTACATTCTGACCATGTTGATCCTGACCGGCTTGATCGGCAGGACCATCCCGCCCGCGGCCGATGGAAAGCCTTACGAGAAGTAGGAGAACGATATGGCAGACAACAATATTGTTCTCGAGGCGGTCAACATCAGCAAGCATTTTCCCGGAGTGCTGGCCAATGACCAGGTAAACTTCGACCTGCGCAAAGGCGAGATTCACGCCATGCTCGGTGAAAACGGCGCCGGGAAGACTACGTTAATGAACGTCCTTTACGGCCTGTACCTTCCCGATGCGGGCGAGATCCGGGTCGACGGAAAAGTCGCAGCCATCCACTCCCCAAAGGATTCCATTACGCTGGGGATCGGGATGGTCCACCAGCACTTCATGCTCATCCCGGTTTTCACGGTCGCCGAGAACGTCATGCTTGGCGAGGAAACGGTGCGAAATGGCATGCTGGATCGCAAGACCGTAGTGGCCAGGGTAAAGGACCTTTCCCACAAGTATGGGCTGGACGTGGATCCCACCGCGCTGGTGGGACAGCTGCCGGTCGGTTTGCAGCAACGCGTGGAAATCGTCAAGACGCTGTATCGTGATGCGCAAATCCTGATCCTCGACGAACCCACGGCGGTTTTGACCCCCCAGGAAGCAGACGACCTGTTCCGCATCATGCGCGAGCTGACCAAGCGCGGCGTTTCCATTATTTTCATCACCCATAAGCTTAAGGAGGTGCTGGCGGTTGCCGACCGGATCACGGTCATGCGCGCCGGCAAGGTGGTCGGGACGGTGAAGCCGACGGAGACGGACGAGCGCCAGCTGGCTTCCATGATGGTCGGGCGCGAGGTCATTCTCACCGTCGACAAGGGACCGGCCAAGCCGGGTGAGGAAATCCTGAAAGTCGAAGGGCTGAGGGTGCGTGATGCGCGCGGCCTGGAGACCGTACGCGGCGTTTCGTTCTCCGTGCATGCCGGAGAAATGCTCGGGGTTGCCGGCGTGCAGGGCAACGGGCAGACCGAGCTCGTCGAGGCCCTGACTGGCCTGAGGCCGGTGGCGGGGGGCAAGATGTACTTTACCGGGAAGGACATGACCGGCAAGCCGCCGCGGCCGATCACCGAGACCGGCATGGCGCACATCCCGGAAGACCGTCAGCGCTATGGCTTGGTCATGCCGTATGTGGTGGCGGACAACATGGTGCTGAACACCTACTATCGGACGCCTTTTGCCCAGCTGGGCATCCTCCAACCCAAGGCGATCGATGCGAACGCGCGAAAATTGATCGAGGAGTTCGACGTGCGCACTCCTTCGCCCTATGTATCCACCTCGAAGCTTTCGGGCGGCAACCAGCAGAAGGTCATCGTGGCGCGCGAGCTCAGTCACCCGGTCAAATTGGTGATCGCCAACCAGCCGACCCGCGGGCTGGATGTCGGTTCGATCGAGTACATCCACAAGGAGATTGTCATCATGCGCGACCGCGGTGTTGCGGTCCTGGTGGTCTCGGCTGAATTGGACGAGATCATGGCGCTCTCCGACCGCATCGCCGTCATGTATCGCGGCGAGATCGTCGCCACGGTGGATGCCAAAAAAGTGACCCGTGAGCAGCTCGGCCTGTGGATGGCCGGCGCGCACCCGGAACAATGATTTTTCAACGGGGTAGTTTCTTTTCGAGGGCGACCCCATGTCGCCCTCGAATTATTTATCAAGTCACCATGCACTCCCGTTTTTGGATTATCCTCTGGATTCTCGGTATCCTCTGTCCCATGGCTTCCCTGGGCAACCATTGGCCGCCGTTTGGGCGTGTCTTTAATGTCGTCTTCGCCCCCGGCTGGACCCATATCGCCATGCACACTTTTCTTTACCTGGTCCTGGCATTCCTGCTGGC
>Ga0335070_10009445_pt1 | contig 11430 bp, 10 predicted proteins | sample Lox_Sample_13_FD_206722 | JGI IMG/M metagenome (GOLD analysis project Ga0335070, IMG submission 206722) | Soil microbial communities from Loxahatchee National Wildlife Refuge, Florida, United States - Lox_Sample_1.3 | ecosystem: Environmental > Terrestrial > Soil > Wetlands | place: USA... | reverse complement strand
TGCGAAGCTGAGCCCAGGAGGCGGGGCACCGTATCTGGGAGAGGCGGAATCGCTCACCACGGAATTTCTGCGAACGCTCGCGACCGGGCTCGGCACCTACATTCCGCCGGAGATCTTGCCTGCGAACGTTTTGGTCCGAACCTCAGAGCTGTTGGTTTGGTGGACACCGGCTCAGTATCGCACTCTCTTTTTCGGAGAACAAAGCGAAGCAGGAAAGGACCTCAGCGGGAAGCGCTACCCCGTGCCCCCGCTAGTGTTCAAGGTGTCGGGCGGATCTCTATGGGTCCGCGCCTTGGAGAAGAATGAGCGGCCAACTGCGATCACGGAGCTAAAGACGGCGCCGTTTTGGAACGGAAATGACGCCGGCCAAATCTGTATTGGCACGATGCGCGTTCCCGAGTCGTCGGGTGTGGAAGCGATGGAAGGATGGGAGCGGGGGTTCTTTCAGAGCGAGTTCACGCACGCCTACGGAGCAGCGCGTCTGACGAGCTTTCCTGGCGGTTTTCTAAATTTGTGCCGACACTTGGTCGGAAGCCGGAAACCGTTCCCCGTAGAGTACCTGACGGGCGCTCGAGAAACCTTGAGACAGTTTGTGGAACGGAGGTGAGTTGTGGCGCACCATCTGTCACCGGAATTGATCCGCCGGCCAGTACGCGTGCTGGTCGTCGGCTGCGGCGGAAATGGGAGCGCAATCACGGCCGGTCTGCCGTATCTGCACCAGGCGATTCTGGCTCACGGCCACCCTGGCGGGCTCGAAGTGACGTTGATGGACGGTGACATCGTCTCGCCCACCAACTGCGTGCGGCAGCCCTTCAGCCAGGCCGAGATCGGACATGCAAAGGCGGTAGTGCTTGTCTCCCGCATGAATCTATTCTGGGGCCTGAAGTGGCACGCTGTACCGGAGCACTTTTCGGCACAGACGAGCGTGGATCGTGTGGACATCCTGATCGGTTGCGTAGATAGCCGCGCGGCCCGGAAGGTGATTGCTCATAGGGTGACGGGGCCGCGAAGTGGCGTTTCGTTTTGGCTGTTATATAAGCGATCACGCCTATGTGTATGATACAGGCGCCCGTCTTCGCGCCGTCAGGATCACCTGCATAAAAAAAGAGCGTATGCGCATGGAGGCATGCCTGAAGCGTTGCGATCACGGCTTGCCCCATTCCGCTCCTGTCGGATTCTTTTCGAGTACGTCAAACCGTCAAATGGCCCTTATGAACGGTGCAATGCCGATCAAGAAACACGGGCGGGGGGTAGAGCAAGCTCGACGGATGCTGGACGCGTTCGCGAATCTCGAAGTGCACGCCTTTGACATCACCGAAACAAACATCGATGGATACAAGCAGGGCTTTCGCGGTGGCCAGCGGGTGGACCAGTTGCGAGAGTGGATGCCTCGCCTGATTGCGTCGGCCATAGAGCGCCAGCACAACGTCATCGTGCGGCCGAAGGGCGCACCGATCAACTTGGTGCAGCTGGACGATCTCAGCCGGGCCGCGATGGAGCGGGTAAAAACCGCCGCCTTTCTGATCCTGGCGACAAGTCCGGAAAATTACCAAGCCTGGGTTGCCGTGCATGAATGCGATGCGGACTTGGCGCGGCGGCTACGCCGGGGCAGCGGTGCGGACCCGAGCGCTTCCGGCGCCAGTCGCATCGCTGGAAGCGTGAATTTCAAGCGCTGTTACGCACCAAACTTCCCGATTGTGGAGATCGTGGAAGTGATTCCCAAACACACGGTCACCCGGACAGAACTGAAGGCGCTGGGCTTGCTCGCCGCTCCGGATCCAATTCCGGCAAGGCCGCTCGCCCGAGATTATCGCGGGCAAGGACCGAGACAATGGCCCAACTACAAGCGTTGTCTGCAGAACGCGCCGCTGGCGCATCATAGAGACCTACCGGATGTCAGCCGCGCCGATTTCACCTTCTGCTTGTTGGCGATCGATTGGGGTTGGAGCGTCGAGGATACCTGCGCGCGTCTGCTGGAGGAGAGCAGCAAAGCCCGAGAGAATGGGCAGGCATATGCTTGGCTCACGGCGAAGAACGCTGCGGCGGTAATCGCCCGCCGGCAGCGCGGGTGACGGCATGACCGTGATTCTGCTAAAGCGCGTCGTGGATGTTCCCCGGGCCCGGAGGATTCGCGATCCGTTTTAAGCGAGCTTCAGATAATGGAAAGACACAGGCTGCACGAAGAGTTGTTGGCACGTGAGGTGCGGATTTTGGTGGTTGGATGCGGAGGAACGGGAAGCTCCATCGTAGCCGGATTGCCCTATCTCCACCAGGCGATGCTGGTCCAAGGGCACCCTTATGGATTGCATGTCACCATGATGGACGGGGACACTATTTCGCCCTTCAATTGCGTTCGGCAGCCCTTCAGCCAAAGCGAGATCGGGTTGAACAAAGGGATCGTCCTGGTGAACCGGATCAACCTCTTCTGGGGTCTGCATTGGAAAGCAATTCCGAGTCCGCTGACAGCACAAACACTCACTGCGGGCTATGCCGGCTACGGCGAACCGACTTTGCGCCCTGACATCGTGGTCGGTTGCGTGGACACTCGGGCAGCACGCGCCATCATCGCCAAGAGCACCGTGGGTCTCAGCGGCGTGGGTTACTGGTTCGATCTCGGTAACACCCGTTCGAGCGGGCAATTCGTATTGGGCGAGCCGTGGAACGCGAGAAACCGGCGATCACGGACGCGCTTGCGGACCGCGGCGGAGCTCTTTCCGGAGATTGTCGATCCGGCTCTCGACGACGATAACGAGCCGAGTTGTAGCGCGATCGAGGCGCTGGAGCGGCAGGAATGCTTCGTGAATTCTGTGCTCGCGCAGCACGCCCTCGCATTGCTTTCGCGGTTGTTCAGATACGGTCAGATATCCCATCATGGCGGCTTCGTGGATATTGCGCATTCGCGGGCCGTACCACTCGCGGTCGATCCGGAGCTCTGGCGCCGCATGAGAAAACGGGCCGGCTTGCCGCGGTCGGCCACGAAGACCAGGCCGGCCGTGGCGGGCCTTTAGACCGATTGCCGAAAGGGATCTACGATCTGGACGCCTCCAATGCTGCCGTAGCCGGAGAAGTCCTCGGTATAAAGTCTCTCGATACCGTGCGCCAGGCATGAGGCTACGAGCAAGGCGTCCCAAAACGACAGGCTATAACGACCGATCAAACGCTCGGCCTCGTCCAGAACATCCCAGGTCGGACTGCAACACGTCCACAGCCGGCGTAGCGTGCGGATGTTGTCGAGCGCCGCTGCTACCGTCAAGCCAAAGGGCGTGAGTTTGCGGGCTGCCGCCACGTATTCGCAAGCCACCTGCCACAACAAAGCCGGGTCGTCCAAAGAATTCACCAGCTCCGTGGCGATCCGTTGCTTGCGGACGTCTCTCGGGTCGTGGACGTACAGAAGGACGTTGGTATCAACGGCGATCATGCAGGTCGTCGCGTGTCAGCCGTGGCGCAGCAGGTGAGAGGGGCTGAGCGCGCATCCGGTCCACGAGTTCCGCAACCAGTTGACGCCTGCGGGAAGGATCGGTTTCCTCGGGGGGAACGACTCCTTCGGACACGATTAGGACGTCCACTTCAGCACCCTGTGGCAGGTCGCACGGATTCCGCAGTTCCAGTCTCCCGTCGCGGTAGATCGCCTTGTTCCGCTGTGTCATCTACCTCTTATTATAGGCGGCGGACTCGGCGTTCCCAAGCCCCCAAAAACGTGTTGTATTTGTGCAGCAACGTGCTGCACAAAATGCCTTCGACAAGGGGTGCCTTAGCTGGCTGCCGGCCGCCACCGCCGGATTTCTGTTGGCGAACTTGGAATTGGAATGGCGGGTGCCATCTGTTGGTTGCGGAAAGCAGTCACATCGAGAAGCCAACGTGCCGCTCATGAGAGTGAGGCGGCGCGGTAACGGCCGCTTCGAATGCGTGCCGGTCACCGACGAAGACCACCTGTTCCACCCCGCGCGTTAGCGCAGTGTAGACGAGGGTGCGGTCCAGCAGGCGGTTCCTGAAAACTGGTACGATCACCCGTTTGAACTGGCTGCCCTGCGCTTTGTGGACCGTGATTGCGTAGGCCAGATCGATACGATGGAACTCCGGCTCCGGGATTTCCCGCCGCGCGCCGTCTAGAAAGCACAGCAGGGAGCGTCCCCCGTCCGACATAATGATCGTCTCGATCCTACCCAGCGAGCCATTCCACAACTCCTTCTGATAATCGTTCACCAGATAAATAATGGGATCGCCCTCGGCGAACCCCCATTCCTCCAGCTTCGGTTTCGTGGCGGAAGCCATCGCGTGCAAGATCGCATTGATGTTTCTGATCCCGCTTGCCCCGCCCTTGGTCAGGCCGAGGACTTGCACATCATCACACCCACGCCACTCCCTGAGGACTCCAAGGATGTCGTCTACGGCGGCGGCGCCACCGGTTTCGACGAAACTCACGCCGGCGGATACTCCGGCAAACGCGCTCAGGGGAGGCACGATGCCGTGCCTAATCTCGCGCGCGACCTGCGGGATGCCACTGGATCGTGCCTGCCGGTGAACCTCCACAAGCTCGACCCTCGGGACATTCGGACTCGCCGCAAGCACCTGAAACACCAGTCCGAACCCGATCGGCGGCAGTTGGTATGGATCGCCAACCAGCAGCAAACGGGCGCGAGCCGGCAGCGCTCGGACAATGCTGTACATCAGAGGGAGGTCCAGCATGGAGGCTTCATCGATGATGACCAGCGGCTCGCCTTGCGGTACAGTCCGCCGTTCAGCCATTCGCAGGAAACTGGCGATGGTGGATGCGGGACGTTCCGTCGCCTCGCGCATGCGTTGCGCGGCTCGCCCACTGAGAGCCATCTGAAGAACCGGGATGCCAACCTGCTCCGCAATGCGATGGACAACCTGAAGCACCGTTGTCTTCCCGGTTCCCGCCCCGCCGGTCAAGACGCTGAACGCTTGATGGACAGCCATTTCCACGGCACTCCGTTGCCCGGCGTTCAGGTTCAGCTTCGCGCTTTTCTCAAAGCCGGCTATCGATTCGGCGGTAATTGCTGAGAGGTTGACCGAAAACAGATTCCGCTCCGACCCGGGAGCGCCCGCCAGCAACTCGCGGAGCCGATTCGTTATGGCGTTTTCCATCGCGGCGGCCCCGAGAGGCTGATAGCCATCACCGGCGGCGACGATGGCGCGCTCGCGGACCGCCCGGTCCACCGCCGCGCGGGCAACATCCGTGTTGCGAGCGCCCATCAGGCCGCATACACCTTCCAGGAGCATTGCCCGCGACGTAAGCGTGTGCTTGGCGTCGAGCCGGCGATACAGGCAGGCTTCCACTGCGGCAACCTGCCGCCGCGGGTCCTCCCGGATTACGCCCAGAGAACGCGACATCCGGTCCACCTTTTCCCAGTCCGCGAAAGCCAGCATTCGGTACGGGTTCTCCCGCAGTTTCGCAAGCGTTTCCAGCGGCCAGACCTTTCGGATTTTGTTGGCCAGCCGAATATCGAAACCGTAACGCGTTAGAAACGCAACGACAATGGCTTCGTCAGCCACGGCCCGCCAAGCCTCGACCAGCTTTTGCGCACTATCCGTCGCCAAGACCCCGGTAAGCTTCCCGACATCGCCGCGGAACAACGCGTCCTGGAGATCCGGTCCAAACTCCGCCCACAGCCGCGCAGCCTTGACCTTCCCGATTCCGAGGCCATGGAACGCTGGATGCTTCAAGAGAAAGTCGATGACAAGCCTGCCCGTGGGTCGAACCAGGGAAGCCTTTTCTACGTGCACCTGATCGCCGTAAGTCGGATGGGGCCGGCTCTCTCCTGCAATCGACCACACTTCACCCGTGAGGGGAGCGCGAAAAATTCGGTCGCGACTGGCGACAAAACGCAGACGCGCGCCCGCGGCATCGCGTCCCGAGAATATTGCGCCTCCGCTGGTACCCGGATACACAGTCGAGATACTGACAGTGGCTGAGATTCTCACGGGATCACCCGCCGGCCGGCTTTGAGGATCTCCTCCTCAATCACCGTATAGCGGGCCAGTTCCGTTTCTGTTGCCGCCAGGCGCTCACGCAACTCTTCGCACTCCGCTCTCGCACTGGACAGTTGCTGTTCAAGCTGGAGGATACGCCGGTTTTTGACCTCCAGTTGGCGTTCGGCGTGGGCCAGACGAGGCGGCTGCGATGTGGCGGCGCCGCCGGCGGCTTCCGCGAGTAGGCGCCTGACGGCGGCATTGGTGTAGAAAACGTTGCGGAGCACGCCGCAGGCTTCGGCAATGGCGGTGATATTGGGGCGGCCACTCTCGGACGGCAGCGGTTGGCCGGCCGCCCTGAGGCCGGCCAGATAGGTACGGACCTTGGCCAGATTCTCCTCGCCACGCTCCCGCCCGGACAATGGGTTGCTATTCATGCCCGGCTATCACCTCCAGAGGCGCGTGCGCGTTGGATGCGGCTGATCTCGTCGCGAAGCGATGCGTTCTGTCGTTCGTAAAGCATCATTCGCTCAGCCTTTTCCCTCTCTTCCAGCACCTGGCGGCCCATTCGATTTACTTCGAGGGCAAGCTGGCGATTCTGTTCCCGGAGGCCGTCCAACTGGTTCCGAAGCTCGACGATCTTTTCGTCTCTCGAGTCGGACGTAGTCGCCGCACGCTGGCGCTTCTGCCTTATCTGTTCGAAGCGTTCGTTGATTTCCGGAAACGCCCACTTACCGTCGGGCAGTTTGCGGACAACGGTATTGATGTTGACACCCGCTTCCCGTGCCAGGTTTGCCTTGCTCCAGTGGAAGCCGGGGCTCACTTTCACAGTTTGGCCGCTTTCCATTCGGTCCAACGCTTCGAGGAGCTTCAATCGGGTTTTGACGGGCCGATCGGCGTGGTAGCGTCGCAAACCGGCCATTTTCTTGGTGGAGAGCTTCATGCCAGGTCTCGCAGGATCTTACTGCTGATCAGATGGATATCCTGAAGCGCCTTCTGGTAAGGTTCCGCTTCTGGCCTCATGCCCATTAAATCCTCGCAATCGTGTCGCACTTTTTCCCAGTGAGGCCGGTGCTCCGGTGTAATGACCGAGTTGGTGCAGGCCCCGGGGTTGCAGCGTTTGAGAAGCGGATGATCGCCCTGGGTGCAAAGCGCGGATTCCGGGCGGAACCAGCAGTAGTTGGACGCCGCGCATGGGTATATACGCTGCCCCGATTCGACCAGGTTGCGGATCATGTCCTTGCGCAAATACCCGCCCGCTTCGCCTCGGAACTCCTTCGGTAGCCGGCCATCAGTAATCGCCTCGTCAATCTTCCGCTTCAGGCGAGCGCCGCCGGGGCCCGCCATCCGCTCCGCCCGCAACGCCTTGTCGAAGCTCTCAAAGAGCAGCTTCTCTTCTTCCTCCATCATCAGCGTCCACAGTTCCAGATCGCTGCCGACGTAATAGTCCGTCATCGATAGTGACACGTGCTTGAAGTGTTCCTTCAGGGCCAGCAGGTTGGTGGTGTCGTACCGCGCCACGTGACGGGCAAAAGTCCGGCGAAACATGTGGGGATGCAGGTGGACTGGATGGCCACTGGAATCTCTGAGCCCGAGCATGGCCACGTACACCTCTAACCGGTACCGCATCGTGTCGCCGCCAAGAGAACCAGATCCATGGAGCTTGCGCACCAGTGGCGGTATGGGCACCCACAACGACCGGACTTTTGCTTGTCGTCGAGTTTGTCGTGTAAGCCGTTCCAGGACGTGTACCGCCCGGGCGCAAATAGGTCCGCCTAGCCACTTCGCTTTGCGGCCCTCGGGCACGCCATGCATTTTGAAGACGCGGCTGTGCAGCCAGACCAAATCTGCTTGGCCCGGTTCGGTCTGGATTTCACAGCAGCCTTCGCGGAGCGAAAGTAATTCACTGACTCGCATCCCGGTGGCGAAAGCGATCAACACGAAGCAGGCAGTCTGGAGGTAACACAGTTCTTTGTTAAATTCCCGTACGGAATGCAAGCCCTTTCCGAACCTGCCGCCATCGATACCATTGCCAGGCGGGACGTGCTCCCGGAGGTAGCGTGTGGCTAAGGATACAATGCGGCATCTTCCCTTATTCCGTCTACGAATGTCCTCGATCATCTCACTCGCATCCATCAAATAGCCGGCCAGCCGATCCACGTATTCAAGAGACGCTTGTATTAGCGGCCCCAAGATCTCGTCGGGGATGATTTCGGTCTGGGATTCGAGCAGCGAAGCCAGATTCCAGCCCACCACCCTGCCCGCCGGCTCCCCTTTGAGCGGCTCGATCGTCAGCCCGTCCAGCATCACCCGGCTGTATCGAGACAGCTTCTCCAGGACGTTGAGACAGTGGTATTGGTAGCCCACGCTGAGGTTGGAACTCAACAGCTTCTCGACGTACTCGTCACAGTGGTGGGGTAATACGTCCTTGAATCGAAGGATCGGTGCGGGATATCCGAGGAGATGGACAACGAACCGTCTCGCGTTCCTGAAGAAGCCGGGCAATGTACCCGCCCCGTACGGCGTCGAATCGATTGGCCGCCAGCACAAAGCGTAGAGGAACTGCTTGAATGCTATCAGCAGACGCCGGTGTCGCCGGTCCGTAAAGAGACCGCCGTCAGGGGTAGCAAACGCCCAACGTATCCGCTTATTTGACGCATCCGTCGACGGATTCCGATTCTCGCTCGAAAAGTCCCACACGTCGTCATGGAATCTAGACAGCGCAGATACTTGTGGATTCTCGCCGTGGAGTCCGATGAGCTGCTGCACCTGCTGCAACCGGCGGTTCATATGAGAACTCCCTTCGCCACGATGATCGGCCATTGCTGCTGGCCCTTGGCTTTCAGCTCTGCGGCCCTGACTTGATCCGGGCGGAATGCGGCGATAATGTGCTCTTCGATGATCCGCAGGCTCTCTCCATAAACGGTCTCCCAGTCCTCCGGCCTCATGTCGCGCCTCAAGGATACGAGGCGATCACGGATCGCGATAACTTGCGGTAAGTCCTCGAGAAACCAGAGGCCATTGGGACATTCAAAACATGCGTGAAACGACGTGCACGCGCGCCCCTTCTCCTCGCCCGGTTGCGGCGAATCGTATGGATTGCGGCAGGTGCCACAGCCGGTGTCGAAGCGTCCCGCGACAATCTTCCGAGCCTGTGGCTTCGGTAAATCCAGGCGCTGCACACCCGCGGAGCGCTTCTCCGGGATGACGGTGACACGCTCAATCATTCGTTCCTGCGCCTTTTGGATGGAGCGGGCGTTGAACGGTTCGGTGATGGTGTTGAGTAGATAGTTCACCGTGGTGCGCATATTCGCGTGCTGAAGGAACTGCTGAACCCTTCGGAGATTTCCACCAGTTTCCAGATACAGTTGCGTGGCTGCCGTCGGCCGAATGTTCGCCAGAGTGAACCGCGGTAACCGGTGCCGCTCAGCAAATTTGTAGAAGTGTAGGTGGAATGCCAGCGAAACACCAGGCGAGATGAGCCCGGATTTAGGATTCAAACTCCGACCGGAAAACAGGAACAACTTTGCGCTGTTCGGTGGCTGGGCCGCGCATGCCAATGGCTCCGTAAATAGGCGCACAAACCGAATCAGCTCCACCACGCCCATCTGGGTCCGGCGATCGACACGATGCAACTGCCGCTGCGCTCTGCCTGCTCGCGGCTTATCCCAGGTGCAGTAGAAAAGGTCTTCGTCGAGCTCATGCTGCCTGAGGCAGTCTCTCTCCAGGTCATACAGCGCCTTCGGATTGATACCAGTGCGCGCCGCGATAATCACCATGAACGGTACGAGATGCTGAGCGCTTTTCGGTACGTCACCCGGCTGGTGTTGCTGTCGGATTCGCCGGATGTCGCTCTCCGCTGCCAGCAGGATCTTCCGGAACTCCGACAGTGAGAGTGCCCGCGAGTCTGTGCGGTCGTTATCCGCTCCAGCAAACAGATTTTTCGGGGTGGAGAAGAGCGCGTCAAAGTCTTTGGGGTAAAGCCGCCGCGCCCTGCGTAAGAAGCAGCAGCATGCCGCAAAGAGGCCAGCGGCCGACTTTCGCTTCAGCGGGCGTTTCGTAACCAGCCAAACCGCAAACTCTTTCAGCAAATCTGTGCTGAGATCTCTGGCGCTCTGCACGTCCGCTTGACTTTGGGAGCGGTAGTTTAGAAAGCCGTGCAAGAGCTTTAGGGTGCTTGCTGTTCGGTCCGCTGTTGCTCTTCGCGGTCCGGGTTGGTAAATCATCCAAAAACTGTTGGCCAACACCCTCGCCAGTTCAGGACGGGACGACAAAAATGTCAGATCCACGGAGAAGGTCAGCCCGTCCGGGGTATCGAGCGTCTTCACTAAAGTTGCGTTTCCCACCTGCAACTGGCCGAGGTCTTGCCTTTGGAGGGCGGCCTGGTCCAACACGTTCCACCGTCGTCCCGCGCCGCCTGCCCGCATGAATCACCCTTCCAGGAGCCGATCCACGAAGCTGTTGTGTGCAACCATCACATCGCTTCTCATCCGTTCGGTGAGATGAAGATAGCGCTCGGTTGTCGCCATGTGGGCGTGCCCGAGTTCCATTTGGACCGTTTTCAGAGGATTCGGCGCGCCGATCTCCTGTAGATACGCGAGCCTCTCAACGCTGTAGCAGTGGCGAAGGAGGTGGGGCCATATCTTCAGCCCGGTTCGCCTGCAGTTGGTAGAGAACACCCTGTTGACGGCCGAGGGTTGCAGCGGTTTTCCGCCGCGCCCCACGAAGACAGTGAAACAGTCCCGTCCGCTAGCTCGCAGGTTCCGCCGTCGTTCCATATGAACGTACCGATCAACCGAGCGCAGCAAGCGGGCCGGGAACAACACTGCTCGTCGCTTTTGTCCTTTGCCGGTGATCTTGACCGCCACCGTCTCCCTTTCAATGGCCGCCGGATTCTCGGGCAGCACGAGCAAGGGGAGCGCGCACACCTCGGCGCATCGCATGCCGGTCAGCCACATGATTTCGGCCATCAACCGGTCCCGCCACCTTTGGAAACTTCCGATGAAACGCCGAACGTCCTGCCGTGGTGGGATCTCCAACTCCTCCCCGGCTTCCATGAGTCGCAAGCTGTTGCCCACTAGCGCACCCTGCCCGGCCTTCATTGTGTCGGAGAAGTTCGCCCGGCCGCCACAGGGGATTCGGGTTTCTTCCAGGTCGAACGGTAAGGCTTCGATCCAGCGCTTCTTCTCGGCGAACCTGTAAAACTGGCAGATCACGCTCAACTTATGATTGATCGTGGTCCGCTTGAGGACGTGGCCCGTCACCGGACTGGCTTCTCCCAGGAGGAGATTTCGATAAGTGGCGATGTCGAGTTCAGTAGCATGCCTCCAGTCCATCTCGACACGCTCGCAGAAACTCAACCAATCCGCAAACTGATATGCGTAGCTTCTCCACGTTCTGGGCGAGCTTGTCCTGCCCCTCACGAGACTCACTTGAGCCAGAAACGCATTCGGCTCCGTCTGCCATCTCATTTGCGAGTCCAGAATGAACGGACGC
>Ga0335070_10009444_pt1 | contig 11431 bp, 12 predicted proteins | sample Lox_Sample_13_FD_206722 | JGI IMG/M metagenome (GOLD analysis project Ga0335070, IMG submission 206722) | Soil microbial communities from Loxahatchee National Wildlife Refuge, Florida, United States - Lox_Sample_1.3 | ecosystem: Environmental > Terrestrial > Soil > Wetlands | place: USA... | reverse complement strand
AATTATGGCTGCAGCAGTCATGTCGCCAGATTCAATCAAAGAACTATTTTTCCACATGACAATCGTTCAATCCCTTTTTGGAGGAATCGTCGCTGGAAAGATGGGAGAGGGAACTGTTAGCGCGGGACTCAAACACAGTCTAATCCTCATCATCTGCGGCTACGTAGCAGTGAAGCTGTTCTTGTGAGGGAAACCGAGTGGGAAAAGCCATCAGAATTTTCAAAGACAAACGGGCGATAACACCAGTTCTTAGTAGCCTCCTATTGACTGTGATTGCAGTGGCTGCGATGGCAATCGCGACATCGGCGACCTACGTTATAACTACCAACATGCGCGAAACTATGAGTGAACGCATCGCAGTCGAAGACGTATGGTTCAACAACTCAACAAACAGTATCGACTTGTATCTATACAATGTAGGAAAGGTCGCAGTCTCAATTTCTGCCGTTTACATTAATCACAACCAAAGTTACGCTGGCTCATTTCGATTAGGAATAGGCGATCATAATTGGCTAAACATTTCCAGAAGTTGGGCACCCCAAACAGAGTATTACATAGACTTAGTATCGACGAGAGGAAACCATGTCCCCATCACTTATGCCACATAAAAAGGGAAGATCGGCAATCAGCAGCATCGTAGTTGCTATGCTGAGCTTGGTCCTCCTCGTGATTATATTCTCCAACGTCATCCTTTGGAGCTACCAGATGAATCAATACGATCTGCAGACCGCACATGAAGGCGTGAAGATAACTGAAATAACTAATGCCAACGATGGAACAGAATTCGCTTTTGAAAACACTGGAAGTGTGACAGTTCACATAGTCGCCTTGTGGATAGACAATTCCACGCAACATCAGAGATATCCTGTGAACCTGTTCATTAATTCAGGAGAAAACCTATCCTTCTTCACACTTGATATTAACCTACCTACCGAACCATATACTATCAAAATAACCACTGAAAGAGGAAACATAGCCGTCTATACATGACCTAAGAGGTTATTTGACCAACTTTTCTCTTAGAGTTCTAATTGCATCTTTCTCGTTCCGCGCTTCAACCACGCGAATATTATAGAGTTCAGCCATCTTCTTGCCGTTTTCATTCATCTTGGGAATGACGACCAAATATGCACTTTCTGGAGAAACATCGAATATCTTTGCGAACAAAGCGATCACTGGCTGTTCAGAAACGACAGCATCCGTGGACATTGCGAGGTCTATGACAGTGAGTTTCCTTGTTGAGTCTTTGCTTTTTGCCACAACGTCGAAGACGTGGTTAGCTCCTGATTTGCCTTTGACGAATGCTGGACCTTGAACTTCAAAGCCCTTTTCTGCGAACAATTCTTTTATGGGAGCAACCAAGACCCAGCCAACGGACGCCTCCTGTCTAGCCTGATCCTTCAGAGTATAGGAAAAAATGTCTTTCGTAATGGCGTCTTCAAAAGCGAAATTCGTATGACAATCGCGACAAAAGAGACCAGTTATGGGTATGTCAAAACTTTTACCACAGTCTTTGCAGGTGCACCATATCCCCGCACGTCGGTAGTCAACGTCTGCTTTCTTCAGATCATCTTTACATTTCGGGCAGACCAGCTTGTCTCCTTTGACAAAGTTCTCCTCAACATCCATGTACCCGCACTTTACATGTTCTATCAGTGCACTTTTGCGGATGTCAAAAGATTTGCAGTAGGGGCAACAATAGTGAGTCGAAACATTGGCAGATTTGCATCTCGGACACAGTATGACCTTGTCAAAAAGTTTCCTTTCAAGTATACCAGCTTCAAACAGCCTCCTAAGAAACTCCTCGGAGTCAACCGTATTTCCGATCAAAGCCTCAACCATCGGATAGCGATAGCCAACCCTAGGATCAAAAACAGGATGAAGATCCTTGATTTCGCCACTCAGAAACTTGCTCAGTAGCGCTTGCGTGTTTCTTTCTTTGTAGAGTTCCCTTCGCTCTGATTTGTCCGACGTTAATGCTACGCTCCACCATTATCAAAGGCGCTTCACAGTTATTAGATCCAAGTCTCATGCCTTGACTTGTCTAATCATATCTTGCCACGCTTTTAAAATCTTGCCGAAGGATTGACCAAAGAACGTGCTGAGATCCACTTCACAGTCACGTTTTTAGGTAAGAGTCTTCATATTTGAGACAAAATCCGATGAAGTGCATGGTGAAATGCTTGTCTAAACCGACAGAACAAGACACAAACAAACAGACACGACAAGATCAAAAAAGAATTCGTTGGCCTAGGTTGAGGAGACCGATTTCGATCATTGTTTTCTTGGTGTTAGCGAGTCTAGTTGAATACCTTGTGATACTGGGTGCACTAAATCTTGGATTACAGGATACTTCAGTTTTGCAGTGGAGTTTCCAATTTCCAGGAACTAGCTGGCCCGTAGTTCTTTCGATCAGCCCATTGCTCAATCTAGTGCCTGTATGTATCGTAATCACACTGGGTTTCAGCTGGGTCTACTTGACGCGGAGAACGTCTCTCAAACGTCAGGAGATACGGAGAGGAAGAGTGGAGCCCGCTAGGAGACAGAAGAGCGGGAAGAAAGGGATTATGTGGAAGATTAGCCACGCCGGAAGCGACTATTCGCGAAGAGTCAGAACGGGTCTGTCAAACAACAAAGTCGGTAAATATCTTTCGCAGGTTTCAGTTAAGAGCGCGTTAGCAGTTCTTGTTGTATTCATAGCCTTCGTGCTCTTATTCATCGTACTGGCATATCCCCGGTTGATTTACAATGTCGTAACTGACGCATATAGAACTAATCGCGGATTGTTCAATTTTGTAATCGGCGCTGACGGCTGGGCAAAAGGAGTTGCACAAACAGTAGCGCCAATCGGTTGGATTGGTACATTTGTAAACAATGGTCTTTTGTCAGCAGCCTCGACTGTTGGAATTATTGGGACGAGCTTGGGAGGCGCCTTGACGCCCATTGCAACTCTGGACAATATGGGGAAGTTTCTTTTCCTGCAGAATGTGGCAACTTGGATTTCTGTATTCGTTGTTCTGATCATCGGAGAGCGCGCAGGAAAAAGTTACACCTACAAGAAATAGTCCGAGTCTCCAGTGATTTCAATGAGCCTACGCGCAAGGTTTGGCCCAGCTGGCGTTCCGCCAAAATTTAGACAGTTGAAAATAACAGTTTCAGAAGTTCCTAGACTTTTGAGAGACGAGGGTCTTGATGCCTTCGAATACGAAGCCGTGCGATGGGGAAAGAAGCCCCAAATAGGTGCGGAAGAAGCAAAAAAACTCGGTACCGAAGCAAAAGAACAGGATGTTTGGTTAAGTCTCCACGGCTCATACTATCTGAATTTCAACGGGGCAAAACCGATAGTCGACGATAGCAAGGCGCGCTTGATAGCGTGTGCAACAGCGGCAGAATGGATGGGCGCGCACACCGTAGTATTCCATCCCGGAGTCTATGGGAAGAGACCTCCAGAAGTGGCGCTCAAAATGTGTTCTGATGCCCTCAGGGAAGTAGTTCAAAGAATGCATGAACTCGGGATAGTTAATGTCAAGCTTGGACCTGAAACGATGGGCAGAACCTACCAGTTGGGCAGCCTAGACGAGGCTCTGTCCATTTGTGAAACTGTAGAACAAACGCAATTGGTTGTAGACTGGTCGCATCTGCACGCAAGAGGACTAGGTCGTTTACGAAAGGTTGAGGATTACAGAGATATCGTGGAACGAATCGAAAAAAGGTTAGGATCTGAGTCTATTAGGAATCTTCATTGCCACTTTTCAAAAATCGAGTATTCCGACAAAGGCGAGAAACGCCATCACACGCTGGAGGAACCTCGATACGGACCAGACTTCAGATTATTTGCTAGAACCATAATCGAATTTAACATAAGCCCAATCGTAATAAGTGAAAGCCCAATCATAGACATAGACGCCATGCGAATGCGTGACATCTTGAAGGAGGAAATAGATAAAACTTGATTCCGAATCACGATACTTTTTTTGCTTTATCGCACAGTATTGATCAGAGGTGCACAATCTGTCTCGCTTGAGAGGTTTTCAAGAACTGACATCGGTCGATAACGCCCTGCAAAAACTACTTTCCGCGGTAGAATTCACACTGAAAAAAACCCGCGTCCCTTTACTAAATGCACAAAACCGCGTGCTGTCGACGAAAATCATTGCTAACACAGATCTCCCAAGAGCAGATAGATCCGCAGTAGACGGATATGCACTCAAGTCTGAAAAGACCCTAGGCGCAACACAGACCAAACCCAAAATCTTCAGACTTACCAGAGAGAATGTTTCTGACTCTAACCAAGCCAAAAAAATCTCCACTGGAAACAACGTTCCGCATAGCGCAGACGCAGTGGTCATGCTTGAAAACACGAAACTCGTGGGTGATAAAGTTGAAGTTTGGAGTCCCGTTGCCCGTTGGGAGAACGTTTCCAGAAAAGGAGAAGACCTCAAAAAAGGAGACATTGCTATAGAAGATAGAATCCGATTGAAGCCCCATCATCTGGGACTCATCGCTGCATTAGGCGTTTCCGAAGTGGAAGTCTACAAAAAACCAATTATCGCCGTATTGGCGACAGGTAACGAACTTGTCAAGCTTGGGGAAAGAATCAAGGATAACCAAGTCTATGATTCAAACAGAATTGTTCTAACGGCTCTCTGCAAAGAGTTGGGAGTGGAAATCATGGACTTAGGCATCGTTGGAGACGATGCCGTGGAAATAGAGAAGAAACTGAAAAATGCCTTTGAAGAAGCTGATGGCATCATTACTTCAGGCGGAACAAGTGTAGGAGCTCCCGATTTAGTTCCTCAAGTTGTGCAATGGCTTGGAAAACCAGGAATCCTTGTCCACGGCATAGCGATGCGTCCTGGAATGCCGACCGCTCTTGCCTCAGTCGGGAAGAAACCGATAGTCCTTCTACCAGGCAACCCTGTTGCAGCTATGCTGAGCTTCGAGGTGTTCTGCAGACCTTTGATATGCAGAATGCTTGGTCTGAAATCCACAGAGTCAAGACCGGTCATAATGGCCAAGATGAAGAGGAAGATCACTACGACCCTTGGAAGGATGAACTTCGTTCGAGTGCGAGTTACACGTGTAAAGGATGAATTCGTGGCTGAGCCAATCAGCGCTCGTGGCTCAAGTCTATTTTCGACGATGACAAGCTCGAATGGATACGTAATCGTTCCTGAGGATCAAGAGGGCTTGGCTGAGGAGGACGTCGTTGCAGTTCATGTTTTTGATGAATTGAAAGTGATGGAATTGGATGTTTAGAAAACTCTTAACCCTTGAGCAAGCTCAACGACTCGTTCACCAAAAGATCAAGCCCAAACCTGTGGGTCTTGAAAAAATCGAGATCTTGAAAGCCACTCACAGGGTTCTTGCTGAGGATGTGACGGCAAAAATCGATATTCCACCTTTTGCAAGGTCTACGGTTGACGGATATGCCGTAAGGGCGGAGGATACTTTTGGAGCAGAAGAGAACAATCCGATTAAGTTGAAAGTCAGTGGAACGGTTCCTATAGGAGAGATGCCTAAGATCAAAGTGACCCGAGGGAAAACGGTTGAGATTGTGACGGGAGCACCGATTCCCGAAGGTGCAGACGCAGTGGTGATGGCCGAACAGACCGAAAGAGATGAAGATACGCTTCGTGTTTTCACTTCGGTTGTAGCGAATGCCAACATGATGAAAGCTGGCGGCGACATTAAGAAAGATGAAAAGGTTCTGAAATCTGGAACCTTTTTGGGATCTAGAGAAATCGGGGTTCTTGCAGCACTTGGCATCAGAGAATTATTGGCGTACAAAGTTCCGGTGGTCGCCGTATTTTCGACGGGACCAGAAATCACGAATCCTGGTCAAACGCTACTTCCAGGAAGAATTTTCGATATTAACGCCTACAGTCTCAGCGCTGCAGTTTTGGAGTCTGGCGGAGAACCAATATGCCTTGGAGTTGTCCCGGATGATTTCGAAAAACTCCAAAAGACCTTGAAACGAGCTTTGGAATGTGCTGACATTGTGCTCACTTCAGGTGGTGTTTCTGTCGGTCCGAAAGACGTTATGCCCAAAGTTTTAGCTTCAGTGGGAACACCGGGAACAATCCTTTCTGGAATCGCCGTTAAACCTGGAAAGCCTACAACGATTGGATTGATAGGGAACAAACCTGTCTTCCTACTTCCAGGACATCCAACTTCAGCACTAATCGTATTTCACCTGCTAGCACGTCCAGTAATTCAGTTGATGGGTGGGAGAAAGACAACAGTTGATCAAACGGTGAAGGCTTTAGCGTCAGCAAAGATGTTTTCTGCAAAGGGCAGGAAGACACTTGTGATGGTTACTCTCAAGCAAGACAAGTTAGGCAACACGTTGGCTATGCCAGTTTTCAGTGGAGATTCTGGTGCAATAACGACTTTGACGAAAGCGGATGGTTTTGTAATAATTCCTGAAAACGTACAGTTCGTGGATTTCAACCAAGAAGTGACCGTACATCTTTTCGAAAACAAACGGTGATCCTAGGATTTAAGAGCTTCTCTCTTTGCTCCCACATATATCGCGGAAATCCACGTCAGAATCAAATAGACAATTGCACCTATGCTGTAGAGCAAATTCTGAAATGTAATAGTGTAAAGCGTGAAAATCGCGAAAACCGTGCCTGAAACGAATAGAATCATAACAAGCCAGAGCGACCAAGATCTCATTCTGAAAAGACCATAGGCTGTACATAGACTGAAAATTCCAAGTAGCCCTAGATGAGGTGCGTAGCCATTCAGTGGGAAAAGTACTAGAAACAAGATGCCTGCGATGGCGTAGAAAATAGACGTGATAAAAATTCCCCTATGCTCTATCCTTGATGCAATTGACATTTTCCATGCGCCTTTAACCTTAATGCATTGCCTAATTTACTAATAAATCTAATGCCACATGACGAAATCTGATGAACAAGCTCTGAAACTAAAGTGCGTGCTTGCTATTCATTTCTCTCCGATCAGATATCTCATGATGGGGCGATTATCAGAGCGACGAGTCACCTCGGCAAAACCAGCTTTGCGGAAGGCAGATACAACACCATTGTAGAAGAAAGTATCAGACATCTTGTTTTTCTCCACTTCTTTTGGATAACCTTCAACAATCTTGCCGCCCTTTTCTCGGACATAATCGACCGCAGCGTTCAACAGTTTGACCGTGATTCCTTTGTGTCTGAAATCTTTGTCGACAAAAAAACACACGACTGACCAAACCGATTTGTCGTCGACCTTCTGAAGGATTCTAGATCGCTCCAGTGCGGGATAATCTTCGCGAGGCGATACCGCACACCATCCCACTGGTTTGCCCTGAAAATAAGCAAGAATTCCAGGAATCTTCCCTGAATCAACCGTATTTCTCAAGGCTTCTTTGTTTCGTTCACCTCTGTTCTTCATAAATTCTGCTCGCGGAATCCTCCACCACATGCACCAACAACCTTCACAGGCTCCTCGCGGGCCAAACAGTCTTTCAAGATCCTTCCACCGTTCGCGGGTAAGAGGATGAAATTCCGACGGTGAAAGATCCCCACCCATCAACGACATTTCCAGTGCTCCATATCCATGAAAATCAATCAAAGTATTGAACTAGTCTGAATAGTAAAAATAACGAGTACTACTGGACTTTAATTCTTTTGTGATAACACGAAGATCCAACGTCTTTTCATCTAAATGATCGGATCAAAGAACATTTTCACAAATCTTGTTCGTTACCTTTTGAAAGAGGAAAGTGCGATTCGATTTCTAGCTCACGTACCAGCATGTGACGGCTCAATGTATAAATCAGAGAAAAACAGTTCTAGGCATATGACATTGTTTGAGGTCGTACTCAAAATAACGCATGATTGTCCCTTTGCGAATATTTCAAAGAAATACTCTTCGTTGGAGATGTACAGTTGGTGCAATGGAGAACATGACGTCTACGAACTCCATATCGAAAACGAAAAGGAATACAATGAAATAGTGAAAGAAATTTCTAAACTTGGCAAGTTGGTTGAGGAAACATCCGACCAGCAAAAAGCTCATTTGCTCGTAGAAACGTGTGCGTGCACAAAGAAGAATTCGGTAGGCAAGAATCTTCAGGATTTCGATCTACTCCATGTTTCACCTATCGTTTATTCGAAGGGGTGGGAGTACTATCGAATAATAGCGTTCAGGCATGAAGATCTGGAGAAGTTTTTGGACAGAATGAACGGACGAGGTTTTGTTTACGAGATCGTACGGAAGATTCCGTTTGACGGTTTCATTGCAAGTTCTTTGACCTTGACGGCAGACGCGCTTTTTTCAGAACTGACCGATAAACAGATGGATGCACTCTTGACAGCTCACAGCAACGGTTACTTTTTGTTTCCAAGGAAAAATGACATACAATCGATAGCGGCGAAGAAGAAAGTACCGAGAACAACTTATCAAGAGCATCTTAAGAAGGCTGAAAACAAGATCGTAACTTCGCTCATTCCTTACATTGAACTTTATAAACATGCACCTCTTGAGAAGAGAAACAGCCTTAGAATTAACAACCCCGCTGCGTCCATATCGTATTAGGGTGCTTCAGACAACAGTAATCAACTTCATCCTTTACACGATTTCACTTCATTGTGGGGACTGACTCGATCCCCAAAAAAGTCGAGTCCACTGATATAGAACTCTGCGCGCTAGTCCAAGATCTCCCTTTCCTCACTTATTACCACACGCTTTTTCTCCATCGCGCTCATTAGTTTTCCAAAGATTGCCTTATTCATTCCCAGTTTCTCCGGTGGAATGACGCCTTTCTCAGCTATTTCTTTCCTTGCCATTAATTGAGTCACGATTGAAGCCGTATATGCCGTCGTTCTAGCCATAGACGTGACTTGACGTTTTTCGTCGTAACGATCGAATACTCTGTAGACGTATCGAATGTGTCTGTCATCCTTTAATCCACTTACTTTGATAAGCATGATGACGATGTCGTGAACATCCCGTCTCTTCAGCTTTCGTTCGAACAATTTTGCCGAAACTTCCCTAGGCTCAACGTTTGCTCCGGCGACATCCACTCTTTCTGGATCGAAAAAACCCAAAGCTTTGAGTAACTCTATTCTTGCAGCATGTCCTGGATATCGTAACGTCTTTTCCCACATTTCCCTCGCTTTCACCGTGTAAAGCAAAGTCCGCAAGCCATCGGTTAAGAAAGCCTCAAGCTTGCCGACACCAGGAAATTCTATTTCTTCAAGTTCGCTCATGGCTTCCGCCTGAATTATCTTTCCTTCTTTTACGATGCTCACTTTTCGAGAATACATGTCTATGAGGTCTCTCACAGACCACGTAATTATATAGCCCAGTGGAGGCACAGCCTTTTCTGGAAGACCTCCGTTGAAAATATGTGCTTTTTCCACTTCATCAAGCTGGCTGGCACCTCGACCAACAAACATAGAACAGAGTCCCGGACTCATTCCACAATCTGGAACAACGGAGATGCCAGCCTTGAGCGCAGGAATGTTCAAAGCCATGACATCTTCTGGCATGTACGAAACATCTACCATACTCACCTTCGCTGAAATTGCGGCTTTGCAAGCTCTATAGCCTAAACGACCAGGCAATGCGCAAACAGCAACTTCAAAACTCTTCATTTTGGACGACAACTCTGAATGGTTCGTGGCGTTGACCTGCATCCAATCGACATTTTCCAGATTGATGCCTGAGGCGACTTCTCGAACACGTTTTCTGTCCACGTCAGCAATAACGACTTGAGAAGAAGGCAAATTCTCAGCCACATCTCTAGCGATAACAGAACCTATGTTGCCGCAACCCAAAACAATTATCTTCATGGTAAGGCACAACCGAAGAGAAGTAGTCATGGATGTTTATAACTTGTCATCTTCTTTTGACACAACAAAGGATGCGTTAGTTCATATTTCTGCTTCACAAGAGACTTATCTCACCGATAGTGATAGGGAAACTTGCATCGATGTGAATGTCATTAAAACGAGGTGGATAATCTGCTGAGCAGCATCCTCATTGTTGACGACGATCCTGGAATAAGGAACATGCTTTCCACAGTCCTGAACAATGAGGGATTCTCAGTTGAGACCGCAGCAAACGGCAAGCAGGCCATCAAAACCTGTGAGAGAACACCTTTTGATGTCGCCCTCATAGACATCGAGCTGCCAGACATGAAGGGGACTGAACTGCTCACAAAGCTGAAACAGATTCAACCAAGAATAATCAAAATAATCATTACAGGACATCCCACCATTGAAAGCGCCGTAAAAGCAGTCAACCAAAGGGCTGAAGGATACTTGTTGAAACCTTTCGAAGTGGAGGATTTGCTGCGAATGATAAAACGGCTTCTGGACGAGAAAACAAGCGAATATCTTCGTATAACTGCGGAAATTGCCTCTGAAAAAGAGAAAACCCCCGTGGTCAAGTATCAACGCTCAGAAAGATGGTAACAAACAACCATTCCCGGAAGACTCGTCTCAGACATCGACTCTCTTGGATTACGTCTATTTGAAATCTGTTTTCAAATCAATAGCTCGCCCATCATACTCACCCGAACCATTTCCATTAATTTTCAAATCATTGATCATAGTTTTCGGATCTTGAGCGAAAACACTCAAGTTCGAACAACCACAGCAGCTTAATATTGCCAACGAACTACAATGTGCGATAAGGAATCGCGTGTGAGTGAAAAAATGGGATACCACGACCTCTTCGTTTCGCCTCCAAGCATATTTAGCGGATTCCAAACGCCATTCGAAAAGACAGATTTTGTAATTCTGGGAGTTCCGTTTGATGTCACAAGTACTTACCGCACGGGAGCGAGATTCGGACCCGAAACAATCCGACAGGCATCACTCAATATAGAAACATACAGTTTTAGGACTGGAATCGATGTAGAAGACCTGCGAATCCACGATCTCGGCGACCTGCATGTTTCAACCGACACTACTAAAACGCTGGAAATGCTTCGAAAGGTGATTGAAGACCTCACACAAGCCCAGAAGATTCCTGTAACGATTGGAGGCGAACATACGATAACGTATGGCATAGCCGAAGGATTGGGAAGAAAAATAGCGCAAACAGCGATTTTGAGTTTTGATGCCCACTTGGACCTGCGAAATGAATATTCAGGACTCAAAATGTCTCACACGACATTCATGCGAAGAATAAACGAAGACTTGAACCCTGCAAAAATCGTCGAAGTCGGCACGCGAGCAGTGTGCAAAGAAGAACTTAACTACGCGAAAAAAGCTGGAATCGAGTTTTTCACAACCCAGTATGTCAGAAAAGAGGGCAGCAAAAGGATAGCGGAAATTCTAAAGGATAAACTGGCCGACTGTAGAAACCTCTACCTGTCTATTGACATGGACATCTTGGATCCAGCCTATGTTCCTGCAGTTCAGAACCCAGAAGGAGACGGCTTGGAAATGCATCACTTGCTTGATATCTT
>Ga0335070_10009443_pt1 | contig 11431 bp, 5 predicted proteins | sample Lox_Sample_13_FD_206722 | JGI IMG/M metagenome (GOLD analysis project Ga0335070, IMG submission 206722) | Soil microbial communities from Loxahatchee National Wildlife Refuge, Florida, United States - Lox_Sample_1.3 | ecosystem: Environmental > Terrestrial > Soil > Wetlands | place: USA: Florida... | reverse complement strand
ACGGCCGATGATGAGGAGGTGTCCGTCGTCATCGATATAGCCTGCGTCACCCGTGTGAAGCCACCCGTCGATAAGCGCCTTCTTGGTTGCCTCCGGATCCTGGTAATAACCAACAAAACAGGAAGGTGTCCTGACGAGCACCTCCTGATCTTCTGCAATCTTGACCTCGGTCCTTGGCAGAGGTTTCCCAACGCTCTCGGGCTTTACCTCTCCATCGGGTTGTACCTGAAACACCCCGCCACCCTCTGTCAGACCATAAGCATGTTTGAGGTTTAAGCCCTTTGCCCGGAAGAATCGTATCACATCCGGACTGATGGGATGCCCCCCCGTCACCGCAGCGCGAATTTGCGCACAGCCCACTCGATCCAGTAGAGGATGATAGACCAACCTGGCTGCAATCCGATGAAGGAGATTTAACGAGGAAGGGACAGGTTCCTTTTTAGACTGGTGGTCAACCACGGCTCCGCCGATCTTTTCGCCTAATGCAAAAAGTTTTCGCTTCACCCAACCCGCATCGGCGATCTTCACTCTGATCTTAGAAGCGAGATCTTCCCAGAACCGCGAAGACGTGATGATGACAGCTGGTCCGATTTCTCGAAAATCCTCCGTTGCGGTCTCCGGGGTCTCGGGGAAGTTCATGCTCATCCCCGTAAGGGGGGAGACACCCATTCCCCACATCTGATCGACAATCCAGGCGGTCGGAGTGATCGAGATCCAATTATCCCCGATGCCGATGGGAGCCGTCTCAACCCATTTCCTGGCGATCTCAGTAAAACTTTTATGGGAGATCATGGCCAATTTAGGAATCCCGGTCGTCCCGGAGGTCATGATCATGAGGGCAACCTCCTCCGGCTTTCCTTTCCACAATTCTTCTTCAAAAAGATTGGACTGCTTTGCATCCGTTTGGGCACCCAGGTCCAAAAGCTCTTTAAAACTCATCAACCATGGATGGTTCGTATAAGTCCTCATGCCAGTTGGATCGACATAGATGATCTTTCGCACATGAGGCAGCTGTTCTTTCATTTCTAATAATTTATCGACCTGCTCCTGGTCCTGAGCCACCACATAGGCCGCTTGAATCCGATTCAGCATCGTTGTCAACTCTTTGGCAGTCGAAGAGGTAAAGAGATTGACGGTGATGGCTCCGATGGCCTGCGCTCCCAATTCGCTAAACAGCCATTCCGGATGGTTATCGCTGATGATACCGATATTTTCGCCTCTTTTGAGACCAAGGGTGAATAAACCTAAAGCCACATTCTTTGTATAACGGAAGTAATCCTCCCAATTATACGCCTGCCAGATCCCGTACATCTTTTCGCGAATGGCAATTTTCCTCGTCCCCAGCTCTTTTGCCTGTTTGAATAAAATCTGAGGCAATGTGAATTGGCTCAGCGCTAATACGGTTTCTTGATCAGGACGATCTATTTTTTTTACCTCCATAGACACTTCACTCCAAATTTTGCGATAGCGGGACAGGAATGTCCCGCTTCTCGATATCTTTCAACCCTTATTCCAACGTTCCAGTTCATCCCCCTACCCCTCCTTTAATAACGGGGGGATTAGACCTTTGCCGTATCACCCAGATAGGCCTTCACGACTTCTGGATGATTTTGTATAACCTCCGGGGTACCTTCTGCGATCCTCTCTCCGAAATTTAAAACCATAATCCGTTGTGAGATACTCATCACGATGGACATATCATGTTCCACCAGGACCATCGTCTGGCCCCATGCCGAATTTAACTCAAGTAGAAACCGTACCATATCTTCCTTTTCCTCAAGCGTCATCCCGGCAAAGGGTTCATCCAGCACTAAAAGTTTTGGCTCCAAGGCTAAGGCGCGGCCCAGTTCGACCCTTTTTCTCATCCCATAAGGTAAAGAGCCGACCGGTTTCTTACGGATGGGTTGCATCTCAAGAAAATCGATCAACTCCTCCAAAACCCGGCGGTGACGGACTTCCTGCTTTTGAACCGATGAAGAGAAAAGGGCGGCTTTCCCAATGCTGTAGTCGCAATAAAGGTGCCGCGCCAAAAGCATGTTTGCCAATACCGTCATGCCTGGGAAGAGTTCAATATTCTGATAGGTCCTTCCAATCCCTTTTTTGGTAATCTCATGGGGGTGATGGCCCGCAACTTCTTCACCGTTGAAGATGATCGCTCCTTTTTGCGGGTGATAATAGCCCGTAATACAATTCATCAGGCTCGTTTTTCCAGCCCCGTTCGGTCCAATGACGCTGACCAATTCGCCCGTGCGAACGGTGAGATCAACATCATGGAGTGCCATGACTCCCCCGAAGTTAAGAGTAATCTTCCTCACCTCCAGGTCAGCCCGACGATCCGCAGGCTGAGTCGAGGCGTAGATGCTCGGTTGACCTCGAAATGCCTTCATCTATTTCCCCTTCGATGTCCGAATTTCTTATTTTCCCAGAACTTTCAAAACCTGAACCTTTTCCTTTCCAGGATCGAAGAAATTACTAATCGGTGTATAGGTCGAATCCTCATGAATCTGAACGATCCTCCCTTTGAATGACCCTTGATGATCTGTACTGGTGTAAGTCGTATTTGGAATCAGGCCTCCAAAGTCCTCATTCTTGAATGTCTCCATGGCCTTATTAATATTCTCCGCGTTGATGGTTTTGTAGAGTCCAGAAGCTCGATGGGCGGACCTTTCTTCGATCATCGCAACTACGACCCCCTCCCAGTAGGAGGTTTCGAACTTATCCACGGATTTATACCTCTTCCAGAGTTTGTCGAGCAATTCGATTCCATATGTCTTATCCTGAGGCAATACCCCGCAGAATTGCATGGCGAGTCGGTTGCGAATCAGACCCTGCCCGAGTTTGAAGAAATCCGGGTCTGTGGTGGTCCAGGTTCCGAATAAGGGTACGTTGTAATTGTTCCGATCAAAGGCCTTCATTGCCGTGATAACGCCTGCCGGAAGGATCTGCATGAAGACATATTCCGCGCCCTTCGATTTCAAGCGCAACACCTCCGTAGACAGATCCACTGTTGCCGGAGGGAACTCTTCAATGCTCACAATATTGATATTATTCTTGGCTGCGTATTCCTTGCTCGGATCGTGAATAGACTTCCCATAGACATTATTGTAAGTCAAGAGACCAACTTTGGGAGCATCCTTGCCTTTATGGATGGCCTTGATATAGGCAAGGACGGCCTGGGAGTCTAACTCATAGCTCCCAAAAGGAAGATACATATAATCGATCGGGGGCTTGAGAATTCCCTGATAGACCGAGTAATTGATCGTCGGAATTTTGTATTCCTGAATGATCGGCTTCACCTGGATCCCCGACCCTGCATCCCAGGTGGCGATCATATCCACCTTTTCCTCGCAGAATTTCTTGACGTATTTGACCGCCTCGGGAACTTTGTAGGCATGATCCACAATCGTCAATTCAATCTTCCGGCCAGCAATACCTCCCTTTACATCATTGACATATTTTACGTAATCCTGATGGCCTTTTGCATGGTATTGTCCCCATGAGGAAGCCGGCCCGGTCAGATTGATCACCGCGCCAATTTTAATAGGTTGAGCCCATCCACTCGTAGCGACAAAAAACATTCCAATAATTATTGCAAAAATGGAAAACTTTTTCATAATATTCCCCTCCCAGTCTTATTTGTTAAAAGTTTTGACTCCCCTTGCTCATCAACCTGTCGCCCTCGGTGGGCAAATCGGACAAGTTTCCCAATTATTCCCTTTTGAAAATCCTGTCTCCTGTTTAGCTCTTCCTCACCTCCTTTTTGAAAAGTCTTAATAAGGCCGCTCGCTCGATATATCGGACCGCTACAACGGCTAACGATACCTCCAGGCAGCTAACCTTAAACAAATAAGATAATAATTTTAAACGAATAGGCCCAAGACTGGAGTAATTTTACACGTTTAGAAAATTATTTCAAGCAAAAAATTTCACAGAATATAAAGGGCAAGTTGAATTGACTCAAAAGGAATAGTCCTCTTTCAAACTTGTTAAAGTTTCAGAATAAAAAAGCCGCTACCCAAAATCTTATTTTCAGATAGCGGCCCGACTATCCATCCTTTTAACCTCCAGAAATGATCGGAATACATTTCTGGACCCGACAAGAAAATATATAAAAATCCCTTTAATGTCAAGAAATTTTTCATTTCCCATCCCCCGATAAAAACAATCGGAAAGAACCTCTTATTAATTCAATCGAACAGAGACTACTTTCGAAACCCCAGGGGTTTCCATCGTAATCCCATAGAGGGTACGGGCGGCTTCCATTGTGCTCTTATTGTGAGTGATGAGTATGAATTGAGAGGTTTCCGAAAATTCCTTGACCAATTCGATAAATCGATTGATATTGGCGTCATCCAAGGGCGCATCCACTTCGTCGAGCAAACAGAAAGGGGTGGGCTTGATCATGAAGATCCCAAAAAGCAGCGCCGTGGCAACTAAAGCCTTTTCCCCTCCTGACAGGAGGTCAATATTCTGGAGTTTCTTCCCGGGCGGCTGGGCGAGGATATCAATCCCAGTGGTAGCCGGGTCTTGTTCATCCAAAAGGATCAGGCTCGCCTGTCCTCCCCTGAAAAGCCTCAAAAATACCTCTTTAAATTTTTCATTGACCTGATGGAAGGCCTCCAAAAATCGTTTTGTCGTCGTCCGATTGATCCGGAGGATCGCCTTTTTTAACGAATCAAGGGCCTGATGAAGGTCTGCCTGCTGCTCCGACAGGAAATCGTGCCTCTGCTTCAATTCTTGATATTCCTCTATAGCCATTAGATTGACTTCTCCAAATCCTTCCATGGCAGTCTTTAACTCTGCCAACTGTTTCGACATCTCCTCCTTTGGCAGTTCCTCAAGAGAGGTTCCGATCGAGGTGGAAAGCGTGGCCCCGTATCTCTCTTTCATCGACTCCTGAAGGTGCGAGAGTTTCAATTGAACCTCGGAGGCCAGGATCTCCTCCTCGTGGATCTTCTGCCTTACGTCCTCCAGCTCTCGGCGCAAATATTTTAAGGAAGCCTCCCCTTCTTTCCATTCGCTTAGCAGAGCATCCACTTTTTCTTTTTGTGTAGAAAGCATTTCCTCTTGGAGACGATGTTGTTTAAGGCCCTCCTCCAACTCTCCTTCCCATTGCAAGATTTTCTCACGGAGGGTAGCCCCTTCTTCCCGACATTCTCTGATCCCCTTCACTTTTTTCAAGATCTGTTCTTTTAAGGTCCTCTGAGTCTCGGAGAGATTTTGGATCCGATCTTCCAGCCCTTTCTGTTTCTCCTCGAGGGAAGCCAGAACCACTCTCTTCTCAGTGATCTTCGCCCCCAGTTCTTCTCCCCCCTCTCCAACTTCCTCTACCTTTTTCTTCCAGGACTGGACCTGTACTTCTCTCTCCCTTTTCGCCGTTTCCTCTGACTCCATGTGGGCAAACACTTCTTTTTTCTCTTTTTCTAAATCTTGATCCTCCTCCTCGAGTTGCTTCTGTTCAAATTGAACGACCTCCATCCTTTGCTGGGATTGGGAAGTTTCTTTGCTTAATCCTTCCAAATCTCTTTCTCGATGGAGAAGCTCAATCTCCTTTTCCTGAATCTCCCTCTTCCTCCCCTCTAACTGGATTTCCCTCTCTCCGATCTCTTTTTCGAGCCGTTCTTCCTCCTCGTAGGATTTTCGACATTTTTCCTCTGCCTCTTTGACCCTCTGTTCTAAGTCTCTAATTTCTCTTCGCCTCTCTAAAAGACCCAAGCCTTGGTCCCGGCTTCCCCCGGAGATCACTCCAGAGTTTTCAAAAATGTCCCCTTCCATGGTGACAACCGTCCCAAAAGTTCCTCCATTTTTCATCCAATGGAGTGCCTCCTCCAAGCCTTCGACCACCCCGACATTTCCAATTAAGAATTTTGCGATCCGGTCAAACCCCTCTTTCACCTTCACGAAACGAGAAAGAGGGGCGGGCTTTTCTTCCTCCCCGGGGATTTGATTTTCCATCCCGACCCCTTGCACCCCCTCCCGTCCTCCCAGAGGCAGGATGGGAATGAAACTCCCCCTCCCCAGTGACTCACTTTTAAGAAAGGCCATTGCCTCCATGCCTTCCTTCTCCCCTTCCACAATCAAGTATTGCAATCGCTGTCCTAAAACGGCTTCAAGGGGAATCTCGTATTGGGAGTCGGGCTCCAGGATATCCGCCACGGCCCCTAAAATTCCCTTCCACTTCTCTTGCTCTTCCTTCTTTCGCAAGAGAAGTGATCTCACCCCTTTTTCATATCCTTCATAATTATCTTGAAGCTCTTTGAGAGAAAGGTAGCGGGAGCGGTCCGTCCTAAGCATTTCCTCCAAGGTTAAACGTTCCGCCTGCTTCTGACGTAAAACTTCCTTTAACCCCTTGAGCTCTGCTTCCCATTGAATCTTCTCTTCCTGAAAGGTCGCCAGGAGAGAGAGGCAGAGTCCTCTCTCCTTTATTTTTTCAGAGGTGGTATCCTCCAATTGTTGCAGGCTGCGGCTCACCTCCTGAGATTCTTCAACGTTCGTGCGAATTCTTTTCTGAAGGTCTTCTCTTCTCTCCTCGAGGTGACCGAGACGATTTTTGTGAGAGGTCAGTCGAGTGAGAGTATCAATGAGTCTTGCCTTCTGGTCTTCTAAGTCCTCTAAAAGCTCTTGGTGGGTTGCCCTAAAATCGCTAAAAAGGGTCTCCCATTCCCTCATCATCTCTTCGTTCTCATGATACTCTTCCTTCAGACGCCTCCGTACCTGCTCCAATCTTTTTCGTTCCTCTCGCGTCGCTCTCCAGTCTCTGAGCGAATCCCTGACTTCCTTGATAAATTCTACCTCTTGTTTTTGAAAACGTCCTTCTTCCCTTTTGAAAAACTCAATGTCGTTTTCCGTTTTTTGAATCTTTCTGCCCTGTTCAAAAATTGCCTTCTGGAGGTCTCGGAGTCTCTCCTCTTCCTCCATTCCCTTCAACTTCTTGGCTTCGACGATGGCTTCCTTCTGGGCGTTTTGCGTAGAAATCTCCATCTCCCGTTCCCGAAGGGCTTTGAGATAACCTCTGGCGGCCTCCCCCTTTTCCGAAAGTTCAGCGTATTCCTGGAGGGCAAAACGGATTTCGATCTCCTTGACCTCTTTTCGAATCGCCTTATATTCCTCTGCGCGCTTCACCTGGCGTTCCAGAGTGACGATCTGTCGTTTCACCTCAGCGATGATATCCTGAATTCGAAGAAGGTTTTGCTGCGTCGCCTCCATCTTCATCAGGGCGAGTCTTTTCCTTTCTTTGTACTTGGCGATACCCGCCGCTTCTTCAATCAAAAAACGCCGATCCTGAGGATTGGCGTTGATGAGACGTTCTACCCTCCCCTGTTCTACAATGGAGTAACCATTCACTCCGATGCCGGTATCCAGGAAGAGATCGGTCACATCCCTCAACCGGCAAGGCGTTTTATTAATTAGGTACTCACTTTCCCCGGATCGATAAAGCCTCCGGGTGACGGTGATTTCGCTGTATGGCTCATATTCCCTCGGGGCGGACCCATCTTCATTGGAAAAGGTCAAGCTCACTTCTGCCATCCCCAACGGTTTTCTTCCGTCCGCCCCGTTGAAGATGACATCCTCCATCAATTTCCCTCGTAAGTGTTTGGCGCTCCGTTCACCGATGGCCCAGAGGACGGCATCGACAAAGTTCGACTTCCCGCAACCGTTGGGACCCACGATGGTCGTGATCCCTTCCGGAAAGCTAAGGTGGAGGCGGTCCACAAAGGATTTGAATCCGATGGCCTCCAAAGATTTTAGTTTCATGGGATCTCTCTTATTAAATCTAAATTCGAGGCACAAAATCCAATGTGATTTAAACTCCAAACACTAAACTCTAAATCCTAAACAAATCCAAAATTCAAAACTCCAAAGACTATACTGTTTTGAGTTTTGTGCTTGGGACATTCGAGTTTGCTCGCCCTGTTAAGTACGGGAGAGGATTTCGGCTTTCGATCTTCGCGACTCCCTGAAAAAATGAGTTGATCCATCTCATGCAGAATACTTAACAGGGTAAAAGTCTAGGATTTCGAGTTTAGAGTTTAACATCTTTTTTGCTCAGGATCTCGATATTCCAACTCCGGATTTCTTTATATATTCAATCGCCTTCTGGAGCCTCTGGATCACTCTGTCTTTTCCAAGAACCTCCATCACCTCATCAATGGGAGGGCTGACACTTCTTCCGGTGAGGGCCACCCGGATCGGTTGGGCGATCTTAACCAAAGGCTCCCCTCGGGTTTCAGCCAATTGTCGAATCAGTCGATGGGTCTCTTCTTTTGTCAAAATTGATTCTTTCGATAGGGAAGCAATGATTTGGTCGATCATGGGCAGGGTCTCGCTGCTTAAAAATTTTCGGAAAGATTTCTCATCATAAACGATCTCTTCAGAGAAGTAAAATTCTGAGAGGTCGGCCATCTCCACCAACGTCTTCACTCTATCCCTGAGAGAGAGGACAGCTTTTCTCAAAAGATCGTGATCGATGCTAGAATAGCCCTTGGCTTGAATAAAGGGTCGAACCCTTTCAGCCAGTTCATCCAACTCTATTTTCTTGATGTACTGGGAATTGAGCCAATCTAATTTCCCGGGATTGATCGCGGCTGGAGATCTTCCCACTGACTCCAGGCTAAATTTGTCGATCAACTCCTCACGGGTAAATTCCTCCTGATCGCCGTAGGACCATCCCAGCCGGACCAGGTAGTTGACCACGGCCTGGGGGAGATACCCCATCTTCTTATACTCCATGACCGACTGTGCCCCATGCCGTTTCGAAAGTTTTTTCTTATCCGGGCCTAAGATCATCGAAACATGACCAAACTTTGGGATGGGGTAGCCGAGGGCTTCATAAATCTGAATTTGGCGGGGGGTATTGTTGAGATGGTCGCTTCCTCGGATGACATGCGTGATCCCCATCGTGGCATCGTCCACCACCACAGAAAAATTATAAGTCGGGAACCCGTCACTTCTCATGATGATGAGGTCATCCAGTTCGGTATTGTCGAATTCGACCCGTCCTTGAATGAGGTCCTCCACGACCGTCTTCCCCTCATCTGGAGAAAAAAAACGGATGGCAGAGGGGCTCCCGGCAGGAGCGGATTTTCGATGGAGACAGCTTCGATCGTATTTGGGCTTGATCCCGGCCTTCAGGGCGGCTTCTCGCTTCGACTCCAATTCTTCCGGTGTGCAATAGCATCGGTAAGCCCGCCCCGCTCTCAGGAGTTCCTCCGCAGCTTCCTGATAGAATGACATTCGCTGCGTCTGATAATAGGGCCCTTCGTCCCAGTCCATTCCCAGCCATGTCATGGCATCCAGGATCACTTGGATCGATTCCTGGGTGGAACGCGCTACATCCGTGTCTTCGATGCGAAGAATGAAGGCCCCTTTTTCATGCCTCGCCAGGAGCCAATTGAACAAGGCGGTCCGTGCCCCTCCGATATGGAGGTCGCCCGTCGGACTGGGTGCAAATCGTGTCCTTACTTTGGTCATCGTTTCTTCAACGTTTTCCACGTCAGGGAACAATTCCCCCGGATGATCACGGGATGGTTGTCTTTATATAAAAAAATCCTCCCTCGCCCTCTCTGATACTGATAAAGGACAGGGAGGATTGTACATCTCGACCAAGAACTTAAATGAGTTCGTCAATGGCCTGAAGCGCCTCGTCCAGTTTTTGGGGATCGGTCCCTCCTGCCTGCGCAAAATCAGGCCGACCTCCCCCTGTTCCTCCAACATGAAGAGCAATTTTTTTGATCAACTCATTCGCATTGAAACGACGGGTGAGGTCAGAGGTCACCCCCAGGATCAGGGAGACCTTGTTTTGACTCTCTCCCCCGAGAAGAATGATGCCCGATCCGATCTTTCCTTTCAATTGGTCAACGAATTCTCTCATCCTTTTTATATCTTTCCCGTCCACCTTGGCGGAAAGGACTTTCACGCCTCTTACCTCTTTGATAAAAGGAAGAAGGTTTGAGAGTTCTTGATAGGCTACCTTATCTTGAAAGGATGAAAGCTCTTTTTCTAACTCCCTCTGTTTTTCAAGCAGCCGTTCTATCTTTGAAGAGAGCTCCCCGGGAACGGATTTAAGAGAAGAGGCGATTTCCCAGAGTTCCCTCTCTTCCTCTTTTATGAATCGATATGCGCCTTCTCCAGTGAGAGCCTCGATTCTTCTCACCCCTGCCGCGACCCCTGATTCGCTGACAATTTTGAGAAGGCCGATATCGCCCGTTCTGGAACTATGAGTTCCACCGCAGAGTTCGATGCTGAAGTCCGAGACCATCACGACCCTGACCTTCTCCCCGTACTTTTCACCAAAGAGTGCCATCGCCCCGGTCTGAAGGGCTTCCTCCACATTCATGATCTTCGTGTACACTTCCAAATTCCCTCGAATTTTCTGATTGACTAAGGTCTCCACACGCTCCAGTTCTTCCTTTCCCATCGCGGCAAAATGGGTAAAATCAAACCTCAGCCGGTCCGGTGAGACCAGCGACCCTGCTTGATGAACATGGTCCCCTAAAACTTCTCTCAAAACAGCTTGGAGAAGATGGGTGCCCGTGTGATTCAGGGTGATCGCCCTGCGTCGTTCCCCATCCACCCGCAGAACGGCTAACAGCCCCTCTCTCACCTTTCCTCTCTTTACTCTTGCCTGATGGACGATCAATCCCTCTGCTGGCTTGATGGTATTCTCCACTTCCAAAGAGAATTCTTCATGAAAGATGACGCCTCGATCCCCTACCTGACCACCCGCCTCCCCATAGAAAGGGGTCTCCCCTGTCACCACTTCCACTTCGTCCCCTTCCACCGCAAAAGGAACGAGATCATCGCCTTTGATCAGTCTCAGAATTTTCGATTCGGACTGAATCTCTTCGTATCCCAGAAAGGGGGTCTTCATCCCTTCATTCGCCAGCCGCCGGTAGACCTCCTTCATCCTCCCTTCGCTGATCCCGAGCCCTGCCTGCTTGCTCTTCTGTTTCTGCTCCTCCATCTGGGCTCTGAAACCTTCTTCATCAAAGCCTATCCCTCTCTCCTCAAGGATCTCTGATGTCAGGTCGAGGGGGAATCCAAAGGTATCATAAAGCCGGAAGGCCACCTCTCCGGAGAGAACCTTTCTCTCATCTTTCTCAAGCTGTTCCAATTCTTCTCGCAGGATCTTCAGCCCTGAATCGAGGGTCTCGGAGAAACGTCCCTCCTCATTCTCGATGACCTTTGAAACGAAGGCCTCGGTCTCTCGCAGCTCAGGATAGGCCCCTTTCATCAGGTCCACCACCTTCGAAGAGATTTGATGGAGAAAGGGACCATTGATTCCAAGTAGTTTTCCATGCCGCATGGCCCTCCTCATAATCCGGCGAAGCACATATCCCCTGCCCTCATTCGAGGGGAGAACACCATCGCTGATGAGAAAGGTAGCTGCTCGGCTGTGGTCGGCGATCACCCGGAGGGAAATGTCAGATCG
>Ga0335070_10009442_pt1 | contig 11431 bp, 19 predicted proteins | sample Lox_Sample_13_FD_206722 | JGI IMG/M metagenome (GOLD analysis project Ga0335070, IMG submission 206722) | Soil microbial communities from Loxahatchee National Wildlife Refuge, Florida, United States - Lox_Sample_1.3 | ecosystem: Environmental > Terrestrial > Soil > Wetlands | place: USA... | reverse complement strand
TCTTTCCTGTCCAATGTTTTGTAGATAGTCATAAAACTATTCCGTTCTTTCCAAAAAATAAAATAATCCTGTTTATCACACCCTTAGCTAGTGGTTCCGCAACCCTTAAGTTACCGTACTCTATAGCCTTTTTCATTTTCTCTATGTCGTACAGAGCAAGCTCTACAAGCTCAGTGCTCTTCAGGTCTAGGTCAGTCATAGTGGTAAAAATCGTTTGGAGTCCACTCAAAAGGCCTTGGGTTTCTGCAATCGGGCACTACCACCATGTAGGATACGTAGTTTGGGTGGTCTTTCTTCCACTTTCCGTTTGAGTCCTTGTACCACGCAGATTCGTAGGCGTTAGGCTCAGGTTTGCCATTGCCCCAAAAAATACGACAGAATGGTGGTGATTGTATCTCATATGTGAAACTTCCCCCAGGGCTACGAACACGAGCACCTATGGGAAGTATTTTTTCGGGCGGAGGTTCTAACGTCTTACACGAATAGCTCATCACTGTCTCCGGGGGCCTTTGATTGGGTCTCCAGGAGGTGCAATGTCGCCTTCACGCAATGGCGAATAAATTTCGCTTTCGGTGATTGGGCGTTCGCGTCTTTCAGCCATAGGAACGGACGTTTCTAGTGTGTATTGGTACTGCCCGTCTGTACCCATTCCGATGTTTGCTTGGTACTTAAATTGCTTTGGGTACCTGTCTGGTACACGCTCTAGTGGGTACTCTGGGTTAGGGTCTCCAAACCCACCCACACTTGTTGGTACTGTGCCTGCCATATGTGTACTCCATACACTACTGTTTTGATTTTAGCTTGTCTAGTTCGAGTTGTACCTCTCCTAGTTTCTGATAAACAGAGTAGTACTTATCTTTCCATGTGTCTACTTCATGCTCTAATGCGACTAAGGCTTCGCGGTTCTTGTGAACTTCTGTCCACAATTCTTGCCGCAAAGCCATAGCGTCGTCTGTTTTTAGTTTTGCCTGGGAGATTATACAGTCTATTATTTTAACTGTCACTCCACCCAGCAAAATGTTAATTGCAGCGAGCAATATTTGCTCGGCTCCCATATTTCACCTCAAGGAGCGGTATTCAGAATTACCGCGTGGTCTGGACGGTACACTTTAGTACCATAGATTTGGGTTGCCACTAAAACATCAGCTTGGAATAGAACTTCCCGACTGTGCTCAATCCGTGGGTCTTGCTGCATAGCCAAAATGGCCCAATCCGGATGACACAACATAGCAGACGCAAAAGCTGTGTCTAGTCCAGTGCCGTAAGTGTCCTGAGACGGCAAGTACGGAGAACCAACAACACCGGGGGTTGGTTGAGTAATACTACCTGTACCATTGACGTACCCAGTGGCACTGTTAGTGCCAATCTGCGTAGTCATCATGACATCAATGTTATATATGCGACCAATCTTACCAGACTCAGTTGGTGTGTTGGACTGATAGTCCAAAGACACAAACTCAGTAATGGTAAGCATGTCAGCCATTTGACCGGGCGACACAATCAACATTCTGGAATCTTGGGGTGCGTCCGCTTCATCAAGTACCTGTTTCGCTGCCAAAATGGCTGCTTTTGATATCGCTTGCTTAGTACCACCCGACGTGCCGTCCGAAGTGACATAAAGGTTTTGACCGGAGTTGTTCTTAATGACTGCGCGCAATGCAAGTACTGCATTATCGATGTCTCTTGCGAGAGCGTATCCGGCTTCCCTTGTGTACTCTGCACGTACGTCATACGCTGCTTGGATGTCTACAACATCCTCAAGCATAAAGGAAGATTCTTTATAACGGTCAATGGTGATTGTAAACTCTGTTTCAGTCCTAGCTTGGAGTGTCACTGGAGTTTCAGCAATCTTGTCGTACACAGCCATACGGCTTACTGCTGGGATGTGTACAACGTCACCTTTTCTGCCTACCATCGGAAGCTTCTTCACTGTCCGAGCCATTACCAGACGCTGATCACGAAAGCGCTTGATTTCGGCTGACCACACGTCTGGAATGAATTTATCCGCACGAATCGCGGTAATCGAAGCGCCTTCGTACGCGCCACCTGGTAATGCCATAACCTAGACCTTACTTTTTAACTAAATTATTTGTATATGCGTAGAGGATACGGTCTGAATTTTTCCTGTACTCCTCATTACTCATTGAGTCTATCTGAGCCTGGGTAAACATGTACTTTGGTTGAGTTCCTGGGGTTGGAGCATTTGGGGCGCTCTTTTGGAACTGTGGCACATTAGGCTTAGACTGTTGTTGTTGCTGTTGCAGATATGCCCAAATCAATTTAGCTCCCTCCACTGTGTCTAATCTTTGCTGTGTTGCCTTGTCGTATTTCTTGAACCGCTCAGTTATAGCGCTCATGCGGTTTTGAAATTCCGCCCGATCTACACCCCATTCAGTTTGCAATTGGCTTAGCTGTCTTTGTTGCCTGATAGCATTTTCGTACTGGCTGACCTTCTGCGCTGCTTGGGTTGACTGTGCTATAAAAGCGTTGATGTCCTCTAGGCTGTAGCCTAGTGCTTTGGCGGCTTCGCGTGCCGCTGGTGTGTCTACAATTGGGGCAACCGCTGGGATTGTAGGTTGTGGGGTTTGGGTAGCTATACCAAAATCTTCTGGTAATGCTAAATAGGATAGGTCGTCAGTTGGCTGTTCCTGCGTGGCGGTCTGCTCGCTAGGCTGCTCTGTTGCCGTTTCCTCTACAGGCTCTACACCTTGACCGTACAGAACTTTTGCTTCCGCTGGCCTCATCACGTAAGCACCAGGCACTTCAGATGTGTCTAGTACTTGTGGGGGTGCGTCCTGTTCTATACCTGTAACCATGCTTATCTCCTATAATACATTATTACTGTTGTGGTGGTTGTGCTGGCGGAGGAACTAACCCCGGTTGTACACCAGGAAAAGCATTTTTTATCATGTTTTGTCCGCCGTCAGCATGTAAGTTATTTTGCATTGCTTGTACCATAGGCTGACCGCCCATCTTGTGCATTTGTGCTGCTAGTTGAGCTATACCGCCCGGTGCTCCACTCATTTGTGGAGGTTGTCCCTGTTGGTCTGGCCCCCCCTGCTGCTGGTCTTGCTCTGGTGCAACACCAGGCTCTTGAGACGACACGTCCTCTTGTATTAGTTGGTCTATGTCTTCAAAGCCAAATCGTCTGGCTAAGTCAGTTATGAAGTACAAGTAGTTTATGTGCTGGGCGACTTGCGGGTATTGAGACACAATCTGTATGAACTGTAAACGCTCTTGTATTTCCCGTTGCTTGTCCGCCACATAGTCAGCGCCTACTGGGGTGATTGCGTAGTCCTTGCTAAGCTCTTCAGGGCCAATAAGTACGTAGTCAAAGCTTCCTGGTTTGCTTCCGGTAACTTTGACAATTTCGTCGTTTGACACAAACTGCTGCATAAGCCTAAAGACTTTCTGCAAACAGGGTAAAAGAGCCGTTTCTTCAATGTGCTTATGAGTACCCGATAGGCGATTTCCGCCCGCGTCCCGTGTAGCTTGGATTTCAGCAGCAGTAACTCGTTCTCCACTTCGTCCAGTTCCAACGCCAATGAGAGGCCCTGTACCAGTATTTTTATCGATCCTTTCCTCCAAAACCTTAGACTCGTCATAGGTGATACTGAATTGTTGAGGTTGTTTAATCGGATTTATGGTTCCTGCCTGAGCCACCGGAAAAACTTTACCTGGTTGTGTAAACACATCTTCCGGGTTCAGTGTCCCGTCATTCACTATCTCAAACATGCTATCTATGGATAACTCCAAGTTGTCTAGGCGTTGGTTAGTGATAATGTTGAGCTCATGTATCATGCCTAGGCTGGGCTCAATAGCACCCATAGCCATAGGAACATGAACAACAGGTATGTAAGTACCAATGACAAATGGCTTTCCACACCAATAAGGATTAGTTTCAAACCGCACAATGTGTTCACCGATAGTAGTACACACCACGTCGTGATATGACACACCGTCCAGATGAACGTCTCCCCAGAATTCATATATTTCAATCGTGTCAGTCCAGCTATAACCAGCTTGTAAATTGATGCCTTGAAATCGACGTACCAGGTTTTTACGTGTCGTGCTAACGTTGACAGTGTTTGTCTCATAGTTCATCCCGTCCATTGGGACGATAACGCGAATGTCAATATCTTTAAAATATCCGGCTTCTATGAGATTGGCAACCTCGGCTCGTGTCTTAACAATTCGTCTAATAAAGTTTGCAGTATTTGGGTCAGATGCTCTGGGGTCAACGTAGCAGTCGAACACGTCCAACACTTCAAAGTCAGGGCTATTTTTAATAATTCTTTCTTCCGTAACTTGCTGAAATTGTACTCGCTTGTTGAGTTCATAGCTGTGGTCGTAGTCGCCGTCAGTGTCTAGTCCCCTTGCGTAAAGTTGGTTTACTTTGACCTTTTTATGCCAATTGGTCGTTTCAAAGCGCCACGGCAACGCCAAAACAGAATTGCCAGTAATAAGTAACTGACGTATAAAAAGTTCCCAAGTTGAAATAAAATTCGCTTCACTGAGTTTGTTTGCTGTAAACTTTTTGATAACTTTCGCAAGGTTCGCGTACCCTGGTTGTGTCGGTTGTACGTCAAACCAGTCCCGATTGGGGAAGAAGGCAGATTGTAAGTATGATAGTATCGTCTCGACATTTTCAAACGCCTTGCCTACATTTATTCTGTGCCGCCAGTCATTGTTAACGTCGCCCACAGTTCTTAGCTGCTGCAACCGTGTGTATCGATCGGCAGACGGGCTGCCTATGTACACACCCCAACACTCTAGCCATGTTGCTTCTTTTTCAAGCCTGGTCATTGCGTACAACTCACGCTGGGTACATACATATTGAGCAACCTCTGCGTCTAGGTCACGGTGGATGAGAGTTCCTTTAGTGTCAGTAGTGATAAATTGGTCGGTCATCGACAGCCACCATACTTGAGGTTGTAAGCTCTATAGCCATGTCTTGAGCGTTGGTTGGTTCTACGTGTGGTAGGGACACAACTTTCTACTATCATAGCCATTGTATCTAGAAAGTCATCAGAGACTGTCTCTTGTGGAAAATAATCTATCTCTTCCATGAATTTATTATTACCTGCCATATGCTTCATAAGCCACACTTTTCTATTTTCAAAGTACGGCTCTAGCATTGAGGTTATACGGCCTTTCTTTTCGCCCTTGGGTGTAAATTCACGGACACATATTGGTCTGTACTTGTTGGCGGCCTGTTTAATCATGAACGCTAGTACTTTTTGGAAAGCGACGACCTCAACCCAGCAGGAGTTGAGGTGATACTTGTTCGCCAATTCAAAGATGTTGTCAACTATGGTGTTAGGCAACATCTTACCCCAACGATAGTCAAACATATACAAATTTCTTTCTTCGTCCATACCACCAAGCATGATTACGGTATTGTCGGCGGTCTTCTTTTGACTTATGGCGGGGTCACAAAAAAGTATAGGAGCTACTGTCACAGTCCTGTCTAACACATCACCAGTGACGTGCGCAGGCAACCGAACGTTTATTACACCCCTGCCTAACTCCAACCAAGATGGGTCTATCCATCTTAGATTGGTTCTTCTGAAGATTATTTCTTCTTCGGCTATAATTTGGTTTAGGTACTGCGACGCAAACCGTTTAGGCTTCTGGCGTATTTTAAGAAGTTCGACAGTCCGATCATTAAACTTCTCAGGCCACAAATAGCCATCACTAGGGTCAGCGCCATTTGCATAAATGTTACGGAAAAAGAGTACATATTTAAGTTCGTGCTGATTTTCTAATAAGTAATCATAGTAATCGCCCTTGCAATACCGTGTTCCCAAGACTAAGACTTCGTCGCCCACAACGTCCCAAAACCTGCGGGTACCTTTATCCAAGCCGGATAACAAACCGTTAGGCTGTACACGAGCACCCTGGTTTTGTCCGAGATACTGTAAGCGTGGAGGGTCGATGACAGACTCAAGGTCTCTCGTCCATTCCAGAGTTTTTTCAATTTTAAGCTCTGTGGCTACCGTGTCATCATTGATGATGTCGTCCATGATAACCAGGTCATAGTGCATCCCTGTAATGTTGCTGCCAGGACTTGCCGCCAGTACCGTTGGTTCCTTCAATATCTGTGAACGGATAACTTGTATGGCGTCCGATCGCCACACTATCTTTTTGTCTTCTGCTTCGGTGTAGTGCTCGTCCTCAGTCATCATACGCTTTTGGTCACGTCGTTTAGCGCCTGCCTTGTCAAGCACAGGCACAAGACGGCCTTTGATGTGTGGGCGATTATTCCACAACGAATTCTGTAAGTTCTCGTCTTCTAAGTACTGTTTAATTTCCCGTACGAACTGTAACGCTAATGGCTGGGTTGCAGTGGCAACACATATCCTGATATTAGGGTTGCGATATATCCGCCACAAAACGTATGCCACACTGCACAAAGTTGACTTGAGATGTCCGCGTGGTACTAACACAACACGCCTTCTGTCCATTTCTTCAAGCTTGTCGAAGATGTTTTGGCCAGACACCCCCATAGTCCATGTCTGCGGTTGTTGTACAAAATCTGCCAATTCTTTGTGGAATTGTGCAAAATTTTTTGTCCCTCCCTTGAATTCTATTAAGTCTAAAAAAGCCCAAAAGTCTACCAGCGATCGCTCTTTTAGTGGCATATGCGAAAAACGGCCTGTGTTGGGGGGAAGCTCCCCCTTTTCACTCACCGCTACGCTGTCTACTATAATCGGCCCGTCTTGTTCAGTCAATTTTAGGTAGCTCAATAGGGGGCTTGTCGTGAGGATTTTCAGCGACCCACTCATCGTTGAAAGCTTTCACTAAACCACCTATGGCAGTAATTGCAATTTGCTTGTACTCTTGGGGAGTAGGCTTGTCCGTTAGTGTCTCGTACAGGCTCGGTGTTAGCTCTGTAACGATACGTCCAAAAAGTTTTGATATTCTCATGTTAGCTAAATGTTGCTATGGTGTCCGGATTAGAAGCACAACTTAGGTCTACTGTGATTTCACAATAGTGAGTTTTGCCACTTGTGCCTGCCACAGTAAATGTAAGGGCTTTATTGGTGTTGTCAGCAGCTACCGCCAACGTTACCGCTGGTGACGACGTTGGGAACGTTGTTACTGTACCATTAGCCACGGCAGCCACAGTGCCATTGAGATTGGTTATAGAGCCTTGGGCAATGCCACCCGCACCAGACGAATAGTCTGTCGCTATCGCAGACATTCTAGCATGATATGTTATACAGCCGTCTTGAGGCAAAACGATTCTTTTACCTGTGATGCCATCTACAAATAGCTCTACAGCACCAGTACCCGTTACACTGCCGCGAAACACGACATTGAAGTTAGTGGATGACTTATTTAACCACAGTTGGTTAAACACTTCATTAGTGGCTGGGTCTTGTATTTTTGGTATAGGTACACTCATAGAGGGTTCATGTGTGGTATGTACACATCCTAGCGTAACAGGTTCTGGTTTTGTGCCATGCTAAAGTCTGGTGCAAACCCAGTAGCTCCACCAAGATAGCTTAGTAGATTTTGTCTAGTAAGCTGGTCTTGAGTCTGTTCTTGTACAGGGAGCGCTGCTGCTTTAAGTTGATTATTGGCATTAACTTGAGCTTTTTCGGCCTGAGCGGATAGAAATCCAATCTGTGCGTTTTGTTGCCCTGTAAGGGTTTGGAATTGGGCGAGTTGTGTTTGGTACTGGTTTTGGCTGGCAACATTTTGCTGTTGTAACCTGGATATGAGGTCAGTCTGAGAGCTTAATTGCTGCTGAAAAGCAGACTGTGCTTGCTGCAACTGAGCTTGTGCAGCCTGTTGGGCCTGCTGTTGCTGCTGTTGAAACTGCTGTACCAACTGGGTTTGAGACTGTTGAAACTGCTGTTGCTGCTGTTGCAAACGCTCGTTGTCTTGTTGCACAAACTGTTGTTGTTGTGCGGCTTCCTGCGCTTGCTGTTGTGCCAACTGCTTAGAACTGTCACTCTGCTTACTGCTGCCCATTACCCGGTACACCCTCATAACTTATAGGTGCTTTCTGCTCACGCTTACGCTTGTGATAATCTTCAAGTCGTTTTGAGCGTCCCACAACCAGATTCCTCTGTTTTAATATTACACTCATTTGGTCTTGGAAGGCTCTAGAATAGTCTTCCAAAGGCTGGCGGTTACTTTCAGTCGTGCCGTGGATTCGGACACGTTTTAGGTAGATGTCAGTGGGAGACGTGGTCATGTATCTTCTCCTTCCATACTGCAAAATCATGCTCTGTTGGCCACACCCATTTTGGGCAGTCAGTGCCGCCTGCTATCCTGTCCACCACACGGTGAGTGTGTATGTAAGACAAGCCAATGTTGTACTTGCCTACTAGGTACCCGATAAGGTCTAGGGACGCTTTTTCTTGTTCGGGTGTTAAGCCTGTGTGGTTTTTGTCAGCTTCGTGTTCTATGCCAATTGATCGGCGATTCATCGCCCGATCGCCAGCGTGCCATGCAGTGTTTTTTTCAAGCACCATCTGTACGACACGACCGTCACGAGCGACTATATAATGTGCTGACACAGCCGAAGACTCGGTTTTGAACGTGTCTATCGCAGACTCAAAGCTACCATCAGTGTTGTGACACACGATTGAGTCTATGGTTGCTAACCCACGACCAGGTGTGAAGTTCGGGCTCTCTATCCATGTAACATCTGGTCTCATTATTTACGAACCTCATTTATCACGGCTTGTACAGCAGCGTACCACGCTGATCTTATATTGCTTGGCAATTCTTCGTACTTTGGCATAGGCAGTCCTTGATAATTAACACCGCCTGTAGAGTCTACATAAGCTTCGTACGCTATGCGTGTATAGTCTATCATAAGTTTTTGGCGATAACGTTAGGTAAGTACGGGTTGTCGGAATTAGTAGAAAGAGACACACCAGTACGAGTGTCTGGTACCGGATAAGTGTCAGTGACGCTGGTTACTAGACTCGCTGGTGTGTTGTTCATAACTGTCTGACTTGTTATAGCTAAAGGTGTGTCGGGAGGACACATATAGATGTTAACACCTCCACCAGTCATGTTGATAGTGACTATCTTCGCGTCTGGCGTACGAGTTATGTCAGCACCTGGAGGTATTTGTGAAATAGCTTGCGGATTCATAGATACGAGCAAACTTGCGGTATACAACCACTTTAACAAAATCGTCGTACTCTTTAGTCCAACTACTATACTCTACTATAACTGACACGTTCCCAAATTTGCTGTTTATTTTTTCAGCCATAGCTTTGAAGTGCCAGTCCTTTACGTCCTCTATGTACGTATCTATAATGCTTTCTGGTTCAGTTACACCAAACTGCACTGCCAGGGTTTCTATAGGTATTGGTTTCATACGCATCCCATGTCTTGAACACACCTCCTCTATTGTAGATGGAGGTGTCAAAAATAAAAAAGAGAAGACACGTACCAGGGCATACGGGCGAGCGAAGCGAGCCTCCACCGTCAACACAACAGACACGAACGAAGTGAGTGTCACACCAACCATCAATAACACAACCAATCACTAGGACTAATCAATACACAACAAAGTTCAGTGTGTGTTTACCTTGACAAGTTTGCTGAAACCTTCTAAACTGAGGGGCAGTTGCATTGTGCCCAGCGTGAGTAACCTACTCGTGAATCTAGCGACCCCGGAGGGGTGAAGCTGAGGAGCAAGCGACGAAGCTGAAAGCGTCGATGTTATTCACGGTTGTTCAACTCGCCTTCGGCTTCGTTGCCCTTCGGGTAGTGGGGTGGGGTCGGTGAGGTTGGTATTTTGACTACAACAACTACGGAAAGCAAGTGAGAGTGACATGAGTTATCATGACCCAAAGTTAACGCACGAGCAAAAGAAGAAGCTTGACCAAATACGGAAAGCGTACAGTGAACGCAGACGTGCGGAATGTAAGGATAGCTGTATCCAGGACTTGTTCGATGATGTCGAAGAACAAAACAAACAAAGTAGAGCATTAGCAAAACTCCTAAATAAGACTTCTGAGCAGTAGTTCAGAGAAATACCCTAGGGTATTGAGCATAATTACTCATTGCATAGTTCTGGTAAGCCCTGCTATAGAATAGGACATTACCCTGAAATGGTTGTGTGAACAAGATGGCTATCGTTGCCAGCACGTGTGTTATGCACGTGCTGGCTTTTGCTATTGGTACGGGATGTGTGTACAAAATTGCTATTAGGCTAGAGCAAGCAAGCAGCGTACGTGTTCCCCCCGTGGCAGTGGTCTTCCAAAACACACGCACACATGGTAGCAATTGTACGCAAACGCAAGGATAACACGTTGTACGCATAAGCTGACTTGTCAATTGCAAGTATGGTATGGGACTGTAGAAACCGAAGGATGGTTATAGACAAAAATTCTTAAAGAGGGGTGATTGATAACTTTTATCTATCAGACCAAATCCTATAAATATATGTAAGTCCAGAACACCTATTCTGATAAAACCTAGGATGCTTACACACCAATGCTTATAGGATTTGTACCAAATTAAGTGTAAAGAAATGTAACAAAAACGTGACAGCCACACATTCCTCTTGCTAGATTAGGTGCATCGAAAGAAGAACGCCAGCCGGACAAGTAGCGGCAAAGGTTGAAACCCTAAAGAGCTCAAGAGCTTGCACCTGGGAGCGGGACGGAAGGCACTAACGGACGTGAGAAGTACGACAATGACCAAGAGTCTATAAACTGGTCAGTACCGCACCTAGCGGTTACCTACAGGATGTGTACAGTCCACACATCTTGCACGTAGCCAATAAGGGGTATAAAACGATGGACGCTAATTACAAAGTAATGAACGACGCAGTCATTAATAGTTTGCCACCAACAGTGACAGACGTTAACGAGCTCGAAACTGATGAGGACGGGTTGACACTAGCTGCTCTCTTCTCAATAGCAGATAGTATCGACACCGACTACAACTTGGGCGAGATAGACCAAGACGAATTCTAATAACCAATAGCGTGGTGGGCAATGTACCTACCACACATACCACACATCATGACTAAGTACACATACGAATACGACCCATACGAATTCAATCCAGACGATTACACACCAGAAGAACTAGTCACAATGGTTCAAGATATCTGTGATGGTACGGCTGTTCCTGGTGTCAAGACAGTCAAGATAGTTCAACCAAGTAAGCGAGCACGAGCCAGCGAATTGTACACACACAATAAGAAAGAAAAACAACAATGAAAAGCTACGATGAAGTGCAAGAAACATTGGCTTTGCTAGAAGCTAAGGTCACTGACCTAAGACTAAAAGAATCGATGGGAACATCGACACCACAAGAACAAAAGAAACTACAACTGTTGTGCAGTCTTATCGAACTATATAATGATGAGCTCAACCACATCATAGCTAGACAACTCAAGAACGAATAACACGTTGGTGCGTGCCACGAGCAACGAGTCGTGGCG
>Ga0335070_10009440_pt1 | contig 11433 bp, 10 predicted proteins | sample Lox_Sample_13_FD_206722 | JGI IMG/M metagenome (GOLD analysis project Ga0335070, IMG submission 206722) | Soil microbial communities from Loxahatchee National Wildlife Refuge, Florida, United States - Lox_Sample_1.3 | ecosystem: Environmental > Terrestrial > Soil > Wetlands | place: USA... | reverse complement strand
AGGCCAGTCCGATACTGGACTGACGGGAATGGCTGCCGGCTCCGGCGCCAGCCGGACCGGCAGAAAGCCCCCGACTGGTAACACGGGGGCCCTACCCACATAGACGTTTACAGGAGTTCTAGTCGCTCTATGAATTCAGGATTCACGCTGACGATCGATTGGCTCGCGTTCACCCTGCCGGATAGTTCGCCCCAAGAATCCAGTCCCATCCTGGAAAGCGAGTGGACAAAGGATAAGGGCGGCTTCTCGGGGTATCCACGGTCGTGGAGTTGGAGAGAAGGGCGAGGTGTGGGGCGGCTCGGAACGGGTGCCTTTCGCAATCCCCGAGAGGTCCATATCAATCTGTCTGGCGGCATGGTCTCCACGTGGGCCAGTGACAAGCTTCGGCGCGTATTGAAGTGGATCAAAGAGAAGCAGGGACACGTCACACGGATTGATTGTGCCCTCGATGATCGATCCATGCTCGTCCCGCTCGCCACGATCCGGGATGCGGTCCAGAAAGGCCAATGTGTCACTCGGGCCAAATCCATGCAGGTCATCGAATCCGGTTTAATCCACGAGAGCGCCAAGACGGGAGAAACGCTCTATTTCGGGAGTCCGCGGAGCCAGACCCTGCTGCGGATCTATGACAAACGGCTGGAACTGCAATCCCAAGAGCGGGCGGACGCGTCCGAGTACGGGATTCGGTGGGAATTAGAGCTCAAGGAGGAGCGGGCCGATATGTGCGCCTCGTGTCTTTCGGTCATCGAGGAAGTCGATTGGAAGGAATTTGTGGTGGGGCTGCTTCGGTCCTATATCGATTTCCGTGATACCACGCGTGACGAAGAGGAAGAGTACCGCTATCGGGCTCCGGTGCTGCCTTGGTATGCCGAATTGACCGAAGGCTTCCGAAAGGGGCGGCTTGTGGTGGAGAAGGAACAGGCGGGGTTACCAAGAGTGAAAGCCTGGGTCTCTGAGTCCGTGGCCCCGATGCTGGCTGTCATCTGTGCCTCACCCAATGGACAGGCCTGGCTGGAGCGAGAAATTGTGCAAGCGGTGGATCGCTGGAAAGACCGGCATCGGAAGCTGCTCCAGAAGCGCAAGAAAACGCCATCTCGTCCATCCGCCGGCGGGAACACGGGCGCACCATTAAAGGGGGGTATGGGGGTGTCGTGAGACTCCCCCGGCTAAGGGCAGTCTCATGCTGATTACCATCAAAGATCTCTCGGTCTGGCTCAATATCAAACCATCAACGCTGTATCTTTGGGCGGCCCAAGGGAAGATTCCTTGTCAGAAAATCCACGGTTTAATCCGGTTTGATCGGGAGAAAGTATTGAGCTGGCTGGAATCGTTTAATCAGAAGCCTCCCAAGCCGGTGTCATCGTTCACCAATGCTATCCGCACCGATGTAGATCGACTCGTTGAAGCCGCCAAACGGGAAGCCTATACTCCCCCCCACGGGGAAACCATATCACCGAGCCCTAGCGGGAAGGAGGAAGAGGATGGGGCTCGTTAAGCGAGGAGAAACGTGGTGGATGTCTTTTGTGTATGAGGGACGACAGGTCAGGCGTTCGACAGGGACGGCAGATAAACGCTTGGCTGAGGCAATTCTTGGAAAGATTCGAGCACAGATTGTCGAGGGTCGCTTTTTCGAAAAGCCCAAAGAGGAATCACATACCTTTGAGGAACTGATGGAGCGATATCTCGGCGAACACGCAGCCAGACGAGCGAATCGACAACGTGAGCAGTATTGCGTGAACAATCTGAAGCGGTTCTTCGGTAATCCCCAATTGTGTCACATCACTGCGAAGCAAATCGTCATATACAAGAATAAACGATTCGGCGACGGGGTAAAGCCAGCCACAATTAATCGGGAGCTCACGACCTTGAAGAAAGCATTCAATCTGGCGCGGCGCGAGTGGGAATGGTGTAGTGACAATCCAGTGTGTCGGGTCTCGATGGAAAGAGAAAACAATACTCGGGATCGTTGGCTAACGGCCGAAGAGGAGATGCGGTTGCTCCATGCTGCCCTGCCATGGCTTCGCGAAGTGGTCGTATTCGCTCTTAACACCGGCATGCGGATGGGCGAAATTACCGCACTGACATGGGCCGGTGTGGATCTGTTTCGCCGAACAGTCACCGTCTTGCGTTCAAAAAATGGTGAACGCCGGACGATCCCTATCAATCAGACCGTGCTTTCTCTCTTGGAGCACAAGCACTCCAAAAGAGATAAGAACACGGACTTAGTCTTTGCGAGCCAAGCCGGAACCGCCCTTGATGGGGCAAATATTCGACGGGCTCTTGCCGGAGCACTCAAAACGAGCCAGATCCAGGATTTCCATTTCCATGATCTGCGGCATACCTTCGCAACTCGCATGGTACAAGCGGGAGTGGACCTTTATAAGGTCCAACGGATCTTGGGACATAAGTCGCCGATCATGACTCAGCGATATGCCCATCATTACCCGGAAAGCTTAAGGGATGGGGTGGACGCTTTAGAAGCAGGACGGACGTTTAGCACAAATTTAGCACAATCGCCGTCTTGCCCTGAGCAGAGTCTTGTAAGTTGTTGAGAAGATGGAGCCGGCGACCTGGATCGAACAGGCGACCTGCGGTTTACGAAACCGCTGCTCTACCAACTGAGCTACGCCGGCTAGGAGAAGACAAGCGGAAGGCAAATTTCCTGACAGATGACACCTTGCATGATAGCGGCCGGCCAGAGACCTGTCAACGAAACAGGAACCCTAGAGGCGTCGGCTCATTTGTATTGGGCCACAGGCTGGAGCCTGGACAGGGCCCCTTGCCCCGGGCCCGGAATACAGGCCGGCTGCTGCTCGTTTGCAAACTGCTCTCTGGCCATCTTGGTGACCTGGCCTCGAGCGTAGGTGCAGAGTTCGCCCGCGAGGATCGTTCCATCCTTATCGATATCGGCGCCGCCGCCGAGCCCCTTGAGGAGTTGATAGGTGAACAGGCCGTGTTGTCCGGGATCGTAGCGATGCGACTCCTGGACGGTGCGGTTGCCGACCATCCACATGAGTCGGTCTTTTGGCGAGCCCTCCGGCTCCCATATCGGCGCCACCTTCACGGCGGGGTCCGCGCCTGCTGTCGGTTCGAGCGAGACATCCAACATCACGATCGCTCGCTCGACGGGCAGTTTTATCAGCGCCTCCTGCAATCGACGGAGTGAGTACACGCGTGAGTTCGTCAAAGTCGGGCCGTCGAACGGAACCAGCGAGACCGCTCCTGTCGTTCCATCAACGACCCCCAGTCCGGAGTAGTAGACATACACGACTGTGGCTGGATCGACGTGCCTCGGAAGCCATTCTTCAAAGAGTTCCGCCATGTCCTGTTTCAACGCCTGCGAATCCACTAACGTACGGACGCGATCAGCGGGGATACCCACAATCGACTTGAGATACATGGCCATGACTTCAGCATCGCGGGCGGCATATCTAATTCGAGACATGCCCGCATCACGGAATTGCTCTACGCCAATGGTAATGCCCACCGCTTTCGGTTGCTTGAGCTTCCCGGCCCGCTTCGGTAATTGATCAACATCGACCGGGAGTAGAGCCGCCTCTGCATCGGATTCCGGTTTCATCGCCACGACGAACTTCTTTGAAGAGGGTATCTTCACCGAGGTCGAGGCCGTCCGCAATGTCAGAATGAGTTCCGCTTGGATCGGTTCTTTGACTGCCCCAATCGTCCCATCCAACGTGACGCGCTTGACTTCGCCTGACCGCAACTCCCCGACCGTGATGATGGCGGAAAGATGTTCGGTTAGGGCCGGCGTGCCGCCGACCTGGATTTCCACGCCATGCACCACACCAGGGCCTTCGTTTTTCACCTCAACCTCCACGGCGATCGCTTCACCACCATGCAGGAGGAGGTTGCGATTTTGATCGCGCACGATCGCCCGGAACGTCACCGTTGTGGGTTCATCGGAAGGAGACGGCGGCGGCACACGCGTAGCCTCAGCTGGGTGTGGCGCCGTGGGAAGAATCGGCGGCGGAACATCCGTAGAACCCTCCACTGCCAGGGGTGGCGGGCTCGCCGGTGAGCTCGGCCGAGGCGCTCCAACCTTTCTCGCCGCAACCTGCTCTCGAACCTTTGTCGACTCACCCAGTTGTTTGGCCATCCCGTCGGTGACCGTCTCAACCACGTCCCGGATAATTGGCTCGATCCCTTTGACCTGGCAACTTCCCTCCGATATGACGTCGACCTCTCCGCTGCTTGAGCTCTGGAGCTTCTTCTGAAACAACACGGTGCCTTCGGCATCGGTGTACGCAAAATCCAGCCCGAGTGCCATCGTGGCCGGGTAGCTCCGTTTAGCCTTTCGATAGATAACCAGTTCCATACGATTGAAGCCCACTGCTACATCGACATAGCCATCCACTGCCGGAGAAGCCGTTCCCTTTTCGCCGGTCATCACTTTCTCAAACACCAGGCCTGTCTTGCGTTTGATCGCCTCTTGCAAGAGGTCGCCGATCGGGATGGATTGGGGTTGGTCGCAGGCATCCTTATAGGTCACCTGTGCCCCCGTGACACTAGCAGCTTCGCGCAGCTGCGCGACCAGGGGGAGGTAGTACCCTGTTTTGAGTCCATTTCGACTCTGAAACAGAGAGCAGCCGACCACCAGGGAAGACAGCACCACCGCCACAACCCCTATGGAGGCGCTGCGACGAAGGATCGGAGGCACTAGATCACCCACCTGCACAAATATGGTTATACCGAAAAGCACCGGCCCATCACAACGTTCCTTGACCGTTCTCGCGATTGACTTGGGAAATCCCCCTCGGCTAAGGTCAGCCCATGTCCGGGTCTTGGCCAACGGATTCGGCCTCGAGAGCGCCCACGGTCCTATCACTTTCTGCATGCGGCCGGCTCATCAGACTACAGAACCAGACTGGCACGTTGCTCCTGCTGTTACCGACGCTTTGGGCGCTGGTGCTCGCGTCCCGAGGTCTCCCACCCTGGCGATTGACGGTCATCTTCATTATCGGCTCATTTCTCATGCGCAGCGCCGGTGTCGTACTCAACGATCTCGCCGATCGTTCGCTCGATCGACACGTGGCACGCACGCAGTCTCGTCCCCTTGCGTCCGGTGACCTTGCACCAGGCCATGCGGTCGCCATCCTAGTCGTCCTCGTCACACTGGCCGCCGCGCTGTTGCTGTTGCTCGATCCAATGACCATTATGCTGAGCCCCGTCGCACTCCTCTTGGCGGCACTGTACCCCTTTGCCAAGCGGGTCATCCACATTCCCCAAGCCATGTTGGGCCTCGCCTTCGGGTGGGGGACGATCATGGCATGGTCGGCTGCGCAGGGGACCGTAACGGCTCCAGCCTGGTGCGCCTATGCGGCCACGCTATGCTGGGCAATCGGTTACGATACGATCTATGCGTTACAGGACCAGGACGACGACCGTCGCATCGGCGTTAAATCATCGGCCATTTTTTTCGGCTCGTTGACATGGCTCGCGGTCGGTATGGCGCTCGGAGGGATGCTCCTACTACTGAGCGTTGCAGGATGGCTCACACAAGTCGGGTGGTTCTACTATCTCGTATTGATCGCCGTCGGTTTCTTTTGTGTCTGGCAGGTACGCCGACTCAGACACAACATCTCGGCGTCAATAGCTCTGTCCATGTTCCAGCAACACGTATGGGTCGGGACGGCTGTGCTGGGTGGACTGCTCGTTGGCTTTTTACTATAAACTCAACTCGCCGGCTTGGCAACCGGCGTGTCGTCAGGCTTCGGCGCGCGCAACGTGTTCAGATACATCGCCACAGCCTTCGCATCCGCGTCGCTGACCCCGAGGGCCGGCATTCGCGTCTCCGGCTTCATAGCCTGCGGATTTCTCACCCAACGATAGATCCAGGTGCCGTTCAATCTAAAACCGGCTCGATCAAGCGCCGGTCCGACCTTGCCACCTTCACCACCGACGCTATGACAGCCGTTGCAGCCATATTTATTGGCGTAGAGCCGCTTGCCGACCTCCGCGAGCTGCACAGCCTGTTCCGGCTTCATCGTCAGATCGGGCCTGGCAATATTCAGGCCTTTGCCCGGTCTCGTCGAGAAATAATTGAGCGCAGCTTGGGCAGCATCGAGATCTTTTTTCGCCTGCACCATGGTGGCCTGTTCCTTGGCATAGGCAGATTCATCGACATCGACGTCCTTCTTTAGCGCCGCGCTCTTCTTTTCCGCTTCGTCGCTGGCCTTCTTCTCAGCGTCATCATAGGCCTGCTTCGCCTGATCGAACTTGGCTTGCGCAGCCTGGAGCGCATCCGCGAGTTCCTTCTTGCGTTCCTCGACTTTGAACTCAAGCTTCATCCCGTGCAACGTCCTCACATAGCCGACAATGGCCCAGATTTCTTCTTCAGAGAGCGTGTATTTGAAGGTCGGCATGGTGGGAACGGCAAATTCATCGTCGCCGATCTTGTCGCCCGCAGGACTTGTGTCTTTCATGTCACGTGAAACAGTATTGAAGATTTCCTCGTCCTTGAACGTCGACATCTCGGACTTATTGGAGAGATCTTTGGGCTTGGGATCCGGCATCGACGACCAATTGAACCCTTCGTTCTGACGTCCGTTCTCGCCGTGACAGTGCATGCAATAGTGGGTGTAGAGCTCATGCCCCTTTCTCTGCTGCTCATTGGCACAGCCTCCGGCGACCATGGCCCACACGCCTACCAGGCCAGCCACCGCTCCCAATACGTGAAGTCGTGCGGCCTTCATGCTGACTTCCCTTTCTTGAGCTTGCGGATCAGGACGAATTGAAATCCCAGCGCTAACCCGACGGCAAGCGCCGCATAAAGATACCCTGAATAATCAGGCGGAGCCTCCGCGCGGAAATACCACCAGGAGGACACGGCTTTCTGGGAACCTTTTTCTCTGAGTTCTCCGCTGGCGTCTTTTTTCCCATCCCACACGGCAAAGGCGATGTTGATGAATTCGCCGGGTTTCACCTGCACATCTTCATTGACATGCTCGTTCGCCAGGCTGCGGGAGAACACCACTTTCCACGTCCCGTTCGCATAGACACCCTTCGCTTTCACGTCCTGATGCTCCTGCGCCTTGAGGGTGCCGAAGCCTTTGGCATTCATATCGACCGCTTTGTTCTCTTTATTTTTCCAAAACCAGATATTAACCGGGCCGCCTTCCACTTGCGCCATCGGTTGGCCATGCGCAAAGTGGGCTTTCTTGTCTCCAACCATAAATTCGAGCGCCGCCGCATCATCGGGGTCTTCGGTCGGATCGGCATATTCCAAGAGCACGGCGAGCTGATTGCCGTCGTGGAGTGCACGAACTTTGAGGTCCTTGACGGTTGCTTCCTGAATGCGATTTTGCCAATGGACCTGCGGCGACATGGGGAATTGCGCCTGTGGCGCGCTGTTCCACGCGGCTGCATTGGGATCATCGGCTGGGATCATCTCCTTCACCATGGTGGCGCGCACAGCGACGCTTTCCTGCGCCCGGGCGATCGTCGTTCCGGCAACCAGGCATGCCGCCCCGATCCCCACGATTGCGCCGCCCCATTTCATCTGCTGGTACATTCCCCGTGTCATACGAGCCTCGTTACGAGTTCGAATTTCGTCCTACTCCCAGGTCCGAGGCGATTGGTGCGCGCCGTCGTACTCACCCATGATAATTTTCCAGATCCATTCATCCGGCAGCTCGACTTCCCACCGAGGCATGGCGGATTTCCAAGGCATGCCCTCGATCGGCAGTCCGACGCCGCCTTTCTTAATGCGCCAGAACAGATAGCTTTCCTGCAGCATCGCAATCGTCGTCGGGTCCGAGAAGTTCGCCGGAGGAGGATTGAACCCTCGCGAAGCCGGGCCTTTCCCGTCGAAATTTCCCCCGTGGCAGGGCGAGCAGAAGGCAGCATAAAACCCTTTGCCCTGCATGATGTTGTCAGGGGTCTTGGCCACTGGATTGGACAGGCCGGTATATTCTCCCGGAGGAGCCGGGTGAATGGTTCGATTTTCAGCGGGCGGTGCGTCGCTCTGCGCTGTGCTCCCATACGTTTGCCATCCCACTAAGAGCGGGAACAGAATCAACACCGCGTAGCGGGCTGTCTGCAACGCCCCGATATTTTCGCCGGTTAAAAATCGCTGGATCGGCCCCCAGAATGCGTCCTTCGACTCTCCGCTCAACGTTGCGAAGATCACGATGCCTGTAATCGTGAGTATCAGATAGAGAAAAATCAGGCTGGATGGGAGCGGTGCGGACCCAGGGATGTTGGGCACAACGAGCTTCAAGAGCAGATAAATGACCGCGACCAAGATCACCGGCTTCACCAATGAGCCTCCCATACGTTCCTCCTCAGCGCGCTTGTGCCACGGCCACTTGAGCGGATTCAGCCGCTTTGACCGGGGCAGCAGGCGCTTGTCCCGGCACTTCCAATTCTGACGGATTGACCGAAATCGGCTCACCACTCATTTGCTGCAGAAACGCGATCACCGACAAGATTTCATTCTTGGTCAAGCCGATCGGATTCTTATTGATATACGGCATCCGCGCCGGATACTCCTTCGGCAGGCCTTCATGACGATAGTCGAGATAGATATAGGCCTGCGGCTGCGTCAGACTTTCGAAAATGAATTCGCGACTCAGCTTCGCCCCAATGCCTTTCAGGTCTGGGCAGCGGGCCGATTCGCTGGGACCAATCGAGTGGCAAAGCGCACACTGGCCTTTACTGAAGAAGATCTTCTGGCCGATGGCTGCCATATCGGTCGGTGTCTTCACCGTCGCGATGTCGAACTTCTCTTCGGCAGGAGGCAGCGATGCCATCTGCGGCACCGCGAGCGCAACAAGCGAGAAGAGACCGAGTACGATCGCCACAAACCCAATGACGCGAGCGAACTGCGCGCGAATGAACAGAAGAATGATGATTCCGGTTCCGACGACCGCGAGCCCGATTAATTGTAATAAGACGACTTCGCTCATAAGGCTCCTCTGACCACGATCACGTTAGCTCTGTTTGTCCAGCGAGGGCGACCCGCCAGCCATCGCCGGCATGGCCCCATGGGGCAATGTCCCTTTGCCCGATCCAGTCGGCGCTTTCCCTTTGTCGCCCATCGTCGCCACCCAAAAGATGAAGGCGACCAACATGCAGAAGAGAAACGTATTCAATGCCATGAACGCCGCGGCATACCCTAATGCCGGGGAGAAAGCATATTGCGACGAATCACGCATCACACCGTAGACATGCCAATGGACGCGCGACGATGATCGGGCATAGCCCATGAGCGTCATGAGTAGAATGACCATCACCGCATTCAGCACGAGCGCATAGCCCGCGCGCGGCGGCATCCGGCCCCACACCATCTCCGTCGTGGTTCTGGCACTCTTGAGAAGCAGCGCGGTCAGCGGAGTGATCGTCAGCATGACGAACAACACGATCAACACCTGTGACGTCGAGAAGTAGTTGATGCGGATGATGGCCGGCACGAAATAGCCCCATACACCGAGGACGATCACCGCGATCGCCGCAATGACGAGGACCGCTGCCATGACCGACCTTGCCACTTTGGCCCAGGTGGCCGTCTCGTGTTTCCCTGCTCGCCAATACATGATGAAGCTCATGAACGTGACCAGGATCATGAGGTTTGCCACCGTCATTTTGGCGGACATGACGCCGAACACACCCAGTAATGGATGGTGGGTACCGCCCATCTTTCTCGCCTCTTCCAGACTGGCGACCAGCGAGTGCGGCGTCATCCAGACACCCAAACAGAGCAAGAGGATGATGAGCATCGCCATGATGGGTTTCTTATATTGTCCTTCGGAACCGGGGATCCGATGCGTAATGCCGAGCCAGAAGTAGTAGTTCGAGCCGAGGAACAACACACCGATCAACATAGCTTGCAAAATAAACAGCCATGACAGGAAGCCACCCATGAGCGTGATGCCCATTTGCTGGTTGTACTGATAAATTTCGCGCATCAACCAATAACCCGCGAAGGGCAGAGGCAGCAAACCGAAGACGCCGATGAAATTGCCGACGTAACCCATCCAATCGTAGTGATCTCGCTCTTCCGTGTTCTTGGCCGATAAATAGCGAATCCCGGCATAGGCGCCGCAGATATAGCCGCCGAGGACGACGTTCGCGATCAGCCGATGGATGTTCACCGGCCACCAGGTCGGATTCCATGTGGCCGCCCAGGCCCTGGCAATATCAGATCCTTCCGCGATCACCACCGGACTCGCCTGGAACGTGGCCCAGGAGTTCGGCACGATCATGATGAAAAACGCGAAGACGTTCAGCAGGAATCCCAAGAAGATATGGAACGTCTTCTTGCCACCGTCCTGCATGGCATCCCACCCGTACCAATAGAGATAGAGCGTCACGGTTTCGAGCAGGAAGAGGAGGCAATAAACGATGAAGGACGGGAAGAAAATATCCGTCAGGTAGTTCATCAGCTTGGGATAGAAGCCGATCAACAGGAACAACAGGATGCCACCGAACAAGGCCGTGGTGGCGTAGGACGAGGTCAACAGCTTGGTAAATTCTTTGGCCAACTTATCGTAGCGTTTTTCGCCCGTCTTCCATCCCACAATCTCACAGAGCCAGGCGAAAATCGGCACGCCCAACACGAACCCCGCCAACAGGAGATGGAGCTGTGCAATGACCCAAATGATGTTCCGGCTGCCGATCCCGGGAATGTCCCGATAGGCCGTCGCGGCCGCAGGGGCAACGTCATCTGCCGCAAGCCCCAGTGCAGGGAGACCAAAGAGACCCGCTACCAGCAACAGCACCGGGAGCATCCCACTTCGACCGCAACCGGTCTGGAGAAGCCGCCGAATCATTCCGTCCTGGTGTCGCATGACCCTCACCTCATCATCTCCCACGTTACGGTTTCTTGGGTGCAGGCTGAGCAGGCGATTTCGAATCTGCCGCCTTGGTCTCAGCCGCTTTTCCTGCTTTGCCTTTGCCTTTATTCTTTCCTTGCGTCTCTTCTTCAGCTTTCTTCTTTTCCAGTACGTCCAGTTGGGCGGTCAACTGCGTGATGAGCTTCTCATCCTTATTGAGCGCATCTAGCGGCTTGTATGGAGGCTGCGCTTTGACTTCGGGTTTCTTGCAGCACTCGTGAGGATGCGGCGTGGTCACCGGCAGCGCACTCCAAAACAGCAGCGACAACACCACACCTGTCCCTGCAAACGCGGTCAGCATGAGGCCCTGATCGGCCGGCACCCGCATCAGGTCCCAGCGCATCACCCGCCTTTGATAGTTGTCCTGGGCCGGTTGAGCTCCGGTCGTCGCACCTCGAATTACTCGCCCGATGATGGATAAGCCGATTAACAGCATGATAAGGAGCACGGCAGTGGAGACTGTTCCCCACAACGTCAATTCGATCCCGATTCGCTCGGCGATGGGGACCCATTTGAGCATCTCGGTTTCGAAGAGCGAATGCGCGGCGGAGATTCCCGTCTCCGTCGTAAACCCGACCAC